>JAABUP010002839.1_pt1 | contig 32257 bp, 29 predicted proteins | sample 5559201 | NCBI WGS metagenome assembly JAABUP01 (sample SAMN10711887, study PRJNA513373) | rock metagenome | isolation source: Antarctica rocks | place: Antarctica
TTCTCCAATGCCATCGGGGGCAACTCGAAGATCCTGTACAACCGGGATCCCGGGCAACGGGTCAAGCTGGCCGCGCCGTTCCTGACGGTCGACACCAAGCCGTATCCGGCGGTCGTCGGCGGCCGGATCGTGTGGATCGTCGACGCCTACACGACTGTGCAGAACTACCCCTACTCGCAGAACGTGACCTTGTCCGAGGCCACCCAGAACTCGTTGCAGGCGCAAGGTGCGGCCGGCCAGCTGAACGAGCAGGTGTCCTATATCCGGAACTCGGTCAAGGCAACGGTCGACGCCTATGACGGCACCGTGAATCTGTACAACGTGGACGACACCGACCCGGTGCTGAAGGCCTGGGAAGGCGTCTTCCCCGGGCTGATCAAGCCCAACAGTGAGGTGAGCAAGGATCTGCGGGCGCATTTCCGGTACCCGCAGGACCTGTTCGAGGTCCAGCGGGCACTGCTGTCGAAATATCACGTGACCAATCCGTCGGAGTTCTACAATCAATCGAATTTCTGGCGGGTTCCCAACGATCCAACTATCGACCAGGTGACGGCGCCGCAGCCGCCGTATTACATTCTTGCCGGCCTGCCGGAACAGCAGGGGGCGAGTTTCCAGCTCACCAGCGTGCTGACGGGCTATCAACGTAACTTCATGAGCGCTTATCTGTCGGCGGCCAGCGACCCGGCCAACTACGGGAAACTCACCGTCCTGCAGCTACCCACGACGACACAGACGCTCGGACCGGTACAGGTTCAGCAGTTGTTCAAGACGACCTCTCGAATAGCCCAGCAGATCAACCTGTTGTCGGTGAACAACAACAACACTGTGATCTACGGGAACCTGCTGACACTGCCGGTCAATCAGGGGTTGCTCTACGTCGAGCCGGTATATGTCGAGGGACGGAACAACGCGAGTTCCTACCCGCAGCTGGCCAAGGTGCTGGTGTGGTTCGCCGGCCGGGTGGGTTTCGGTGACTCGTTGAGCCAGGCCCTCGCCGACGCGGCGGCCAGCGCCCCTGTCCAGCCGCCGACCGGTGAGGGTGGCGATGCCGGCGCCGCCGGCACCCCGCCGCCCGCGTCGACCCAGTCGGCGCAGGCGTCGACCGGCGCGAGCGGGCAGCCGCCCGTGTCCACGGCTCCGCCGCCGGCCAACCAGCAGGAGGCAGCGGCGGCCATGAACCGGGCTTACGCCGACCTGCAGACGGCCAAGAAGTCCGGCGACCAGGCCCAGATCGGCGCGGCGAACAAGAAGCTGGAGGAAGCGGTCCAGGCCTATCTGCAGATCGCCGGTCCGGCGCCTTCGGGCAGCGCTCCACCCGTCACGGTGACCGGCACCTCGTCCGCGACCGGCGGTGGATGACGCGGCGACAACCAGGGTGGGCGGATGGGCTGGGCGCGTGGCCTTCCCGCCCGGACTCCGATTTTGCGGGTGTCCAGCCGATTGGTACAGTGGAGGCGCGACGCGGGGTGGAGCAGCTCGGTAGCTCGCTGGGCTCATAACCCAGAGGTCGCAGGTTCGAATCCTGTCCCCGCTACAATTGTGATGTCTCAGGATATCGGCGACAGGGTGTAGCCGGCTTCTCGACGGACGGCGCGGTAAGCCGCGAGGGCTGCTCTGCAGTACTGGCACCGGCATCTTCCGGCTGCGTGTAGGCCGACATAGGCCCGTGGGGTAGCGCCGCCCGGCTGCGTTCGGCTCGGTCAGACCTAGGGCCTCCATCGACTGAAGGCGTCGAGGCGATGCGTCCGGCTCGAGGAATGTGTCGACCGGAACAGCAAGTCCTCGGGTGCAAGCCGGTGCCGGGTGATGTGGTCCTGGATCTGCTGCACGAGATCCTGGTCGAGTTTGAAGCGCCGCGAGCGCTTGTTCTTCGGGTAGGGCTTGACCAGGAACCGGCCACCCCTCGGGATGGAACGCCGCGTTGACCTCCGTGACCACCCTCGTCACGGTCACCATGCCCGACGGCATGTGCAGGTCCGACCCCCGCAGCTCGGTCAGCTCGCCCACCGCAGTCCGGAGCCGATGGCGACCTCGACCAGCAGCCCAGCCGTCTCGGGGGGCAGCGCGCGGTCATCAACGAGCACACCTCACCCGGCGTGAGAATGTTGTACTCCTTCGCCGGCACCGTCGGCGTCTTCACCTCGCGGCAGGGATGCAGTGAGATGACGAAGTCGTTGAGTGCGGTGGTGACGACCGCCTAGAGGACGATCTTCAGGTGCCGGATGTTCGCGGGGGCGCGCCCCGGCGGCCCGGAACCCTGGTGTGGACAGATCTTTCGGTTCCCTTAAGCCCTCACCCCGACAGGGCGCATCTGCCATCCGGAGCGTTACCGTCGGTCGACAGCCGGACCGACCGGCCGCACGAGGATGTGGTGTGAGTGTCGACGGTGATCCTGATCGGGTTCCTCGGCGGCCTGATCGCCGGCGTCTCCCCGTGTGTGTTGCCCATCCTGCCGGCGCTCTTCTTCGCCGCCGGAACCGGTCCGCCGTCAGCCGGTGGCGAGCGGCAGCAACGTCACATCCGGCGTCCACTGATGATCGTCGCCGGATTGGTGCTGAGCTTTTCGCTGTTCACTCTGATCGGCTCACTGCTGCTGTCCGCGCTCGGACTACCTCAGGGTCTGTTCCGCTGGGCCGGGTTGGTCGTCCTGACACTGATCGGCATCGGCCTGATGTTCCCGGCGGTGAACGCGATCATCTCCAGACCGTTCGCTCGGCTAGGGCTGGCCGGACGTCGTCCGTCCGGTGGCAACGGGTTCATGCTCGGGCTGGGCCTCGGGGCCCTTTATGTGCCGTGCGCTGGGCCCGTGTTGGCCGCGATCGCCATCGCCGGTTCCACCGGTGAGATCGACACCAGGATCATCACGATCACCGTCGCATTCGCAATCGGCGTGGCAATCCCATTGTCGCTGTTCGCCTTGGCGGGCAACAACATCGGCGCTCGAATGGCCAGCTATCGCCGTCGGGCGCGCCGGTTCCGGGTAGCGGGCGGGGCGCTGATGATTGTCCTGGCGGTGGCGCTGGCTTTCAATCTCACCGACGCGTTGCAGCGCGCGGTGCCGAACTACACCCAGGACCTGCAGGCGCGGGTGGAGAACATCGGACCCATCCTGGCCCCGGCCGCTCCGGCCACCGTGGCCCCTGCCACCGGTGCTGCTGGCTCTTCGACCGGTAATGCACCTGCCGCCGGTGCTGCCTCGCCCGGTGCTCCTGCCGCCGGTGCTCTGACCACTGGCGCTGCTGCTGCGGGTGCTCCGGCCACTGGTGCTCCTGCCGCCGGTGCTGCGACCACTGGTGCTCCTGCCGCCGGTGCTCCGACCACTGGTGCTCCTGCCGTCGGTACTCCGACAACTCATGCTGCTGCCGCCGGCGGGGCTTCGGTGACACCCGATCCCAACGCAACGCTGAAAAGCTGTACACCAGCATCACTCTCACTGGCGGACTGTGGCCCGGCACCAGCCTTCGAAAACATCAGCAGGTGGTTCAACACCACCGCAGACAAGCCGCTGACGGTCGCCGGCCTGAAAGGCAGCGTCGTCCTGGTGACCTTCTGGACCTACTCCTGCATCAACTGCCAGCGGGCTCTGCCACATGTCCAGTCCTGGTACACCGCGTATGCCAACAAAGGCCTGCAGGTGGTCGGCATCCACACCCCGGAGTTCGCGTTCGAGAGGGAGGTCGGCAATGTGAAGCAGGGGATCGCCGACCAGCACCTGTCGTTCCCGGTGGCGATGGACAACTCGTCATCCACCTGGCGCAACTACCAGAACAGCTACTGGCCGGCCCAGTATCTGATCGACGCTGCCGGGAACGTGCGGCACATCAAGTACGGCGAGGGTGACTATGCCGCCTCGGAGGCACTGATCCGCCGACTGCTCACCGACGCTCGCCCCGGTATCGAACTCCCGGCGACGGTCGAGGCGAATCCAGCCGGGTGACGTCCGAAAGTGCCGAAGCGCCCGCCAAGAACTATGGCTTAACGTGTGCTCATGGCGCGCCCGAAACATCAGGGGCCCGAGACGCCGACCTCAACGACGGTGAGTTCGCTGCTGGTGCGGCTCCGCGGGCTGCGTCCGACGCTGTCACCGGCCGAGGACCGGGTCGCCGAGAAGGTCCTCGCCAACGCCGGAGTGGCGGCCGGGTTCACCATCACCGAACTGGCGAACGCTGCCGGCACCTCGGAGACGACCGTTCTGAGGTTCTGCCGCAGGCTCGATCTGCCCGGTTATCCCGCCCTGCGGCTGGCGCTGGCCGCCGAGTCGGCTCAACCTCGGCATCGGGCTGCACCGACTACCGACATCAGTGCCGACGACTCGATCGACGACATCATCGCGAAGGTCGCCTATGTCGATGCCAGTGCCGTCGAGGAGACAGCCGGCCAACTGGACCGTGCCGCCCTCGGTGATGCGGCCAAGGCTGTCGCGTCCGCCGGCCGGGTCGAGATCTACGGCATTGCAGCCAGTTTCACCGTCAGCAGCGATCTTCAGCAGAAGCTGCACCGCATCGGGGTGCACGCCATCTGCACCGCCGACCCGCACATCGCGCTGACCGGCGTGACGCTTCTGGGACCCGGTGATGTCGCGATCGGCATCTCTCATTCGGGCACCACCGCCGAGACGATCGAGGTGCTCAGTGCTGCCAGGAGCAAGGGGGCGACGACCGTGGCCATCACCAACTTCCCGATGTCGCTGCTCGCCCGGCAGGCAGATCTGACGCTGACCACCGCAGCCAGGGAGACTGCATTGCGTTCGGGGGCAACAGCCAGTCGGATCGCGGCCCTGACAGTCGTGGATTGTCTGTACATCGCTGTCGCCCAAAGAAATCTGGAACGGGTGGAAGCCGCCGTCACCGAAACCCGGCGATCGGTGGCGGCGCACCACTTGGACGGCTGACGGCGAGCATCAGGAGTGCCTTGACCGAGCCAGGAGGGTGGCGATCGGTATGACCGCTCGGCACCGATGGTCGAGCAGGGGAGGACCTGGTTTGAACGCCACACCGGACCCATTCTGGCGGCCACGTCGTTCGGTTGATCGTGCTGTTCCGCTGTCCACCGGACAAAATCGTCGCGGCTTGACCGCCGGCATCAACAGGTGATCGGCTGGCTCCGGTGAGCGTGCTGATGGCGGTGGACGTCGGCGGTTCCGGCATGCGGGCCGTTCTGTCCCGTGACGGGATCAGCGGGCGGGTGCGCACCGATGCCGGCGCCCGCATCTCGGCCGGCAGGCTGGATGTCGGCGCACTGGCGGCGGTGGTCGGATCGCTGCGTCCCGCCGATGTTCGGATCGACGTGCTGGTGTTCGCGGCCAGAGGCATTGTCACCCTTGCCGATCCGGCTGACGTGCTGGTCCGTCTCGGCTCCCTCGGTGCCCGCAGGACGGTCGTCTGCAGCGACGCGGTGACGTCGCTGATCGGTGCTGTCGGTGGTGTGCGGCCGGGTGCTGTGGTCGCGGCCGGCACTGGTGCGGTGGCCTTCGGTTGCGACTTCGCCGGTGTCTACCGGCGAGTCGACGGTTGGGGGCACGTGCTCGGCGATCGCGGCTCCGCTGCCTGGATCGGGCTGCAGGCGTTGCGGGGACTGCTGTTGCGGCGCGACCAGTCGCCCAACCAGGTCGGCACGTCGGCGCTCTGGACGGCGGCCGTTGAGCGGTTCGGTCCGGTGCAGACATGGCCCGGTCAGGTGATGAACCGGCCGGATGCGCCGGAGCTGCTGGCGGCGTTCGCGCCGTCGGTAACGGCGTCGGCCCATTCCGATCCTCTGGCCGGACGGATCTGCGGGCAGGCCGGGTCGTCGCTGGCCGACTCGCTGCTGGCCGCCGCGGCCGGTCTGCCGACCGGTGCCACGCTGTCCAGGGCCGGCGGCCTGTTCGGCGCCGACGCCGTTCGGACCGCCTTCGACACCGCACTGGCGACCGCCGGGCGGGATGCTGCGCCGCCGGCGGGGACCTCGCTCGACGGGGCGTTGCTGCTGGCGGCCGAGGTGCAAGCCGAAAAGGCGCCGGTCGGGCATCCGCCCTATCTGCTGTTGGGCTGAAGCTGGGCGTAGCGCGGCCGCGGCCGGTCGCCTGGGCGGGGTCACGTGTCAGACGCTTACCTCGGCCGAGCGGCGCCAGCGGATGCCGGCCTCGATGAAGCCGTCGATGTCCCCGTCGAAGACCGCCGACGGGTTGCCCACCTCGAACTCGGTCCGCAGATCCTTGACCATCTGGTACGGGTGCAGCACGTAAGAGCGCATCTGATTGCCCCAGGAGTTCCCGGCGTCCCTCAGTGCGTCCATCGTCGCCTTCTCCTGTTCCTTGCGCCGCACCAATAACTTGGCCTGCAGCACCGTCATCGCCGATGCGCGGTTCTGAATCTGGGAGCGTTCGTTCTGACAGGACACGACGATCCCGGTGGGAATGTGGGTGATCCGCACCGCCGAGTCGGTGGTGTTGACGCCCTGGCCACCGGGTCCGGACGAGCGGTACACATCGACCCTGATGTCCTTGTCGTCGATCTCGACATGATCGGAGGTGTCGACCACCGGCATCACCTCGACGCCGGCGAACGACGTCTGCCGACGCCCCTGGTTGTCGAACGGTGAGATGCGTACCAGGCGGTGGGTGCCCTGCTCGACCGACAGCGTGCCGTAGGCATAGGGAGTCTTCACCTGGAATGTGGCGGACTTGAGGCCGGCCTCCTCGGCGTAGGAGGTGTCGTAGACCTCCGTCGGGTAACCATGCCGTTCTGCCCAGCGCAGATACATCCGCATCAGCATCTCGGCGAAGTCGGCGGCGTCCACCCCGCCGGCCTCGGATCGGATGGTCACCAGCGCCTCGCGCTTGTCGTACTCACCGGCCAGCAGGGTGCGCACCTCCATCGCCTGCACCGCCTTGGTCACCGACCGCAGTTCCGCTTCCGCCTCCGGCAGCGAACTCGGATCTTCGTCCGCCAGTTCGAAATGCACCGCCAGATCCTCGACCCGCTGCCGCAGCTCCGTCAGCCGTTTGACCTCTGCCTGCGCGTGCGAGAGCGCCGACGTCACCTTCTGGGCCTTCTCCTGGTCGCTCCACAGATCGGGTGAACTTGCCTGTTCCGAGAGCTCCGCGATGGACGACTCCAGCGCCGGGACGTCGACAACGGCCTCGATGTTCGCCATGGTGGCGGAGAGGGTTTCGATCTGGGCGGCAACGTCGGCATTCACAACATGCCAGGCTACCCGGGTGGCGTTGGCCCTCCGCTCGACCGCGCACCCGTTCCTGGGATACCCCCGCGAACTGTGCCCTCCCAGCTACCTGTGCTGGCTCGGCGAACTGTGCTGGCTCGGCGAACTGTGCTGGCTCGGCGAACTGAGCTGGCCCGGCGAACTGAGCCTTCCCAGTTACTTGTGCTACCCGGCGGCATTGCGACAACAGGGCGGGTGACGGGACCCCGTTGATTGGCCCGGATCAGGCGATCGTCGCCGCCCGCTGCGGCGCCGACGTGGTGATGATCGGCCGGCTGGGAAACGATGTCGGCGGCGCTGAATTTCCGCGATGCGTTCGCGGCCGAGGGGTCGACTCCACGGTGCAGAAACTGATCGCGGATCAGTGGGCTTGAGGTTCCGGCAGCTGTCCGGGAACGCGGGTTCAGCGGTCGGGTCGGGGTGTGCCGGTGGGGTGGACGATGAGGGCGGACTTGAGTTCCAGGACTTGGATTTGCGCGGTGTTGGTGCTCTGCAGTGCGAACGAGCCGTTCGGGCCGGGAGCGCCGTTGATGGTGGAGGTCCAGGCCAGTGTCCAGTCGACTTGGGCGTTCATGGTCCACGTGCCGGTGCCGTTGGTGCGCTGGGGTGTGGATTTCCAGTGATAGGTGTATCCGCACGGCGGATGCCGATCGGCGACCGGGATCTGGGCGACTTCTTCGACGGAGGGGGCCGGTTCGCCTCGGCCCTGGCATTCGATGACGGCTTCCGGGCTCGATGGGTTGGCGGGGTCCGTGGGTTCCCCGGTGTGCCAGGTGATCTTGTCGATGGTGGCGTTCATGGTGACGGTGACGCCGCGCAGTGACACCGAGGTGCCGACGGCGCCTGGGTTGTCCACCCACAGCCAGAGTGGGTAATTGACGACGACTTGGTCGGGGAGCGGTCCCCAGTGGATCCGCGGTTTGGGCATGGTCAGGGTTTTGGAGGCCGTCAGCGCCAGGTCGTTCGGATTCGGCGGTGGCGGCGGGGGTGGGGGTAGAGGTGGTGGGGCTGCCGGGGCGGCCTGTCCGTTGGGGACGTACAAGTAGGAGTTGTTGGATGCGCCACCGTCAGCGCCTGGGGTGCCACCGTTGCACGAGTACTTGACGACGTGGCCGTCCTTGGTCGTCTTGCCGTTACCAGCGAAGTCGTAATTGCCGAGGTTGACAGTGGGAGCTAGGTAGGTCATGTGCTCGACCAAGCAGTTCTTATACGGATTGGTGGCCTTATGGAGTGAGGTATTTGTGTTTGTGGCCTCAACTGTTTCCGCGGCCTTTGGGTGTTGCGCATTCGCGGGCCTGTTCTGATCCCCGGTGTTAGTAGCAGATAGCGACTTGCCGTCGGCCGGGCGAGGTGTTATATCGGCTCGGCTTGTATCAGCGGTTTTCGCTTGTGCCACCACTCCACCAGTCACGTCCTCACAGCCTGCATCTTTGCGTTGTTCACACGGAAAACGCGCAGTGATGCTCTCTACAGCGCCAGCCAGTGTGTGGTTTACGATGAAAGTCATCACCGCAACAAGGATTATTACAGCGGTTCGCCTCAGCATGGCGTGTCCTCTCGATAATCCAGAAAAGACACCTTCCACTGCCCGCGCGAATCCTTCTGAAGAGTGCCATTGTAGTTGGCGGCTGCCGAACCGAATCCTCTCTTCTCCTTGGTCTGGGAGTTTTCAATGCCAAAGTTCGATTGATCAGTGCAATCCCCGATCACAGCGCTGCGTTTTCCAGCGACCGGCGGACCCCAGTAGATATGATGAGTAACGTACCCAAAATTTTGAATCTTCTTGCTATCAGCAATTGGCGCAGCTGTCAATAAGTCGGCCAGCTCTGGGTCCATGGCCACGGCACCAAAGGTGGCCTGCCGACTCTCTCTCGGGATCTTGTTGAACTTCACATAAACATCCCAATACCTGAGCCAGGCCTTTTCGATTTCCTTGCGGGTGTTGATCTCTTCGGCGTTCATGATGACTGTCTCGACGCCGGTGGATCTGCTGGGTCTGGTGGTCGAGGTGGCAGGCGGCGCCTTCGTCGTCGGTCCTGGGGCGGTGCTGGGAGTTGAGCTGGTCGTCGGCGGCGCCGCTGTCGTGCTGGACCGGCTCGTCGCGGGCCGGGTGGTGCTGGGGGCGCTGATCGAGCTCTTGCTCAAGGTGGGGTTGGCGCTGGGACTGGCTGTTGGGCTCGGGGTGGCACTGCTGCTGGACGCGGTTGTCGTGCTCTGAACGCTCGAAAACTTGGTCAATGACGTGGTCGTGCTCGAGCCGGGTGTGCTCGATGGTTCCGGGGACGTCGAAGCATCGGGGGATGCCGGCGGCGTGCGCTCCTCGACCAGGCTGCCTGCGGGGGTGAGCGGCGTCTGGGAGGTCGGAGCCGCCGCCGTCCCACCGGTGCAAGCGGACAGAGACAGCCAGACACTGAGAACCACGGCGATCAATCCGGCCGGGCCGCGTCGGTGGGGGCATCTCATTGCTGTTCCTTCGTCGTCATGAGTCTGTCGATTCTCGCAAAGCCGAACCTCCGTTATTCGTTTGTCCACAGGGAGCGGGGATCGTTGCCCGATCGTCAGTTCCGGTAGATCCTGCTCGTCGAGTCGACCGTGAAATGCACGGTGGAGTGGCCGAAGATCGCGCCGAAGGTCACCGGCGCATCTGCTTGACACCGGGCGATGATCTCGGTTGCGGTGGATCCGGCGACAGCCGACGCACCCGGCATCCGGCCCCCGAGGTACTCGGCGATCTGCCGGTCGAAGCCGGCTGCCCCGCCGGCCGCCAGTTGATCGAGCGTGACCCCGGCAGCCAGTGACGATGTGGCGCCGTCACATGCGCTCTGCAGGTTGCGCCGGGCCAGTGCCGCCGACCCCGCGGCGACGACACCGGCACCGAGCAACAGCAGGCACAGCATCATGCCGATCACCAAAGGTGTCACCGAGCCACCGTCGAAGACCCGTCCACCGTCTGCGCGGGCATCGTCGAGTGCGTCGAGCTGCGAGCGATGCACGGCTGTCATCGGTGCTCCCGAAATTCGCCCACGTGCAGGGTGAACACGCCGGTCACGGTGTTTCTCGATCCGGTCAGCACGCTCGGTACACCGGGCAGCGACAACACCGCCGTCACACAAACGTCCACCATCGTGCCGGCGGCCAACGGTGGCGGTGTGGGGACACCGTTGTGGCAGTCGGCCCCAGGGGAGGCGAATCGGATCGTCAACCCATCGGGCGGGACGCTCTGGTCAGTGAGTGCCACCGCGGCCGCCTCCCGGGCCCGGGCCAACCCGATGTCGATGGTGTCGGCGGCGTCCAGCAGCCGCCCGGCGTCCCTGGCGGCCTGGGTGACGGCGAACGTCGCCGCCTGCACCCGGAACACCGAGATCAGGATGTAAACGGTCGGGATCAGCAGCAGTACGGCCAGGAAAACCACCTCGATGGTGGCCCGGCCGGCGTCCCAGACGGGCCGGTCATCACCTGCCGACCCGCATGCCCCGATCCCGAAGCGCCGCCGGAGGCGAACCGGCGAGATGGGCCGCGCCCCTTCCGTGGGTCTGGTACCCGGCGCCTCGGCGCTTTCCTGCGCCTCGGCGCCTTCCGTCGGCCGGTGGCCTTCCGTCGGCCGGTACCCCTTCCTCGCCCGGGAACCTCCTGTCCACCGGGCGCCTGCCGTCAGCCCGACGCCTTCCTGCGTCATGGCGCCTCCCGGGCGCTGTGGCCGGTACCGGTGATGTCGGGAAGCAACCCGTCCAGCAGCGCCACCACCCCGGGTGCCTTCATCGTGCAGCTGACGCCGACCAGTAGTCCCTGGCTGGAGTTGTTGCACCGCAACGTCTGGGAGGTCGATCCGACGACGCCGTCACCGAGGATCTCGGCGACCTTGGCGGCGGCGCCAGCCGGCGGGACGTCGGCGTTCGCCACGTAGCGGGCAGCATCGGCTGCGGCCGAGGTGAGGATCGTCCGGCAGTACATCCACAGGCCGACGGAGATGAGCGCCAGGAACAGCAGCATGAGCATCACCAGCACCATCGCGAACTCGGCGACGGAGGAACCGCTGTCGGCCGGCTCCGCTACTTGCCGGTGCCGCCGGATCTGACGTTGTTGAAAGCGTCGCCAACTGCATCGACGACCTGCTTGCGGAACACCGCAAGCAGCGCGATGACGACGATCGCCGTCATCACCGTGATCATCACCCAGCCCGGCACGTCGCCCCGGTCGGATTCGTCGCGATCCGCCGGCTCGGGTTGTCCGAAGGCCCTCCCGACGACGACGGCGAGTGCCGCGAGCGCCGAGTAGGTCAGCCGATTCACCATGGTGTCCTCCTGAGACCTTTCGAACTGCGAGGTGGTTTCCTGTGTGCTGCGGTTCTGCGTGTCGAGTTGGTGTGGTGCCGCTGGATGTGGAGGTTGCCGCCTTGCAAGGCCCTGGCGGATCCGGCAATCGGGCGGTCTGGGCGATCGGTGCGGTGGGAGGGCTCATCGGGCAACCTCGGTGATCGCAACCAGGCCCGGATACAGGGCGAACAGGATGGTGATGGGTAGGACGATGAAGACCACCGGCACCATCATCGCGATCTCTTTACGGCCGCCGGATTCCAGCAATTGACGCTTGCCGAGCGCGCGAACATCCGCCGCCTGAGCCCGCAACACGTCCGCCAGCGGGGTGCCGCGTTCGATGGCCACCGCCATCCCGTCCAGGAATCGGGCCAACGGTTCGAGCTGACTTCGGTCCCGGAGATCCGTCAGCGCCTGCAGAAGTGGTGTGCCCGAACGAGTCTCGGCGAGCAGCCCGGCGAGCTGGCTGACCAGCTGGCCCTTGGCCAGTCTGCTGATCCGGTCGATGGCGCCGAGCGGACCTTCGCCGGCCGTCACGGCCAGGGCAAGCATCTCGGCGATCACCGGAAACTCGACCAGCATCTCAGCATCCCGCTTGGCCACCGCTTGGCTGAGCCACCAGTCCCTGCCCAGCACCCCTCCGATGGTGGCGACGACCACCAGCAACACCAGGATGGCGGGGTTCGACTGACCGGTGAACACCGCCAGCAGACCGATCAACATGGCCACCGCGGCGGCGCCGGCGCCCCAGATCACCTGTTCGGTACGGAACTGCTCGACGGTCATCGGCGCATCCAGCGCGTTGAGCCGGCGGCGCACCGACAGTTGTCCGCCGATCACCTTGTCCAGGAAGGTGACCGCGTCCTTGAGCAACGGCCCGGTCAGCCGGCCGACGGCCGAACCGCGGACGGACGTCTCGCGGGCCAGCAACCTGGAAGGCACGTCGGCGTCTGTGAGATAGGGCGCGACCCGATCGGCAAGCGACCGTCGCCGAAATGGCGGAGACGAGAGGGCGGCCAGCAGCAACCCGACGGCCGCGACGGCTCCCAGCAGTGCTCCGATCAGCGCCTCGGTGGTCATCGCAGCACCCGCCGGTCCGCCGGCAGTCGCCCGATCCGCAGCATCAGTCGGTAGGCGCCGACGGAGAGCACCGCGCCGATGATCAGGATCAGCGTCCCGGTGGGTGTGTCGTATGCGGACAGTGTTTCCTGTTGAGTGGCAAGGAGAATCAGCACCAGCCAAGGGGCGCAGACCGCCATCCGGGCCGCATTCACACTCCACGACTGGCGGGCGATCAGCTCGGAGCGGGTCCGCGCGTCATCCCGCAGGAAGGAGGACAGCGTCGAGAGCAGCCGGCCGAGGTCCGTGCCACCGACCTCACGGGCAACGCGCAGCGATTCGCACACGCGATCACCGACCGGATCGGCCAGCAGGGCCTTCAGCCGGTCCAGCGATTCGTTGAACCGGCCGGTGGTGCGGTAGTCACTCCCGAAGCGGCGGAAGGGTTCGCGCATCTGTTCCGGCCCGCGATTGCCGATGGCGGACAACGCTTCCGGCAGCGAAAGCCCGGCCCGGACGCCGGAGGTGAGGTTGTCCACCACTTCTGGCCACAGCTCCCGCAGGTCAGCCTGCCGCCTGAGCCGCATCCTGGCGACTATCAGCCTGGGCAGTGCTGCCGCGAAGACCGCGAAGATGAGGGACACCGAGATCGATCGGGTGAGCACCAGAGTCACCGTGGCGACGAACAGCGCTGTGAGCGCCTGAATCCCGATCAATTGCACGGGGCTGATGCTGCTCAGACCGGCCTGCGCCAGTTGCTCCCTGGTCTTCTCGGCGAAGGGGTGGTTGCGAGCCGGCCGGGGGCGGCCCATCGCGCCCTGCCAGATCAGCAGCAGGCCGATCCCCGCGAGCAACCCGACGAGCGCTCCCACGGCCACCCCCTGTATCAGCGGACCAGGGAGAAGCTACTGATCGGGCGGTCCCCGTCCAACAGGCGTGGCACTTTGTGGACAAACTGCTTGTGGACGGCTCTTCCCGGACCACGATGGCTGAGCCGTTCAGCGGACCGCCGATCCACCTGCCGGGCACTTCTCGGTCGATGCGGCCCGCACCCAGCCGTACCGTGCAGGGCAGCTACCGCGCCTCGCGGTCAACCTCGGGCACTGGGGCCGATGTCGAGATACATCATGTACCGCGTCGGTGTCACGCCCTTCTTAGTCAGCGTCGGCAACGCAAATGAGCGGTCACCATCGCCGCCGAAGTCGGAGCCGAGTGCCGCGTACAGCGCCGGGTGGTCGGCGACCGCCAGCAGTCGCCCGTCGCACAGCACCCAGCCGTCCGGTGCCTGCTCGTCGGAGTTCGCCGGATCGACGATCGCCCGGATCTCGCCGAGAAACCTCTCCCCCAACGCCCTCACCGTTCCATCTCGACGTCGGGCCCGAATTCGGCGATCACCCGGAATCCCAGTCGGACGAACAGCGGATCCCGCGCCCTGTCGGCGGTGTCCATCATCCGCAGCGGAAGTTCCGCCTCGGCGGCGTCAGCGCTCAACTGCATCAGCAGGGTGGTGCCGATGCCGTGGCCCCGGTAGCCCGGCAGGATCGACAGGTCGACGATGCGGATCTCCTCGGACGTCCAGGACACCGTCAACCGACCGGCCGGAACCCCGCGGTACTCGATGATCTCGTCGACGGCGTGCGACCATCGCCGCTCCCGATCCAGCCGGTGCATCCGGAACTGGGAGTCCAGCAGAGCGGTGACCAGCGGCGCCGGCAACGACTCGAACTCGGTGGACCGACATGAGCTGAAGATCGCTCGGAGTAACGGTCCGTCGTATCGGGTGACCGACCGGCGGACGACCGGTTTGTCGACACCGATGTCGTCGCCTGGCTGCGGGGAGTCCGGTGCGCCGGCCACCGTCGCGGAATCCGGTGTTCTCTGCTGCCGGGCCCGGTCCCGGTTCAGCAATCGAAGCAGCACACCGTCCGTGACAGCCTGCCGGGAAGTCGCCCCGTCCGGGGCGGGGGCGTGACGCCGCGAATGTTCCGACAGCCACCCCGCAGCGCGCTCGGAGAACCGGCTCGTGATCCAATCCACCCGTACCGGATCCTCCATCAGGTTTGCGGACGTCTCAAGCGGCACCTCATCGATGCTGCTCCGAACCGTCTCGACCCGCATTGGCCGAGACTAGCCATCAGCCCGCGACCTGCAAGGGACCGGACGAGCGAACTTCCTCCACTCCTGCCGCCGTCACCTCCACAGGAGAATCACGGACCGACAACTCGCGAGGACGTCATGACAATACGCGCCGAGCAACGCCACGCAAGGGGTGAAGCGCAATCGCGCGGGGCGAAGACCCGACGAGTCGGAACCTGCGAGACAAGGTTGCCCACCCGGCATCCGTTGCGGGCGCGGTGGGTGGAAGGGTGTCCGCCATGCCGACGGCTCATCGTTCCGCTCCGCCGAGCGCCGCACTCCCGCGCCCGAAGGTGAACACGTGAAGGCGCTGGTACGTCGCCCGTCGCCCCGGCTGTCCGACGGTGTGGTGACGCACATCGAGCGAACGCCCATCGACCAGCAGCTGGCGCAGGCCCAGTGGGACGGCTACGTTCTGGCACTGCGGAAGGCGGGTTGGCAGACCACCGAGGTTCCGGCGGCCGCCCACCACCCGGACGCGGTTTTCGTCGAGGACACGGTGGTGATGGTCGGCGACACCGCGGTGATCACCCGGCCCGGCGCCGAACAACGTGCCGGCGAAACAGAAGGGACCCGGGAAGCGCTGCAGAACCTCGGGCTGCCGGTGTTGTGCATGCGGTCGGGCCGCCTGGACGGCGGCGACGTGCTGAAGGTCGGCGAGCTGATGTACGTCGGACGTGGCGGCCGCACAGACGCGGCCGGCCTGGCTGAGTTCCGCCGCCTGGTGGAACCCATGGGCCGCACCGTCATCGGCGTTCCGGTGACCAAGGTGCTCCACCTCAAGTCGGCGGTCACCGCGCTCCCGGACGGCAGCATCATCGGCTATCCACCGCTGGTCGACGATCCCGGTTTCTTCCCGCACTTCCGCCCGATGCCGGAAGAGGGCGGTTCACACGTCGTCAATCTCGGCCATGACCAGTTGTTGATGACCTCATCGGCGCCGCGATCGGCCCAACTGATCGCCGACCTCGGCTACCGGCCGGTGATCGTCGACATCGGGGAGTTCGAGAAACTCGAGGGCTGCGTCACCTGCCTGTCCGTCCGGCTACGAATTTCCGACTGAGAACGACGCGGCGACGGCGGTCAGTCCGGCTGCACTCGCGCGGCGGGTCGGCGGCGGGCAAGATCGGAACAATCACCCGAAGGACGTCGTCCGACGGAGCACTGCTCTTGCAGAGAGGGTTGGCCGAAGTGAAGAAGATCATCAACGACCCGGCGACGGTGGTGGCGGAGTCGCTCGCCGGGATGGCACTGGCGCATCCCGAGCTGATCACCGTGTCCCATCAGCCGGCGTTCATCGTCAGGGCGGACGCCCCGATCCAGGGCAAGGTGGCGCTGGTATCCGGCGGCGGAGCCGGCCACGAACCATTGCACGGCGGATTCGTCGGCGCCGGAATGCTCGACGCGGCAGCGCCCGGCGCGGTCTTCACCTCACCGACCCCGGACCAGGTGCTGGCCGCTACCCAGGCCGTCTACGGCGGAGCCGGGGTGCTGCACATCGTGAAGAACTACACCGGTGACGTCCTCAACTTCGAGACCGCCGCCGAACTCGCCGGCGCCGAGGACATCGAGGTGTCGGCCGTGATCGTCGATGACGACGTCGCGGTCAAGGATTCCACCTGGACCGCCGGGCGTCGCGGCGTCGGCGGCACGGTCCTGCTGGAGAAGATCGCTGGGGCAGCAGCCGCCCGCGGCGACGACCTGGCCGCCGTCACCGACATCGCCAAGCGGGTGAACGGGCAGGTCAGGTCCATGGGGCTGGCGTTGACGGCGTGCACCGTTCCGCATTCAGGGGAACCTTCCTTCAGCCTCGGTGACGACGAGATGGAGATGGGCGTCGGTATCCACGGCGAGCCCGGCCGAGAACGGATGAAGGTCACGTCGGCCGACGAGATGGTGTCCATGCTGCTCGGCTCCATCGTCGAGGACCTGCCGTTCGGCGCGGGCGACCAGACTCTGCTGTTCGTCAACGGAATGGGCGGGACGCCGCTGATCGAGCTCTACCTCGCCTACAACTCGGCGCGCAAACTACTGGCCGACAAGAACATCGCGGTCAGCCGGTCATTGGTCGGCAACTACATCACGTCGCTGGAGATGCAGGGGATGTCCATCACCCTACTGAAGCTCGACGACGAGTTGACGCAGTTGTGGGACGCCCCCGTGCACACCGCCGCGCTGCGCTGGGGGGTGTGAGCGATGGCCTGCACCGCGAAGACCACCGCGGACGCGATCCGGGCCGCCGCAGCGGTTCTCACCGAACACAAGACGGAGCTGACGCACCTGGACCGGGAGATCGGCGACGGCGACCACGGCGAGAACCTGGCCAGGGGCTTCGCCGCAGTGGTCACCAAGTTGGACGCCGAGGAACCCGCCAATCCCGCAGCGGTGCTCAAACTTGTTGCCACCTCATTGATTTCGACTGTCGGCGGAGCATCCGGGCCGCTCTTCGGCACCGCGTTCCTGCGGGCGGCCACCACCGCCGGTGACGCCGCGGAGCTGGATGCGGCCACCGTGGCCGCGGTCTTGGGCGCCGCTCGCGACGGAGTTGTCGCCAGGGGCAAGGCCGAACCGCAGGACAAGACGATGGTGGATGCGCTGAACCCCGCGGTGGCGGCCGCCGAGCGGGCGGCAGAGGCCGGCGGCAGCGTGGCCGCGGTGCTGGGCGCGGCCGCCGAGGCCGCCGAGAGCGGGGCCGCGGAAACCGAGCCGTTGCAGGCGCGCAAGGGCCGTGCCTCCTACCTGGGCGAGCGGTCCATCGGGCACATCGATCCCGGATCACGCAGCACCGCATACCTGCTGCGGGCGTTGGCGACCGCTGCCGCCTCCGGCGGGTCGGAGGGTCCGGCCGGCTCCCCGGCGGTCTGATGACGGTCGGGCTGGTCCTGGTCTCGCACAGTTCCGCAGTCGCCGACGGCACCGCGGCGCTGGCCGCGCAGATGGCACCATCCGTGCGGATCGCGGCGGCCGGCGGCAGCGACGACGGCGGCATTGGAACCTCCTTCGACAAGATCTCGGCGGCGCTGCAGAACGCCGATACCGGTGACGGAGCGGTGATCCTGTACGACCTCGGCTCGGCGCTGCTCACCACCGAGACGGCCATCGAGTTCGCCGAGCCGGACCAGGCTGCCCGCTGGCGAGTGGTCGACGCGCCGCTGGTGGAGGGCGCCATCGCGGCGGCGGTGACCGCCGAAGGGGGACGCGACCTCGCGGCGGTGGCGGCAGCCGCGGCCGAGGCGGGCCGGCAGTTCGGCGCCTGTGCGGTGGGCGAGGCGGGCCAGGCAAGTTCGGGCGGCCGGGCAACGGCCGCCGGCAGCGCCCCGACCGGCGCCCCGGCCACGGCGGACGACAACGGGTCGGAGACCGCGGTCGGCGATGTGCCGGTCGTGAACCCGTTGGGTCTGCACGCCCGTCCGGTCGCCCAACTCGTCCGGGCATTGGCCGGGACGTCGGCGACCGCTCGCGTCGGCCGCCCCGACGGGCCCGCCGTCGATCTGCGATCGGTACTGGGGGTGGTCGGTCTGGCCCTGCGCGGCGGCGACACCGTGCGCGTCAGCGTCTCCGGCACCGATCGGGACGCCGTCCTGCGGCGGCTCAGCGACCTGATCCGCGGCGGCTTCGGGGAAACGGGGCAGGCGCCCCCGGAGCCGGCCGGTACCGCCGGGGCGGCACGCGTCCGGGACGGCACCGTGCAGGCCACCGGGGGAGCGCCCGGTCGAGCCCTCGGTGCGTTGGCGCGGCTGGGCGGGCTGCCGGAGGAGCTGTCGGAAGCTGTGCACGGCGCAACGGACAGCATGGAACGCACAGCCCAGCAGGAGGCTCTGCGGCTCGACGCGGCGATTGCCGCGGCCGCCGATCACCTTGCCGGACAAGGAGAATTCGGTCAGGCCCATGCGGCTCTGGTCGCCGATCCAGCGCTCAGGGCGGTCGCTGCCGGACGGATCGACCAGGGTGCGGCCGGGGCGTGGTGGTCGGCGATCACCGAGGCGGCAAGGGAGCTGGAGGGTTCGGCCGACGAGCTGGTGGGCGCCCGCGCCGTCGACCTCAGGGAAGCGGGCCTGCAGGTGCTGGGCGAGCTCGGTGTGCGCATCGACCGGATCGGCCCTGGGGTGGCCGGTGCCGTGGTCGTCGCACCCGACCTCGGGCCCGCCGAGGTCCCGGCGCTGGTCGAGCACGGCGCGGTCGGCGCTGTGCTCTCCGCCGGCTCCACGACAGCGCACGCGGTAATCGTGGCCAGGGGACTCGGGTTTCCGATGGTGTTGCGGGCGGGGTCGGCGCTGGATGACATCGCGGCCGGAACGATGTTGTTGGTGGACGGCGACGCCGGATCGGTGCGGATCGACCCTCCGGAAGCGGGAGTGCGGGCGGCGCGGGAGGCGATCGCCGCTCAGCAGGATGCGGCCAGACAGCTGCGGGCCGCGGCGGCGGCGCCGGTCACCGGGCCGGACGGGCGGCAGATCCTGGTGGCGGCCAACGTCGGGTCGGTGGCCGACGCGAGGGCCGCTGTCCAGAACGGCGCCGACGGTATCGGTTTGCTGCGCACCGAACTGCTGGTGCTCGACCGTCCCCGCTTTCCGGACGAGGACACCCAAACCGCTGATCTGGCAGCGATTCTGGAAGTGGTGGGGGAGCGGCCGGTGGTGATCAGGGTCCTGGACGCCGGCGGCGACAAGCCGGTGAACACCTTGGCGGTGACCAAGGAACACAACGGATTCCTGGGTGTCCGGGGGCTGCGTTACCTGCTGGCAAATCCGGACCTGTTGCGCACCCAGCTGCGCGCCATCTGCCGGGCCGGCGCCGGTCACCGGATCTCGGTGATGGCGCCGATGGTCACGGTTCGGGCCGAGGCCGAGGCGTTCCGGACGGCGGTGGACGACGCGGTCAGCTCGCTGGCCGCCGATGGTGTCGCACATGAGGTCCCGGAGGGCATCGGCATCATGGTCGAGGTGCCGGCGGCGGCGCTGGCGGCCGACCAGTTCGCCGGAGTCGTCGACTTCTTCTCCGTCGGCTCCAACGACCTGACCAGCTACACGATGGCAGCCGATCGCACCGAACCCGGCGTCGCGGATCTGCTGGTTCCCGGTTCGCCGGCCGTGCAGCGGCTACTGGACCAGTTGTGCGCGGCGGCCAGGAGATCGGGGATCCCGGTCGCGGTGTGCGGCGAGATGGCGGGCATGCCCGAGCATGTCTGGGCGCTGGTGGATCGCGGGGTCACCGAGTTGTCGATGGCGCCGGCCCGGATACCGCAGATCAAGGCACTGCTCCGGAGCCGTGCCCGCGGCATCGGGCATGATCTATCCGCATGACCGACGACGCGTTCTGGGATCTGATCGGCGCCCTCGGAGCGGACCCTGCCGGGTTTGCCGCTCTGACCGAGGATCTGGCTCATGGATCCACCGATCGCATCGCGTCCTTCGCCGAGCACCTGGCGGCCGCTCTGTATGCCATCGACTCCCGCGAGCGGATGGCGCAACCGATCAGGGACACCGCTGACGGGCCGGACAGCCCGGCCTTCCCGCTCTCCAAGGAGGTCTTCCTCTACGCCAGGTGCGCCGTCGTGGTCGCCGGGCGCGATGTGTGGCAGCGGGTGATCGACGAGCCGTCGGCGATGGGCGGCACCTGGGACCTGGGCGCCGAAGAGGTGCTGTACGTGGCGCCGGTGGCCTTCGAGCAGAAGACCGGCTCGGACTGGACCCACCGGACGACGGTCGGCTACGAGACCGGCAGCAACCACGCCGGCTGGGCCCCGTGAGCCCGGCGGAGGGCCTCGGCGGTCGGGCCGCCAGGCGCATCATCATCGACTGCGATCCCGGCCACGACGATGCCATCGCGATCATGCTGGCGTACGGCAGCCCGGCGATCGATCTGCTTGCCGTCACCACGGTCGCCGGAAACCAGACACTGGACAAGGTCACGCACAACGCCAGGGTGGTGGCCACCGTCTGCGGGATGACCGGCGTGCCGATCGCCGCGGGCTCGGCCGTCCCGTTGGTCCGGCCGTTGCTGACGGCCAGGAACATTCACGGTGAGAGCGGCCTGGACGGGCCGGTGCTGCCCGACCCGACTGTGCCGCTGGACGACCGTCACGCCGTCGATCTGATCATCGACACCGTCATGGCCGGCGATCCGGGGACCATCACCCTGGTGCCTACCGCGCCACTGACGAACATCGCACTGGCCATCAGGAAGCAACCGGCGATCATCGAGCGGGTGGCGGAGGTGGTGCTGATGGGCGGCGGTTACAGCAAGGGCAACATCACCCCGGCAGCCGAGTTCAACATCGCCGTGGATCCGGAAGCGGCGCAGGCGGTCTTCACCGCGCCGTGGAAGGTGACGATGGTCGGGCTCGACCTCACCCATCAGGCCCTGGCCACACCCCAGGTGCGGCAACGCTTCTCGGCACTGGGCACCCAGGCCGGAACCTTCGTGGCGGACATCCTCGAGTTCTTCGCCGGCAGCTACCGGACCGACCAGGGCTTCGATCATCCACCCGTGCACGACCCGTGCGCGGTGGCCAGGGTCATCGACGCGTCGGTGATGACGGTGGCGCCGGCGCACGTGGAGATCGAGCTGGCCGGCCGGCTCACCACCGGGATGACGGTGACCGATTTCCGGGGCCGGAACGGCGCGACGATGGACACCGACGTGGCCATCACCCTGGACGTCCAGAGGTTCTGGGACGCGGTGGTCGAGGCCGTCGCCCGCATCCACCCGAGCTGAACCGCCCTCTCGCCGACGGGCAATAGGAGCTCCGGCTGCGCCGATGTCGAACCGGGTCCGTTCCACACTGTGGGAAGGAGTGCATCCGGTGTGGGATTGGGTATTCCGTGCGGCTACCTTCGATTCGAACCCCGGTCGGAGACGGTGCCGGGGCGACCCTACGGAAGGAGTGCCCACACATGGCACAGCAACGCATGATCCTGAACGCATTCGACATGACCTGTGTGAGCCACCAGGCCGCGGGTACCTGGCGCCATCCTGATTCGCAGGCATGGCGCTACAAAGATCTCGAGTACTGGACCGAACTGGCGAAACTGCTGGAGCGCGGCAGGTTCGACTCGCTGTTCATCGCCGACGTGGTCGGCGTCTACGACGTGTACCGGGGGTCGGTCGAGACCTCGTTGGTGGACGCCGATCAGGTCCCGGTCAACGATCCGTTCTTCCAGATCCCGGCGATGGCCATGGTCACCGAACATCTCGGATTCGGTGTCACGTCGGCGCTCACCTACGAGTTGCCGTACGCGCTGGCCCGTAAGTTCGCCACCCTCGATCACCTGACCAAAGGTCGCATCGCCTGGAACGTGGTCACCAGCTACCTGGATTCCGCCGCCCGGAACCTCGGAATGGCCAGACAGATCGCGCACGACAAGCGGTACGACCTCGCCGACGAGTTCCTGGACGTCACCTACAAGCTCTGGGAAGGCAGCTGGGACGACGACGCCGTGATCCGGGATCGGGACAGAGGCGTGTTCACCGACCCGACCAAGGTGCACCCGATCAACCATTCCGGCGAATACTTCGACGTGCCGGGCATTGCGTTGTTCGAGCCGAGCCCGCAGCGCACCCCGGTGATCTTCCAGGCCGGAGCGTCGCCGCGGGGTCAGAAGTTCGCTGCCAAGCACGGCGAGGGCATCTTCATCGCGGTGCCGACGCCGGAGACCGCCCGTACGGTGACCGACCAGATCCGCGATTTCGCCGAGCAGCAGGGCCGCGGGCGGGACGACGTCAAGATCTTCACCCTGCTGACGGTGATCACCGATCAGACCGACGAGAAGGCGCAGGCCAAGTACCAGGAGTACCTGGAGTATGCCTCGGGTGAGGGGATGCTTGCCTTCTTCGGCGGTTGGACCGGCCTCGACTTCGGCGCGCTGGAACCGACGGAACCACTGCGGGCGGTTCAGAACGATGCGCTGCGTTCGGCGCTGGAACTGTTGGAGGCGGACAGTTCCGGGCGCACCTGGACGCCGCTGGAGGTGGTCAAGCATCGGTCCATCGGTGGTCTCGGGCCGGTGGTGGTCGGCAGCCCGCAGACGGTGGCCGACGAACTGGAACGGTGGATGGAGGTGGGCGGGGTGGATGGCTTCAACATCGCCTACGCCATCACCCCAGGCACCTTCGAGGACTTCATCGAGCTGGTGGTGCCCGAACTGCAACAGCGCGGACGAGTGCAGACCGACTACGCCGCGGGCACTTTCCGGGAGAAGCTGCTGGGCAACGATACGGCCCAAGTTGCTCACGGCCATCCGGCGCGGCAGTACCGCGGCGCGTTCGTGGATTCCGGGAACACCACCGACACCACCCGGCGATCCAAGACCCACGACCTGCTGGAAGCCGAACGCGCACAGAGACAGCCGGTGGGCTGACACCAGGCAGCAGGATCCGCGGCTCAGACCATGCTGGCGGCCAGTCCAGGCATCCGCTGGCCGTACAGCGTGGATCTGACCGATCCGAGAGCCACCTCGACCGCACCGCGCAGCACCCCGTCGGTGGTGACGGTACTGAGCGCCACCTCGGGCCGGACGAAAGACAGCTGACGCATCCGGGCGATCACCTTGTCCAGCAAAACCTCCCCGCCCGCCAGACCGACCGGCCCGCCCAGCACCAGCAGGCCGGGATCGATCAGGGTGGTGACGGCGGTGGCCCCCAGTGCAACACCCTCGGCCAGCTGCGTGATCAGCTCGTCGCCGGGTGGGCCAGCGGCGAGCGCGGCGGTGACGATCTGCGCCGGTTCCCGGCCCCTGATGCCGTGCCGCCGGGCCAGTGCGCGCATGTTCTGGCCGCCGACCAGGTGCTGGAACGCGCCGGCGGCGCCGCGGTCCACGCGGGGCCGCTCGATGCCCGGCACGGGCAGGTAACCGATCTCGCCCGCGCCGCCATGGGCGCCGGTGCGCAGCCGGCCATTGAGTACCATGCCCAGGCCGACACCACGGTCGAGCCACAGCAACGCGAAGTCGCTCTGACCCTTTGCGGCGCCGTGAATTCCCTCGGCAACGGCGGCGAGATTGACGTCGTTGCCGTGACCGACCTGGATCCCCAGCGCCGCGGACAGCTGCTCGACCAGGTCCGGCGATTCCCAACCGCTCAGGTGCCTGGCATGCCGGAGCGCCCCGGTCATCGGATCGATGACGCCGGGGGTGGCCACCAGGACCTGGTGAACCTGGGTCGCCCGCACGCCGTGCCGGGACAGCACTCCGCTGACCGCCCGGGTGATCTCGTCGACGGGGGCCGAGGAGCGACGCGCCGGCACGTCGACGGTGCAGGTGGCCACCACCTCTCCGGTGAGTCCGGCCAGCGCGGCGATGCAACCGTGCTGCTCGACGTGGATGCCGATGACATAGGCGGCGGCCCGATTCACCATGTACATCTGAGCTTTCGGCCCGGGTCCGTTGGCGATCACGCCGGCGGTGGTGACCAGTCCCCGCCCCTGCAGCCGGGCCAGAAGAGACGACACGGTCGGCTTGGAAAGACCCGACAGCTCGCCGACGGTGCTCCTGGTCATCGGACCGTTGTCCAGCAGCAGGCCCAGCACCACCTGATCGTTGATCTCCCGCAGCAAGCGCGGCGAATCAGCACTGCGACCCGAAGTAGGGGGACCGCCGCGCTGGTCGCCGCGTTCTGACTCCATCGGGATCATTGTCTCGCGTCGGCGGGCGCTCCGAGAGCATCCAGTGCGGCGCGCGAGTTGACCGACGTCGCTCCGTAGCTGGCGATGGCCGGCGCCTGGCCCTGATGCACTCCGGTGGTGCCCATCTCGAGCAGCACCGCGTCGGCGCGGAAGCTGCGCATCTGTTGCAGAACACCCAGCATCCAGGGGTGCCGGTGCCGATCCCGGGTGAGGAGTACGACCGTTCCGGCCGCCAGGATCGCGGCGTTCGGCAGCGGATCGCCTTGGTGCAAAGGGTGATGGCGCATCTGCCCGGCCCGGTTCGGCGGGGCGGCCGGACCCCACGGGATGTCGCCGACGGCGATGTTCGGCCGCTCTTCGCACCGGAGCACCACCACCGGATCGGTCCATGGGGGAAACGGCCCGGCCAGTTCCAACGCGCGGGCCGCCGCCACCAGCCCGGCGTCGACCGGCGCGGCGGTTGCTGCGGGGTCGAACCTCGGCAGCGAGCCCGGCAGTGCCCGTACCCGACGGACCGCATCCAGCAGTCGCTCCTCGCCGAGCCGGCCGGAACGGACGGCCGCGACGATGGCGTCGATGATGACGTCCAGCTCATCTGGGTTCATCGTATCGCCGCCGAGGCAGAGCAGGTCCGCGCCGGCGATCAGGGACCGGACAGCGGCCTCCGCGACACCGGCGGGTCCTGCCGTCCCGACAGTCCTTGTCACCGCTTGCATCTCGAGGGCGTCGGTGACGATCACTCCGCCGAAACCCATGAGGTTGCGCAGGATCCCGGTGAGCCAGCGTGGTGACAAGGTTGCCGGCAAGCCATCGATCGACGGGACCAGCAGGTGGCCGGCCATGACGCAGGACACGCCCGCGGCGATGGCTGCGCTGAACGGTGGCACGGCCTCCGCGAAGATACTTTCGCGGTCGGCGTCCAGGACTGCCACAGCGCGATGACTGTCGGTGTCGGTGCCGCCGTGACCGGGAAAGTGCTTGGCGCAGGCGGCGACGCCAGCCTGCTGCTGGCCCTCGATGTAGGCAACCGTGTGCCGGGTGACCAGATCGATGGATGCTCCGAAGGAACGGGTTCCGATCACCGGGTTGGCCGGATCGGAGGCGATGTCCGCGCACGGCGCGAAGTTCAGGTCGATACCGGCTGCCGCGAGCCTGGTGCCGACCAGCAGGCCGATCGTCCTGGTCAATTCCGGGTCGTCGACCCGGCCGAGGGCGGCCGCGCCGGGGTACCTCGAACCGGTCGCTGCGTCCAGCCGGGTGACGTCGCCCGCCTCCTCGTCGATCGCCACCACCAGGTCGCCGCGTTCGGCGCGCAGGACGTCGGTGAGTGCCAGCACCTGATCGTCCGAGGCGACGTTGCGAGCGAAAAGGCAGACGCCACCGAGGGAGTCGGCGATCCGGCGGCGCAGCCAGTCCGGCGCAGAGGTGCCGTCGAAACTGGGCAGCAGTACCGCGTCGGCGAGCGTGCTGAGCTCGCCGCGGACCTTGGACGTGGTCATCCCTTCACCGCTCCGGCGGTGATGCCGGTGGCGACCTTGCGCTGGATGACGGCGAACAGGATGACGATGGGCAGCGCAACCAGGGTCGAGGCGGCCATCAGCGCGCCCCAGTCGACACCCTTGGTGGTGATGAAGGTGTCCAGCCAGACGGTGATGGTCTGCTTGCTGTTCCGCTTGAGCAGGACGTAGGCGAACAGGTACTCGTTCCAGGCCTGGATCACCGCGAAGACGGCGGTGGCCACCAGCCCGGGTGCGGCCAGCGGCAGGATGATTCTGCGGAACGCCTGGCCGCGGGTACAGCCGTCGACCAGGGCGGCTTCCTCCAGATCCCTGGGCACGGCGGCGATGAACCCCCTCAGCATCCACACGGTGAACGGCAGCACGAACGACAGATAGGCCAGCGACAGTCCGAATGCGGAGTCGGTCAGACCCGCCTTGTTGAGCATCAGGTACATCGGAATGATCAGGCCTTCGATCGGCACCATCTGGATGGTGATGACCAGGATGATCAGACCTCGGCGTCCGGCGAAGTCCATCCGCGCCAGGGCAAGTGCCGCCATGAAGCCGATGAGCAGGGCGGCCACGGTGGTGCCGCCGACCACCAGCAGGCTGTTGCGCAGACTGTTCAGGAACCGCGGCTGACCCAGGGCCCGGGAGTAAGAGTCGAGAGTGAACGGGGAAGGAAACCATTGGGGGGTGACCCTGCGCAGGTTCACCCCGGTCTTGAACGAGCTGGCTACCATCCAGTAGACGGGGAAGATCATCACCAGCCCGACCAGCAGCCCCAGTACGTTCCACGCAGACCGCCGGAGCAGACGGCGGGGTGCGCGACGTGGCCGGGACGGCGGCGAGGGGGCCGTCAGCGAGGGGGCCGTTACCGACTGCCGGGCGGCCGGGCCTTGGATCACGGGGGTGCTCATCTGCCGGCTCACGTCTGCTCCGTGCTGCCGCGCAGCACATGCTTGACGGCCACCGCCGACAGCGTGCCCAGCAGCAGCACACTGACCAGGGCGATGGCTGCGCCGTAGCCGAAGTTCTTGTTGGAGAAGGATTCCACGTACGACCAGATGCCAAGCGTGTAGTACGAATCCTTGTTCGCGCCGATGTCCCGCAGCAACCAGATCTGGGCGAACACCCGGTAGTTCCAGATGATCGACAGCGTGGTGACGATCAGCAGGGTCGGCCTGATGGCGGGCAGGATGACGGCGGTGAAGATCCGCCATGCGCCGGCGCCGTCCAGCCGGGCGGCTTCGACGTGGTCGCTGGAAACGCCTGTCATCGCCGCGTGCAGACTGATCACCACGAACGGAAGTGCGCCCCAGACCACGATCGCGGCGATCACCATCCAGCCGGTGAGCGGCTCGTGGAACCAGTTGAAAGTCCTGGTGGGCAGCAGGCCGGCCGCATGCAGGGAGTAGTTCAGCACCCCGAACCGCTGGTCGATCAACCAGCGCCAGATGGGCATCGCGATGATCGGTGGCATGGCCCAAACTGCGACCAGGCACAGCAGCAGGAATGCCCGTACCCCCGCGGACAGCTTGGTGAGCAGCTGCGCGACGGCCAGGCCAAGGGCGATGGTCAGACCAACGGACACGAAGACGAACTTGACGGTCCGCCACAGCGAAGCGTAGAAGTCCCGAGAGGTGACGACCTGTTCGAAGTTGGCCAAGCCGACCCATTGGACGGCCTTGCCGCCGATCAGCTGATCGAGACGGTAATCCTGCAGGGACACCATGATCAGCCTGACCAGCGGCACCAGCAGGACGAGGCCGAGGACCACCAGCAGCGGGGTCACCATGGCGTAGGGCGCCCAGGGACCACCACTGCGAATGCGGCCCTTGCTGCTTCGGCCGTTGCCAATCCGGCCGGTTACCCGGCCGCTGTTGCGGCCGGGTGGGGCGATGGTCGTCATGATCGGTGCGCCGGCGCTCATCGTCGGGCTGCCGTCAGCCGTTGAGCAGCTTGGTGATCTCTGCGCTGGCGGCGGCGGTCGCCTGCTCGATCGACTGCGAGCCGGTCAGGATGGCGTCGAACATGTTCTGCAGCACCTGACCGTCCTCCACCTTGGTCCAATTCTTGGAGTTGGGTACGAAACGTCCGGTGGAGGCGGCCCTGACCACCACCTCGGCCGTCTTGTCGCCGGCCTTCGGCTTGAAGGTGCTGGAGTTCGCGATGTATCCCTTGCCGGCCAACACCTGCTGGTACTTCTTTCCGGTCAGCATCGCGGTGTATGCATTGGCCAGGTCCGCGTTCCGGGTCTTGGCGTTGATGGCGATGTCGGAGCCGCCGAGGAACTGCGGCATGACCGAACCTGGCTTGGAGCCCGGGACGACGAATACCCCGACCTTGCCGGTGAGAGCGGGGTTGCCGTCCTTGTCCCCGGTGACGACGCCCGGCTTCCAGGACGCGTCGATGAACATCGCCGCCTGCTCCTGGGCCATCACGAGTGCGTCGTCGGCCTCGTTCTGGCCCGCTCCGCCTCGGGACGTGGCGTCGACCAGCTTCTTCAGCCGTTCCAGGCCGGCCTTGGCCTCCTTCGAGTCGAGGGCACCCTTCCAGCTGCCGTCGCTCTGCTGAGTGGCGATGTCGCCGCCGGCGTCCCAGACGAAGGAGATCCCCTCGTACCAGTACTGGCTCGGGAAGTAGAGGCCGGAGAACGAACCGTTGTCACCGTGATCGGCGAGTAGCTTCTCGCCCGCCGCCTGCAGGTCGTTCAGTGAGTTGAAAGGTGGCTTGACGCCCGCCTTCTCGGTCAGGTCGGTGCGATAGATGCCCACCCTGACGCCGGCGTAGTACGGCACCGCGACCAACTTGCCGTCGTAGGTGGCAGATTCCTTCAGGCCCTGCAGCCAGCTGCTGGAGTTGTCGAAGCTCTTGGCCTCCAACGGGAGCAGCGCGCCGGCGCCGGCGAACTGGGCCACCTGCGTGTTTCCGAGCTCCAGCACATCCGGTGCACCGCCGGAGGTGTCGGCCAGGCCAGTGGTCACCTTCGTGGTGTACTCGCCCCAGGTCTGCTCCTGCAGGTCGACGGTGACGCCGGGATGCGCCGCCTGGAACTCGGAGTTGAGGGCCTTGATGTCAATGTCCTTGAGGGTGTCTCCCTGCATCCACACCGTCAACGTGGCACCTTTCGCCGGTGCGGCTGCGGACGACGACGCCGGCGAGGACGCGCCGAGGGAGGAGCCGTCCGCGGAGGGTCCGGCGGCTGACGGCGCGGCGGAGGAATCGGCTGACAAACCGGCTGACGAACCGGCCGGCGGATCGGCGGGCGAGGAACTCTGAGCCGCCGCGGAAGGACTTTCGACCGGCGATGTCTGTGCGGCGGGGGATGTCGGAGCGGATGCCCCGGCCGCCTGAGCGGTGGTGCCTGCGTCGGACGCACACGCAGCGGTGGCCAGCAGGGCCGCCGCGGACAGGGCCGCGGCGATGCGGCGCAGGCGGTGCGCAGATCTCATCGGGAATCTCCTCGGTTCGTCAGAATAGCCGGCAATTGATAGGGAAGTTGTCCTATCAGATACCTATGGCCGCATCGCGTCAAGAGCACTGCGCCATCGCGTCAAGAACACTGCGCCATCGCGTCACGAACACTGCGCCGATGAAATCCAGAAGAGCCGGTTGTCCGGCGGCCCTGCACCGTCGAGCCCCGCCGATGCCGAACGCCCGAGCGGCAATCACCGAGTAGCAGCTGGTAAGCAACCAGGAGCCGGCCCGGACGAGCAAGCAGCAACCATCAGCACCGCGCGGTGGAACGCCGAGGCGCAGCGACGGCCGAGGCGAGCCGGCGATGGCATGGTCGCTCGCTCGTATGCTGAGCGGCAGCGACTGCCCGGCTGATTTCGAGGAGCTCTCATGGCCCCGACCCGACCAGCTGCTCAGGGGCATTCGGCGGAATTGAAAGCGGTGGCCGAGGCCGGCGCGCGCGATGCCGGCGGATTGGACCCCGCGCTGCTCAGCGACTTCCTGCCCATCGTCATGGACTCGGTGGCCGCCGGCAGATCGCTGACCACCAGGGACATCGTCCGGTTCAACAACGTGGGCAAGGCCGCCGCCGGCACCGGGGTGGCGCTGCGGGCTCTGCTGGATCTCTACCTGTCGGCCGCGTGGCGGCTATGGGACCACCTGCCGGAGGTTGTCGGCGCTGACGCGGATCCCCAAGGCGTGGTGCGGGCGGGCCGGGCGGTGCTACGGGCGGCGGACGACGTGGTCGCGGCACTCACCGAGGGCTATCAGCTCGCTCGCCGGGAATTGATCAGGGCGGAAGCGTTGGGACGCCGGGAGTTCGTGGATGATCTGCTCAGCGGGAGTCGTGATGTCGCCGGTCTGATCGACCGGGCTGCCGGATTCGGACTGACCCTGGCCGGCTCCCATGCTGTTGCCGTGGTCAGGGCCGGAGTTCCCTACGCTGACGCGAGTCCCCTCACCAGCAGGCTGGAGCGCGCCCTGCTCGGCACCAAGGCGGATTCGGATGCGTTGATCACCACCAAGAATGGGCAACTGGTCGTGGTGTTCGCGGCTCCCGACCGAGCGGCCACCACCGAGGTGATCGATCGGCTGACCGCGGTCCTGCCCGGCGCCTCCGGACCGCGGGCCACCACGGCGACGCGGGTCACCGCGGCGAGGCGGGCCACCGGAGCCAAGTGGCAGATGGGCGTCGGCAGGCCGCATCCGGGAGCCGCCGGCGTGCGCAGGTCGCTCGATGAAGCGCTGGAAGCTCTCGATCTGGGCGGCCGGCTGGGCCGGACCATCGCCGTGCTGGACGCGAGCGACATGCTCGTCTACCGCGTGTTGGTCCGCGACGAGGAAGCCATCCGCGACCTGGTGGCATCGGTGCTGACGCCGTTGTCGGACGCACGCGGTGGGGCAGCGCCGCTGATCGAAACCCTGTTGGTCTATTACGGAGCAGGCAGTAACACCACGGCGACCGCCAGGGCAATGCACCTGTCGGTCAGAGCCGTCAGCTACCGGCTGAATCGGGTGCGGCAGTTGACCGGCCATCACCCGGACGACCCTGCGCATCGATTCACCCTCCATGCGGCGGTGCTGGGGGCGCGGTTGCTGGGCTGGTCGGCGACTCCGCACTGATCGGGTCCGGCGGCGATACTGCACGCTCGGATCGTCAGCCGGTCGGCGTTGCTGTATCCAATCGGATCGTCAGCCGGTCGGCGCTGCTGTACCCAATCGGATCGTCAGCCGGTCGGCGCTGCTGTACCGATCGGCGCTGCCTCGAACTTCACACCCGCGAAGCACATCGCGCCTGGTTGCCGACAGGCGGCAAGTAACGGGACCGAAGTCGGCCGATCCGCGACCCAGCCTGCGTGCTTCCCGCAAGGAACACTGGAGGCACGGGAGCCGCGGCTCCGCCTCTACCCTGGCGAAGGAAGTGACATGAATGTTCCGATCTGGGCCTGGGCCGCATTCGGCACGGTGGTGCTGGTCATGCTGGCCGTTGATCTGCTGGCGCATCGCAAGCAGCACGTCATCGGATTCAGGGAAGCCGCCGTCTGGAGCGCGGTGTGGGTCGGCGTCTCGCTGATCTTCGCCGTGGTGCTCGGCCTCACTCTCGGGGGCGGCGCCGCGGTCGACTTCACCACCGCATGGCTGCTGGAGAAAAGCCTGTCCGTCGACAACCTCTTCGTCTTCGCGTTGATCTTCGGGTACTTCCGGGTTCCTCGGGAGTACCAGCACCGGGTGCTGTTCTTCGGCGTTCTCGGCGCGCTGGTCTTCCGGGGGATCTTCCTCGGGCTCGGCGTCACCATCGTCAGCAAGTTCGCCGCCATCCTGTTCGTCTTCGGTGCGATACTGCTCTACAGCGCCTGGAAGCTGATCAAGGATTCCGACGATACGATGGACCCCGGCAAGAGTGTCGCCATTCGGCTGTTGGGAAAGATCTGGCCCATCACCGGGGAGTACCACGGCGCCAAGTTCTTCATCAAGGAAGCCGGAAAGCGTTGGGCCACACCGCTTCTCGCCGTCGTGGTGGCGATCGAGGCGGCCGATCTGGTCTTCGCCGTCGACTCGGTTCCGGCGGTGCTGGCCGTCAGCGACGATGCCTTCATCGTGTACTCCTCGAACGCGTTCGCGATCCTGGGCCTGCGGGCGCTCTACTTCTTGCTGGCGGGCATGCTGGAGAAGTTCCACTACCTGGGCAAGGCGCTGGCCTTCATCCTTGCCTTCATCGGCGTGAAGCTGTTCCTGCAGGCCGGGCACAAGGTGATCAGCCCTTCCATCCCGGAGATCCCCTCGCTGGTCAGCTTGGCTGTGATCGTTGTGGCTCTCGCCGCGGCCATCGTGTTCAGCCTCGGGCGCCCACGGCCGGCCGGGGACGATGAGCTCGACGCCGACTCCCCGGAGGCGAGTCGGGCAACGAATGAGCGGGTGGGATCCCCTGATCTCGAGCCCTCGGTCTCGACGTCCTCTCAACCCGCGGC
>JAABUP010002840.1_pt1 | contig 32255 bp, 22 predicted proteins | sample 5559201 | NCBI WGS metagenome assembly JAABUP01 (sample SAMN10711887, study PRJNA513373) | rock metagenome | isolation source: Antarctica rocks | place: Antarctica
GGCCTGGTTCAAAACGTTGAAGTACGCGCCCATCTTCCCCGAACGCTTCGGCTGCCTCGCCGATGCCCGCACCTTCCTCGACCGCTTCGTGGCCTGGTACAACCACCACCACCACACCGGCATCGGCCTGCACACCCCCGCCGACGTCCACTATGGACTATCCGCGGCCAAGGCCAACGCCCGCACCGCGACGCTCGCCGAAGCCCGAGCCAAACACCCGACCCGGTGCACCACCACGGGAACACCGCAAATCCTCGAGCTCCCCCAATCCGCCTGGAGCAACCCACCACAACAAGAAGACTCACCAGCGGCTTAACACCCACTGGTCTCAACCACCTTCACAAACTCCGGGGCGACCGCGATCTTCGCGTACGTCGAGATGTTCCACAACCGTCAACGGCGCACTCTGCTACCGCACGCCGACCGAATACGTATAACTATCCAAGTCGAACGGCATCCCCGTTGACAATTCATCACGCAGGCTGGAACGAGGCCGTTTGGCAGGTCGGGGCGTCACCTGCAGATGCAGCAGTCCGTCAACGCGGCACAGCGGCGTACTGATGTTCCAGGTACTCGTCGATACCCACAGCGCCACCCTCTCTCCCGAGACCAGACTGTTTGACGCCGCCGAACGGGGCGGACGGGTTGGACACGACGCCCGTGTTGATGCCGACCATCCCGACTTCGAGGCTTTCGGTCACCCGCAGCGCGCGCTGCAAGTTCTCCGTGATCACGTACGCTACGAGCCCCCAGTCGGTAGCGTTGGCCGCGGCAATCACCTCGGCTTCGTCGACGAAGCTGCTGATCGGGGCGATGGGTCCAAAAATTTCGGTGCCGATCACGGCACTGTCGGCTCGGACGCCAGTGAGCACGGTCGGGGGACAGAAGTAACCCGGGCCGGCGGGAACCGCACCGCGTGCGACAACCGTAGCGCCCCGCTCGACCGCGTCGGCCACTAGCCGGTCGACCTTGTCCAGACTGGGCCGGTCAATGAGCGGACCGACGTCGGTGTCCGGGTCCAGGCCGTCGCCGACCTGCAGCGCGCTCATCCGCTCGGCGAGGCGCCTAGTGAACTCGTCGGCCCGGTCGGCATGCACGTACAGCCGATTGGCCGCGGTGCACGCCTCGCCCATGTTGCGCATCTTGGCGGCCATCGCCGCATCGACCGCGACGTCCAGGTCGGCGTCCTCGAAAACGATGAAGGGAGCGTTGCCGCCAAGTTCCATCGATGTTCGCATCACGGTCCGCGCGGCGAGCCCGAGCAATACCTTCCCGACTTCGGTCGATCCGGTAAACGACAATTTCCTTAGGATCCCCATGGTCATCATCGGCTCAGTAACGAGCTCCGCCCTGCTCGTCGGCAGCACGTTTAGCACGCCCCGCGGCAGGCCGGCGCTGGCGAATACGTCGGCCAGCAACAGGGCGGTGAGCGGGGTCTGCGGCGCGGGTTTGAACACAACGGTGCAGCCAGCCGCGATCGCCGGGGCGATCTTGCGCGCGCCCATTGCAAGCGGAAAGTTCCATGGCGTGATCAGCAGGCACGGTCCGACCGGCCGGCGCGCGACGAACATCCGGGTGCCGCCGTCGGCGCTAAGACCGAATGAGCCTGATACGTGCGCCGCCTGCTCGGAGAACGACCGCAGGAATTCGGCGGCGTACGCGACCTCGCCGCGGGCCTCGGCGAGCGGCTTGCCCATCTCCGCGGTCATGACCAGGGCGAATTGCTCCTGACGTTCGAGCAGGATCGTCGTCGCGTGGCGCAGTAGTTCGGCGCGTCCGCGCGCGGAAGTCGCGGCCCACGCCGCTTGCGCGCTGCCGGCCGCGTCGACGGCGGCGAGCGCATCCTCGAGACCCGCGTTCGCGACCTCCACCAGGGTGCGAGCGGTGGCCGGGTTCTCCACCGCCATTGTGGCGGTGTCGGCCGCCGGGCGTTCGTCGCCCCCGATCTGCAGCCCGCGCGGAACCGCAGCGAGCGCCCGCTCGAGCGAGGCGTGCGTGCCGGGCGGTGTGCTCACAGGCATGCCCAGGGTCATCGGATCGCCTTTGTGTCGTCGGTGCAGAGCACCGGTCGTGGGTCGTCGAGGGCCTCGGCGAGAACCTCGGCCAGGTGGCGGGCGGGCCGTGCATTCGACGTCAAGTGGTCGATCTGGGTTCGGCACGAGAAGCCGTCGGCGATTAGGAGGGCGTCGGGCCCGGCGGCCCGCAGGACGGGGGCCAGCGCAAGCTCCGCCACAGCGAGGGATGTGGTGTAGTGATTGGCCTCAAAGCCGAAGTTGCCGGCGAGCCCGCAACAGCCGACCGGCTCGCGGACGTCATCCAGTCCCGAGCGACGCAGGGCGCCGGCCTGGTCAGAGCCGGTCAGCACTGAGCGTTCGTGGCAGTGCGTCTGCACGACCGCGGCTCCCCGCAGCTGCGGCGGGCGCCAGCCGGGCCGCGCGAGCTCCCGCAGCGCACGGTCGAAGGTAACTACCCGGTCGGCGACGGCCTGCGCCGACGGGTCGCGCACCAGTTCGGGGGCGTCGCCGGCCAGCGCCGCCGCACAGCTCGGTTCGAGGACGATCACCGGCAGCTCACCCGTCGCCGCCAACCGCCGGACGGTGCGACGCACGATTCGCGCAGCGATTCCGAGCTGTCCGGTGGTGATCCAAGTCAAGCCGCAACAGCCGGACGGGGCGACGGCCATCGGGATCCCGGCGTCCGCGAGCACCCTGGTCGCTGCTGTGACCAGCCCGGGATGGAAGGCGCGCGTGAAGGTGTCTACGAACAGCACCGCGGCCGGGTTCGCGGCCGGTGCGGTGCGCAGCGCGCGGCGGCGGTCCGTGCGCGACGCCAACGCCGGGAACTCCCGTTCACCGGTTATCCCGCCGACGCGGGCAACGGCACGGCGGGCATTGGGACGCGCGACGGCGCGGTTGACGAGCGGCGCGACCGGCCCGGCGAGCCGGGTGAGCGCCGGCAGCCAGCCGAGCGTGTAGTGCGTACGCGGACGCCTGCGGTGCCGGTAGTGCTCGTGTAAGAAGGCCGCCTTGTAGGACGCCATGTCGACACCCGTCGGGCAGTCGGTTGAACACGCCTTGCACGACAGGCACAGGTCGAGCGTCGCGAGCGCGTCGTCGGGCGTGATCAGTCCGGTGCCGGCCATCAGGTCCTGCAGGGCCCGCGCCCGTCCCCGGGTCGAGTCCTGCTCGCGTCGGGTGGCACGGTATGACGGGCACATGACGCCGCCTGTGGGCGCCACGCACCGCCCGACGCCGATGCACCGTCCGACCGCACTGCCAAGATCGCCACCGTCGTGCACCAGGGCGAGAACCCGCGACGGCGCCGGCCGCGGTGCGGGCAGCATCCTGTCGGTTACGGTTGACGGCGCAACGATCACGCCGGGATTCAGGAGGCCGCTCGGATCGAAGAGGGCTTTGGTCTGCGCGAACGCGGCAATCGCCTCCGGCGCGTACATCAGCGGCAGGAGTTCGCTGCGGGCGCGGCCGTCGCCGTGCTCGCCGGACACCGTCCCGCCGTACTCGGCCACGACGACCGCCGCGGCCCGCACGAAGGCCGCCAAGCGGCGGCGGCCGTCCGCCGTTGTGGTGTCGAAGTCGATGCGGACGTGCACGCAGCCGGCCCCGAAGTGCCCGTACAGCACGCCCCGGTAGCCGTGCTCAGCGAGGAGCCTGCGGAAGCGGCGCAGGTAAGATGCCAGCTGGTCCGGCGCGACGGCGGCGTCCTCCCACCCCGGCCACGAGCGGGCAGCGCCGGGCAGGTTGGCGACGAGACCAGCGCCGTCCTCACGGATGCGCCACAGCCGCAATCGATCGGCCTCGTCGCTCACCACCCGGACCCCCCGGCAGCGACCACCTGCATCGAGGGTTTGCACCAGGTCGTCCACCCTGGCGGCGTCGTCGAACTCCACGTACAACCACGCGCGGGCGGCCGGGAGCAGCGGCAGCGCGTCGCCGGTGCGCCGCCGCATCACCTCGACGATCGCTTTGTCCAGCGCCTCCACTGCGGTGGGCCGGGCGGACAGAATCACCGGGACATCCTCGGCCGCGTCGACGAGGTCGTCGTACCCGACGATAAGCATCGTCGTCGAAGTTGGGCGGGGCACGAGCCGGACCGTCACCGCGGTAATCACCGCGAGCGTGCCCTCAGAACCAGCCAGTGCCTTGGCGACGTCGAAGCCGTGCTCGGGCAGCAGCCGGTGGAGATGGTAGCCGGACACCTGGCGCGGCACCCGGTCAAGCTGGGTCCGCAGCGTGGCGAGGTGCCGATCGGTGAGTGCGCGCAGGTCCCGGTCGAGCTCGGCGACCCGCGCGGCGTCCGCGCCGTTGAGCGCGTGGAGTCCGTCGCCGTCGGCAAGCACCTGCGTTCCGTCGGCCAGCACCGCCTCGATGGCCAGCACGTGGTCGCTCGTGCGGCCGTGGGCGACAGAATGGTTCCCGCAGGCGTCGTTGCCGACCATGCCACCAAGGGTGACCCGGCTGTGCGAAGACGGGTCCGGCCCGAACATCAGCCCCTGGTCGCGGACGCGCGCCTGGAGGTCGTCGAGCAGGACTCCGGCCTCGACCGTCGCCAACCGCGCGGTCACGTCGACCGCGCGCACCCGGTTCAGATGGCGCGCGAGGTCGAGCACCACGCCGGGCCCAACCGCGTTGCCGGCCATGCTGGTGCCGGAGCCGCGCGGCGTAATCGCGAGGCCTTCCCCTGCCGCGGCCCGGACCACGGCGGCGACCTGGTCGGCGTCCCGGGGGAACGCGACCGCGTCGGGGGTGACGCGGTAGTTGGACGCGTCGTAGGCATACTGGCTGCGGGTAAGGGCGCTCGAGTCGATCTCCGTCCCATAGCACGCCCGCGTCAGGCGCTGAAGAGCGGACTCAGACACCACTCCGGTCATGTGCCGCTTCGGGTGAACAGACGCACGACCCGCCGCAGTGCGGGCTGGCGCGCCGTGCGGTAGCCGAAGTCACGACCTACCTTCGTGCTCATCACCGTGTCGGCGAACCCGCGCCGCCGCCGACGAACCGGGTGGACGCCCGGCAGCGCGGTGCCGTCGAGGTCGGCGAGCACCACCATCGCCGCGTTGTGCCCGTTTGCGCCCATGACACCGCCGCCCGGGTGCGTGCCGGACCCGCAGAGGTAGTAGCCGCGGACCGGAGTGCGGTAGTCGGCGAGCTCGGGCGTGGGGCGGCTGCCGAACAGCTGGTCCAGGAACATCGCCCCGTGGAAGATGTTGCCGCCGGTGAGTCCGTAGTCCCGTTCGAGGTCAAGCGGGGTGATGACGACGCGGTCCAGGATGTGGTCGCGCAGGTTGGGCGCGTAACGGAACAGGTTTTCGAGCACGTCGTCCGCAAACTTGTCGCGCATCTGGTCCCAGTCCGTGCCGGCGAGTTCGAAGGGCAACTGCTGCACCCCGAGGGTCATGGTGTGTTTGCCTGCTGGCGCGAGGCTCGGGTCGGTGGTGGATTGAATCATGGCCTCGATGACGAACTCGTCGGGCAGAACACCGCGGCGCTCGGCCTCCCAGGCCCGCTCGAAGTTCTCGACCGATGGCCCGAGGATCTGCTGAGCCTCGTGCTGCGGGCCTTGGCCCTTCGGAAAGCCAACGTACTCGGGCAGCTCGTCCACGAGCAGGTGGATGCGGGCCATGGACCCGCGGCTGTCGTAGCGCTGCAGGGCCTGCTCGGTCGCAGGCTTCACCGAGCCCGTCGGGAGCAGCTGCAGGATCGAGCGGGCCGGGTCAGCGTTCGACAGCACCACCGCTGCGTGCAACTCGGTGCCGTCGGACAGGCGGACGCCGCGGGCGATGCCGTCGGTCACTAGGACCTTGTCGACCGGGCTGTTCACCCGCACGAGCGCACCGTGGGCTTCGGCCGCCCGCGTCATGGCTGTGGTGATACCACCCATGCCGCCCTTGACAAGTCCCCACTGGCCCAGGTGCCCCTGGAACTCGCCGACCGAGTGGTGACCGTAGACGTAGGCCGTCCCGGGTGTCGACGGACCACCCCAGATCGAGATCATGCCGAAGAACGTGAACAGACCCTTGATGTGCTCGGACTCGAAGTAGCGGTCGAGCAGGTCTTTCGTGGACGACAGCACGAACTCGTCGAACAGATCGCTCGCGCCCGCCTGCTCGAACGCGGCAAGGACCTCGGACCGGCTGGACGGTGGCCGCATCAGGAACGGCGTAATGATCGCGGCGAACTGCTTCACCCGCAGACCGAACTCGAGGAACGACTTCGCGTCCGCCTTCGAGAACTTCTCCAGCTCCCTCAGCGTCCGGTCGATGTCCTTCCACATGAACATGTGTGAGCCGTCCTGGAAGATGACGACCTCCATCGCCTCGGTCTGGTACATCTCCAGGCCATACTTCTCAAGTTCCAGCTCGCGGATGATTTCCGGCCGCAGCAACCCGGCGATGAAGGCGCACGAGGACCACTGCGCCCCGGCGATCAGTTCCTCGGTGGTGCAGGCGCCGCCGACGACTCCGCGCGCCTCGACGACACAAACCGTCTTTCCCGCGCGGGCCAAGTAGTTGGCGGCGATCAGACCGTTGTGACCGGCGCCGATGACGACGACGTCGTAGGAGTTGGTGGGCGGCGTCATGTCAGTGGCCTTTCGGGATGGGGAGGACGAACGAGGAGCGAACGGACGTGGGGTCGACGAGTTCGTCGAAGCCGGTCATCACCGGCACTAGTGACGGGTCGCCGTCGCGCACGGCGGTCCAGGCCGCCCAGTCGGTGACCTGCATGATCTCGACGATGTCCACGCCGAGCCGCGAACCCTCGGTGGGGTCGCCGACCTGGAACGCCTCGAAACGGGTGACGATGTCGGAGTGGCGGAGGACCGTCGGTTGGTCGAGACCCGCGGAGAAGTCGGCGAAGCGGACGGACGCGACCCCGGGCCGCATCCGGAAGGTGTTGACCACGAGCGTGCCGGTGGACCACTCGCCCATGTCAGCCCTCCACCAGGTTGATCATCACGTGCTTGATTTCGGTGTACTCCTCAAGCGAGTACGCCGACATGTCATTGCCGTGGCCGGACTGCTTGAAGCCGCCGTGCGGCATCTCGGACACGATCGGGAGATGATCGTTGATCCACACGGTGCCGAACTGCAGACGGCGGGCGGCACGCATCGCCCGGGACACACTCGACGTAAACACTGAGGCGGCAAGGCCATAATCGATGTCGTTTGCGAAGTTCAGAGCCTGCAGCTCGTCAGCAAACGGCGTCGTGGTGACGACCGGTCCGAACACCTCACGCTGGACGATCTCCGAGTCCTGCCGGACGCCCACGAGCAGCGAAGGCTTGTACCAGAATCCTGGCCCGTCGCTCGGGCCGCCGGCTACGAGATCGCCGTTGCCGTCGGCTAGCGCGCGCTTGACGAACCCGGAGACCCGGGACAGGTGCGACGCCGAGATCACCGGCCCCATCTCCGTCGTGGCGTCGACGGGGTCACCCATCCGCACCCGGCCGACGGCCTTCGCGAGCTCAGCGGCGAACTCATCGTGGATTCGCTCCGCGACGTAGACACGGGACGCGGCCATGCAGTCCTGGCCGGTGTTGCCGTAGCCGCCCTCGCAGATCTTGCGGATCGCGAGGTCGAGGTCAGCGTCCTCGAAGACCAGTACCGGTGCCTTGCCTCCGAGCTCGAGGTGCAGCCGCTTCAGGTTTTCGCTCGCCGCGACCGCGACGCGCTTGCCGGTGGCGGTGTCACCGGTCAATGAGGTCATCCGCACCTTCGGGTGGGTAGTGAGCGCCTCGCCCACCGTGTTGCCGTGCCCGGTGACGACGTTGAACACGCCCGCCGGGAACAGGTCGGCCGCGAGCTCGGCGAGCTTGAGCGCGGTCAATGGTGTCTGCTCGCTCGGCTTCAGCACGAGGGTGTTGCCGGTAGCCAGCGCCGGGCCGATCTTCCACGCCGCCATGACGAGCGGGAAGTTCCACGGTGCGACGCTGCCGACGACGCCGAGCGGATCGCGACGCAGGAAGCTGGTGTGCGTCGGCGAGTACTCGGCCGCAGCCTTCGCGTCCATCACCCGGGCCGCGCCAGCGAAGAAGCGGAAGTTGTCGATGGCGAATTTGACCTCGTCGCGGGCGATGTGCAACGGCTTGCCGACGTTCGCCGACTCCAGCCGCGCGATGTCGTCGGCGTTCGCGGCTACGCGATCGGCCAGTGCGAGCAGGGCGGTGGAGCGCTCCGCCGGCGGGGTCTCGGCCCAGCCCCAGAACGCCACCTCGGCTGCGTCGACTGCCCGGTCGACGTCTTCGGCGGATCCCAGTGGGACCCGCGCGAGGACCGATTCGTCGGCGGGGTTGATGACGTCCTCGACAGCTCCGGCGACGGACGGGACCGTGCGGCCGGCGACGAACATCTCGAGGTCGGGTACCGACGGTGTGGTGGTGGTCATGAGCGCTCCTGGCCTCGGTCGCGGGCGATGGAGTCGAGCACGCTCAGTACAGCGTCCAGCGTGTCGACATAGAGGTCGGCGTGATCCCGCCGGAAGGTCATCGGTGGCTTGATCTTGAGTACGTTGTCGTGGACGCCGTTGGGGAACACGACAACGCCGCGTTCCTTCGTCAGTTCGGTGACGGCGAATGCCTCGTCCTTAGCCGGTTCCTTGCTGACACGATCCCGGACCAGTTCGACCCCCAGGTACAGGCCCTCCGCCCGGACGTCGCCAATGAGCGGCTGGCGGTCCTGCAGCTGACGCAGCTGGCCTGCGAAGTACGCGCCCACCTCGATGGCGTTGGCGCGCAGACCGTCACGCTCGACGACGTCGAGCACGGCCTCGCCGATCGCGCACGACACGGGGTTACCGCCGAACGTGTTGAAATACTTCATTCCGGTGTCGAACGCGTCGGCGATCGCCCGGGTCGTGACCACGGCGGCGAGCGGGTGGCCGTTGCCGAGCGGCTTGCCCATGGTGACGATGTCGGGGACGACACCCTGTAGCTCGAAGCCCCACCAGGGGCCGAGCCGCCCGACACCGACCTGGACTTCATCGGCAATGCACAACGCACCGGCGGCGCGGGCGGCGTCGAACGTACCGGCCAGGTAGCGCGGCGGGTGCACGATGTTGCCGGCAGAACCCATCAGGGACTCCGCGATAAATGCGGCCGGAGCCCGCCCGTCGTCAGCGATTCGGTCGATCACCGACTTCGCGAGCGTCGCGTACTCCCGTCCCGCGTCGGGATCGTCGTAACCGAATCGGCCGCGGTACCGATCGGGGATCGTGACCTCGTGCGTGGTCGGGGGCGCACCCTGGCCACCCTGGCCCTTATATCGGTTCGGGCTAATGCCGGTGGCCCATCCGGTGTTGCCGTGGTACGCGCCGTCGATGTTGACGACGTGCTGACGGCCGGTCACCTGACGGGCGATCCGCAGCGCCAGGTCGTTGGCCTCGCTGCCCGTGCACACGAGGAAGACGACCTCGAGGGGGTCCGGCAGCGTCGCCACCAGCTTCTCGGTGTAGCTCGCGATCTGCGGGTACACGAAACGGCTGTTGGTGTTGAGTTTTTGCTGCTGCCGAGTGGCAGCCGCGGTCACGCGCGGCTCAGCGTGCCCGACGTGCGTGACGTTGTTCAACGAGTCCAGGTAGGCGTGCGCGTCCTCGTCATAAAGCCAGACGTTTCGCCCACGCACCAGGTTCATTGGCTCGCGGTAGTAGGTGCGTTGCGACGACGCGACGTGCCGGCGCCGCGCAGCAAGAACGGAGTCGATGGTCGGCTGCGGCGCGACGTCCGTCGGCAGGCCGAGCAGCGGTGCCGGATCCGGTGCGAGCCGCCGCCACTCGGCCCGTTCGCCCGACCGGACGAAGCGCGGCAGGCGGGTAGCGAGGTCAGCATCCGCCACGACGGCCACCTGGATTCCAGCGCCCAGCCCGGGCTCGCCCGCGGCTTCGTCAGCGACATCCAGGTCGGCCACGACACCGAGATGGTCGCCGGCGCTGAGCGTGGTCCCAGCCACCGGGCTGCCGGCGACGCCCCACCACGTCGTGCGGAAGTCCAAGCCCTCAGCCCGGTGTCGCACCACCAACGGCCGCGCGGTCTGTTCGACCACGCCGGCGACCGGCGCCGTGACTGGCGTGCCAACCGGCACTAGCACACCGGTGCCCAGCCGGATCGTCGACGGGTCGTCGAGGCCGGGCCGTCGCGGCGCCGCCCGCAGCAGCGAGGAGCGCAGGTGCGGCAGGTACCTCACCCGCCCGTTGCCCGTCCCGGTGACCCGGACGGCAAGGTCGGCGGGCCGGGTCCAGTCAAGGTCGTCGAACAGGTCGCTTGCCGGGCGGACGTCGAGTTCGACGGCGTCATCCCACTGCCGGTCCCGTGGCGTGGCGGCGGCGACCAGATCCGCCAGCTCGATCACACCGTCGGCCGCGGGCAGGCCACACGCGATGCGGAACCGTTCCTCGGCTACCGCCGGGTGCACCTGCACCAACCGGGCGATCGTCGGCCAAGTGTGGCGCATGCGGGAACGTCCGTAGTCTGTGCCCGAGTCCCGGACGCGCAGGCTCCACGTTGCCGCGTTCATGCACAGACGCGCTAGAGCCAGCGGGTAGACGACGGCAAGTTCCCGGCCAGTCAGCGCGACGATCTCGTGGAACCCGGCGACGACCTCCGCGGCCGCGGCGAGCGGGTCTGTCTTGCGCACCATCGCGTACGCCGCGGCGATGGCGACCTCGGTGACCCGCGCGCTGTGCAGGGCGTCTCCGACGTCGACGACCCCGCTGACCTGCAGCTCTCCGGCCGCGTCGACGTCGACGAGGATGTTGGCGTCGTTGAGGTCGTGATGCACGACGCTGTGCGGCAACCCGGCCAGGTCGTCGCTGATGCGGGCGTACCAGGCTAGCGCGGTACGGACGTTGTCCACGTTCGCCGGGTCATTGACGGCGGGCAGCGCCGCGGTCACGACCTCGGTCACGCGCCGGAGATCCCAGTCGTGGGTACCCGCTTCGTGGGCGGGCATGCTGGCCAGGCTGGCGCCGATTCGACCGGCGACGGCGCCGAGCCGGCGCAGCAGCGCGGCCGGGTGGTGGGTGACCTCGGCGAGCATGCGGCCCGGAAGCCACGTCATGACGCGGACTGCGAGTTCGGCACCGACACCGTCCACGACAATCCCGGCTAAGCGGCCATCAAGGGTCGGGCATAGTCGCGGAATAGGTACCTCCGGTACCGTCTCGGCGAGGTGCTGCAGCAGCTGGTTCTGCCAGTCGATCTCGTCGCTAGGCGCCGCCGTGACCCGCGCGAACCAGGTGGTGCCCTCCCGGGTGTCCACCCGGACGTTCTGGTCGGTCTCCCCGCCCAGTACACGTTGATGGGCGACCTCGATGCCGAACAAGTCACGCAGGGCGTCGGCCAATGCCTCCGGACCGAGCAGGCGGCCAGTCAGACGTTGCGCCTCCTCCGACAAGCGAGGAACTACGTAGGTCATCGCGCAGATGTCCTCTCTGGTCGGGTTTTTCTGATGTCATTCGACGGGACGGGGCGGATCGGGACAATGGGCACAGCTGCCTGTGTGCGGGTCGGTTCGCTGTGCACGCAGCACACGAACCGAATGCGATGAGTTGGTGCTGCCGGGGCGCGCATCAGTCGACCAGCTCGTCCATGGGGGTGGCGTCGACGAACCGGCGCAGTACGTTGGCGGTCAGCCGCGACACCGGGTTGTCGCCGCCGTCGGCCAGCAGGCTGGCCGCCCATGACATCGACGACGACGCAAACATCGCTCCGCCGGCGGGGGTGGTGAAGTAGGTCATGTCGGCCCGGACGAGCGGACTCTCCTCGCCGTTGCCGGCCGGATGCGCGAAATACAGCTCCTCCGGCACGAGCATCGCGTTTGCGCCGTGACCGACCGAGCTAGCCACCAGGCGGGTGTGTGGCGGGGTGCCGAGAGACAGGTCGTACCGGTCCACCTCGAGTCCGGCCGCGCCGCCGTGTACGAGCCCGAAGTCGCCGAACGGTGCCTTCGGGTCGATGCCGGCCAACATCCAGGCCAGACGTGGATCGGCTGCGTCCGGGAGGAACTCGTAGTAGGTGGAAGCAGCCATGGTGTGGGACGTGTAGCCGGTCCCCCAGACCTTCTGCGGCGCGCGTCCGCGCATCCGCCACAGGCCGCCCTTCTCCCCCGTTGTGCTGTGGTGGAGTTCCCCAGGGCGCCCGCGCCACGCCTGATCGCCCTGCTCGCCACGCCGCACCTCGATGATGTGACCCTTGCCCGGGACGGTGCTCGTGACCCAGTACATGCCGTTGCCGCCGAGGTACATGCCACGCCCGCCCCCGGCGAGATAGTCCTCCCAAGCATCTACCATCTCCCCGGAGTAGTACTCGGGGTGGGTGCCGGTGACGACCGCGGAGTACTGGGCCAACAGCAGGGCGCCCTGCTCGTGGAGGTCGTGGTCGGTCGCGACGTCGAAGTCGAAGTGCTGGTCGGTCAACCAGCACACGAGGTGCAGGTCGGCCGGGAACTGCCAGACCGTCGAGCCTTGCTCGTGCTGGTAGGCCGGTTGCAGACCGAGCTGTGGCCGGCGCCAGGTTGAGAACTGCACGCCGTGGCCGTCCGAGTGGTAGTCATAAAGCGACAGTCCGTACTGCGGCACTCCGCTGTTCATTGCGAGGTCGAGGTCCTCGAGGACGGTGATGTGGCCGTTCGCGAGCTGTCCGGCGGGCGCGTTCTGATAGACCTGGCTGTTCGAGTATGCCAGGTAGCTGAACGTCGGGATCAGCAGGAGCGCGCGCCCCTTCGTGACCGCCCCGCGCGGAGCGGTCACGAAGAACACCACGTGGAACGTCTCCGGTTCCGGGTGGTCCTGTTCGACGAGTTCGAGCGCATAGCAGCCGCTAGGGAGGTCGTCGGGGACGGTGAACCGCAGTGTCTCGGGCCAGCGGCAGTCGTCCAGCGAGTCCTCGTGGAACCACATCGCACCGTACTGGTCCGGAGCATGCCTGAAGTCGTGCTCGTCCCCAAGCCAGTTCCACCCAGTCATGGCCCGGTCCGGCTGGTTCACGCACCGTCCGGTCAGCCCGCCAATCGGTTCGTCAACCGTATCGCCGAGACCGAAGCCGGCGACGGTAGAATCCGAGTTCAGACGCCACGCCGCGACCGGGTCAGACCCATCCTGTCCCGCGTGGCATTGCTCGACCTCGTCCGCGCCGAGCGGGCGGTCCCACCAGCGCGGCGAGTCGAGTTTGCCGTTGTAGAGGTCGACGACCCGTGCCATTCCGTCGATTCGTGAGCCCAGCCCGGCAATGACCAGGTCGACGGGCACGTCCACCGGTGTCGGTACGGTGCCGTCGGCGTGCGCCGACCCGTCGAAGGGCACTACAACGCCGAATACGCTGTTGACCCGGTTGATAACGGCGCGCTGCGACATCGACGCTCTCCCAGTGGCCGGATCGAAGGTGACGACGACCGAGTACCAGACCTCTCGGCACAGTGGCATTCCCGTCGCCACCCGGTCGACCCTCCCGGTACCGTCGCCGGTGACGAGGGACAACCCGGTCTCGTCTAGTGTCAGGGCGAACCCGGACCCCGCGGTGTCGTCCCACCGCGAGAAGACGCCCTGGCGCCGTGCTCCTGGACGGGTTGACCACAGGTATAGGTGCAGCGAGAAGCCGGCGGAGGGCCGGATCCGCCCCTCCGGGTCGGACACCGTTACGAAGCTCCCGCTTTGCGTGAACGCGTCGGTAAGCCACAGCGTTCGGCCTAGCTCCGAATCGACGCGCTCCATCCGCGAGCCCGGTCCGTCAGGGTCGACGTCCCCGTTCACCAGGCGAACCAGGCCGCAGCCCACGGCACCGGCGTCGGCGTTCGCGAGGTGGAACGAGATCGTGTCCCCTGGCGCGACGTTTGGGCGTGACGAGTAACCCCGGACCCGAAGCTCGGTCTTCACCTGGCCTCCTCGCCCGCGGGTTCGTGACTGTTGAGGATTTCGTCCAGGCGTAGCTCGAACGCCGCGACAATCGCCTCCGCCTTGCTTGCGAACGTGCGGGTTTCGTCGATCTCCGGCGGTGCGCCACGCGCCGCTCGGAGCCGCCCGACCTGGTAAGCCGTGAATGGCGTGACCGCGTAGGCAAAGGTGCGCTGCTCGATCGGCGTCATCCGCATGAAGTTCAGCAGGTGTCGCAGCGCAAGTGACCGCGGCCGGTGACCTTCGACATCGTCACGGAACTCCGCGATAACGTCGGTCATGACGACGGCACGGCGCAACTCTGCGGTCCGTCGTTCCCGGAACCGGGCGAGCACGACGTTCGCGCGATCGTGGACGGGGGTCAGACCAGTAAAAGGCATCCGGTACTCCTCCTCTTGGGCGGGTATACCTGTCTCGCGGAACGGCCCTTTACTTTCCGATCGCCTGGTTGCATTCGGTCAGGTTCCCGGCCAGGATCTGAGGGGCCGCGACGAACGTTGTCTTATCCACGCTCTTGCCGCTGAGCAAATCCGCGGTCACCGCGCCGGTCGTCGAGCCAAGCAGGTACGGGTCCCACAAACCGGTCGCGTACTGGATGCCCGTACTGATGTTCGTGTAGCCGGGCGGGTCGCAGTCGACACCCACGGCGACGAAGTCCTTGCCGGCGGTGAAGCCGGCCCGCTTGCCCGCGAGGATGGCACCGTTAAGCATGACGTCAGACTCGGCGAAAACGCCAACGATATTTTCGCTGGAGTACTTGGCAAAGAGTTGGCCCGCAACAGTCGCGGCCTGGGTCTCGTCCCAGTTGGCGGTCTGCGAGGCGACGATCTTCAACTCGGGCGCGACCTTGGTGAGGGTTTCGTTGAAACCCTTCAGGCGCAGGGTCGTAGTCGCGGCCCCTGGTGCGCCCTCAATCACGAGCACCGAGCCCTTTGCCGGCTTGCCCATCTGCTTTAGCCCGTCGACCATCGCCTGCGCCTGGTGGGCGCCCAGCGTTTCCTCATCGATGCCGACGTATGCGGAGTACGGCTCGTCGCCCTTCGTCTCCGGCTTGTAGATTGCCACGACGATCTTCGTCGACGGCGTTTGCTGCTTGGCGCGTTCGAGCGCGGGGATGATGGATGTCGTGTCGGTCGGCCAGATGACGATGGCGGCCGGCTTGGTGCTCAGCGCCTGGTTGAACTGCTGGGTCTGCTCCGCGGCCGCACCGAAGTCCACATACTCGGTCGTGACGTCCGCGCCCTGCTTGGCGAGGGTTGCCTGGGCCAGGTCGGCGAAGTGCGCGCAGGTCTCGCACGAGCGGGTCAGTCCTAGCAGGTACACCTTCGCCCCATTGACCCCGCCACCGCCGGAGCCGCTACCACCACCGCTGCTGCTCGCACAGCCACTGACAGCGAGCGTGAGCGCGAGACCGACCAGGGCATATCGCATTCTCATGACTTCTCCTTGCATAGTTTCCTGCACGGGCCGCCCATCGACGGACGATCAGGACGAGAGGGTGGTAGCGACACGGTCCGGTTCCGCGGGCGTCGCTCCGGCCGGGAGATCGCGTCGGGACCGGGTCGAGAGGACCACGGCCCGGCGGCGGACGAGTCTCTGCAGCGGACGGTCGCTCAGCACAACAACCACGAGCACCGCGCCGTTGACCAGTTCGATGGACGCCGAAGGCACGCCAGCCAGGCCGAGTCCGTTTCTGAATATGCTGAGCAGCAGGGCGCCGCCCGCGACCCCTACCAGCGAGCCGCGCCCGCCGGTCAGTGCGACGCCGCCGATGAGGACCGCAGTGGCCGTCTGCAGAAGGTACGCATTGTTGGCGCCAGGGGTTCCCGTCGCGAGGGCGATGCCTTGCAGCCCACCCGCGAGGCTCGTGAAAAGCGCGCAGAATACGAACGCGATGACCACCGTGCCAGTGACGGGCAGGCCCGAGGCGCGGGCACGGCCGCCGTCGCTGCCGACCGCGTAAAGCACGAGTCCCCACCATGTGCGCTTGACCGCCACGACGACGAACAGCACGACGGTGAGCTCGACGATGGTCTGTAGGGACAGCAGTTGCAGGATCGGTTCGGTGAGCTTCAACCCTGGTTGGTAGTCGGATGTGTTAACGATGCGGTTGTCGGCGATGACGTACCCGACGCCGATGCCGACGACCATGATGGCCACGCTGACGGCCAGGGACGCGATGCGCAGACGTCCGGTCGCCCAGCCGTTGATCAACCCGGACACCAGGCCGACCACCAGTGCGATCGCGAAGCCGGCAGCGAACCCGGTGTGGTCGGCGAGTTTGATTGTGATGAGCCCAGCGAGCGGGAACGTGGCGGCGATCGAAAGATCGAACTCTCCGGCGATCATCACCAGCGCCAGGCCGGTGGCGCCCAGCGCTAGCGGCGCGAAGTTTTGGATCAGTGAGTACAAATTGCCCCCGCCAGCGAAACCGGGCTCGAACATCGCGAAAGCGACGAACGCCGCGATGGCAAGGAGCCAGGCAAGCGCTGCTCGGGCGCCCCAGTACGCGTGCCGTGAGAGTCGCCTCATCGCCGCTGCCTCCGTCCAGCGAGCGCGCCCGTCGTCAGCACCACGGATAAAATTAAGACGCCCTCGGCGACAAGTTGCCACTGATAGTCCAGGCCAATCAGCGAAGCCACATTCGCCAACAGGCCGACGAACACCGCGCCGATCGCCGCACCCAAAGGGGTGCCGACGCCGCCCCCGATTGCGACCCCTCCCACGATCACCGCGACGATGGCGTCGAAGCCGAGGCTCGAGCCGAGCAGGAGCTGTCCGTTGTTCGTCTGCGCCGCGAGCATGGTGCCGGCAATACCGGTCGTCAGTCCGGAGATCCCGAAGGCCATGGTGATCAACGGGGCCTTGCGGATGCCGGACATCGTCGCGGCGCGGCCATTCAGGCCGAGCAGGGTGAGCTTGCGACCGGTGACCGTGAAGCGGTACAGCCAGTACAAGAGAGCGGTCAGCAGCATGAACACGAGCGTTTGGAATGGCAGGAAGCCGAACACGTTGCTGTTGAACAGTTCCGCGTCGCCATGACCGATGATCGTTCGACCGTTGGTCCACAGCTGGCCGAGCCCGACCATGATTGCCGCGGCGGCGATCGTCGTAATGATCGGGTCGGCGTCGAAGCGTCCGACGACGAGGCCCTGGACCACACCCACACCCGTGCCGAGCGCCACGGTAAGGGCCAGGGCTGCCCAGAGCCCAAAGTGCAGCGTCGTAGCGAACGAGATCGTCGACAGCGCCACCAGGGCAGGGATCGATAGCGAAAACAGCTGGCCACCGATCGTGACCAGGCTGAGCCCCACCGCGACTATCCCGGACAGCGACACCGCCAGGCACAGACCGCGCAGGTTCGACGTGGTGGCGAAACTGTCGATGGTCAGCGACGCCGCGATCGCGAGCACGCCCGTGGCCACTGCTACGAGGGTCGTGCTGGTCCCCTGCAGGCTCGGACGGGACGCGAGGACGCGCGAGACGACGCCTACCGTCGGCCGGCGTTCGAGCAGGCTCATGCCGCGACACCCCGGAGGATTTCGGTGATCAACTGTTCGTCGTTGGTCGCGTCGACCGCATGCTCGCCGACCACGCCGCCCCGGTACAAGGTCATCACGCGATCGGCGACGTCACGGATTTCGACAATGTCGCTCGTGTAGATGACGACGATGACGCCCTCGGCGACGAGCTGTCGCAGCGTCGCGTAAATTTCGCTGCGCGCGCCGACATCGACCCCTCTGGTCGGTTCGCTCATCAGCAGCACGTCCGGCTGCGTCGCCAGTGCACGCGCCACCGCGACCTTCTGCTGGTTTCCGCCGCTGAACGCCAGGACTAGTTCGTGTAGGCGGGACACGTCGAATCGCACCCTGTCCGCCTGCTGGTGTGCGAGGTCGCGTTCCGTGGCCCGCCGGATGACCGACCGGCGGCTAATCCGCCCCAACGCGCTCGAGGAGATGTTGCCGATCACGGTCATATCGAGGAACAGCCCCTCGGTGCCCCGGTCGGCCGGCACATAAGCGACGCCGCGCCGCATGGATCCGGCTCTCGACTTGAGCGGAAGCTGGTTGCCGCGCAGGACCACGCTGCCGCGCGCCTCCGGGCACAATCCGGCCAGCGTCCGGACGACGTCCTCGGCCCCGGAGCCCACCTGACCGAACAGCGCCAGGACACCGTGTGTGTCTGCACGCAGGCACACGTCGCGGAACCGGCCCTCCAGGCTCAGGTCGTCGACGACCAGCGCCTGGTCGGTGTCCACGTCCTTGTCCTTCCGTACGATCTTGCGTGGCGGGGTGTGATCCGCCCCCAGCATCGTGCGGACGACGTCGTCGATGTCGAAGCCGTCCGTCGGGCCGGTGCCGGCGACCTTGCCGGCCCGCATGATCGTCACCCGATGCGACAGCGAGAAGACCTCGTGCAGCCGGTGGGTGATGTACACAATCGCCTTGCCGTCCTTCACGAGTCCGCGGACGACGTCGTGCACCCGCCGTATCTCGACGTCGGAGAGCGTGGCAGTCGGCTCGTCGAGGATGAGCACCTGTGCATCACGCATCAGGGCGCGGGCGATTTCGAGCAGTTGCTGCTGGGCGAGCGAGAGCGCCTCGGTGGGTTGGTCGAGCTCGACGTCGGTCAGCCCGGCCGCGTCCAGCACGGCACGGGAGCGTGGCCGGAGCCGGCGATACGGGACGAGGACCCCACCCGTCCGGCCGGCCAGGGCGAGGTTGTCGAGAACGGACAGGTGCGGGATCACCGAGAGTTCCTGGAACACCATGGCGACGTCGCCGCGTTCGTGCGCCGGCCCATCGATGCTGCCGGACGTCATCGGGACCACGCCCGCGAGCAGCTTGACCAGCGTGCTCTTACCCGCCCCGTTCTCGCCGAGCAGCGCGTGCACCTCACCCGCCCGGAACTCCACGTCGACGGCGTCGAGCACGGTGACGCCGTTGTAGGCCTTCGTCAGTGACCGTGCCCGCAGCAGCACGTCGTGGTGAGACGTGTGGGGCTCGATCGGCGTGTGCACTGTCATCAAATGAAGCCTCCGGGCTCGGTGCCACTAATTAGACGGGTGGGCCTCGGGCTCGGGCAATGTGCGTGACGGCGTGGATTCGCGGGTACCAGCTGTGCTCCGTGCACAGGTCCTGTGGGCATCCGAGGGCTGGCGTCCGGTGTGTGCACTATCTCGCCTTCGGACACTCTGCGGGCCCCTCCACACGCGTCCAACCGCAGGCATGATATGCGCCATGCACAGTTCCGCCGCCGCCCGTCACTCCAGCGCCGCGGCCGTGCAGTCCATCGCGCGCGCGCTGCTAGCCGAACGCCTCGACCATCTGACCGACGCCGCGCTCGCCCGGCTCATGCACGAGGAACCGGCCTACGCCGCGTTGACCATGGACCCCGAGGTGCGTCGTGCCGGCATGCGCAGCACGCTCGAATTCGCGCTCAGCCGGCTGGCCGGCGACGAACTGCCGCCGCTGTCCGCGCGGGTGACCACCGAAGTGGGGCGGGAGCGCGCGGAGCAGGGGTTCCCCCTCACAGCACTGATGCACTCGTTCCAGTTAGATCTGCGCATCCTGTGGGAGGCGGTTCTTGAGGCCGGCCGGGCTCGGGGCATCAGTTCTGACCCCGGTTTCCTGGACGCGTTGATCCGGGTGTGGGAGGCGACCGAAGCGAACACCGTCGAGGTCGTCGAGGCGTACCGCCGGACCGAGCGGGATCTCGCTAGCCAGCGCGGCGAACTCCAGGCTCACGCGTTTAAACGGCTGATCCTCAGCAGCCACCAGGACCCGGCGGGTGTCGCCGACGCGTCCCGGCTGCTCGGTCTACCAGTCGACCAGCGGGTCCTCGTGCTCGTCGGGGACGGCGTGGAGGCCGGTTCGCCTGCGCTGCGGCAGTGCCGGGAGGCGCTGAAGCGGACCAACGCCGCCTATCACCTCGGATGGATCGCTGACGAACTTATCGGGGTCGCCGCCCTCGGCCGGCGCAACGCGGACGACGTCCAGCTCGCGTTCGCCGCGCTCGAGTGCTGGCGCTGCGGCGTCACCGTGGTGGCCGACCTGACCCTGACGACCCTTGGCGTGCGACTGGCCCGGGCCGCGCGGCGCGGCGCGAACGAGCCTGGTGTCCACGCTCTCGGAGACCACTGGTTGGAGGCCGCGGCCACCGCGGACGACGAGGTCGGCGCCGCGCTCGCCCGAGCCGTCCTGACCTCGCTGGTGCGATCCGCCGACGGCGTGGCGCTGCTCGAGACGCTGCGGTCCTACCTGCGCATCGGTTCGGTCGTCGGCGTCGCCGACGACACTTACCGGCACCGCAATACAGTCCGCAACCGACTGCGAACCATCGAGGCGCACACGGGGCTGGACCTGTCGGTACCCAGGGATATCGCGACGCTCGGCCTCGCCGTCGCGTGGTGGGACTCGCCGTCCGGGCGACGGTCCCGGCCGGACGTTCGCGAATCGGACCCGCACTAACAGACATCGCATGCTGAATTTTGTCAAGCGGCGACGTGTCAATGTTGGTGTTGTGGTGTGCCCAGGCGGTGTGTTCGTTGTAGACGGTGCCGGTCTTGAAACAGCCGTGCAAGATGCCGACGAAGCGGTTCCGAGCTGGCGCAAGGCGGCGTGGTGGCCGATGTTTCGGCCGCGGAGCGCGTCGTAGTAGTCCCGCGCACCCGGGGACGCCCCGAGTGCGGCGAAGGCCTGTAGGTGCAGCGCCGCGCCGAGGCGGCGGTTGGTGGCGTAGGGGGCGAGGACGACGGTCTGCTTGCCCGAGGCTCGGGTGATCGGGCTTTGTCCAGAGTAGTTCTTGCGGGCTCGGGCGTTGACGAATCTTCCCGCTTCGTCGCCGAACTCGCTGAGGTTTCGCGGCCAGGATCACTCCGAAACCCGGCTGGCTGAGGTAGATCTCAGCGGCCGGGTGAGGACCAAGATGCTCGTCCACCGCCGTCTGCAGTGTTGCGATCTGCTCGTTGAGGGCCGTGATAAGGGAAACCTGGGTGAGGACGATGGTGGCGTAGGCGCCCTCGGTCGTCGGGGGTTGGCGCAACCGGGGGCGCGCAGCACCGCCTGCAGAGTGTCTGCCTTGGCGTCAGCATGGTGACGGCGGGCGGCACGCAGCGCCGAACAAGTTGCGTTCGCGGCAGTTTCGCTGCCCGCGCCGGGTCCGGTGCCCGCGCCAGCAACCGCAGCGCATCGGTCGCCGCCAAGTCCGGGTAAGCCTCCACGGCGGCTGGAAAAGAACTCCAGCAGCACCGACAGTAGCCGCAGCGCATGTCGGGTCCGCTCCCACACCGCGGTCTGGTGGGGCCCGCGCCAACAGCTTCACCGCGTCGGCTAGATCGCTGTCACCGGCGACCGGGCGGTGATGGTCGCGGTCGAGACGGACGATCTCCGCCAGGACATGCGCATCACCGGCGTCACTCTTGGCTCCCGAGGTGGAGTGCCGCTGCCGGTATCGCGCCGCCGAGAGCGGGTTGATCGCGTACACCTGGTAGCCGGCCGCCCGCAGCGCCCGCACCTACGGCCCCCGCGATCAGTCTCGATCCCGACGACAACCTGAGCTGCTCTCGGCTCGGTAGGCAGTTCCGCCCAGTCCGCGGGAACATGCTCAGCGATCAATGTGTGCAGCCGGGTGGTCCTCCCCCTTCTGGCGGGGGCCGTCGCGCTGGCCGTGGGGCGTGGCCAGCGCGTAGCCGGTCAGCGCGAACACCGGCAGCGGTGCGGCCACCAAGGTTGGTAGTGCCAGCCGGGCACGGTGGCGGGAGTAGCTCACAAGGTCCTTCCTCCCGCGCCGGATCTCGGCCCGGGGACCCCCTCTGCCGAGGATGACCGCTTGTTCTACACCCCCCGCGACGGCCGGGAAGAGAGCTGTGGAGCCAGAAGGCCCCGACCGGGTGGGTCGGGGCCTTCCCTCTGTGGTCCCGCGCACCAGGGGGAGGAGAACGCGGGGCCGGGTGGGAGGTCTCCGGTGGAGGGGTTGTGCTGCCGAGACCTCGGGTTCAGGGGGTGCCGGGTCCGAAGAAGCCGTGGGGGGCGGGCGTTAGTCCGAGGCCGGCGGGGGCGAGGTCCACCAGGCCGGCGATGAACTGGGTGTGCCGGCGGGCGGTCGCGGCCAGGAACGCGGTCTCGTCGACCCCGAGGTGGGTCACCGCCCGATCCACCCAGGCGGCATCCAGGATGCGGTGGGTGAACTCGCGGACCGCCCGCATCACCGTCGGCCACCCCACACCCAGATCGGCAGCGACCTTGGGCCACGGAGTGCGCGTCCTGCCCGACGCGCCGGCAGGCCTCGGCCCGAGCCTGCTCAGTGAGTACCCCCTTGGGGCGGATCGCCCCGGTGCGCTCGGAGAACGTCACCGTCGGACACACCCGGTGCCGGCAGCGCCACACCCGCTTCGACCAGCACAGCAGCACCGGACGACCCCCGGCGGGCAGATCCCGCACCAGGCGCAACCGCCGGTCGTGGAGCACCGCCACCGCCGGACGACGGGCACCCCACCAGGTCCTCGCCGGTCTGCACCTACACCTGCAGCTCAGCGTCGCACTCGACGACGGCCAGGACCCGGAACCCGGGCAACCCCAACATCCCCGCCGCCGCGGCCACGCTCGTGTCCTGCTCCCGCGCCGTCGCTGCACCGGCAGCGGGCAGCGCTCTATTCTCGATCCTCACCTTGGGCCTCCGTGTTCGTGCTCTTGGTCGAACACGAATCGTGAGGCCCCAGCCCCGGCTCCTACGCCAGGCTGAAGATCATGTCGCGCCGCGCCTCACCACGCGTCATGTCGAAGAGCCCATCATTCGGCGGCGGGGGGTCGGCTACCGCTCCGCCGGGAGGGCCGGTATCGCGGTCTCATGGTGGCCCTGGACGACGAACTCCTGCTGCAGTTGGGCGCCGAGCCGGCCGTACTTCGCCGGGTCACTCGAGCGCCAGCGCAACGCCGCGGCAAGGCCAAGAACAAAGGAGCCCAACAGGATGACCAGCAGCCCAACCTCGACCGCCCCACTGGCGCCGACCAGGGTGTTGAGGTTCTTGACGGCGAAGAAGAGCAGAGCGAGCAAGCCGGCGAAACCGATGACCGGAGCGACCATTGTGTTCCACATCCGGCGGTCTAGCTTGTGGCGGCGAAAGAACGCGATGATCGCGAGACCGGCCAAGCACTGCACGAGGATGATGCCGACGGCACCGATGCCGGTCATCCAGGTGAACAGGTCGGTAAAGGGGTCGCGGCCGGCGAGGGCGAAGCCGAGTACAACGCAGAAGGCGAGACCCGCCTGGACGCAGCACGCGACCCAGGGCGACTGGCGCGTGGCGTGGGTCGTCCCCATCCGGCTCCACAGCACGCCCTGGCGGCCGAGGGCGAACAGGTAGCGGGCGACGTTATTGTGGAATGCGCAAATCGCGGCGAAGAGGCTGGTGACGATCAGCAATGAGAGCAACGTGCCCATTCCGCTACCGACCATGCGATCACCTATGTTGAAATAAAAGCCCTCGGGGTCGTTCTGCGCGGCCATCACGGCGCCACCGGGCGCGAAGGAGTTGATTACCAACCAGGCCGTGACGGTGTAGAAGACGCCCATGAATGCGACTGCGATGTAGGTGGCGCGGGGCACTGACTTCTTGGGGTCCTTGGACTCCTCGCCGTAGATCGCGGTGCCCTCGAAGCCGATAAAGGAAGCGTGACAGAACATAACGGCCACACCGAGAGCACCGCTGAAGGTGGTAGAGGGGGAGAGCGGGGAGAGGGTGAACGAATGGCCGTTCTTCGCACCTTGAACGACGGTCGCGACGTCAACGACGGCGATTGACAGCGTCTCCGCTATCAGCAGCACGCCCATCACCTTCGCGCCCAGGTCGATCCGGCGCACACCGAGCGTCAGGCACGAGGCAATCGCAACGAAGGCCCAGAACCACCACGCCAAGTGCAGGCCCAGGTGGTCGGCGGCGAACGCGCTGGCGTAGTAGCCGAAGGCGCCGATGACCCCCAGCTGAATGGCTGTATACGCGAAAATCGCCAGGCCAGCCGCACCTAGGCCCGGCGGGCGGCCGAGGCCGACCGACACGAACGCGTAGAAGTCACCGGCGTCGACGATGTAGCGGCTCATCGCGACGTACCCGACCGCGAAGATCAGTAGCACAGCGCTCACAAGCAGGAACGCGCCCGCGATGCCGTCGCCGTTCCCGATACCAACGATCACCGAGAACAACGACCCGACGACGGTGAGTGGCGCCGCCGCGGCCACTACGAAGAAAACGATCTGGCCGACGCCCATCGAGTTCCGGCGCAGCTCCTGAACGGCGGGGGGCTCAGAAGTCGGTGTCGCAGGTGCGGTAGGCATAAGGACTCCTCGTGGGAAACGGACGCACGGGTAGGGCAGCGGCTCGCCTCCGTCGCTAATGAGGCGGGCGACGTTGCCTGCGGTGGCGGTTCGATCCTCCGAACATCCGCGCGATACGAGCTTGGTGCAGAAGAGTCAAGCACCGGACTTAGGAGGCCACAATGTGTCTCCGACGCCGTTTGACGTGCCATCACTGTGCGCGGTGCACAACCAGGGCCCCCCACGCGATGCGTGACATTGCGCGCTACATTGATGAACGCTACAATTCAAGGAGGCTCCACTCAGGACTCGCCTATCAAACCCCAAACGAGGTCCACAACGCGTACAGTGATCACAGGTCAGCGGCATAAAAAGGATGACGATCACTGTCCGAGAAACGCGCGGCAGATCACTCGTTCCGTTGCTCCCCACGGGCCTGTCCCCAGCCTTCCGGCCACTGGTCACCCAGTCCCTGGGTTTTGCGCAACCACCGTTGCTCAACGGAGGAGACGCAGGGTTCACCGAGTCGATGCCGCTGGCCGGTGAGCCCCCGGTGACGAACCCCGCTCCCGGCGCGCTGCCCATCCAGCAGTTCCTCGCTGAGGGCACCTGGATCAACCGTTCCGGCAGCCCGGAGACCTACGCGCCGCTGCTGCCGAAGGACCGCACGCTGATCCAGGTGGCGTTCGGGGACCAGACGGTACCCAACCCCACGGCCAGCACCCTGATCCGTGCGGGTGACTTAGCGGAGCGAACCAGCCTGTACCGCAACGACAGGACGCTCAGCGCCACCCGCAATCCGCAAGGGTTCCTGCTCGACCCCACGTTCCAGCCGGGCAACACCCTCGGACAAACCCAGATGTCGACGTTCCTGGCCTCAGGCGGGAGCACCGTGATCGACCCGGACGGCCCGGCCCCGATCTTCGAGGTGCCGGTCGCAGACCCCTCGGTGCTGATGCGCAAGAACTTCTGACGGTCTGTCCTGCCCGCGGGCTGACCGGATCGGGGGAACTGCCGTTGATCAGCCGCGGTCTGAGTCCAGCACCGCGAACGACTCAGCGGGCACAGTGATACCCGCAGCATCCAAGTCGGGCTCGGACCAGGCCAGTAACACCTGCCCGGTGACCGATACCGTCACCGGCGCCGACGACAGGTTGCACACCACCCGCAGGCGGCCGCGGTGCAGCATGATCCACCGCGCATCCTCGTCGTAGTTCACCTCAAGGTCATTCAGCCACGGGTCGGTCAGCTCGGGGTGAGAACGCCGCAGCCACAGCAGGTCCCGGTAGACCGTCAGCACTCGGGCATGGGGCTCCACGGCCAGCTCGGCCCAGTCGAGCTTGCTGTGCAGGAACGTCTGCTCGTCCTGTGGGTCGGGCACGTCCGCGGCGTCCCAGCCGTGCTCGGCGAACTCGGCCTTGCGGCCCTCGGCGGTGGCCCGGCCCAACTCGGGTTCGGGGTGGGAGGTGAAGAACTGGAACGGGGTGCTCGCCCCCCATTCCTCGCCCATGAACAGCATTGGCGTGTACGGCGAAGTCAGCACCAGGGCCGCACTGACGGCCTGCAAGCCGGGGGAGAGGTAGGCCGACGGGCGGTCACCGGTAGCGCGGTTGCCGACCTGGTCATGATCGGAGGTGTAGGCCAGGAAGCGGTGCGCCGGGGTGGTTTGGGTGTTCACCGCCCGGCCGTGCACCCGGCCGCGGAAGCTGGAGTATGTGCCGGCGTGGAAGAACGCCCGGCGCAGTGTGATCGCCAGGCACTCCAGCGAGCCGAAGTCGGCGTAATAGCCTTGCCGCTCACCGGTGACCGCGGTGTGTATCGCGTGGTGGATGTCGTCGCACCACTGCGCGTCCAACCCGTAACCCCCGGCCGCACGCGCAGTGATCAGCTCAGGGTCGTTGAGGTCGCTCTCGGCGATCAGCGTCAGCGGCCGGTTCAGGTGCGCTGACAACGCTTCGGTGCGCACCGCCAACTCCTCCAACAGGTGCATTGCCGTCTCGTCCACCAGGGCATGCACGGCGTCCAGGCGCAGTCCGTCGATGTGGAACTGCGCCATCCAGCGCACCGCGTTGTCGATGATGTAGCGGCGGACCTCGTCGGAGTCGCGCCCGGAGATGTTGATGGTGCGACCCCAGGTGTTGCCGCCGGCGTCAGCGAGATACGGCCCGAACTGCTCCAGGTAGTTGCCGGAGGGTCCGAGGTGATTGTACACCACGTCCAGCAGCACACCGAGGCCCTTGCCGTGCGCGGCGTTGACGAAGCGCTGCAACCCATCCGGGCCGCCGTAGGGCTCGTGCACGGTGTACCAGAGCACCCCGTCGTACCCCCAGTTGCGGGTGCCGTTGACGCCGTTGACCGGCATCAGCTCCACGAAGTCCAGCCCGAGGTGCACCAGGTGATCCAGCTTGCCGATCGCGGCGTCGAACGTACCTTCGGTGGTGAAGGTGCCCACATGCAGCTCGTACACGCTGGCCCCGGGCAACTGACGTCCGGACCAACTCTGGTCGGTCCACGCCGCCGCGTCCAGGGTGTGCACCTGCGAAAGGGCGTGCACGCCATCGGGCTGGCGCGGTGAGCGGGGGTCGGGGATGGGGTGTTCCGCGGAACCGTCGACGGCGTCCAGCAGGAACCCGTAGCGGCTGCCGGGACCGGCACCGTCGACGTCGGCGTGCCACCACCCGTCGCTGCTTGCGGTCATCGGGTGCGTGGTTGCGTCGACGAGGACGCCGACGGTGGACGGGGTAGGTGCCCAGACGGCGAAGTGGTGAGTCACCACGTAATTCTTGCCGGTGCGCCCATCGGAAGCGACTGGAGTCTGGCGTCGGCCGGCTCACCGGTGCACGCCCGCGAACGACCTGACGCTGGGAGCGGACAGCCACCCAAGAATCCCCACCGCAACGACCAGAAATGCCACCGCCTCGGACTCGGCCTCCGCGAAGACCCTGTAGACGCTCCAGTATGTGTAGCAGGACAGCCACAGCACAGTGGCCGCCCAGCCGACCATCCGGCCGCGCAGGAGTGCGGGGACGGCGGCCACCGCGCTGGCTGTGGTGGCCAGGGCGAGGGCAGTGAACACGACGCCGATGCCGAGGCCTTGGTGGCCCAGAGGAAGGAGAACATGACGACGCCGAACGTAAAGCGGCTCGGGTGCGGCATTCATTCACGCCAGTGTGCCAGTGTGCTGGGGTATCTCACGCGCGCACGAGCAACGCCACCGGCAGCCGGTCGAGAAGCGCACCCACGTCAACGGTCCCGGTGTGGGTGGCACCGGTGAGCCGGTCGGCCCACGCCCCCGGCGGCAGGTTCACCGTCGTGCCGTCCCAGTGGTCCAGGCTCCGGGACAGCCGGGTTGCCAGTGCCAGCACCCGCTCCCCACGCACGAAGCCGACGACATGCGAGGCGGCCGGTCCCTGCGCCAACACCGGGGTGTACGCCGCGCCCACGAAGCATTCCGGGAGTTCCCGGCGCAGCCGCAACCCCCGGGTGACCACCAGCAGCTTGGCCGCGCCGGAGGCATCCACCGCGGGCACGTCACCGTCCAGGGTGGCCAACAGCCGCACCCGCTGCGCGTGGTCAACCTCCCGGCGGTTATCCGGGTCCACCAGCGAGTCCTCCCACAGCTCACTGCCCTGGTACACGTCCGGAACGCCCGGCCCCATCAGCTGCAGCAGCTTCTGCCCCAACGAGTTCGACCAACCCGCGGGAGTCAGGTCAGCGACCAAAGCGGTGATTGCATCAGCCACCGGGCCGTCGAGCACGGTGTCCAGCCAGGTGTGCAGCTGCTGCTCCCATTCGGTGTTGACGGCGTTCCAATCGGTGCGGGTACCGGCCTCGCGCACGGCTTTCTCCGCGTAGGCGTGCAGCCGCTGCCGCAGCCCCGCAACCGCTGCGGCACTGCGACCGTCGGCGGGCCACACCCCGAACATGGCCTGCCACAGCAGTGAACCCATCGCGCCGTCGGGCGACGGTGCGAGTTCCTCCCAGCGGGCCACTGACGCTGCCCACAACGCGGGCACCTCGGACAGCACCGTGATGCGGGCGCGCACGTCCTCGCCGCGCTTGGTGTCGTGCGTGCTCAGGGTGGTCATCGCAGCCGGCCACAGCCGGGCCCGCTCGGCCGCGGCGAGGTGCAGCTCGGCGGGGCTGACGCTGAAACGACCGGGGTCTCCGCCCACCTCTTGCAGGCTGCTCAGTCGGGTGGTGCGGTAGAACAGGCAGTCCTCCACCCCCTTGGCGGTGACGGCCCCGCACACCTGCTGCAGCCGGGCGGCTGCCTCACCCCCGGCGACCACCGCAGCCGCCAGCAGACCCAGCGCCGGCTCCAGCTCGGGCCGCTGGGCGGCCACCTCGGCTACCACCGCGGGGAGCAGCCCCGCAAGCCCGGGGTAGTCGGCCCGGTACACCCCCAGCGCAGCCACCACTTCGACCACCGCGTCGACCAGTTGCTCGTGATCAATGTCTTTGTCCTGCAAAGCTATCGCCCGCACACAGCGTTCGAGCTCCGGCCGCAACCCGCCGCGGGCAACGGCTCGCTTGAGCTCGCGCTCCTGGGTGTGCAGCTCCGCGGCATCCCCACGGGATCCGGTGCGGCTCAGGGAGAGTTCACCCAGCGCCGGCGCCCCCGCGGGGTCGACGAACACCCCACCGATCTCGCGCAGCGCGTCATACCCGGTCGTGCCAGCCACCGGCAACGAGTCATCCAACGCCTCGCCGGTGGCCAGGATTTTCTCGATCACCAGCCAGCGGTCGCCACCGAGCACCTCCCGCAGCCGCGCCAAGTACCCGGCGGGGTCGGTCAGCCCATCCGGGTGGTCCACCCGGATACCGTCGACCAGGTCGTGCTTCGCCCAGCGCGCCACCTCGACGTGCGTCGCAGCGAACACCGCCGGGTCCTCCTGGCGTAGCGCGGCCAACGTGTTGACGTGGAAGAACCGCCGGTACCCGACCAGCCCAACCGTCCACGGCACCAACCGGTAGGCCTGCCGGTCGTGCACCTGCTGGGGTGTGCCCGCCCCGGTGCCCGGCGCGATCGGAAACCGGTGGTCGTAGAAGCGCAGCTCGGCTGCCTCCCCGCTGCCCACCACAATCAGGTCGGCCAGGTCCTCGGCTGAGCCCAGCACCGGTAGCGCGATCCTGCCACCGCAGCCGTTGTCCGGGTTCCAGTCGATGTCGAAGTAGCTCGCCCAGGCCGAGTTCTGCCCGTGCCGCAGCACGTCCCACCACCAGGCGTTGTCCGCCGCCACCTCGACCCCGACGTGGTTGGGCACGATGTCCACCACCAGGCCCATGCCCCGTTCCCGCAACGCGGCCACCAACTGCGCCAACGCTTCTGGGCCACCCAACGCGGCCGAGACGGTGGTCGGGTCTATCACGTCGTACCCGTGCTGCGAACCGTGTGCTGCGCTGAGGATCGGCGAGGCGTACACGTGGCTGACACCAAGGGCGTGCAGGTGCGGTACCAAAGCCGTGGCGTCGGCCAGGGTGAAGGCCACCCCGTCGGGGCTCGGGCCGTGTAGCTGTAGTCGGTAGGTAGACAGGACCTGGGTCAGCACATCTACCCTGCCTCAGGCCGTCTTGCATAGCACCAGCACGGACCGGGCGGTCACTGCTGTGCTGCGTCCGGCGTCGATCACCGCTTGCTCGTTGGGGCGCTGCCCGGTGGGCATCGTGGTGTCCAGCACCACGGTCCACTCCTTGGCGTAACCGCCGTCGGGGGTGGTGAAGTCTAGGTCCTCGTGGTGGGCGTTGAAGCACAACAGGAACGAGTCGTCGACCACCAGCTCACCCCGAACGTCCTTGTCGGGGATGCCCTCACCGTTGAGGAACACCGCAATGGATTTGCCGAACCCGGAGTCCCAGTCGGCTTCCGTCATGTACTTGCCCGCCGGGGTCAGCCAGGCGATGTCGCGCATCTTCACCCCGTCCCCAGTGCTCACCGGGCGACCCTCGAAGAAGCGGCGACGACGAAACACCGGGTGGTGGGTGCGCAACGCAATGACCCGTGAGGTGAACTCGATGAGCTCGACGTTCGCCGTCTCGGCCGCCTGCGCCCAGTCCACCCAGGCCAGTTCGGAGTCCTGGCAGTAAACGTTGTTGTTGCCCTGCTGGGTGCGTCCCAGCTCGTCACCGTGCGCGATCATCGGGGTGCCCTGACTGAGCAGCAGGGTGGCGAGCACGTTGCGTTGCTGACGCGCGCGCAGCTCGAGGATCGCCGGGTCGTCGGTGGGGCCCTCCACCCCGCCGTTCCACGACCGGTTGTGGCTTTCCCCGTCGTTGTTGTCTTCGCCGTTGGCCTCGTTGTGTTTATCGTTGTAGGACACCAGGTCCGCCAAGGTGAACCCATCGTGGGCGACGACAAAGTTGATGCTGGCACCGGGGCGCCGGCTGGAGTCCTCGTAGAGGTCGGCAGATCCGGTCAGCCGGGCAGCGAACTCCCCCAGGGTGGAATCCTCGCCGCGCCAGTAGTCCCGGACGGTGTCGCGGTACTTGCCGTTCCATTCCGTCCACAGCGGGGGGAAGTTGCCCACCTGGTAGCCGCCTTCGCCGACATCCCACGGCTCGGCGATCAGCTTGACCTGGCTGACCACCGGGTCCTGCTGCACGAGGTCGAAGAACGCGCTCAACTTGTCCACGTCGTGCAGCTCGCGTGCCAGGGTCGAGGCCAGGTCGAACCGGAACCCGTCGACGTGCATCTCGGTGACCCAGTACCGCAACGAGTCCATGATCAACTGCAGCGCGTGCGGGTGCCGGACGTTGAGGCTGTTGCCGGTGCCGGTGTAGTCCATGTAGTGCTGCGGGTCCCCGTCGACCAGTCGGTAGTAGGCGGCGTTGTCGATGCCGCGGAACATGATGGTGGGGCCCATGTGGTTGCCCTCGGCTGTGTGGTTGTAGACCACGTCCAGGATCACCTCGATCCCGGCCTCATGGAAGGTCCGCACCATGGCCTTGAACTCGCTGACTGCCGCTCCCGGCAGCGGGCTCGCAGCATATTCGTGGTGCGGGGCCAGGAAGCCGAAGCTGTTGTAGCCCCAGTAGTTGCGCAGACCCTTGTCCAGCAGGGTCTGGTCCTGCAGGAATTGGTGCACCGGCATGAGCTCGATCGCGGTGACCCCGAGGCCCTGCAGGTGCGACAGGATCGCCGGGTGCGACAACCCGGCGTAGGTGCCGCGCTGGGCTTCGGGGATACCCCGGTGGGTCATCGTCATGCCCTTGACGTGTGCCTCGTAGATGACGGTCTCGCTGTAGGGCCGGTGCGGCGAGCGGTCGGAGGCCCAGTCGAAGAACGGGTTGATCACCACGGTGGTCATGGTGTGACCCAGGGAGTTCTCGGTGTTGCGGGCGGTGGGGTCGGCGAAGTCGTAGGAATGAAGCGACGGGTCACCGTCGAACTCCCCGTCGAAGGCCTTGCCGTACGGATCGAGCAGCAGCTTGCTCGGGTCGCAGCGGTGACCCTGCTCGGGGTTGTAGGGGCCGTGGACCCGGTAGCCGTACCGCTGGCCGGGCTGGACCAGGGGCAGGTACCCGTGCCAGACGAAGCCGTCGACCTCCTCCAACGTGATCCGGGTCTCGACGCCGTCCTCGGCGACGAGGCACAGCGCGACCACCTCGGCCACCTCGGAGAACAGCGCGAAGTTCGTGCCGGAACCGTCGTAGGTGGCTCCCAGCGGGTAGGCGGTGCCTGGCCACACGGGGTGTTGGACGGGGAAGGTGGTCTGCTCAGCCATTGCCCGAACAGTAGTGGGCACGTGCGCTGGGGGTGACGTCAGCGGCGCTCTACCGTCACATCGGTGACCGAAGAGGAGATCCTCGCGTTGGATGCCGCCCACGTGTGGCACCCCTACGGCGCCATGCCCTCCGCCCTGGCACCGCTGGTGGTGCGTAGTGCGCAGGGGGTGCGCCTGACCCTGGCTGACGGCCGTGAGCTGATCGACGGGATGAGCAGCTGGTGGGCGGCGGTGCACGGCTACCGGCACCCGGTACTGGACGCCGCGGTGGCGGAGCAGCTGGGCCGGATGAGCCATGTGATGTTCGGCGGCCTCACCCACG
>JAABUP010002842.1_pt1 | contig 32243 bp, 46 predicted proteins | sample 5559201 | NCBI WGS metagenome assembly JAABUP01 (sample SAMN10711887, study PRJNA513373) | rock metagenome | isolation source: Antarctica rocks | place: Antarctica
ATGCATGTGGTGGTTTCCTTAGGGAATGCTTTGCATGTAGGAAGCAAATCTTGTCTGTATGAATTCACTGAACTGAACTTCTTGTCTGTTGGGTCCCAGTTGCCCCCCAGGACATTAAATATATTGAATGATTGATTGCAGAGCAGAAATCAGCAGCGTGAGCAGCGCCAGTAGGCTCCTAAGACCATGCCGCAACTGCATCCATTAAGGACAACCATGTGTACACTATCGACCCCTGATAGGTTTTCAAGAATTGACAGCTCAAAAAAGTGATCTAACTTGTGCAGCAAAATGAGTCTGCATGCACAGAGTCTTCTTATGCACAATCATATATCATTTGTGGAGCTAGCTAGCTACGCATGAAGTATTTAAGCAAATCTACACGGCTTGAGAGCATTCAGTGATTGGAGACAAAGAGAAATCAAACCAGCTGGTGAACACATAAAATAGAGCCCTGCATCTGTTCATCCACCTGTCTCTTGCATCTTCCATGACAGTGATGACTGAGGCCCGGCTTCAGTAGGGCCCGTAGCGATGAATTTAGCTCTGCCAGTCCTGCCTATGTCTTGCAGACCCAATCAAGGGGCTAACCTTCAAGCTGCCTTTCACAGGTGTTCCTGACCACGAAGACCCATCAGGCAACATCAGACCAGTACACAGCTGTTGCTGCACTGACTCCACCCCAGACCCTTCATGTCTGACTTTTGCCTTGGCTGGAGAAGCATGATGGCTGAGGCCAGAGCTGCGTTGGGGCTGTCTGCTGTCAGCCCTTGAAGCAGGAGAAGGGCCAAATGCTGAGGCGCAGCGTGGCTTCCTGCCGGTGGGAGACACAGAGGGGGACCTAGCAGAGGCTGGCCTGCCTGGTTGGGAATGTTCAGAGGGGACAGAGATGTCTTGCAGCATATCCAGCACAGCTGCCATCTCCTGCCAACTGCCTGCAGACAGCACGGATCCATACACCCTCACTGTTTTGGACTACACCCAACTCAGTTTGATGACATAAGCTGCTTGCCAGCTCACAGTCAAGAAGGCATGACATGACTTTGCATGTCTTCTGGCCAGTCAAACATGCTGCAACAAAACGCCCTGGAATGGTGAAAAGCAAACACAGACTTCAGTCTGACGATGTCCTACGTGATTGATTTGAGCACGGTGTGTGATCTCACTTCTGATGTTGCTTGAAGGCCTGTCTGTGGCCGCAGATGGTGATCGGTCGATGGGCAGGGGGCCAGGGGTGGCACCCCAGCGTTGCCCTGCCCTGGAGTCCTGCAGCTCAGACCTGAGCTGCCTGTTGCTGCTCTCAGCAGCCTTGAGGCGGCGAGTGAGGTCCTTCTTCTGCGCTGACATGGCACGCACCATCTCCCCTGCACAACACACGCCCCATTTGGCTATGAGAACCAACCACTAAAGAGTCTGATAGTGGTGCACAGTGCAGACCAAACAGCGAGAGCATCTTGTATGAGATGTTTGGCCAGGCGGTGGCCAATGCCATGCAAAACGCCATGCAAAATGCATTCCAGGATTGGAACTTGCAAAGCCGCTGTGCATGCAGGGTAGTGGCATTGCAGTCAAAGCGCTAACACCCCACTGATCTTTTGTGCCTCGAATTTGGGGATATGGTAAAAGCAGCTCTGCCACTGCACAGTCTGGCTGGGAGATGCAGGTGTGAGGAGCAGCAGTACCTGTGGTGTCCTGTGCACTCTGCTGGCTACCTTCAGCAGCCCTGGGCCACACCTGCTGTCGGGCCCCGCCACCTTGCCCCCTTTTCTTCGCCTCTGCCCTTGCACTTCCATGCTCAACAGATGCAGAGGGCTTTTGAGTGAGCAGCCCTGTCAGGGCATTTAGCAAGCAGCCCTCAAACTGCAGCAGCTGCTCTGACAATGGTGTTGACCAGCCTGGCTCAGGTTGCACATCTGGGATGTGCCAGTTGGCCATGCTTGAGGCAGGGGATGTGTCTGACAATGCTGAGGCAAAGCCTCCCAGCTGTTGTGAGTGCAGCGCAATGGATGCACTGTCGTGCTGCCAAGACTGAGCATTGTCAGCATGCCCTGAGGTACCAGCAAAGGGCAGACTAGGTGTGGATATCTGTTCAGCAATGCTCTGCCCTGATGGCACTGCTGACTCTGCATGCAAGATACTGTCCGACTGCTGAGGCGACACAGAGGAGTCACAGGAGACAGGGCTAGCAACAGTCCCATGCCTGGAAGCAAAGGGCTGTTCCAGGTTGCCTTGCCTTTGCGGAGCAGCAGAGGAAGATGTACGGCTAACAGGCGCAGCAAAGCTCTTCTTGCTGTCCATGAAGCGTGAGCTGGCAGGCACATTTCTGCCTGGGCTGTCAAGGTGGGATGGCAGATGTAACAAGGGCTGTTGGAAACTGCCCTGGGAGCTAGCAGTCAAATAGCCTCTGCGCAAAGAAGATGAAGGACTGCATGTGCCAGCTGCAGGCGTGATATGCATAGAAGTGATGCTGCCACGCCGCTGCTGAAAGTCAGTGTAAGCTGACACAATGCCCTCCCGCTGCAGCTTCAGTACACTGTTGCCGCCCTGCTTGCCAGTTGTGAAGCTTGCAGTGGGCATGCTGTTGAAGTAGCGGTCTTTGAGGCCTTGCAGGCCATCACAAGACAAGTGGACAGCAGACTTGTAGGCCTGCATGGCTTGTGCCTGGCCCTGCTGCTGCAACTGCTCCATGTGCTGTACAGCTGCATACAGCTGGTTCTGTATTTGCTGAACTGCCACATCACGCTGTTGTAGCTGCTCCTGCAGCTGCTGCTGATGACTAAGGCTCTGTGACAGCTCCTGTGCAGAGCAAGGATGAAGTGTAAGTTACACATAGTAATCAAGGTATGGCGTGTAAACATTTGTATGAGGCTGCACAGGCTTGCCAAAGGCACAGGGAATACAGTCATCTTGCCTTGATCCATGCAAGCACACACAGTATGTTTATCCCAAACATCGCCATCAGCAACAGGCAATCGTGATGACTATTTACAATTAGTACATACGATTGCTTGTGCTCATGGCATGCTTTGGCAGCAAGCATGCACTCAAGGTTCACACCTTTGCATGTTGGGCCTGCACCAGGTCCATATCTTGCAGCAGCTCTTCGCACTTGGACTGCAGTGCCGTCTGCTCTTTTCCCTTTGCCTGCATTTACAGTCCTTCAAAATCAGGAGCCTGAACAACTGTCAGCTATCATGAGTGGTCACTATAGTTTGCAGATGGCAGCCACACATGTAAACTTTGTATATGGAATATGAATATACTAATAAGAATCTATTGCTGAAGAGTAGTTCTGAACAATGTCACAGTTTGTCATGCAGTAGAGCAGCAAAAGACTAGATGTTTCGCCAGGTGCTTGCACACTGATTGTTTCATTAATGTTCACACCTTTGAACCTTTGTGGGCATTTCATTGCATGAGTTGAAGAAATTATGCTGGCTGACACCTGCAGCACCATGACCTGCCCAGCCTGGTGCTTGCACTCACATCAGTCATCAACCCAGTGCACACATCAGAGCCATACCTGCAGACTATGCCTCAAGCTGCCCAAGTCGTACTCCAGGCTGTGCACTTTATGAGTCATGCGGGCCATGTCTGAGCCTTCCCTGTCATGCAGTTCCCTCTGCTCTTGCAATTGCTGCTGAAGCTCATGGCAATGCCGCTTGGTGCTCACCATCTGCATCACACTGCTTCTGCTCAGTAACGAGGCTTACCAGCTTGCTTTTCTGATCAAAAGCCCCTTGGAACATGCTCTACACTGTCGCTGGGCAAGTGCAATACATCTCCCAGCTGTAGATCACCAGCAGAATGTGGTTCATGCAGCCTTGACTGCTGCTGTAGCAGTAGACATGACCTGAGCATGTCTTTGGTCAGTCACCAACAAGTGAATGTGCTGATTGGCATTTATGCAGTGCAATATGTAAATGTGTGACTGTCACATCTGACCTGAGCCCTGACTTGCTCTCGCTCCTGCATGAGACCCCCCAAGCCAGCGCACCCCTCCCCAACAAGCTGCTGCTGCACCTCCATCAGGCTGTTCAGTACTTGCTGCACTCCTTTTCCCCCTTCTTCCCCTTCACCGCCACCAGTGTTGGTTCCCCTTGTTGCTGCCACCTCAGAACGCAGCTGCTGCAACTGCTCTTGCAGGTGAATCTGGCTGTGGCGATTGTCCTGAAGCATAGCTGACAATTGCTGACCCACTGCTGCCATGTCATCTTCAGCCTGGGCAGCTGTGGTGGCCACCTCCCGTTGCAGCTGCGCCACAGCTGTGGCATGACTGCTCAAACACTCTGTATACTGATTTTGCAGCTGGGCAACCTCTTGGTTGTGCTCTGCAGCTGTGGCAGCAGTGGCGGAAGCCAGTTGGTCAGCCAGTGCTTTCTGATGCTGCTGTGCAAGGTCTTCTGAGTGCTGCTTGGCTGCTTGCAGCTGCTGTGTGAGCTCATTGAGCTGCACCTGGTGCTGGGCCTGCAGCTGTGCATACCTGCTGTCTGAGGCTTTGCAGGCTGCCTTGGCGCCGCTCAGCTGTTGCTGCAACTGCTCTTGTGCCACCTGCAGAGCACATCCATTGCATAGCACAAGCCTTGGTGAAGCTCTGAGCCAACATGGTGTAAGTAGAGCCATGCAGCAACACAGGTGCAGTAAGCAAGGCGAGTCAAAATGCTGTGACAGGGTCATGCATGATGCACACTTGCACCAAAGTTGTGCTTGAGGTTATTTACACAATGTGCGACAGCCTGATCATGTGGCCGATGGAAGAATATCTGTCAAAGCCTTGCATGACTCCAAAGCATGCACACCTGGGTGCAGAATCCCCTGGGATGTATAAGCTGCACAACAGCTTCTGGTGTCATCTTCACACTGGTTAATGTGCAGCAGGTGTGAGATCCATCAGTGGATCATAGGCAGCTCACCATGCTGGAGGCCAAATCACGATCAGCACTCATGCATCGCTGCACCAGCCCCTTCTTCTCCTTCTTCATGAAGTCAAGCTCCCGTCTAAGCTTACCGACCTCCTCGTCTGAGCGCTGAGCAGCATCTGATGCAGCATGTTGGGCTCTAGCTACCTTCAGGTCAGCCTGCACAGCTGCCATTGTGCATTGACTAGAGGCTTGACTGAAGGCATGACATGCTGTATAATTTGACTAGTCCATCCAGATGCGACTTTGATGAGTGGTGTAGACTGGACAACTGACAAGGACATAGACATAGGAAGCAGATTGTATGAGGCGATGACAGCATAAATGTAAAGTCAAAAGCGGAGGACAGTAAATGAGATGGACAAGCACCTGGTGCAGCGCCTCCTTGCTGGCGCGCCTCTGCACTGACTGCATGCTCCTGCTGACAGCAGCTTCCTTGTCCCTCTGCGCTGCTTCGCATGCACTTTGAAGCTGCTGCTTTGCTACAGCTACCACAGCCTGCAGGCACAACAAACTGTGTTTGCATGTACAGAAGGGCGCGCTCGAACAACTTTCTCACACAGTCTTGCTTGAAAGGCTCCTGCAATGGGGCACAATGATGCATAAGCAGGTGGCATTTCAGCGACATGTGTTATATGATACAATTTGACATTATGGCAATGAGGCAGCAGGCAATGAGTTTGAGAGATGTCCAGGTGCCAGGTTCTCAGGAATGCACAAGCCTGGCTTGCCTTGACTGACAGACTGTTGAAGTCTACGTTGGATGCTGTACTGCTGTTTAAGGTCATGGCCTGTAGCACTTCTTGCAGCACTTCCTGCCTGACAGCTTCTGAGTCCACACCAACGTCAGATGCAGTCGACAACTGTGGTGTGTGCTCCTGAGACAGCCATCTTTCAATGACTGCCTGTTGTGTGCCTGATGACTGCTGCAACTGCTGCTGCTGCAGCAGCTGCTGCTGTTGCAGCTGCTGCTGTTGCATCTGTTGCAGAGACTTGATTGGTTGGTTGAGACCTTGACTGGCGCAAGAGGTGGTCCTTCTCAGGAGCTGTGGCTGTTTGACATGAGACACTGTGCTGCTACCCCAGCTGAGTGACCTGACTGGAGGCTGCTTTGAGCTGACTGATGATGCTCGCGAGGAGCTTACAGGGGCTTTTGGCGGCAGCCTTTCCACCCTGGAAAGGCTGCAGAGTGCCAGCAGCTGTGTTGCCATGAGCCCTCGGGTCGACTGATTCATCACAAATTTCAAGAGCTATCGGGGCATGCAAAGCTTGCTGTAGCAAGGCCTCCTTCTGGAGCTTGGCTTTAGCCAACTCTGCTTGTAAAGACTGCAACAACGAAAGACTGATCGAGCTGGGTCGCAGCAGCAGAGCAGACACTCGGCAAAGCCCAGAGAATCTCGCCTCAAGGTCCACCCCGCCGAAGCCCCAGGCATCGTCAGTCCAAGGTTCCTCAGCCAGGCCCCGTTGCATAGTGCACCAAACAGCTTAGTGTCAGACCAGACGCTCACGGCAAGCGGCAGCACAGATCAGGAATGATCCAAAAGCTCGGACTGCATGTTCATGCTTGCTACAGCACTGACATCAAAATTATGCGCTGGCGTTGTGCATGTAAAGGTGTTGACTTGCTGAGCCCCGACACTTCACCTCCGCAAAGCTGGCGTAACGCCAGCTTAGACAACAATAGTTCACACTGCTTTGTATCAACGCCTTTTGACGACGCTCGCCAGGCCCTTGACAGCCTTGATTGTCGCTATAACTGCCTTGCTTGCAAGCGGACCAAACAAGTGGGAAAGGAGCGAATGGGCGACACAGCTTTGCTGATCTGCAGCACATGCCTATAAGCGTTGGCGCACAAGGGATTTCGGCGCCAGCCGCAGTGCTGGTGTGCAAGCATTGAGGGTTCACTGCGGTTACAATGCATTCTCGCTCCCTGTTAGATGTGGAACAACCAGGCAAGCCCAAATAAACTGTCACAATACTACACTGTCTGCTGGAGTTCTCAAAGCTGCCTGCACCTTGGTGCAGGGGCGTTGCGGTATTTGCTGGGATCGCTTGTGATGGTCCTCTTTGTGGTGAGGACATGTATGATAGGGATGTACAGAGCATGCTCAGTGACAGCCGGCTGGTGATCAAGCTATACTACTTTGTGCAGGTCTTGCCTCTGGCATATGCTATGCTTAGCAAAAGGAGAGGAGCAAGCAAAAAATACAGCACAAGCACTTGAATACCACCAAATACATAGGCATGCATGGCAACGCATTCTTGCCAGCAGAAGACCAGCAGCATATGCAGTTTCTGGAGTACAGCATATTTGCCAAAACTATTGTTGGTTTAATCTTCACACACCATGCGGTTTGTACAACATCTTGTACAATGACGTAAACTGTTTGGTACAAATAAATTTCACCATGCAGTACACAACCGATCAATGTTGTTCCTGTGAATACAATATGCAACGTGCAGCCAGTCAGCATTGGCTATCACAAAACGTTTGTACGACTGCAAGCACCATCCTCATGTACATACACAACACAGCTTGTTGAGTAAATGATGGTTATCCTACATGATTGTTGTTACTTGCACGTACTGCATGCTTGGCCTAAACACAGCAAATACAGGACGGCTTGTATCACTGCTACTGCACTATGGATCACAAGTCAACAAAAGAAAGAAGGTCACGTTTTGTACCCCAGCTGCCAACTATCATGACTACTTCACTCTGGTGTACACCCTGGTGTTTCGCACAAGGCACGAAGGTCCAAGTTGGCCAGGTCTGCAGGCTGCAAAATCTCAAAGACAGCGGGATCAGCGCCCTTCAGTATTGAGACAGCCTTCAATGCCATCTGCAGATTTGCTGCTAGCTTTGCCACAAGATCCTGATCAGGCATTTCATTTCCATCTCTCTCCTCATCCTGTACCTCAGCAGCTTGTTTGTGCCCAGGACTGCCATCAAAAGCTACCCTGTCTTTAGACCTTGTATCATCACTGCCCACATGGTTGTTGCCTTCATGACCCACGTCTGCACCTGCCTGGTCACCATTTGCATGTTTGTGCACCGGCAAGCCTGTGTCCAGCCGCGCACTTGACTTTGCTTGCCGAGCTTGTGACGTACTCTCGACACCAGCATTGCCCCCATTTAGAGCTTGGCGTTTCTTTGAATCTGTTTTGTCAGCTGAGTCCTGTGAGGATGAGTCACGCTTGCCAGTGCCATGCTTAGAGGGGCCAGCCCTGAATGTGCCCCCGTGAGAGTGCACTGACCCTGACCCTTGCAGCTGTGGCTGCATATGTTGCTGCTGGGTGTGTGGTGCCTCAGGGCCTTGAGACTGATGGGCTGTTGCAGCTGAGTGCTGAGGTGCTGAGGACTGCTGGGCTTCTTGAGCCATCATCCTACAAAAGCAGAACATAGGAGACAATCAGCTTGCTTGCAAAGCAAGATCTCGAAGCAGCAATCATTGACAATGTGGTACCAATTTGTTGGCACAAAAGCTCAATCATATTTGCATTGAGCTGCTCCAGGATTAGCATTTTGGTAAAGAACATCAGGACCATTTTGGTGAAGAACATCAGGAGCATTTTGGCTGCCAGACACAGAGCCAAATACAGTTGGCCAATGACTGACAGCTGCATGTAAACGTGTGTGAGATCATTCTAGCTGGTATGTATCGATAATGTGCCTGGCTTGAGCTTTTCGCTGTTCCTGCTCATCTTGAAGGCGCTGCTGGCGATCCCTGTCAAGCCCAGCAAGCCTTTGAGCTTCCTGCTGCTGCTGAAGATGCAGGTTGTGTTGCTGCAGAGCATGCAAGGCCGCCTCAGAGCATGCCCGCTCCTCTTCGGCCTTCTGGGCTCTCAGCAAAACCTCCTGCTGTCTCTTGAACGCTTGTTCCTGCTCCTGTTGCAAACAAACCACAACTTTGCTGCCCCAAGTCTTCAAATCAGTCGCTGAGCATCACACGTACAGTTTGACAGTATGTACCTCTGGCAAAGCTGCAGACAAACCGTTGTTTCCAGTTGAAACAAAAGTTTGTCAGAAGCTCCATGCATTCCAGAACTGCCCCAGTTGGCCATGCTGGCTGTTGACAGCTTTAGGGCAGTTTCAGAGGTCAGCATCTGATTGGCTTGAAGGCAAAGCAACACTAGACACCACACTCAGCACACTGCAATTACATACATGACAGGACATGTAAGCTGACATGCAGACTCAGACAGCACACAGGCTGTGATGTGACCAAGAAGGGCAACAACCCATGAGGTACTTGACAGACCTGCTGCATCCTCTTCATCCTGAGCTGCTCCTCCTTGATTTGCTTCTTCTGCTCAGCCTGCAAGCGTGCTGTTGCTGCCGCCTGCTCCTGCTGCAACCGCCTGCGCTCAGCTGCTATGCGCATTGCCTCTGCTTGTTGCTCCTGCGCGCCGTACCTTACCGTATGCACTTCACATCAGCTGCTGTGCCAGGAGATGTCATTTTGCAGTGGCGGACTGAGACTCTGGCACAGGTAACTCTGGCACATAATGGCAGCTGGGTTTGCTGCCTGTGTCAGCAGACATATTCTGTGTTTGTGTACACGAACTGAGTGTGTATTGCTGTGTACAACAGCAGACTTGTGGGTGGTGTGTAGGATGCCAGTGGCTACAAGGCGCACCTCCTGTTGCTGCCTGACCTGCAGCTCCCTCTGTTCCTGTGCCAGCTCTGCAGCAGTCTTGTTCTTGGACTTGCGCTCCCGCTCTGCAGCTTGAAACTGCCGCCTTCTTTCGTGCTTGGCAGCCTGCTTGGCAATAAACAGCATGGTGTAGGCAGCACATGAATGCTGATGTAGCCACGTCTGTTCATGAAAGACATCACTGAACAGATGATGTCATGGGTAGTCAGGCATGATACAGTCTAGGTGCAGGTCTTGTATTGACGGCATGACCCAAGCTGACATTGTCTACTACATGTCCATAGCACCGTAAAGTCATGAGTTGCATACTGACGTGTAGCAGGAGGTTCACCAGCACATTGCTCATTTGCACAAGCAAGCTCCACCATTTCAGGCGGCCATTCACCAGCATCTGTGCAACAGATATACAGAAGGATGCGTGAAGGAAGCTAGATAACTGTCAGTGCCCTCACCTCTGCTTCTGCAGGGACCTTGTAGGCCTCCTCAGGTGCAGTGTGGGACAGAGCAGCCTTGGCAGGATCAGGGTGGTTGTAGCAGAACCAGTTGTCGGGCAGGGTGTCTGGGTGGGTGCCAGGAGGCATCTTACGCCACTTCAGGCACTGAGGGAAGTCGCACTGCACCCAAAGATCATCCGGAATCTTCTCCTCCTCAGCTGCGGTTTTGTACACAGGGCTTCAGTGTGAGAGCCACATTCAGGCAAGGTGGTGTCTGTGGTGAGCATGTGTGAGACTCTCCCAAGGAAAAGGCAAGGGGGCGCTCCTTGGGGCCTCTATGTACCAATGTGGGTGTGACACAGACAATGTAATGTGTTTGCTGTGCTCTGAGCCTCTGAGATTGAAACAAGGCTGAAAAAGCAGGATACAGCCATTCAGACTGAGGCGCACTCCAATTCATGATGCTGCAGAATGCTGCTGGAGACTGTACTCATATGCTGGCAGCCACAAAGGCTTGCACACATCACATACGCTGTGCTTGTGCTTGTGTGATGCGGGTGCGGCCACCCCTGACAGGGTTGGGGGAGAGGGGCCGGGGTGTCTTGCCAAGGCGATCCATCTTCTCCCACCAGTACAGCTTCAGAACCTGCCCCAGCTTGTTGACCATGTTCCTGAACACACACAGACATTGGTGAACACCTGCTGGATCCCGGTATGCCAATGAAACCTGTCTTTGGCAAGGTGCTCTTGAGGTGCACATTTGATATGCAAGCAAGTTATGTGATGCTGAAGCTGTCATCAATGTTGGATTGCAGTGGCAAAATTGTCGCCAGATCATGACTGCCAGCAGGCTTTACAGTATTGACAGCAAGCTACCATATTGCTGAGCATGCACAAGCATTTGAGATGGCTAATGATGCAACTGGTTTGTGAAACTCCTGTCGCACCCTGCTTGTTAATTTTCCATATTTGTTGCTGGTCTAGTAAGATACCTGTAAGCAGGAGTGTCGTCAAAGTCTTGCTTGTTATGGGTGGGCTGAAGGAAGTCTGCCTCAACGACACCCAGCACCCCCAGCCCCTTGTCATTGGGCTCCAGCTGCAGACCCACCCTGCATGCAGCATACATGCAGCACACTGACACAACAGCACACAAGGGCCTCGCCTCAGTAAACAGGTGCTGTCAAACAAGGTCTTGACAAAGGCAGATGACCAGCTGAAGTTGTCCAGTCCAATCTAGAGCACATCAAATCAACATACGTTATTACCGGCATGCTGAATGCCAAAACAAGACCTCATACAGGGAGCGACTGAAGATTGTACAAACCTGACTGCTAGGGGAAGACACATGGTCACTGGATGATGAGCAAAATCATAAGGGCATCACATGGCATGCGTAGGGTATTCCACCTAGTACATGCCCCGTAGACAGGTGCATTGAGACGGTTCACTTTGTTGGAAGCGCAGATCAATTGCTTCTGAGCCACACATATTCAGCTGTGTTGCATGCACTTTACGCAAGTTTAGGGAGAACTGTGACCACAGAACAGGAAAGATGTGCCTGGATGATGGAAAGCTGTGATGTTACACCTGTGGTATGGCCGAATAAGGCGGTTGCGGTGGTACAGCATCATGCCATACAGATTTTCATTCTCTGTATTGAAACCCATTTCAATGTCACATCTGAAGTCAGGGTTGCTTTGTGGTCTGTAGGTCTCCTGCAGCTTGTCACGCAGCAGGCTGGTCATACGCTTCACCTTCACCTTCTTCTCCCTGATGAAGACCTGCACGGGACCTTTTCCATAGCATTTCTTATGCCTGAGTTTCTGCCTGCTATTCTTTGCAGGGCATGCAGTAGAAGCAACAGCTGCAGATGCAATGTACAGAGTGCAACAGTCATGACATAGCAGCAATTTGATCATGACCTCTTGCACAGAGGGCCAGAACTGCTGTGACACATGATTGTGCAGAATGGATTTGTCGTATGTGCATGAAGGAGTTCATGCATGGCATGTATCAAGAACAGGTCAGCGCAGGAGTGGTGCAGGCAAAGAAGTGCAGAAGCACCCTAAGGCTCACCTGCATGCGTGGCACTTTGTACAAGACTGATACATACTGCCTCAAACTATAGTCCAAAGGGACATCCACCTGCAACCAAGGTTGAAGCTGCTCAAGCCACAAGCTCAAGCCTGTGAAAGCTCACAATTCCAAAAGCAGATCACGTTTGCTTGGGAGATCTCATCTGTCTAAAGTGCACGGCATGCAAGACATGGACCTCACACAGCACAAGAACCCGAGGCTGACATTGAGTTGCACACAGACCTACAAATCTAGCGACATGCAAACAAGGCTCGAAACTTGATACCTGGAACAGCATCAGACCTAACATGGGTTTCTGGCAAGGACAGCTTGCAGACACATGTGATGCAAGTTCTGGGTCTTGTACAGCCAGTAGACTGTGACAATGCAAAGATGCTTGCATGCGCCCAGTAACAGCTACCGTGCCGGTCTGCAGACAGCTTGAGTCTACACAGCTGACAAGGAAAGCAACTAGAAACAGGCTAGGGGACCTTGAGCAAACAAGGTTTGTTTTTGCAATGACAGGCCTGTAGAATACTATAAAAGACCAAGTACATAGCACAAAGATGACTGGCAGCGCAATCAGACCTCTTTGGGCTGTGTCGCCCTGGACTGCTGGTAGTTGGGGCCAGGGCTGGCAGACCCCTCCTCTGGGGGATCAGCAGCAATGCGGATGTCTGAGGCATCAGCGTCAAAGTCCAGCTCCAGCTGGTCAGCTGAGTTGCGGCGCAAATTGCTGATGATGATGATGGTGCCAGTGCCTTGAATGGCATCAAGCTGCATCAGCAGCCCTGCTTCATCCTGCAGGCACACCATCTTGCACAAAACTAACCAAAACTTGTCGGACGCGAGTCCCGTGTGGCTGAGAGACATTTAGAATAGCTTGTGAAAGCTGTCAGGCCTGTGGCAACATTGTGTGATGACTGAGCCATGAACACAGTAGTCTCAGCATGTGTCTGCACAGCGTGACAGGCAAGGCCCAGTGGTGTCTGCCGATACTGAAGAGAATCTCCAAACAACTGCTGATGAAGAACAGGGCCTCAAGATGTGTTCTCTGACTTAACTGTATGTGTGCAAGATGTTGCCACACACAAAACAGTGTCAATAGTGACATAGTGACCATATTCCAAGGGCTGAAAAAGCATGAAGGCAAGGCATAGCAGTGTCGACCATGTGCCACGGCACTCACAAACACTGTCCGCCAACCTGTAATTGACAATCATACTGCATTCAAGTGTTACAATTGTCAACAAGCACGCCAATGCATATACCAGAGCTAGCACTGGTGGTAGGTACCTGAAAGACTGAGTAGTCACGTATGGCGTTCAGACTCTGCTGAACATCTCCTGCATCAGCATTCAAGCGCTGCCCATCCAAACTCCACGTGATCATTGGCACCAGTATTTCCTCAGCATGAGCAGTCTGCATGAGTGGAAAGCATCACTCTTGCATGGAGCACAGCACCAGGGCACTCCACTGGCAGACATGCATGTAATGATCAAGCTTGTGGAATGATGGCTTGATGTGCACTGCTTGGTGTACAGGCATACGTGCTGGGCAGCTTTTGTCACAACAGGCCTGGCCCTAAATTCATGCAATGGGCTTGCCTGCTAAGAAAGTTGTGCGCATCAGAAAACATCTGGGACATGCACAAATAGAATTGCCCACACTTGCCTTCAGAAATGTCTGGGACAAGAAGCCTACAGATTGGCTAGTGGTGTGTTTAGTGAGCACCAGAGCGTCCTGGCCCAGTCTCATACTACCAGACTTGAATCTGCATGATACAATCCACAATGTCGACCCAGTGGTCACAACCAGTGGGCATGTGCTGACCTGGCTGTCACTGACAAGCAAGGCTCATATCTATTCTGCAGCAAATCATGCGTGTGCCTGGCCAAGGCGATGCCTTGCCACGGTAAGCAGCAGGAAAGACCTTGACACAGCAGATATAAGCCCGTCAGAGGGAAGCTCACCCACTTCCATACTTGCCAATTGGTCTGCATCAGCACTGGCCCTGTCAGACCCACATTCAATAATTTCTTTCAGCAAGTCAGGCTTTGTCCAACAGCTCACTGACTCACCTGTGACCGTCAATTTCTTTCTTATCACTATGACCGAATCCTAGCATTTTGTGCAGCGTGTCAGGGGTCATGCCACCACCATTGTCCATGAAGACCTGAAGTAAATATGGTGTTAAGCTGGGCAAGGGTGAAAAGGTTGGTGTGTTGTGCCAGAGCCCTGTACAGGACAGGTTCAGCGTCAACTTGACAGAAGGCTTACCAAACAGTCAATCCCATCAAAGTTCTGCATGTCGATGCAAAATCTGCAGCACGACAGCAGGTGTAAGTCTTGACTTGGCAGATTTGCTTGATCACTACGGGTGTTTGAAAGACAGCGCAGAAGGGTGCGCACTGCTGAGCTTTCACGTCCGGATCCATTGCATTGTCTAGCAGCTCTGCCATTGCGCCAAAAGGCCATCGATGCGACGTCGAGTTGGAGTTCAGAAACTTGGGATGTATCTTGCTATGCTTGACACTTGAGTACGACGCCGCAGTCGTCTGCATGCTGCCAAAATCGCGCGCAGTCACAAGATAGAGTTCACATGACATACAAGCTTCGTGCTTGTCGCACGGCGCAAACGAAATGCGGTGGCCATTTCAGTCGAGTCAAGACACCCTGACTCTCTGGCTGCAACCTTCTCAAGCTGAGTGACAAGTTGCTCATGGAGAGTACTTCAGCTTTCTTGATTTGCATGCATTGCACAATTCATCGAGCTGTTCACCTCTGTCAGGTTGCGTTTCAGCATGCACATCTATTGTGACATGCTCACTGGGAACTTCGACTTGGAATATCATCAGGCCCCTGGGGCATCTTGGACGTGCCATGCTGTGTCTTGCAACACCTCGACAGGCCTTGCAGCAGGCAGTGAATGGCTCAGCTAAGATAACATGATGTAAAGTATGTTGTGGGCAGCAAAGCCACCAGGCTGTTGCATGCTCAAGTCTTTGCTTCAAGTGTGACTCATTACAGCAAAGGCTTGCAAGCCTTGGTACATCTACCTTGCTTACAATTATACACTTTACGGCCTTGAGGGCAAGATAATATCTGCAACTTTGGCTTGTTCAGCCACAATCCTGTTCAAATGCATGCCTACAGACATATTACACTTGGCTCATGCACAGACACGAAGATGTCAACTTGTCACTCGTATGCACCATCAATAACCGATCATGTTGCCCTCGTCACTGTAATTGGGTCTCTCGCACTCATAGCTTGATTTGCACGATTTACTCAATCTGTCAAGCTGTGCTTCAGTGGGAGAGGCTCCCCCTGTTTCACCAAAGTATTCTTGAACAACATTGCAAATCTGATCATCAAAACACATGTAGTCTCCCATACTGATGTCATCGCCAGAAGGGTTATAGACCAAAGCCTGCACATAAACCTGTGTTTCTGTTGGCAAGCCTTGTTTGCAGTTGATATGTGCGTGTTTCAGCCAAAGTGCACAATTTCACAGGGGCCATTTCAGTGACTCACTCAAGTCCTGCAGAAGCCATATGTGTTCTGCTCAGCAATCTGCTGACCTATGGTGCAAGACCCACCTGACCACGGGTGTCAAAACCAAGCCCTGTCTGAAGGTTGCAGGTATCCCTAGTGGCAAAGGTGTTAGGCTGTAGTCTGCTCGCAGGCTGTGTGTCGCACATGACACGCATCGGTTTCCCAAATAATCTGTCGCTCACTGGCATGAGGACTTTTACTCCGCCGCGGATTTAAAATGGGTCACTTTTGGGAAAAAGCGAAAAAAATTAAATCCGCGGCGGAGTAAAACAAATGCAATATGTGCAGCCCCATTCCTCAGCACTGCCTTGTGACATGCATGCTTTGCTGTAAACTCTCACGTGGCCAGGTGTCCCACATCCACGCAGTCCATTCATGATGCACAAAAGCCACATGCATGGCGCAAGCTACATGAGGCCTTGTTTTGTTGAGGAGGTTTTGAGTATTGTTGACGAGGGTGGACTGCGGGACACAACTTGCGTGGGGCAATCTGTAATAACTCATAAGGAGACATGTATGACACGCACTGGTACAAGGACAGATGACAGCTAGACTAGTCAGAGAGAATTCCTGGAGCAGGGCAGTGCTTTCAGTCGAGGCAACTTTCATGAGGCAATTGCAAGACTCGCCTTTGTATGGGACGGGCAGGATGTTGCTTTACTGATAAACAGTGAATTTGTTTTCATGCTGAAACAATGGTTGCAAGCCATACAAAACAATATGCTATGCCGCTGTGAAGAGGGACAGCCCTGCTGGCCTTTGAAGTAATTTGGTGCCAGATGTGATGCACAGTGTCAGAATTGCTACCACAAGCTGTTCTTGCATGTCTTAAAACTGATCATACTGATTCAGCACAGATGCAATCGGACTGAAGCTGAGATGATATCAAAGTTGCAAATGCCAATTGGTCAGCGCCACAAATCTCTTATGCTACGGCTCACACTGCTGAGCAGATGCGTACCTGGTACAAACAACGACAATACAGTCTCAGATGGATGTACACATGCTTGCCCTATCCCAAGTGATACTGCACTTATCAGACTTCTAGAGCTGCAAGCTACTGTTGAGGCACAGGTGAGGCTTGCTGTTGAGGTACAACTGCCGCAGCATTGCTTGGCTCAACAGCTGTTGGTGGAGGCTGAGCATCTGCTATTGATGCCAGTCGCATGAGATTCTGTTGCAGCTTTTTTTGATACCTGTGACAAAATTGAAGGTGGGCTGGTCTGCTGCAGCAATTCTTTTGACAGCCAATATCATGCCAAACAAGCCTACCCTGCACAGGCTTGCAGCTTTCCTGCATTCATATTCTCCAATATGGCTTTAATAAGCTTTTCATTGTCTTCAAGTTCCTGATGCTCAAAGCAGAGAAATCAGCAGAATGGAGTCCAACAGGGAGCAACAACAGCACCGTTGAAGCTGTTGCACAGGCAGAAGCACATACAAGGACATGCACACCTGCTGAATTTGCTCACGCGATGGTACATCTGTAGACAGGGCCTGTGGGACCTGGGCCATACACGTTGACAGCAAACTTGTCGATCACGCACTGAAGGGAGCAGGTTAACTCAAATATCAACTGCAGCGGTCATAAGCCGCAAGTGACGCTTGTATTATAGTGAAAGATCTTGCTTTGGCCTTCGAAGGCAAAGAAAAGTCAAGTCACAGCAACTTGGGCGAACTGGTGCCTGCTGAGAGTCAAGTTTACAGTCGCCACACCGAACTGCGCTCGCTGTGGGCGTCAGCGCCACAGCCATTTAGCATCAGTACCGGCCTTTGATAGCGACACTGCATCGTACCGTATTCATGGGTATGGGTAATTTGGACCGTACCGTATGTTCATTTATAAAAACCCCCATTTAGCATACTCTGCATTATTTGAAGCCAAGAAACTTTGCGTGGCTAGCAAACTGGAACGACAGCATCTGTTGTCAGCCTAGCGATCTGACGTTCATATACAGCAGTCACGCATCGGCGCTGCAGCTTGTTTGCGATCGTATCCATCGCTTTTATTGCAGCCATCAAGCCTGTTATCAGTTGTCTTTAGCGCTGCGATCTTAGCTCTTTACCTTTTGTACGTCAGCATCATGGCTGCCCTACTAACTGCCTCCACCGCCCGTCCTTTTGCACGAACTGCCCAAGTGTCAAGCGCTTCGGCTACGTCATTTCTGAAGCCGCTCACACCTTTGAGGCCCGCTGCGATCCGGCGCTCGCTCCTTGTACGAGCAGAGCAGCAAACTGATAGCAAGGACTCCTATCAGGTAAGTTTGCGTTGCCGCAGCATCATGCTCATCCGGACGACACGCACAGCCTGGTCGCGCGCCCTCAATCCCGAAAGCCGTCGCACATACGCACGCAAATACTGACCTGCTCACGTTGTGTTTGCAGAAAATTGAGGAGCCTGTGCGCTCCAACTTTCCAGAGAACACTGACTCCGGGGCACAAAACTTTGGGCCAAAGCAGAGCGAGGCAGGTGACTTCCTCAAGAGCAAGCAGGCAAACCCTGACACGGAACTTTTCGGAACCGACGTGGGGATCGTCGACGCCATGCGATTCAAGGGTGCAGGTATGTTGTTTACGCGCAGCAGTGCTTGACGGCTGCAAGACTGCATGTCGCTGCTGGGCTATTCATAGTCCGTACTGAATGGTGTCTTTTGCATTTGCAGCTCCTGAGGTGATCAACTGCAGACTAGCCATGCTAGGCTTTGTGGCAGCAGTTGCTGTGGAGGCAGCCACGGGCAGGAATGTCATTCAGCAAGCGCAAGCAGCCCCTCTTCCCATTGCCCTGATCTCCTTGACTTTCGTTGTGGCTTCCCTTGTCCCTATTGTCAGGGGTGTGCCCAGAAGAGGGAACAGCATCTTCACAGCTGATGCAGAGCTATGGAATGGCCGCCTGGTATGTACCTGAAACGCGTGTGCGTGTGTCTGTTTGTGCGTTTGTTTGACCAGTGACTGCTGATAGAATGGCCAATTTGAGGTTCACAGCAAGTCTGCTGAGGCTATCTTCTGTGGTGGTATTCTTTGTGATATCAAAGGTTCATTCTGACAATGTGCATTTTTGCAGGCTATGCTTGGGATTGCTGCTTTGTTCTGGAATGCCTACATTGGACCCTCCAGCCTGGCCCCTCTGAGCTAGATATTGTTTCACTATCAGATCCGGTGTTATTAGGCTGTTTGGTGTTCAACAGATGTATTTTGTCCCATGTTACCTGGCCATTCAACAGTGTTTAGATAGATTGAGATGATGAGCAGCACCAAAGTGTCCGTGAGCTGTCAGTATCAGTAGGCAGTTGCCACGTTACTTTCCTGTACTTCCAGTGGTCAGCTTGAACAGTGGCACTGCATTTTATGCAGTGCAGTGGCAAGTCTTGGCTGTCACAATTTGATTGATATGACTATATGATTGTGTCACATAATTATTGTAATGTCTTACTGGCAACCTTCTTTTGGTACATGCCAGCAGCAACTTACCTGCCAATTGCAACAAGCAGCTAAAAATCATGAACGAAAGTTGTGTTTGACAGTTAGGTTCGGCAATGCCGCCCTGCATTTACACTTATCAAGATTTTTTGTCGTTTCTGAAGATAGCAACAGGGTGCTGGTGACAATCAGCAACATTTTGCAAGATAGTGCACTTCTGATCACCAGTGTGAGCATGGTTTTTGCCATACCTTGGTTGTGCATAGCATTAGCACATATATTAGGGTTTTTCCCCTAACGGTTGGGATGGTGTTGCATAACCTTCTCAGCCGAACCACCGTTGTGATCTCGTTGGCCTGACCTCTATCAAGCACTAGCTAAGTTCTATAAAAGCGTATAGAGGTCACTTGAAATTGCTAGGTATAACAGCCATTGGCCCTAGTCAACCAGCTAAACATTAAGTACTGTCTGAGCATGGGTCACAAGCTCTTGCTCAAACACAGTTGCCCAGGATTGTGCAGAAAAAGCTGTTTGCCTAACCGCTGAAAACGTCTTGTACGTGATCAATTGCCTGCATTGACTTGAAGGCTGTGGATGCAATGCAGGCCTACGCTGATGGCTCCTGAAACAGCACTAGACAAAGAGCGCAGCCCTCAGGCAACTTTGAAAGGTATATGCTGCTTGATGATCTTCCACATACTCATCCCTGGTGCCCAACATGCCAAGGCCCCAGATTTTCCAGAAAAAATGGAAAGCAGTGAGGTCAAGACACATATTTAGGAGAAGTTGGACAACTGTAACAGGCTGAGGCTGCTCAACAGTGCAGGCTACTCTTCCCCAGTCGTGCTGCCTACCAACGGCCGCCCAAAAGAGTCGTGCTCAATGTCTGGATGGCATAATACACCTGGATCACCATGCATTGGGTACTTGACATCCATCAAACAAAGGCCCTGAGCCACTGCGATGCTCCAGCCTCTGTACTTCTCCCCTGCACATAAAAGCCATGATGTAGTTGCATACGAAGGGCCGCTTGCTGTCAGGCCCAGGGCTTGATCTGCAACAGCTTGCCCGCTCCTCAGCCATGCTGAGTCAGTGCTGGCTGAGCTTGCAAAGTCAATGCAGACATGCCCACAGACATCAGGACTGATGTCGTTGCACACAATCTGTTATCCGACGGCATATGGGAGCCTGCATACATGCTGCACAAAGGACATGCTGCCAGAAGCTGCATGTTGTAGTACACAAGGTGTGACGCACTTCTTGTCACATTGCCGGAAGCATGCAGATTACGTTACAGCATGATGTGCAACTGTAGACATTGTTGGTGAAGGCCATGACATGATGCACAGGACTGTAGCACAAAGCATACCTGGCAGTTGCGTCTTGCCTAATGCCAGCTTGTCAGCAATGACATCAGGCGACAGGTTGCCTGCTCCAACAGCCAACAGAGCTCCAACCATGTGTCTCACCTGCAAATCAGCATTTTGATGACGACCTGCTGTCTCATTTTAGATAAGTATGAGCGTCGAACGTACAGATGCAATGAAGATCTTCACACCAACATAGCTGAGAAAGACACACACGAGAGCATGCAATACTGATGTGGTACCCCCACACTCATCTTGTCTTGTCATTGCACCACTTATCAAGCATGAAGAACAGTGGGAACACAATCCGCCACTGCAAACAACACCAAGAATGCTGCAGGAATGCTGCAACTCAGCTCACCAACACTAGTGCACGTTTGCACTGTTTGCTTATGACTGTTGGCAGCAAAAGCAAAACCAGAGTTGACAAGTATACCATTTTGTACATAAACCCACTGCCCTCAACTTGGAAGACGAAGCCATATTCATTTGGCAGAATGTCGAAACGGCGTATGGTCTTGACAGGATTTGGGTCGGGGTTTCCCAAGTTGGCAAAGTGGGTGAAGTCATGCTGGCCTATGAAGAGGTCTGCAGCCTGCCTGCAGGAGCGCAACACTCCATAAAAACAAAGGCAGATAAGGTTTGTAACAAGCAGATGTGGTTCTGTGATTACAAGCAGGCGAATGCTGTCTGAGGGAAAGAAGTTACACAGCATCTGCCAAAAAGCAGCTAACGCATGTGCAATTTCCGGTCATGTCCTCCAGAGTAATCTGCTGAGGCAGAAGATGTTTTCAGTTTCTGTCAGCAACAATTTTGTCTGTGCAGTGATGCACGTGCATGAGTCACGCAACATCCATCGTTCATGCGTACACGGGTTGCAGGGCTACTAGTTGTCATCACAGGCAAGCATGGTTGGTTAAAAGGGAAGCACACATGCCAGTCTGACCTCATGAGGGATAGGTCAACCGGGCCTTGCACCCTGCCACTGTACCATCTGGTGAAAGGATCCACCTTGGGTGCCACAGTCAGGTGATATTGATAGACTTTGCCCATGGCTGTGAAGCGAGCGTGAAAGTCTGGTGGTACGCGCTGCATGCTCAGCACGCTGACGTCGTCTGGCAGCATACGTGTCAGGGAGTGCATCATTGTTGGGCAGTCTGGCACCAGCTTATGTGAATAGAAGTTGATGACCTGCACAGAATGAGGACCAAGAAATGGTCCAAGCAGAAGACAGCTGGATGCTTGCAATGCATCCTGTGCATGCTAAGGTGAGCTGCTTCAGTGATTCACTTGCTCCTGTCTACAGAACAGGTTGCATGATGGGCACAGACACGAGGACAGTTCATGAACAGTGTCAAAATCTGACAGCACTGGGCAAAGAAAAATGCAGGTCCAATGCAGGAGCAATGAGCCCAACAGTTGGCTATCTTGATTGGCTGTATGGGTTGCGCCTGAGAGGCTTCAGCAACAAATGCAGCAGTGACCAGTCTGGGGTCAAAGCAATGCCAGAAAGGGTCTGGCAACTGCAGAGGCATCTGATAATCAGCCAAGCATGACTTGACAGGATCAATGCACTGTGTCGTTGCAGTCCTCATGCCAATGAGACAGCATCCAAAATGCGTACACCACTGCATCTTGAGTAATTAGTTCCTGGGTTTTGGCTGTCAATGATGTGGTGCAGAAAATCACCATTGCTGACCTACAATGTGAGATTTAACACCATGGGAGCTTTGAGTTGTGATGTCTGGTGAAGATTTATTTCTGGTAAGAGGGTGCTCGGCCAAGGCTGTAGTGCAGTGCCATGGCCAAGCTGCCAACCCAGCAATGCAAGCATCACTATTGGGAAGGGCCCCAGAAAAATTGGTTAGATAACAAGGGGGACAATGTCCCCCATTAGAGTTATCAAACTCTAAAGAACAGATACTACACTTGATCTTAGCCAAAAGGCCGAGAAAGGTATGAAGGAGTGACACCACCTGGAGCAACCTATACTGCCTTCCTTTTGCCAATTTAGTCACAAGTATGGGGCACAGCGGACCCTAAAGAACCCTACATCTGATGCTGAGTTGCACTGCAAGCATGTGTCCCATCAGTCGGAATATTATTTGCATCCTCTCATACTCCACATGTAAGAATGCATGCTTCAGGCAAATCAGAAAGTATGCAAAGGCAGGATGAGATGACTGTTGGGTCTGACCTGGCCCTTGGCATGCACCCCAGCATCGGTTCTGCCGCTACTTTGCATGCGCAGAGTTTCTCTGCTCTCCTGCCTGATCTGGCACAGGGCCCTTTCCAGCACTCCCTGGACTGTGGGCACTGTATTGCGCTCCCCCCTTTGCAGCTGAAAGCCCCTGCATCACCACCACTCTGTCTAATAGCCAAAAGACGCAGAACATGGCAAGGTACACAGCATGTATGGATGCTGATCATGGCCAGCTATAGCCACTGTCATTGACAAGGGATGTGAATATGTAGTAGCTGGTAAGTATGATGCAAGGAGAAGGCATTGAGCCAGCAATGCTGACTACTTCAGCAGCTTCATTGTCATCGCAACTCCTATCTTCCTGTGGAAAAAAGATGCTCACTTGTAAGCTGTGCCGTCGTAAGCAACCACTGCTTTGTAATTGTAAATGCCCCAGTCAGAGAACTTGGCCGCAGTGATGGCTGATTGCATCTTCACATGGGTTGCTCTGGGTTGGTCAGAGCTCTGAGGCAATTTTACAGAGTGATGTGACCTATGCGTTGTTTCGTGACCGGCTGATAATGAGTCCTGAGTTGCCATTGTGTGCCTGCAGCAGCTGTCAATTCTTGCATACTATGTTGTGAGCTATGTATCCTGCCTAAACCAAAAAGCATAGGCTGCAATAGCTGTCAAGAGACAACCCAGCTTCCCATTGCAGCAATGGGTGTTGTAGCAGTCATGGCCAATGACTACAGACGATGGTGGCTTGCACGCATGCGCTTCACAGAGTCACAGTCAGCAGGTGGGGTTTGAGGGCAATTGACAATGAGTGCCGAGCAAGTATGCCCTGTCAGGACCTTGCAACCTGGCAAAATTCAGCCTCCGCTTCTGCAGCAGCATGTTTGTGATAGGCCAAATTGGGCAGCAAGAAGAATCCCTGAGCGCTTACCTATGTATTACTCTTCTTTGACAATCTGTGATGTGCTTGTGTGGCATGCTTTGGTGACCAACAATAGTCCTGCCAAGATGAAGAGCATGCCTATGAGCCACTGCGCTGTGAGCACCTCGCCAAATATTGCTTGGCCAAGAAGTCCCTACCAAGGCACACAATCTGAGAGCACTGGATTGTGAACAGGCACACATTTTGGCAGTAAATGCCATGCTTCTCTTTGTGACTTGACTTCTGAGTAAAAATTAGAGGAGAACACAACTGTTCAAGTAAAACTTATTCAGAAGGCGTACGAGCAACTGCGTGCAAGTATTCCCAAAGCCAGCCGCGACGTACCGTCAGGCAGATGTTTGTCGAGACGCTGAGTACAGTTGCTTGCAATGAAGGCAAAGTTTGCAAGCTTTTCATGAACAATGTTGACATACCTATATTGCACTGCAAGACAGCTGACTTGAGTGGATGCCAGACAGCTGACACAAGTGCTTTAGCTTGAGCAAGTCCTCAACAGCTCACCAAAATGAGAAATGAATAGCAGCCTATCCGATATAGTGTACTGAAGGACCCCGGGTTGATATTTGACGTTCCTCCTAGTTTTCCAAAAGTGCTTGCAAGTGCACAGAGACTTCCCGCCGAGACTGCCAACCATGGCCCTCTACTGCGCATGTCGCGTTACCAGCTTGTGTCACTAAATGGCCGCTCACACAAAAGGGCACATGCAGTTCATCGTAATTCGGCAGGACCTCTGAAGGGTGCATCAGCTCATGAGGAAGCTGTGCAAACAGCTGTGGCCTCAGCGGCATCGGCTACAAGCTCAGCATGTGGCCATTATCCTCACAGCCCTCTCAAGGACAGGCCAGCAAATGGACACAATGCCAGGGCTAGCAAATGCGCTAGCAGACCAATTCATTGCTGACAGTGAATGCCACAATGCACACAGATTTGCCAACACTCTGTACTCTTGCTCTCAGCTGGAGATCAACCCATGTGATGGTCGGCTTGTAGAGTACATCTTGCGACGCTTGCCTAAGCTTTCCTTGGCAAATTTCAGCGCCAGGAATGTTGCAAATGCAATGTATGGGGTTGCGCAGCTGCCTGCCGGTCAGCATCCAGCATCAATCATTGACAAGCTGTGCAACAGGATGATCCGACTGATGAGCAGCTCAGCGGCAGATCAGCAACCCACAGAAGATGACCTGGCAAGCATCTTGCGCTCACTTGAAATGCTGCAGCACCAACCAAAGGCAGCCTTTACTCCCACCCTTCTTACCTGGTACACTCAGCTTCTCACACAGCTTCAGGATCAGTCGCCGCCAAAGACTGGGCAGCGCGCCAAGATCATCCTCACAGCATGTGCTAATCTCAGGCTTGAGATTCCCCCAACCTTTACCCAGGTCATACTGCCTCATGTGTTTGCTGTCAAGAGCAGTCATCCAAATCGCAACAGGGCCAAAGCTTGTGCCAATGCTGCATGGGCACTAGCGGCTTTGGGCACTCTGGACCTATACACCTTCAAGACCCTTTTCCTCACAGAGTCACAGTCATTTTCATGGTCACCTGCAGACCTAGGTCAACTGCACCGTGCGCTTGACTGGTTACAGCCAGAATCTGTACATCATTCTGACTACCGGGATTGTGAACGGCTGCGCAATGAGTTGGGATCCCTGGGACAGCGCCTATACAGCGACAACGATGTCAAACTGAATGCAGCTGTCCACGCAATTGGCACTGCTTTGAAGGAGCATGGCATCAAATATGCCGCACATGTGCACCTTGGAGGCTACTCTGCGCATGTTGTAATTGAAGGGCAGGGCAGCCCAGTGCCAATGGCCACTTTGGCCGCGGTTTTTGATGTTGTTGGCGCAGAGCACTTCTTCAGGAATAAAGCAGATAGGTAAGCGATGCAGTAGATTTGCACCTGCCCTTGCTCCTGCCCCTGGCCCTGCCCCTGCCATGTCTCTGCCCCTACATTGAAAGTGATGCCTGTCCTGATGCGTCTGTTCAACGCAACACAGCTGCCCTGCTTCTGTCCTGACAGGGCTGCGCCTCATCTCCCTGTTTTGCCCTTTGCCCTTGTCCTGAATTCTGTTGCATTAGCTACCTTGCCCGATTGTAGCTGTGATTTTGCACTATATTAGTGATTCACCAGGAGCATGTGAAACAGCAAGCGTGCTAGATCATGGCAGCCCTCCTGCCTTGGTGCTCTTTGCGATATCAATTGCTTGTTTCAGCTCTGGGCTCCTGTGTCTAGCATATTGCACACATACCCTGCTGCAATGTACGTTGCTTGCATGCTTCACCATACGCGGCATGAAGAGTCTCGATTTGAGACAGCTGCAGCTGTGCATGCCCACATTTTCACAGCTGGTGGTGGATTTGCAAATGCTCAAAAAACTGATTGTGGTTGGCTGCTTGAGCTTGGCTGGTACCCTCAATGTGTCCTCTTGCTTTCTGGAATTGCTAGTAATGTTGCAAAACGGTGTCAATGCTTTAAGCTCAGTCTGCCCTGGACATGTACATTTGATCATTGGTCAGATCCCTGCTGCACCCCTGTACAGATGCAAAAGGCAGCTGTTGCCTGTAGGCTGATGGGCAAAGCTGCCTTGCGGCATCATGTCCTTACCAAGCATGGCCCCCTGGTTGCCATACAAGAAGACAAGTGCCAAGAGTCAACTGAAGCCACTTTTGCATACATCAAGCGTCAGTATGAGACTGTCACAGGCATGCCGTTGGGGCCAACATAGAAGGCTAGGATTGTGTAATTCTTGGGATTCAAAACCTGGGATCCCAACGTATACGTACAAAGTCTGGGATCCAGGCATCTTGACCAGACGGTGAGCAGCTCTGTCCAGCTGCTGTGGCTGCACAACTGCCATAGTGTGTGGCACTTGCTCAGGGCAGGCCCTAGTGCAGATCTCAAGACTCAATGTCACCGGCCAAAGCTCTTAGCGCCCCTACCCCCCCTCCGCCCCATGGGAGGACTGCCCATTTGCAGTGTGCATTGCTGTTTGCAGGTACATTACCTTAGCCACTTGCATGTTGCACACTTGTTTGTGTACCCATTCAGTTTTGCTTCCTCACCTCAGGAGGGCTTCGTAGTTGAGGTGCAGCAAAGGAAAGGCCCAGGAGATGCATTGGTATTTACATCAGGGTGGAAGGCTATCCAGTTCTGGTCTGGCACAGGCTGGGCCAAAAAGTCAGCTTGCACTTAATCATGAAGTATGGTAAGCTCACTCCTGTCTGTGTTGTATGTTGTCAGTCACCCTGCACATGTTGCTGTAAAGCATGCCACAGCACAATTCATGCTCAGCTGCAAAAGTGAGTACTGCAGGGCTGTTCAATTTATAGCCCAGTAAGGTGTTTTGGGAGCATGCATTGCGGCTTGAAGGGCATTGCGTGTAGGTTGCTCAAATTGACTTCAGTACCAGCCAGTCATTTATCAAATTTCACTACTTGCCTGCAGGAGGCATTCGCTGTAGCTTTTTGTAATATCATGCAATGACAGTTTTGGGGACAGCGGGTGGTCTGAGATTGTGTGCATGCAGCTGTCTCTATTTTTATAGCATGTTGCAACAGTGGAATATGGCACATTGTGCAGGCCTTCGAGGCAATTTCCTAGCTGCACATACTTTGCTTGAGCTGTGTGCATGCATGCTCAAACAAATCAGAAACAAGATTCATGTAACAACACGAAGCTATAACTCATGCACGTCTCAAAGCAGACCCTGTGGTAGTTGGTAGTAGGTTTCTTTAGGCCATCTGCTGTCAGTAGGAGGCACAGACTGCATGTCAATTTCAAGCACAACTGATCTCATCCAACACAGTCATAACTTCTCTGGTCAACTGCAACTTTATGTGCAAACGCAATCAGTGGTGCATACGGCCATGTGAGGTCTTGCAAGTCTGGTGAAACTCAACAGCAAACAAATGCACAGCCTTCATGACATGTTCTGCAAACATAACGTGACTGATGGTAGGGAGTGCACATGCCTGTAATTATGCTGGCTGTTGAACATGGGTCTTTACACGTATGACGACTGAAAACTGTCTTGTCAACACGATGGTAGTCAAGGAAGATGGTCATGAGTGGGTAACATTGTCAAACGAAACACACTAGTCAAGGATGTCAATGCTGAAGCTTACATGCAGGTAGCTCAGACAAACAGGGCAGCAAACACCACAATCAGGTGTCAATTTGCATCTGAATCAGGCACTACATTTGCCCATGAAACTGTATCACCCACAGCAATTTCTGAAGCATGGTCTGACACAGTGTGGTGATAGCATCACAAACCTCCAAGGTTGGAAATGATTGCTGCACCGATCCTGCTGCGGCCGTTGGTGCCAGAACAGTAGCTGCACATTGTCCACACAAAAGGCTCAGTGCAGACACACAAGAAGTCCTCGTTGCATGCAATCATCACAATCTTGGCAAAGCATGCGCAATTGGACGAAAGATGTAACAGCGCAGATGTGATACCCTCAGCGCAATGACCATGTCATGTGCCCATTGATACAATAGCATGCACCAATTGGCCAGCTAACCCCAAGGTACCAATGTTGAATGCTTACGCAGGTACAACAAATTGGAAAGTGCCCTGGATTGATGGAGATTTGACAACTGTCTCGATCTGGGTTGAACTCAAAATTATCATGGAAAGAGGCCAGATTCGCTGGCAAATACCGGCCAGTGAAAACATCAGCCTAAAAGCAAACGGTGGCCCAGCTTGTGCAACAATGACAATCTAAACAATGTTGTGCCATTGCCAAAAAACCATGCGCAGCATTTCAGTGCTGTTCTCCAGTGCATGTTGTCAAAGTAGCCAGCATTTAATTTGCTTAGCATCTGAAGAGATCTGCCGTGGCATGATGTACCTAATCATAAGAAGCCCCTTTTCCTGGCCTGGCCCTTAGCCTCCTTTCCAGTGTCCTTGGCCTCGCGCTCAGCCTTGTCTCCAAACCTCTCGGCTTCCCGGCCGGCAGACTCAGTCTCACGCTTTGCCTTGTCCCCAAATCTGCAACGAGGAAAGGACTGGGTCAGCAGTCAAGAACGGCATGAGCAAGTTGCTGTTTGCTATGACTTCCAAACTCAGCACACTGCTTTGCCTTGCAATGTGATGTTGAATACGTTAGGTATAAATTCTTCTGTACATGGCCATCTTGTATCACTGTGATGAATCAATGACAACAATAGATACTGCAGTGTGAATGGCATCCCTTGGAAGCAATGAGTCAGTACCCAGATGTCTGCCTCATATCTGTTGTTACCACCACAATTGGCAAGCAAAATGATATGAGCTTATCATGCACTCATGCAGAGCTGTGCATAGCAAATTGGTGCAAAATTGCATGAGAGCATTGTCAGTATGGAGCATGTTACATGCTGCAGGGCTGTCACCTGGCATTTGCAAACAAATACGCTACGCAGGACAACAAAGCACAAATCCATTGTCTGTAGAACAGCGCCATACTAACATCCTCACCTGTCTGCCTTGTTCGCGTACTTCTTGGTCTTGCTCTCCGCCTCGTCACCAAAGTCCTCTGCCTCATCCTGTGCCTTGTTGGCATACTTCTTCCCCTTGTCCCCAACCTCCTCAGCCTTGCCCTTAGCCTTGTCGCCGAAGTCCTCGGCCTCATCTCCGGCCTTATCGGCATACTTCTGGCCCTTGTGCTTGGCCTCGCCAAACTTGTCCTTGGCCTTGTCGCCAATGTCCTCTGCCTCGTCCTCGGCCTTGTCGGCGTATTTTTGGCCCTTGTGCTTGGCCTCGTCGAACTTGTCCTTGGCTTTGTCGCCGATGTCCTCTGCTTCATCTTCGGCCTTGTTGGCGTACTTCTTGCCCTTGTGCTTGGCCTCTTCAAGCTTGTCCTCGCTGCAGACAGAGGTACGGCAATCATTTACAAGACGTATACGCTTGGCAAATGTCTGTTTGGAAGCACCATACATGGCTGCAAGATACTCACTGACACGACAGCACTGGACCACTCTGCAGTTTGGTATATGCTGGCAAAGGCTGTGGCAGTGTGTGACAGCAACCAGCAACCAGCAATGCAATATCAAGTCAACACTACACAGCCTGTCTCAAGCGCGTATCAGGAATCAAAACCTGCTAGCATGACAGAATACCACTGTTGAACACAGACAGCAGCAGCAGCAACTGTGTGAGGGCGACAGGCCACAATCAAGACAGACAGTAAACTCACCCTTGTTCCCACAACTCCTTGGCTTTGCGCTCACTGCAGCAAGCAAACACACAACCAGTCATCAGCTGTTTGTCAGCCAGGCCAACAGGACCAATTCTACAGCAGATTGCTGGTGGCCAAAACATTGCACACTACAACAGACTCCTGCATGACATTATATCAAGCTGACAATGTGAGAAAGTCAGGCTTGGGAGGCAGATGCTGGACAAGTGCACGGTCTGCAGCTGAGCAGCATGACAGGTCTTACCCCTTCTTGGCGACATCTCTCAAGCTGTCAGTGGCGTTGTCAAAAGCTGACTCAATCTTGTTGATCTGCTCATCCTCGTCCCTGTCACTCTCAATCCAGCTGCAAACAGGCAGTCACAATCCAGTCTCACGATGGTGCCAAATTCAATTGGCCTGATCAGAGCAAAAGCTCTGTCACACTGAATTTGGCTGCTCAAAAACTGATCAACAGCCAAGCAATGTATTGCAGCACAACAAGCGAGTCATCACATGCATCTTGCATATCAGCATTGCAGTGTGCTGCCTTGACTGCTACATCCTATTGGCACAAGCCATGCTCTATGTGACACAGCATGCACATGTGCTCTGACACATAAGGAGCATACGTACATGCAAGCAGGCAGCTGCTACTGTTGCAACATCTTGCAAGACAGATGCATGCACGTGTAAGACAGATGCATTGTGCACTTGTGGCTCAATGGCATGTGTGACTCACTTGTATGCATAGGTGACGACTTGGACTGCAAGGAAGGCCAGGCGCAATTTGCTCTGAGTGGTCCAGTCAACCATCTTGGCAGTGTTCACTGCCCACCTGTATGACCAGAACCTTCTGGACATGACTTGACATACACTCACACACAGGCAACCTTTCAAGACTATACACGATTGATCCTAGGGGACAACATGTGTCTAATGAACAAACAGACCTTTGAATGGATGAATAATGAACACTGATGCAACACTACAGGTACAGCAGGCTCTGTACAGTGAAATCAAATCCTCTCCAGCACAGATGTCTGTCCAGCTGTCAACGCATACTGCAGCCACAGATGCATCATGTCACAGTCATTACAGTCAGACATACATTGCCTTGTCACATGTTGCGCAGCTGGTTGTGAAGCGCTTGTGCCACTGTGCCACGATCTGCCAACAAACAAGCATGGCCATGATGCTGCTGCACAAACCTAGCCCACTTGGTTCTGACTGTTGCTAAAACAGTCAGGTTCAGGAATTTACCAGAGTGCACTTGCATTGCCAGCAGCAATGGTGGCCAGGCCCAGGTTGAGGTTCTTGAAGGTGGACCGTCCCAGGCGCTTGCGGTCAGCAGCGTCCTGCATGCACATGGTGTGTTGGAGCATATATTGCTCACCTCTGACAGGGACGCAAGAGAAGATGAGCAGATGGGTAAGTGTCCTTGAGGTATGTGCAAGGCAATAGAAAGTGAAGAGATACACATCGTCCTTTGGCTTTAGGGTTTGGTGACACAACAAGCAGCAAAGGGACAGGTGTTGTTCCTGGGATTTAGGGTTCAGGTGAGCGGTGACACAACTGCAAGCGAACAGACAGGTGTTGACCCTGAGGTGAGCCTGACAGTAGGCAAACTAAATGCTGGGCTGGAACAGCTTTACTGTTCTCCATGCAAGCAGTCGACAGTCTGATGCATCAACACAGTACTTCAGGACATGAACAAACCGGCATACACCACAAGAAAGAAACAGCATGACCAAAAAATGAAGGCAGGATATGTGGGCACAAGAAAGCAGTGGCAGCCCTATGCCCTAAGCACCTTTCACAGCACTGTGAACAAAACGCTGTGACTCATGTACAGCCACTCGGAGCATTAGTTGCATTAAGGCTACGCGCCGACACTGAAAGGTGCAGTGTTAGACAGACAAAAACGATTCAGTGGTGAGCATAGTTCACCTTGAGGCAGTAGGTCTGGACAGCAGCCAGGAAGGTGGACAGGCCAATCTCACGCTGCAGGTATAGGCTCACTTCGCCTGACCCAATTGTCAACCACTGGCTTGCCAACTGTAGCAACACACCACCAGATGTAGACATGCATCATGGCTGAGAAGACAAGAACCTGTAGCTCAGTTGCAGCAAGGTCGCAGATCGTTATGGGAAGACATCAATAGGAGAGGTACACAGCAGCAATTCTACTGCATCACAATAGTTGGTCGACACAGGAATGAGTGCACAGTCAGAAGCCTGAGTGAGGGATGGCAGAAATAGAGCTGATGCCAGGGGATGAATGGGCATGGCAGCTGGCATGCTTGGCAGCAAGTGAAGCACATCAATTGCTTTGCCACACTGCAGAAAGAGCGGAAGGTGGGAGCAATGGGTCTCAGGGCATCATGCATATTCCAGGGCAGTAGATCAAAGGATTGGTGTGGGGGCAGGAACATTCTTTGAGGGTTGAAGAGAAGGGGTTGGGCATGTGAAGGGAGTCAGGCAATCTGTCAGAGGACAGGCAAGG
>JAABUP010002843.1_pt1 | contig 32242 bp, 29 predicted proteins | sample 5559201 | NCBI WGS metagenome assembly JAABUP01 (sample SAMN10711887, study PRJNA513373) | rock metagenome | isolation source: Antarctica rocks | place: Antarctica
CAGGAGATCAAGGCGGCGAAGGCGGGGGACTGGGCGGCCGGCGAGGACGGCTCGGTGACGTGCGGCGGCTTCCGGCTGCTGGACGGCGAATACACCCTCGAGCTGGTCGCCGCCGGAGCCCCGGATGGGCCGATCGGCGGTCCGTCGGCCGCCGTCGCCATGGTGCCGTCGGGCGGATTCGTCACCCTGGACACCGTGCTGACGCCGCAGCTGCGGGCCGACGGCGCCGTCGCCGACGTGCTGCGGCTGGTGCAGCAAGCCCGCAAGGATGCCGGCCTTCAGGTGTCGGACCGGATCTCATTGCTGATCGACTGCTCGGATCCGTTGTGGCAAGCCATTTCCCAGCGCCGCGACCACGTCGCCAGCGAGACACTGGCGCTGTCGGTCGACCGGGCGGAACTGGTCGACGGTCCGGGCGTGCTGTCCGGCCCGGTGGGTGACGGAGAGCGGGCCAGGGTGCAGGTCGCGCCGGCCACCTGATCGAAAAGTGCCGGGTCATGCAACCTCGCCGGACCGGGCGCCGTCCGAACCGCATGAACACGATTCGAGGGTGTGTAGTGGCCACCGCGCTGGTGGCAGCGTCGGTTGCATCCGGGTGCGCCGCAGTGGCCGGTCCCACCGCGCTCACCGGCACCGCAACAGTCACCGGCACCCCAACAGTCACAGGCAACGCAACAGTGACCGGCACCGCAACAGTGACCGGCACCCAGGATTCGGCCCAGACTGCGGATTCGGCGCCGTGGTCGCCGAAGGGCGCGGCGCCGGTGCGACTGATCAGCAGCGCCGGTGGCGGGGAAACCGTCGCGGTGAAGCTAGGCGATCGGATCGGCTTCCCGGCCTCGGAGCCGGGCGACCTCGGCGGTTACCTGGTAACCGGCGATGGCGAGGCACTGATCCGGTACGGCAGCATGACCACCTGGCTGGCGAGCGCGCCGGGGACGGCCAAGATCCTCATCACCCGGTACGACAGGACCCGGCCGTGCGTCCCGCCGCAGCCGATAGGCGAGTTCACCATCAGGGTGGCCGGCGACGGGATCCGGCCCGCCATCCCGGCTCCCGTCGACCTGCCGGCCGGCAGCGCCGTCACCGTGCACCTGGTCCCCGGACAGCAGCTGCGACTCGCCGGTGTCAACGACGTGGTGGGGTCCACCCAGAACGTCACCACCAGCGACCGCACCGTCATCCGCGCGGTTCGGCCGGGAACAGACCGGTACAGCCTGTGGACCGCGCGCGCTTCCGGCAACGACCCCGACCGCTCACTGACCGTGGTGGTGGACGACCCGAACCTGGCGGCCGGCGACGCAGGTGCCAGCCGTCCGATCGGCCTGCGTGCCGCCGGGCACGCCTTCACCCTGGCGCCGGTCAGCCGAACCATGCCGGCCCGGTGCGGCTGACCACCTGCGTCAACAGCTCGCTGCAGCCGGCATCCAGCTTCAGGTCGGCGAACACATCGCCTCGGGTGATCCCGCGATTCACGATCGCCACCGGCGTGCCGAGCCGATGCGCTCGCCGGACGAACCGCAGACCCGACTGCACCGTGAGGGAGGACCCGAGCACCAGCAGGGCGGCAGCTGCCTCCACCAACCGGTAGCACTCGGCGACCCTGGCCGGCGGGACGTTCTCGCCGAAGAACACCACATCCGGTTTCAGGTCACCGCCGCAGACCGGGCAGTTCACCAACACGAATGTGCTGGTGTCGGCCAGCACGACATCCCCGTCCGGGCGGTGGGTCAGGTCCAGGCCGTCACCGAAACCGGGGTTCGCCGCCGTCAGCCTGGCGTGCAGATCGGCCCGCCCGCTCACGGCGCGGCAGGCCAGGCAGATCACCCTGTCGATCCGTCCGTGCAGGTCGATCACTGCAGAGGTGCCGGCCCGCTGGTGCAGGCCGTCGACGTTCTGGGTGATCACCGAGCCCAGGACGCCGCGCTGTTGCAGGTCGGCCAGCGCCCGGTGCCCGGTGTTCGGGATCGCCTGGTGCATGCGCCGCCAGCCGAGGTGGCTGCGCGCCCAGTACCGCTGCCTGGCGGCCGGACCGGATCGGAACTCGCCGATCGTCATCGGTGTCCGGGCCGGTGCGCCGGGTCCGCGGTAGTCCGGGATGCCAGAGTCGGTGCTCACCCCGGCGCCGGTCAGCACCAGCGCGAGACGCCGACCCGATGCCGTGCCGGCCGAAGTCGGCCCGGTTGCCGCCAGGAAACGCGACAGAGCGTCGGCAGCGGTTTGCTGGTTGCCGGTCGACGCTGCGCCGACGCTCAACCGACCGCGACCGCCGGACGTACGTGGATGCCGTGGGCCACGTCCTCACTTAGGGCGGTCGTCCGGCTGCCGACCAGGGCGGAGACGGCCGGTCCGTCGACCGTCAACTCCAGGACGGCGCCCGGGACGATCCCGCCGTCGAACAACCGGGTCATCACGGCCGGCTGGTCCTGGACGATCTCGTTGATCCTGCGGACCTCGTAGCGACCACCGCTGGCCGCCGCCACGGCTGCGTTTTGCAGGTCGGCGTGGGTTTCGGTGACGGGCGCGGCCGGCGAACCGATCTGGCCGAGTCCGGGAATCGGGTTGCCGTAGGGGTCGACGCGTGGATGCCCGAGCAGCTCGACCAGCCGCAGCTCCACCTGCTCGCTCATCACGTGTTCCCAGCGGCACGCCTCGACGTGTACGTCGCGCCATTGCAATCCGATGACGTCCATCAACAGCCGCTCGGCGAGCCGATGCTTGCGCATCACGGCGGTGGCCCGCTCCCGGCCGTGTTCGGTGAGTTCCAGGTGCCGATCGTTCTCCAGAACCAGCAATCCGTCCCGCTGCATCCGGGCAACGGTCTGCGACACCGTCGGGCCGCTCTGCTGCAGGCGCTCGGCGATGCGCGCGCGCAGCGGCACCACACCTTCTTCTTCGAGTTCGAAGATGGTCTTGAGGTACATCTCGGTGGTGTCGATGAGGTCGTTCACCCGGTGTGTTCCTTCCTGGCCGGTAACTGATCCTACCGAGCCGGACCAACGCTGCCCATGCACAGGAGATTCCGGCTCGCTGCGGGCGATGCGGGGCCACAATAGGCGGGTGACCGAGCACCCGCTGATCGAGGCTGCGGTACTGGCCGCCGAACTGGCCGGGCCGCGCCCACCGGTGCTGCTGGACGTCAGGTGGACGCCGGCCGGAGCGCAGCGGGCCGCATACCTGGACGGGCACCTCCCCGGAGCGGTGTTCCTCGACCTGGATGCCGACCTGGCGGCCGGCCCGGACACCGAGAACGGCGGCGGCCGGCATCCGTTACCGGAACCCGCTGTGCTGCAGCAGGTCTGGCGATCTGCCGGCGTCTACGCGGACTCGCCGGTGATCGTCTACGACGGCGCCGACTCGTCCACCGCCGCCAGGGCGTGGTGGTTGCTGAAGTGGTCGGGGCTTGCGAACGCCAGGGTGCTGGACGGCGGTTTCCAGGCATGGCGCAGGGCCGGGCTACCGGTCGAGACCGGAGAGCCGGCGACGCTCCCCGCGCCCGGTACCGCGGTGGTCCGGCCGGGTGGGATGCCGACCGTCGACATCGACGGCGCGGCCGCCGCCGCTCTGGCCGATGATCGGGTCTTGCTGGATGCCAGGGCGGCCGAGCGATTCCGGGGGGAGGTGGAACCGCTGGATCCGGTTGCCGGGCACATCCCAGGAGCGACGAGCCTCCCGCTCACCGAGCTGGTCTCCAAACAGGGGACGTTCCGGCCCGCCGCCGAGCTGGCGGCCAGGTTCGCCGAGGCCGGGGCGCTGCCTTCGGACACCCCATCGGACACCGCGCCGAACGCCCAGCTCGCGGTTGCCTCATGCGGTTCCGGAGTGACGGCCTGTCACCTGATCCTGGCCGGCCGGATCGCCGGCCTCGACCTCGCGCTGTACCCCGGTTCCTACTCCGGCTGGTGCGCCGCCGGCCGCGCCATCGCCACCGGCGCCTGAGCCACCCGGCGAACCCCGGTGCCGGCGAACCCCTGTGCCCGGCGAGGATCGACTTCGCCGGCGAGGATCGACTTCTCGCAAAATGTTACTGGAGTGGCCGAATTGAACAAGCGGATCCTCGCGGCCGAAGTCGATCCTCGCCGGAGGGGATGGGGCAGCGTTCTCGCTGAGGGGCGGGGGGTCGCATAGCCTGGGCGGCATGGCTCTGCCGATGGTGGTCTGGGACCCGGCGATGTTGGGTTACGACCTCGGCGGCCACCATCCGATGCACCCATTGCGTTGGGAGCTCACCTGGGCGCTCGCGGACAGCCTGGGCGTGCTCGGCGGCATCGAGACATACGCCCCGGCGCCGGCGGACGACGACACGCTGGCCACCGTCCACTCGCCGGCCTACGTCGAAGCGGTCAAACGGGCATCGGGGCCTGCCGGGCCCGCCCGCCCGGTCGGTCATGGCATTGACAGCCCCGACAACCCCGCGTTCCCCCAGATGCACCGGACTGCCGCGTTGATTGCCGGCGGCTCGGTGACCGCCGCCATGGCCATTGCCCGCCGGGAGACCGACCGGGCGGTCAACATCGCCGGGGGGCTGCACCACGCGATGCGGGCCATGGCGTCCGGTTTCTGCATCTACAACGACGCGGCGCTGGCGATCAGGGCGTTGCTGGACACCGGTGTCGAGCGGGTGGCGTACATCGATGTCGATGTGCACCACGGGGACGGAGTGCAGGCGGCGTTCTACGACGATCCGCGGGTGCTGACGATCTCGATACACGAATCTCCGCTGGCGCTCTGGCCGGGGACCGGCTGGCCGGGCGAGGTCGGCCGCGGGGCCGCGGCGGGGACCTCGGTGAACATCCCGGTGCCCGTCGGTGCGTCGGATCGCATGTGGCACAGGGCATTTCATGCGGTGGTGCCAGGTGTGACGAAGGCGTTCCGGCCGCAGGTACTGGTGACCCAGCACGGCGCCGATTCGCACGCGGAGGATCCACTTGCCGACCTGAACCTGTCGGTGGACGGCCACCGCCACAGCTATCTTGCGCTGCGCGAGCTGGCGGAGACCTACACCGATGGGCGGTGGCTGGCCCTGGGCGGCGGCGGCTATTCGGTGGTCAGGGTGGTGCCGCGATCATGGACCAACCTGCTGGCGATCGTGACCGGCCGCGACATCGACCCGCGGACGGAGGTCCCCACCGACTGGATCGCGCGCGCGCTCCGGGCCCGGCCTCACATCGACCCGCCCACCACGATGACGGAGGGCCATCCGGACGGGATCGTCTTCGAGCCGTGGGACGGACAACCGGAGGGACCGGTCGACCGCGCCATTGACGAGGTACGCAGGGCCGTCTATCCGTTGCACGGCCTGGATCCGTTCGATCCCAGGGACTGATCGTCCTTGCAACCAATACACGAGCAACTGCGGCCCTACCCTCAGCACTGGGAGGCCGACGTCGTGTTGTCGGACGGCGGTGTGGTGCACCTGCGTCCGGTGCGTCCGCAGGACACTGAGGCTCTGCGAGCCATGCATTCCCGGATGTCGGACCGGAGCCTGTACCTGCGGTACTTCACCGTCGTCTCACAGGTGAGCGACAGCCTGCTGCGGGTCTTCACCGAGGTGGACCATCACCGCTCCGTCGCCCTGGTCGCCGAGCTGGGGCCGGACCTGATCGCTGCCGGGACATGCCATTTCGACGAGCGGCGAGAAGCCGCCGAGGTCGCGTTCGCCGTGCAGGACTCACACCAACGCCGCGGACTCGGCTCCATCCTGCTGGAGCATCTGGCCGCGGCCGCCCAGGAACGGGCTATCCGCCGGTTCACCGCCGAGGTGCTGGCCGAGAATCATCAGATGCTTCGGGTGTTCCTGGACGCCGGATACCAGCTGAGCAGGGACATCTCGTCGGGGGTGGTCGACCTGGAATTCGACATCGCTCCGACGGAGCGGTCCCGGGCGGTGCTGGTCTCCCGCGAGCAGCGCGCCGAGGCCCGATCGATCGCCCGGCTGCTTGCGCCGAGGTCGGTGGCCGTGATCGGCGCGTCCAACGAGGCGACGAAACTCGGTCATGCCGTACTGGCCAATCTGCTGGCCGGACCGTTCACCGGACCGGTGTATCCGGTCAACTCGGATTCCATTGCGGTGCAGGGGATAAAGGCATACTCATCGGTCACCGAGATCCCGGATGCGGTGGACGTGGCGGTGGTGACGGTACCGGCGTCCACTGCCGCCGAAGTGGCAGAAGAGTGTCGATCGAAAGGCGTACACGGTCTCGTGGTGATGGCCGCCGGCTTCGCGGACGCCGATGCGGTCGGCGCGGATGCCCAGCGGCACCTGGTCGCGGTGGCCAGAGCCAACGGGATGCGGGTGCTCGGACCGAACTGCCTCGGGATGGTGAACACCGACCCAGAGGTGAGGATGAACGCCACCCTTGCCCCCGTGATACCCCCGCCCGGACGCGTCGGATTCTTCTGCCAATCTGGAGCATTGGGTATCACGGTGCTGGCCGATGCGGCCGCCAGGCACCTCGGCCTGTCGAGTTTCGTTTCGGCCGGCAACCGGGCCGATGTGTCGGGCAACGATCTGCTGCAGTTCTGGCAATCCGACGATCGCACCGAAGTGGTGTTGCTATACCTGGAATCGTTCGGCAATCCGCGGAAGTTCGCCAGACTGGCCAGGGCACTCACCCGCTCCAAGCCGGTGATCGCGGTGAAGTCCGGGCGTCACGCTCTGGTGACTCCTGGCCTTGCCGCAAACTCGACCCTGCTGTCCGACACCGCGGTGGCGACGGTGTTCACCCAGTCGGGGGTGATCCGCACCGACACCCTGTCCGAGGCCTTCGACGTGGCTCAGCTGCTGGCTACCCAGCCGCTGCCGCGAAGCACAACTGTTGCGGTGCTGGGTAACTCGACGGCTGTGGGGGTGCTGGCGATGGACGCCTGTCTCGACGCCGGGTTGACCGTGGTCGGGAATGCCCCGCTGGACCTCGGGGTGAACGTCACAGCCGAGCAACTGGCCGCCGCGGTTCGGCGGGCAACAGCGGACCCGGAGGTGGGATCGGTGGTGGTGGTGTACCTGCCACCGGTTGCCGTCCCCGTCCAGGCGCACGCCGCGGCCCTCCGGGAAGCAGCGGCCGACTCCGAGGTACCTGTCACCAGTACGTTTCTCGCCGTCGACGGCTTGGTCGACCGGCTGCCGGTGCCCGCGGACGACGGAGGTGCCGCCCGCGGATCGGTGCCGTCGTTCCGGACCCCGGAGCGCGCAGTTGCCGCGCTGGCCCACGCCATCCAATACGCACGCTGGCGAGCCAGACCGGTCGGCCAGCTGGTGCGCCCCGCTGCCGTCGATGGGCGGGGCGCCCGCGAGCTGGTCGACACGTGGCCTTCCATCAGCGGCGCGCCGCGGGGGATGGCCGACGAGGAGCTGATCCAGCTGCTCGGCTGCTACGGCATCGCGGTCGCAGACTTCCGGTTGGTCGACAGCCGGGGATCGGCAATCGAGGCCGCCGGCGTCATCGGATATCCGGTGGTACTCAAGGCTTTCGACGCCTCGCAACGTGAGAGGCTGCAGCGTAGCGGGGTGCGGGCATCGTTGGCGACCGCCGAACAGGTCGGTCCCGCCTATGACGTGCTGTCCGGGTTGACCGGCCCGCGGGTGTACGTGCAGCGGATGGCCGCACCTGATTGTTCAGGCGTGGCAACGGGTTTCGGCATCGGCGCTGACCCTTCGTTCGGCTCCCTGGTATCCTTCGGGATAGCGGGTGTAACAACTGACCTGCTCGACGACCGCGGTCATCGGGCCGTGCCGCTCACCGATCAGGACGCGGCTGATCTGATCGCCGCGCCCCGGGCGGCCGCCCTGCTCGACGGCTATCGCGGCGGGATCGTGGTCGACCGAGAACCATTGGCAGATCTGGCATTGCGGTTGTCCGCGCTGTCCGACGACGTGCCCGAGCTGATCCATCTGCAACTGCGGGCGCTGGCGGGCTCGCGGGGGCTCACGGTGATCGGCGCGGCCGGTTCGATGGGCACCCCGCCTGCTCGTCTCGATACGCGTCGCCGGATGCGTTGATCGATGTGGCTCACGAACACGATCGGGACAAGACGAAGGGCCGGGTTCGCCACGATAGACGAACCCGGCCCCTCAGGGTGAAGACGATTGCGGCGCGACCGCCACTGCGATCGCGACTATTCAGCTGGCGTACGCCCGCAGCGCCTCGGATCGTTGACCGGCGCGCAGCTTCGTCATCGACTCGCGTTCGATCTGCCGCACCCGTTCCCGGGAGATGCCGAAGACCCGGCCGATCTCGTCCAGGGTGTGCGGGCGACCGTCCATGAGTCCGTACCGCAAACGAACCACCATCTGCTCGCGGTCGTCCAGCGTGTCGAGCACCTTGTCGATGTCGGAGTGCATGAAGCCGGCCACCACGACCGCCTCGGCCGACGCCGACTCGGAGTCCTCGATGAAATCGCCGAGGGGAGCCTCTTCGTCCGCCCCGACGGGCATGTCCAGCGACACCGGGTCCCGGGCGTGGTCCATCAGGTCGTTGATCCGATCGACCGGTATACCCGACTCCTGGGCCAGCTCTTCCAGGGTGGCATCGCGGCCGTACTGCTGGTGCAGTTCCCGCTTCAACCTGGAGAGCTTGTTGACCTGCTCGACCAGGTGGACGGGCAGCCGGATGGTCCGTCCCTGATCGGCCATGCCGCGCGAAATCGCCTGCCGGATCCACCAGGTGGCATAGGTGGAGAACTTGAAGCCCTTGGCGTAGTCGAACTTCTCGACGGCGCGGATCAAGCCGAGGTTGCCCTCTTGGATGAGGTCCAACAGCGGCATCCCGCGACCGGTGTACCGCTTGGCGAGCGAGACCACCAGCCGCAGGTTGGCCACCAGCAGGTGCTGGCGGGCCCGTCGGCCGTCTCGGACCACGGCGCGCAGGTCGGCCTTGCGCTGCGGCGTCAGCCGCTTGCCGGACTCCAGCTTGTGGGTGGCGTACAGCCCGGCCTCGATGGAGCGGGCGAGTACCACCTCCTGCTCGGCCGTCAACAGCGCAGTCTTGCCGATACCGTTCAGATACACCCGCACCAGATCGGCGGCCGGGCTCTGGGCGTCCAGGTCGTCGGCGTCCATCCGGGACTGCTCGATCGGGTCGACCGGTACTGTCATATCGTTTTCCCCCTCGACCGGCTCACTGATGGCTCCCGTTGCTGCGGGTACCTGGCCGGTGTTGCTGCCGAATGTCTTCGTCACGACCTTGGCGGGTTTCGTTCCGGTTGTCTGGTTCGAGGCCGAAGACGTGGTGGGCCCGGTCGAACTGGATCCGGTGAGAATCGGAGCGGCGGTCATGTAATGCTCCCTTCATCGCGCCTCTGTACAAACGCTGGGACTGGTTGATTCGTTCCCGTCGGTTCGAGCCGGGGCCTCAAGGCCGGACGTCCGGGCCGCCCGCTGGTTGCCCTGCTGCTTACCCAAACGTGTCAGGCGTGGGGCCCGCTGTGCCCCGGATGGGAACGGCATGGGAGATTCAGCGCTCTGACAGGCGCGTGCCGTCGTGGCGGGGCCGGGCCCGGCGGCGACCGGTGGGAGGTGGCGTGTCGTTCGGCCGGTCGTCGTCTGCCCGCCGACCGGCGGGTTCACTCGAGATCGATCAGCACGGTGAACGGGCCGTCGTTGGTGCTGGTAACGGCCATCTCGGCCCGGAACACGCCGGTGGCGACTGCCGCTCCCCGGCGCCGCAGCTCGGCGACGACGGCGTCCACCAGCGGCTCGGCGGTCTCCCCGGTCGCCGCGTCGGACCAGCTCGGGCGCCGGCCGTTGGCGGTGCTGCCGTACAGGGTGAACTGGCTGACCACCAGTAGTCCGGCGCCGGTCGAGGCGCAGGACTGCTCGTCCCGCAGGATCCGCAGCTCATGCAACTTGCCGGCTATCCGCCGGGCGGTGTCCATGGTGTCCGAGTGGGTGACGGCGAGCAGCACCAGCAGCCCCGCGGATGCCAGTGCGCCCACCTCTTCGCCGAGTACGGTGACCGACGCCGAGCTGACCCGGCTGGCGACGGCCCTCATCCGGGGATCCGATCGGTGACCCGGTGCAGCACACCCCGGTCCCGCAATGGCGACGTCCGGGCGGGGCTGGTCATCCGGATCAGGATAGTGGCGCCCGTCGGCAGGACCTGAGACGCTGGTGGGCGTGACCGCTACCTCGCTGTATCTGACCGGCAATCCGGAGGCCGACGCGCTGCTCGCGCGGGACGGCAACGCCCTGCTGATCGGCATGGTGCTCGACCAGCAGGTGCCGATGGAGAAGGCATTCTCCGGGCCTGCGGTGATCGCCGAGCGAATGGGCGGCTCGCTGGACGTCGCGGCCATCGCCGCCGCCGACCCCGAGCAGTTCGCGGCACTGTGCGCGACGCCGCCGGCCGTGCATCGGTTCCCCGGCTCAATGGCGGGCCGGGTGCAGGCGGTGTGCCGGGTGCTGATCGCCGACTACCGGGGTGCCGCCGAGAACCTGTGGGCAACCGCCGCCACTGGAGCGGAGCTCCGGAAGCGGATCGCGGCGCTGCCCGGGTTCGGCGAGCAGAAGGCATCCATCTTTCTCGCTCTGCTCGGCAAGCAGTACGGCGTCACCCCGGAAGGCTGGCGGGAGGCCGCGGGGAAGTACGGCGAGAACGGCAGCCGCATCTCGGTGGCCGACGTCACCAGCCCCGAATCGCTCACGGCTGTGCGGGCCGCGAAGAAGGCGGCCAAGGCTGCGGCTCGAGCAGCTCAGTAGCCCGGACGGTCTGAGCAGCGAGGCCGCTCAAGCAGCTCAGCTGACATCAGCTGTGCGCAGCGGGGTCCCGGTGGTCGGCGCCGTCGATGATCTCGTGACTGCCGCCGGCCAGCGCCCGCTCATGGTTGATGGTCCCCGCCGGCGCGATCCGCTGGCGGCGGGCCGGCCGATCGTTCGCCACCAGCACGGCCATCCAGGGAAGGGGGACGGAAATGGCGATCAGCAGCAGGGCCAGCCACGGGGTGTGGTACAGGGCGGTCGCAGCGATGAGGAACGGTACCCGCATGCCCATCATGATCACGTACCGTCTGCGGCGCATCCGGAACTGGTCGTCGTAGGACAATTCGGCAGCCGTGATGACGGGTGTTCGGTCGCCTCTACTGGGCACAGGATCCACGCTACTCCCAGGTACGACACGGGGTGACGGCTGGCGGCGGTACGGCACCACCGGCGCGCCGGTCGGGAGCGACACGACCCTCGGTCGGGGGCGGGCGCACCGGGATCCGGCTCAGCGAGCGGCCCTTCGCCACCAGCGCCTGTGGTCCTTCGCCGCCGCCGGCTGCAGCTCGGGCAGCGCGGCGGCGTTCTCGGCCGCTCTGCGCTCTCGTTCCGTTCGCCACTGGCCGACGATCTCGTCGGCGTCGAGCTGCCGGATCGCCAGTGGCGGCTGGGATGTCGGCATCCGGATCTCGTTCGAGATCCGGTTGTTCAGATCCGCAACGATGTCCCGCACCCTCTGCTCGGAGCGTTCGGCCGCCACCTTGACCTTGATGTCGTGGGCCTCTTTGCGCAGTTGCAGCGACATGGGCAGGAAAGAGCTGCCGCTCTCTTCCGCAGTCGCCCATCGGCGCAGGAAATCGTCGCCACCGGACTCGTTCGGCGGCAACGGCTTTCCGGCCCCCGGCAAATTGTCGAAGGAGCCGCGCTCCGCGGCTTCGCGGATCGCCCGGTCGATGTGGGACTCGTAGGCAGCCATGTCCCAGGATAGCCGCACGCTTGTTGGTCGGCCGGAATTGCGGGCCAGGGTCATCGGCGCGCGGTGGATGCGAACCAGGGTCGGGGGCTGCGCCGGGCGACGTCGTGGTCGGTGTGCCAGCCGGCACATCTCGGGCGGGCCGGTGTGGATCGGCGCTGTGCCGGGGGCGATGGCATCATCGAGGTTCCAGCGTCCGTCAGCGAAGGAGCAGTAGATGACCAGCCCGACCACCGAAGTCCTCGAGAAGCCGCTGGACTCCGGGACCGGCAGTGGTCCGGAGATGTTCCATTACGTCCGCAAGGCCAAGATCGCGGAATCCGCGGTGATGGGGAACTACGTGGTGGCGTTGTGCGGCGAAACCTTCCCGGTGACCAAGTCGGCCAAGCCCGGCTCGCCGGTGTGTCCGGCCTGCGAGCGGATCTTCAGACATCTGCCGCCGGGCAAGGACTGAGCGGGCAGGGCCGAGTGGTCATTCGGCGCCGGGCGTTTCCGCCGTCAGATTCTCCGCCGTCAGATTCTCCGCCTGCAGGTCCTCCTGCTTTCGCCTGCGCACCTTGCGCATCTCGCTCTTCGTCCGCCTCGGCGGGTAGTACTCCAGCGTCGCGTTGTTGAACTGGGCCCCGATGACGATCGCCATCGACACGAAGTAGTAGAACAGCAGGAAGGTGATGGGGGTGGCCAGCGCCCCGTAGGTCAGGCCGTGGCTGTAGACGTAGCCGAGGTACAGCCGCAGCAGGAAGCTGGCTACCAGGAACACCAGCGCGGCGACCAGAGCGCCCGGAATTCCGCGCCGCCAGGGATGCTTGCGCTTGGGTGCCACCTTGTACAGCGTCGTCAGCAACAGGATCAACCCGATCGCCACGACAGGGTAGTAGGACCAGCCGACGATGCTGGCCACCTGCTCGCGCCATTGGGCCGGAAAGAGTTTGGGCAGCAGTTCCGGCCCGATCGCCAGCAGCGGCAGCAGAAAGATCCCGGTCACCAGCGCAATCAGGTAAAGGGCGAGGGCGAAGAACCTCTCCACGACCGGATGCCGAACCTCGTGCTGGCCGTACGCGATGGTGATCGACTCGACGAAGGCGGACATGGCCGAGGATCCGGCCCACAGGCTGATCACCAGCCCGATGGACACCACGTCGCCGCGTTGTTCGAACAGGATCTTGTTGACTGTGTCGCCCACCAGGTGGTCGGCCACCTCGGTATTGAAGATGCCGTGCAGGAACGCCATGATCTGGCCGTGGATCTGGTTGATGGTGTCCGGTCCGAACCACGGCGCGATATAGCTGACCAGGCCGAGCAGCGCCAGCAGCAATGGCGCGGTGGACAGCGCGCACCAGAACGCCGCCTGCGAGCTCAATCCGAACAGTGAGTCGTTCCATGCCTTGCTCAGCGCCCGGCTGGTGATCTTGCGCCACCGGTGGTGGGTGCTCTCGCCGGGCAGTACGGGGATCGGCCCGGTCCCGTCGCCGTGCCAGATGACCCTGCGCTCCCGGTCGTAGTGGATGGGCTGGGCCTGGGCCGCCGGAGCCTCGGCGGAGCCGCCTTGGTCATCGCGGGGAGCGCCCACCCGGTCGGTCTCGATCGCGGTCGTGGGGTAGTCGGCCGGGGACGTAACCTGCGCTTGTCCGCCGCTGCGGACGCCGCCGGCGGATTCCGATGATCCGGGGGCGCCGCCGGGGTGGTCGGCGAGCTGGTCAGCGGGCACGCGCTGGGCCTTTCCCTGAGTCGTCACACCACGAGGATGCCAAGCGAAGGGGCCGGCCGCCTACCCGGACACAGCGCTGACGCCGAAGTTGTGATAATCGCCGGCCCGTTTCGGGAGCGGGGTGCCCGGCCCAGGCCCGCCGGCATGCGCCGGTAGGGTTCCCGACGGCCCGCGTGGCACCCTGCCGGTTGATCCGGTGCGGTGTCCCGAGGGCCTTTCGATGGATGCGGCAGGTGCATCGTCCCTGGGCTCGAGCAAGGAACGGCGGTGGGTGGTGGCAGCATCCGCTGCAGCCGTCGGCGGCGACGCGATGAATCCCGGCCGGCTGCGCCCGTGGCAACGAGCCGCCCTCGCGGCGTACGACCAGACGCCAGGAAGGGATTTCCTGGTCACCGCGACGCCGGGATCCGGGAAGACGACGTTTGCCCTGGCACTCGCCTGTCGCCTGCTCACCCGCCGAGTAATCGACCGGGTGGTGGTGGTCTGTCCCACCGATCACCTGCGCGGACAGTGGGCCGACGCGGCGGCAACGTTCGGACTGCGGCTCGATCCGACCCTGACCAACTCGCAAGGGCCGGTGCCCGACGGGGCGCTCGGCTATGTCACCACGTACGCGCAGGTGGCGGGGAAGCCCGCGATCCACGGCGCCAGGGCGCGCAAGCGACGCTCGCTGGTGATCCTGGACGAGATCCACCATGCCGGTGACGGCCTTTCCTGGGGCGATGCCGTCGCTGTTGCCTTCGATGACGTGCAGCGCCGGTTGAGCCTCACCGGTACACCGTTCAGGACCCGGGCCGGTGAGCGGATTCCGTTCGTACAGTACGAGATCGAGAGATCACCCGACGGGGATCTGTGGCGTTCCAGCGCCGACTTCGGCTACGGATATCGCGAGGCGCTCGCCGACCGGGTGGTGCGCCCGGTGGTGTTCGCCGCCTACACGGGGGTGTCGCGCTGGCGGAACAGCGCCGGCGAGGTGATCGCCGCGTCGCTGACCGATGCCGGCTCCCCGTCGGTGGAGGTGGCTGCCTGGCGGACGGCGCTGGACCCGACGGGCGGCTGGGTGCCCCATGTGATTGCCGCGATGGACGAGCGGATCACCCATCTACGGGCATCCGGGATGCCGGATGCCGCCGGGCTGATACTGGCCAGCGATCAGGACGACGCGCGGGCATATGCCGGCGTGGTGAAGGCGATTACCGGGAAACGGCCGACACTGATCCTGTCGGACGATCCGAAGGCATCGGGCAAGATCGAGAGGTTCCGAACCTCGACCGACCGGATCGCCGTCTGCGTGCGGATGATCTCCGAGGGGGTGGACATCCCCCGGGCCGCCTGCCTGGCCTGGATGACCAGCTATCGCACGCCGCTGTTCTTCGCCCAGGCCGTCGGCCGGGTGGTGCGGGCACGGAGCGACCTGGAAACCGCGACGGTGTTCCTGCCGGCCGTCCGCCCGCTGCTGGCGCTGGCGGCCGAGATGGAGACCGACCGCAACTACGTGACGGCTCCGCCGCCGGTATCGCTCGAGGAGAACCTGGCCGATCCGCTGGATCTGGAACGGGCGGAGCGGCAGGGAGACGGCGTTCCCGGCCCAGAGGCGCTGGACTCCGACGCCGCCTTCGCCCACCTGCTGCATTCGGGTAGGGCGGTGACCGGCGCCACAGCGCGGGACCTGTCCGAGGACGACCGGGAGTACCTCGGTCTGCCCGGTCTGCTCAGCCCGGAACAGATGGCGTCCTTGTTGGCCAGCCGGGACGCCGACCTCCGACGCCGGGTGGGGACCGCCTCCAGGCAGGGGGTCGGCGCGTCCGGTGGTTCGGCACCCGACCGCTCCGATGACGAAGACGGCGACGGCTCCGGTGACGAGTCCGCTGCCGCTGACGGCCGCGCCGACTCGGTGGCCGGCTGGCGAACGATCGCCGGGTTGCGCAGGGAGATCAACCAGTTGGTGGGCCGGGTGTCCGCGCGGACCGGCTCACCGCATGCCGTCGTGCACTCAGAGCTGCGCGGGGCGGTGCCGGGACCGGCGTCGGCCGCGGCCGACGCCGGGGTGCTGCAACGGCGGCGGGACCACCTGCTCGGTCTGCTCTGACCCGGCGATGTCCGGTCGGCGCCGGCCTTCCGGTCAGGGAGTGGCCAGCGCTTTGATCGCGCCGATCAGCCCCATCAATCCGGCGGACAGGAACAGGTAGAAGCCGATCTGGCCCTGCGCGAGAACCGCACCGATGCCGCCGGCGGACAACCGGTTCCGCAGCACCCACCAGAGCGCCCCGCCGAAGGATGCCACGCTCGAGAGCAGTGCGATGGCGCCGAGCGGATGGTGGTCGATCGGCGCGAACATGGCCAGCCCGAGCAGCACGCAGGCCCCGCCCGCGACTGCGACCCCGAGAACTGTGTAGAGCGCCAGCGTGTCTCCTGCCGCCAACGCCTGCCCGCGGCCGAGGACAAAGAAATCCCAACCGGTCAGTGAGCCGTAGCTGGGCAGCGTCCTGACTGCGGCGCGCCACGGAAGCAGCAGCTCCAGGATTCCCGCGACGCCGGAAACGATCAGCAGCAGTCCGGCGACCGGGTCGGCGGCCACCGTCGGACGGGTCCGTACCGGGGCGGATGTCATCGTCATCGGCGGATCGGGGGTTCGGTCGCAGGCATCGCTGCATCATCCCGCATCAGCGAATTCAGCGGTGCCGGATCGCGGGAGTCAGGCCGGTCGGGATAGATGCGGGTCCGGAAGGATGCGTCCGGGAAGGCGCCACCGGCTGCTCGAGAGACGCCGAGGGCGGCCCGGAAACCCGGGCCGCCCTCGATCGATGAGGTGAGAGTGGTTCAGCTCTGCCGGCTGTCATGCAGCTGGGCGTCCAGCTCCCCGAGGCGAGCGGAATGTTCGCGGGCGTGGTGACCGCAGAAGAGCAACTCTCCTCCGGTCGGGAGAACGGCCCGCACCGCGGCGGCGGCGCCGCAGCGGTCGCAGCGGTCCTCGGCGGCCAGGGCCGGCGGAGTGGTGAGGGTTGCGTTCATGACGATCTCCCGTCGTCGGGCCCATTCGGGGGAACGGGCACTGATGGTGCGTCGATCGGTGATGCTGGTCGTTCGATGCTGCGAGACAGTCGGATGGCCGAACCGCCTCTCGTCCGTGCACATGGTGTGACGCCCGGTGTACCCCATCTGTTCCGGGAGCGGTCCACCTGTGATCGGACAGTCACCGAAAGGTGACCTGCCGACCGTTGATCGCGCCCGATGTCGCCCAGCTACAGCACTGTCCATGCTGCCATCGCCCTCTGAGCTTTCCGGTCGATTGCCGCAGGTGTCCGCCAACGGCGAAACGACACGCCGGCCGCCGACAGCTACGGCGACGGCCGGTGCGAGCCCGTGGGGGCAAACCCCAGCATCCCCACCAGCACCGCCAGGTGATGGGCGAACAACGACTGCACGTCGCTGAAGGTCCCCGGCCCGTACTGGTCGAAAACCTCGAAGCTGACAGCGCCGAACAGCGAAGACCATGCCAGCACACCGCGAGCCATGACCGCGTCCGGTGTCGTGAGCTGGAAGTCGCGGCGAATGGTGTCGAAGTCGGCGTGCAGAGCGCCGTCCACCGCAACGTCGAGCCCGGGGCGCAGAGCGCCGGCGTCGTAGGCGCGCTGATACAGCCGGATCAGGGCCACGATCACCCGGGTGCCCGGCCCCGTCGTTTGCTCCGCCGGAGCGTGGTAGTCGGGTACCGGACTCCCGAACAGCAGCGCGTAACTCGCCGGTTCACCCAACGCCCAGCCCCGGACGGCCCAGCCGATTGCCCGGAACTGCCCGGCATGGTCCTCATCCGCGACGACCGTCAGGGCGACGTCGACAGCGTCAGCGAGTTCGTTGTAGGAGTCCACGACCAGCATGGTGAGCAGTTCGTCCCGGCTGCGGACGTACCGGTAGACCGCGGAGGAGACGACGCCCAGATCCTTCGCGACCGCTCGTAAGGAGAGCGCGGCCGCGCCGTGCTGGGCCAGGTGGGCGCGTCCGATCCGGGTGATCTCGCGCATCGTCTGGGCCCTGGCGCGCTCTCGGGGGGTTCCGGTCACGCCTACCAGCGTGCCGTCCAAAGCGAGCAGTGTCAACTGACGAGAGCGGTGCTCTTGACAAAGCGCCAGCCGCCAGGCATGCTGAAAAACAGAGAGCAGTGCTCACATTTCCCGGGCAGCTGCCGACGATTCGAGTGGAGTGGACGATGACGGAGCTACAGGTGGTCAATGGAGCCGGACCGGTCGGCCGGACCATTGCCGAGCAACTGGCCGGCAGTGGACATCGGGTGCGAGTGCTCACCCGTTCGGGCAACGGCCCCGACCATCCGCTGATCGAGCGGCGCAAGGTGGACGTTTCTCAGCCGGCTCCGCTGGCGGCTGCCTTTGACGGTGCGACAGCGGTCTACCACTGCATTCACGGTTCGCAGTATTCGGTGAAGGCATGGCGCGCGGAGCTTCCGCAGGCCGAACAGGCGGTGTTGCAGGCGGCCGGCGCGGCCGGCGCCGTGGTGGTGTTCCCGGAGAGTCTGTACTCCTACGGCCCGGTCGACCGACCGATGACCGAAGACATGCCGCGGGCAGCGACGGTCGGAAAGCTCGGTGTCCGCACCGGGCTGCTGACCGCCAGGGCAGCGTCGAGCACCCCGACGGTCAGCGTCGCGGCCTCCGACTTCTTCGGCCCGCACGTGCTGACCGCACACGCCGGCGAGCGGATGGTGCCGGCGGTCCTGGCCGGCAAGACGATCAGGGTGCTGGCGAGTCTGGACACCCCGCACTCGTTCACCTACGTACCGGACTTCGCCGCGGCGATGATCGCGGCGGCCGGTAACCGGGACCTTTGGAACAGCGTGCTGCACGCCCCGACCGGCCCGGCGGTGACCCAGCGGAAGCTCATCGAGGCCTTCGCCAGTGCCGGCGGGGTGCCGGTGCCCAAGGTCTCGGCGATTCCGGTCTGGGCGCTGCGGGCGACCGGGCTGGTTTCGACCCAGTCCAGGGAGCTGGCCGAGACGGCGTACCAGTTCCAACATCCGTTCGTCCTGGACTCCAGCCGCAGCGAACAACTGCTCGGGCAGCGGCCGTCGCCGCTGGCCCAGGCGGCCGCCGACACCGTCCAGTGGTGGCGTAGGCGGAGCTGACCTGGGTGTGTCGGCCGGCACAACCGAGCCGGGACCTTCGTCCCTGGTCGGGCCGGCCGTCTCGACCGACCCTGAGGGTGGTGCGCGAATCGGTTGCGGCCGAACACCTTCGGAGGAATCGATGGACTCACTCAGCCTGGCTCGCTGGCAGTTCGGGCTGACCACCGTCTACCACTATCTGTTCATCCCGATCAGTATCGGGCTGGCGCTGTTCGTCGCGATCGTCGAAACCGCGTGGGTTCGCACCCGCAACCCGGCACACCTACGAACCGGCAAGTTCTTCGGCACCCTGTTGCTGATCAACTTCGCCATCGGGGTGGTCACGGGCATCGTCCAGGAGTTCCAGTTCGGGATGAACTGGTCGAGTTACTCCCGGTTCGTCGGCGACGTGTTCGGCGCCCCGCTGGCGATGGAGTCGCTGCTGGCCTTCTTCATCGAGTCGACGTTCCTGGGGCTGTGGATCTTCGGGTGGGACAAACTCTCGCCGCGCCTGCATGTCGCCTGCATGTGGATGGTCGCGCTGGGCACCACGGCAAGCGCCTACTTCATCCTGGCGGCCAACACCTTCATGCAGCACCCGGTCGGGGTCGAGATCGACCCCGCCACCGGCCGGCCGCAGCTGGTCGACATCGGCGCGGTGTTGTTCCAGCCACTGCAGCTGGCCACCTTTGCGCACGTGATCGCGGCCTGCTGGCTGACCGGATCGGTGGTGGTGGTGGGCATCTGCGCCTTCTTCATTGCCCACCGCCGGGAGGTGCCGACGGTCCGCCCGGTTCTGCGCGTCGGGCTGTGGATCATGATGGTCACCGCGCTGGCCGTCATCGTCACCGGCGACCTGCAGGGAAAGCAGATGACCCAGGCGCAGCCGATGAAGATGGCGGCCGCCGAAGCGCTCTACTCGACCACCGACACCGCATCGTTCTCGCTGGTCACCATCGGCACCCTGGACGGCCGGCAGGAGACCTTCTCCATCAGGGTGCCCGGCGTGCTGTCGTTCATGGCCACCGGAAACCTGCACGGCACGGTCGAGGGCATCGACGACGTACAGCGGCAGTACGAGCAGCGGTACGGCCCGGGCGACTACCGACCCGACATTCCGCTGACGTACTGGTTGTTCCGGTTGATGATGGGCGCCGGATTCATCCTCGCGCTGGTCGCGGTGGTCGGACTCTGGCTGACCCGTCGGGGCAGAGAGCCTTCATCGCCATGGGTATGGCGGCTGGCGATGTGGTCGGTGGCCGGAGCGTTCGTCGGGAACTCGGCCGGCTGGATCTTCACCGAGATGGGTCGGCAACCGTGGACCGTATTCGGCCTCTACCGGACGCAGGACTCGGTGTCGCCGACCGTCACCTCCGGATCTGTGCTCACCTCACTGATCATCTTCACGGTCGTCTACGGCGTGCTCGCGGTGATCGAGGGCCGGCTGTTCTTCCGCGCGGTGAAGAAGGGACTCCCCGACGAGGCGACGGTGGTGGCCGTGCTCGGCACGCGGAACCCGTTGCAGCGCAAGCCTGATCAGGACTCCGACGGTGGGGGCGGCGAGCAGGCGGGCGACGTGCTGACCTTCGCGTACTGACCGACCCGATCCGGAAGGGCGACTGCCATGTCTGTGAACGAACTGTGGTTCCTGCTCATCGCCGTGCTCTGGGCCGGCTACTTCATGCTCGAAGGCTTCGACTTCGGAGTGGGGATCCTGCTCCGGCCGATCGGTCGCACCGAACCCGGCCGACGGGTGCTGATCAACACCATCGGCCCGGTCTGGGACGGCAACGAGGTGTGGGTGATCACCGCCGCCGGTGCGATGTTCGCCGCCTTCCCGCAGTGGTACGCCACCATGTTTTCCGGCGGCTATCTGCCGATGATGGCGATCCTAGTCTGCCTGATCGTCCGCGGTGTGGCCTTCGAGTACCGGGCGAAGGGCACGACAGCACGATGGCGACGGAACTGGGATGTCGCGATCAGCATCTGCTCACTGCTGCCGGCCGTGCTGTGGGGCGTGCTGTTCGGTGCGCTGGTGCACGGTCTGCCACTGCGCGCCGATCACGAGTACGCCGGTGGTATCGGGGGTCTGCTGTCGCCGTTCGGCCTGCTCACCGGCTTGCTGACGTTGGCCATGTTCACCTTTCACGGCGCCGTCTTCCTGTCCCTGAAGACCGCGCTGGAGGTGCGCGAGCGGGCCCGCCGGCTGGCGATTCCGATGGGCACGATCGCCACCGTCGGCTACCTGGTCGTGGTGATCTGGATGCAGCAGATCCGCGGCGGCGTCAGCGATCTGCAGCTCGGCGCAATCTCGCTGACCGTCGGTCTGGCCGGCGCGGCCGCGATGGCGGCCGCGGTGTGGCTCAGCGTGATCGGCCGTGACGGCTGGGCCTTCCTGGCCAGTGCTGTCGCGGTGGTCGCCCTGGTGGCAGCCATCTTCACCGCACTGTTCCCACTGGTGGTGCCGTCCACTGCGGATCCGTTGGGCACCCTGGACATCCGCAATGCGGCATCCAGTCGCTACACACTCACCGTGATGAGCTGGATCGGACTGGCGCTGCTGCCGTTCGTCGTCGGCTACCAGGCCTGGTCGTACTGGGTGTTCCGGCGACGGATCTCCACCCGGCAGATCCCGGCGCAGTCGGGGGCCGAGCAGCCGGGAACGGGGGAACCGGCCGGCAGTGGACCCGGAACCGGCGGGGGACGGAAGTGAAACCCGTTGACCCGGCGCTGATCCGCCGGCTGGGTTCGGTGCGGTGGCTGCTGACGGTATCGGTGGTGCTGAGCGGCCTGGGCGGGGCGGCGATCGTCGGGCAGGCGGCGGCCATCGCCCACATCCTGTCGGCGGCGATCGGCGCAGGCCCGAGCGTTGTCGAGGTCCCGACCACCGATCTGCTGGTGTTGGTGGCGGCGATCGCGGTGCGTGCCGGAGCAGGGTGGGCCGGTGAGCGGGTGGCCGGCAGCGCGGCCGGAGCAGCCATCGGACAGTTGCGCGGGGATCTGCTGGTGGCTGTCGCCGAGGGTGGCAGTCGATGGCGGGCCAGCAGTTCGATGGCCGAACTGCAGCCGCTGTTGACGCGGGGATTGGACGGCCTGCACGCCTATCTCGGACGATTCCTGCCGGCCCTGGTGACAGCGGTGCTGGTTCCACCCGGCATTGTGCTGGTGCTGCTGAGTTTGGATCCGCTGAGCGCGCTGATCGTCGCACTCACCCTGCCGCTGATCCCGTTGTTCATGGCTCTGATCGGTTCCTACACGGAATCGGCCACCCGCGACTCGCTGGCCACCATCAGCGCGTTGGCCGGTCGGTTCGCCGACGTGGTCGCGGGACTCCCGGCACTGGTGGTCTTCGGCCGGGTCCGGTCCCAGGCCCGCGCGGTTGGTGCTGCCGCCGAGGCGCATCGACGGGCGGCCACCAGGACACTTCGGGTGGCGTTCCTGTCGTCGATGGCGTTGGAACTCATTGCCACCCTGTCGGTCGCCCTGATCGCCGTCGCCGGGGGTCTGCGATTGTCCGGCGGCGGGATGGGCATCGCCACCGCCCTGATGGTGCTGCTGATTGCCCCGGAGGCCTACTTGCCGCTGCGGGCGGTGGGTGCCGGCTTCCACGCGGCTGCCGATGGAGCTGCCGCGGTCAGCCGGGCGCTGGAGATCATCGGTGAGAATCCGCCGGCCGGCGGCGGGCGTACCGACACGGCGGCAGTTCCCGGGCTGTGGTGGCAGGACGTCAGGGTGGATTTCGCGTCGGGCCGCAGCCTGACCCTGGGCAGCCAGCAGATACCGGCCGGCCGGATCACCGTCCTACGCGGACCGAGCGGCGCCGGTAAGACGACGGTGCTGAAGCTGTTGGCCGGTCTGGATTCTCCGGACTCCGGCCGGGTCCTGGTCGGCGGCGCCGACGAATACCCACTGGACCTCGCCGAGGTCGATCGGGCGCACTGGCATGCTCACCTGGGCTGGGTCGGTCAGCGGGTGGCGCTGCGACCAGGGACATTGCGGGACAACCTGACCGCCGGGCACCGGGTACCGGCCGACCTGATCGACGCCGTGGTGTCGGCCTGTTGCTTGTGCGAAGCCGCGGCCGAGCTGCCGGACGGGTTGGACACCGTGGTCGGTCCGGGTGCCCGAGATCTGTCCACCGGCCAACGACGCCGGGTCTCGCTGGCCAGGGCGTTGCTCACCGGCGGGTCCGTGCTGCTGCTGGACGAACCCACCGAGGGATTGGACGACACCACCGAAAGGGATGTGCTGAAAGGCATCCGGCCGCTGCTGGCCGGCCGGACGGTGGTCATCACCACCCACCGTCCGGCAGTGGCGGCGCTCGCCGACCGGTGTATCGAGCTGGCCGTGGAACCCGCCCGGCCGGCCACCTCGGCCGGAGCTGATGCGGACGTCGACGAGTCGGGCTTGCCGGTCCCTGCCCGATCGGCGCGGCAATTCCAGGGAGGGCGGGCATGACGGCTCGGATGTTGCTGAAGGTGGTGCAACCGTGGAAGCGGGAGCTGGCGGTGGCGCTTGCAGCAGCCGTGGGAGCCGCATTGTGCTCGGTGGCGCTGGCCGGCACCGCCGCCTGGCTGATCGCCACCGCCGCCGGCCGCGTGCCCATCCTCACCCTGATGGTGGCGATCGTGGTGGTGCGGGCCTGCGGGATCGGCCGCGGCGTACTGCGCTACCTGGAGAGACTGGCGGGCCACGATGCGGTGCTGCGGATGTTCGGTGCCGTGCGGCGACGGGCAGTGACCGGGCTGGCCGCGCGGGTGCGCAGCGGGCGGGTGCGGCCCGGCGACGCCGATGCGCTCGCCATGATCACCACCGATGTCGAGGATCTGCAGGACGCGGTGTTGCGCGGGCTGCTGCCGTTCACCGCCACCGTGGTGGTGACAATCGCAGCGGTGACCACAGCGCTGCTGATCCAGCCGTCGGCCGGTGTGCTGCTGGCCACCGTGCTGCTGATCGCGGTGTTGGTGTTACCGGCGTTGACTGCGGCGGCCACGGCTCGGCGGGAACGGCTGGCGGTGCGCCTCCGGGGCGAGCGTGACCGGCAGATCGGCGAGATCCTCGCCGGCGCCGAGGATCTGGTCGTCACCGGCGCTTGGATGGGTGCCAGTTGCGAGCTTGCACTCGCCGAGCGGGCGGAACGTCGGGTCCGGGTGCAGCAGGCGCGGGACGGCGGTCGGATTCTGGCGCTCGCGATCCTGGCGACCGGTCTTGCCGCCACCGTGGCCGCCGGTTGGGGAACGGTCGCGGTCGGCGCCGGCCGGCTGGATCCCGTCCTGCTGGCCGTGCTGGTGCTGCTGCCGCTCGCGCTGACCGATCTGGTGGCGACCGCGGGCGAGTGCGGCAGCGCCATCGGCCGGACGGCGGCCGCCGCCGGACGGGTACTCGAGCTGCTCGACGAGTCCGATCTTGAGAGCGACTACCAGCGTCCGCGCGAGGGAGTGCGGTGCGGGTCCGGTGGCGCACCGGTGATCCGCCTGCACCGGGTATCGGCCCGATGGCCCGGCACCGACCGCGATGCGCTGTCCGAGGTCGATCTCGAGCTCCGAGCGGGGCGCCGGGTGGCCGTGGTCGGTCCGTCCGGATCCGGGAAGTCGACACTGGTTGCGGTGTTGCTCGGACTACTGCCGATCCGGTCCGGCAGCATCACTGTCGACGGTCGACAGTTGCTGTCCGACAGCCGCGCGCTGCTCGGGCTGATGTCCTGGGTGCCCGCCGAGCCCCATCTGTTCGATTCGACGATCGGGCGCAACGTCGGTCTCGCCCGGCCGAACGCCACTGCTGTCGAGGTCGACAATGCCTGCGCCGCAGCAGGTCTGGCCGACTGGATCGCCCGACTGCCGGCTGGCATCGACACCAGGGTCGGACCGCTGGCGCTTGCGGTGTCCGGCGGCGAGCGGCAGCGGATCGCGCTGGCCAGGGCGTTGCTGGCGGACCGGCCCGTGTTGCTCGCCGACGAGCCGGCGGCGCATCTGGACGAACAGACTGCCGCATCCGTCACCGCCGCGGTGCTGGCTCCCGATCCCCAGCGGTGCACGCTGTTGGTCACCCATCACCTCGACGATCTGCAGCTGGTGGACGCAGTGCTCCAGCTGCCGGAGCCACAGCAACCCGCCGGCGAGGCGGGTGATCCGGCTGCGGACCATCCGACCGGCCGCGGTCAGCCGACCGGCCCGGTCAGCCCGCCAGCATGGTGACCCGACCGCCGGTGGCCTCCGACACCGCGATGTAGACCGCTGCCTGCACCCGGCGCTGCAGACCCAGCTTGGCCAGCACCACCGTGACCGTGTTCTTCACCGTCTTCTCGGTGATCCCGAGGCGCACACCGATCTCTCGATTGGTCAGGCCGCGACCGATCTCGTGCAGTACCTGGTGTTCCCGTGGACTCAGCGAGGTGATCATCTGCTCACGGTATTCTACAAGCTGTAGAAGTTCTACGTCAGGTAGGAACTGGTGTCGGTCGACCCGCGCCTTGGCCCTGGCGAAGGCCGGTGTTTCGCCTCGGGCACCGCCGATCCAGAAGTCCTCGCTCAGGCACGGGTCGGCGTTGCGACCGAGCATCGCAGGTCGGGTGCGCGAGCAATGCGTCGGTCGAGAGTTACCAGGGTCGCGCCGAGGAGCTCGGCGACCGCGACGTAGCTGGCATCGTAAGAGGACAGATTGTTGCGAAGTTCCCAGGCCCTGGCGGCCAGCACGGGGTATGGCCACTCCTCGATGGGGAGATCGAGCAGATCGGCGTGTGCTTGCTCGGCCTGGTCGGCGCCGACGAGCCCGGCGAGCTGGTGGCGCCGGATGACGTTCGCGCATTCGAACATGACCAGGCTCGGAGCCGCAAGGTCGGCTCCGGTGAGCGTCCTGGTGACCCAGCGGCCGTCCGGGCCGCCGTCCAGCAACAGCGCGACCAGCGCTGAGGCGTCGCACACCACGCGGGTACTCACCGTCGATCGGCATCGCGCGCCGCCAGAATCGACCTGGCGGGGGCTCGCACTCCGGTCGCGTCGACCCGGGCGCGTGCCCGAGCGATGACGTCGTCGACGGTGGGGCGGCCAGCGGTTTCAACGAGCATGGTGCGTAGGTACTCCTGCAGGGACTTGCCGGCCCTCGCCGCCCTGGCAGCGAGTTCATCCCTGACCTGGGTCGGTACGTCGCGCACGGTGATCGCGATGCTCATGCAGGCAATATAGCAGCAATGTTGTGATTCTGCAGGCACCTGCCGGAGTCCTTCCGCTGGCCCCGGACCCACTGGGCTGCGCTCAGTGTTGCGCAGACGTTCAGTTCTACACAGAGTAAAATGACTGCGACAGACAGGAAGGCGGCCATGACACGACGCGGCGAGCTCGAAAGAGCCGTCATCGAGGTGCTGTGGGACAGCGGAATCCCGATGACGGCCCGCGCAGTGACCGATTCCCTCGCCAGCCGCGACCTCGCCCTCACCACCGTCCTGACGGTGCTCGGGCGGCTGGAGGTCAAGGGCCTGGTCCTGCGATCCAGAGACGGCCGGGCACACACCTACCGGGCCGTGTCCGACCGGGCAGAGCACACCGCCGGCTTGATGCGCCAGGTCTTGGACACCGCCGGCGACCGGCAGGACGCTTTGACCAGATTCGTCGACACCGTGTCCGCCGACGACCTCTCCGCCCTGCGCCGGGCGCTGGACGAACGCTGACAGCGCGACGGCGATGAGATCGAGGCCGATGAGGTGCGCTGACGCAGCCTTTTTCACCGCCATGAGTGTCCGGCCACCGCCGTGAGCGTCGCGGTCGGCGCGCCGGTGCTGGCCGGCGGGCTCGCCGCTGTCGGTCTGCTCGCCGCCGGCCCGGCGAGTGCGCTCCTGGCCAGAGCCGAATGGCCCGCGCGGAGTCCGACGGCCGCCCTGGTGCTCTGGCAGTCCGTGTGCCTGTGTGCAGGACTCGCGGTGATCGGCGGCATGGTGGTTCTCGCCGTCGAACCTCTTGGCCCGCGGCTACCTGCGGCGCTGACGGCGTTGGTGCGCAACATTCTGGATGGCGCTGCGCTTCGTGACCTCCCTGGATGGCGGGCCGGCCTGTTGTTGCTGGCGGCCACGATCGCCGGATCCTTGTTGGCGGTTCTGATCCGCTGCGGCGTGCTGACCGTGCGTCGCCGCCGCGCGCACCGCGAGCTGCTCGACCTGTTGACGCTGCCGACCGAACCCGAAGGCGGCGCCCATCGGTACCCCCAGGGGGTCCAGCTGCTCGACCATGCGGCGCCGGTGGCCTACGGCGTTCCGGGCTGGCACACCCGGCTGGTGCTCACCGTCGGTCTGGTCGACCTGCTCTCCGGTCGGCAACTGGCCGCTGTGGTGGCCCACGAACGGGCGCATCTGCGGGCGCACCACGATCTCCTGCTGTTGCCGTTCCAGGCCTGGTCGGCCGCGCTCGGCCGATTGCCCGGAGTGAATGCGGCTCGGGCCGCGGTGGCCGCGTTGGCCGAGATGCACGCGGATGACGCCGCCGCCAGGGCCGTCGATCCGGGCACCGTTGCCTCGGCGCTGGCGACGGTGGTGCTGGCCGGGCCGGGCACCTCGAACCAGCTCGGGTCGGAGCTTCCGGAGATCGGCAGTACCGCCGTCATCCGGCGGGTCGCCCGGCTGCGCAGCCCGCGGCCCCTGAGCGCCGGCCGAACCACGCTGGTGTATCTGGCGGCGCTGCTGGTCCTGCTGGCTCCGGCCGCGGTGCTGATCGTCGACTGGAGCTGACACGCACTCGGCACCATGGCGGCCGATGCCTGGTGGCAGCCGGCGCGCTTGTGGTGCGGGTAGTCTGCTCGGTGCTGGTGGTCCGTCGCTCCGGTGGTTCGGAAAGACGGGACAACAGGGAATCCGGTGGGAATCCGGGACTGCCCCGCAGCGGTGACCAGGAACGACAGCCACCATTTGAGCACTGGGCCCTGGCCTGGGAAGCGGTGGCCAGTAGGTGTCCGATGGACCTCGGGTCCGCCGGGCGAGCCAGGGAGTCCGAAGACCTGCCATCGGTGTGCCTGCTACCGGTGGGCACTCGTTCGGGACCGCGAGGGACGGTCGTGGGCGATCGGCCGACCAGCCGGGCCTGCAGAACCGAACCACCCGCTCGGCCATTCTGGAGTCCGCCGTGTCCCAGCTCGTCCATCGCAGCACTCGTCCAACCCTGATCAGCACGCGCCGAGCCGGCTGGATCGCCGGTCCGCTGACCGCAATGGTTCTCTTGACCGGTTGTGGATCCGGCAGCGCCGGCAGTCCATCATCCAGCGTCGCCAACGGTTCCCCCCCGGCGGTGGTGGCAGCCGGCTCGACGGCGGAATCGGGTGCGTCGGGCAGCGCTGCGACACCCTCCGGGAGCACCGGAAGTCCTTCCAGCCCAACCCTTTCCGTTGCTACATTGTCCGGCAGCACGGCAGTATCAGGCAGCACAGCGGTGTCGAGCAGCACAGCGGTGTCGAGCAGCACAGCGGTGTCGAGCAGCACAGCCGGTCCGAGCACGCCCCAGCTGGACGCCAAGGGATGCATCGCCGATTTCGACGCGAGGGCAGACTACTACCCGGACAAGCAGAAGCTGGAGTTCGCCAAGAACTTCACCATCAGCTATCGCAAGTCCTACCAACTGATCACCGTGACACCGCCCGGCGGCGCCGCCGAGAGCTACCTCCTGCTGCACTGCGGGGCGCCGAAGCCTCCGCTCGCCGGTGAATTGGCCAAGGCGCAGGTGGTGAGCACTCCGGTGAGGTCGCTGTACTCGGCCTCCACCTCGCACCTGCCCAGCCTGGTTGCGCTGGACCAGCTGGATACCCTGACCGGTGTCGCCTCGGCGTCGTTCGTGTCCGAGAAGCAGGTACTGGACCGATTTGCCCAGCACAGACCCGTGGAGTTCGCGCCCACCGGTCCGATCGATGCCGAGCGGGTGGTCAACGGGAAGCCCGATGCGTTGGTGGGGTCCGGTTTCCCGGACGAGTCGGACGGAAAAGTAAAGGCCGCGGGCGTTCCGGTATTGCAGGATGTCGACTTCGCCGAGAGCGACCCGCTCGGCCGCGCCGAGTGGATCAAGTTCTTCGCGGCCCTGACCGGCACCGAAGGCAAGGCAGGGACGATCTTCGACACGATCGTCACCGATTATCGGGCGACTGCGAAGGTGGCAGCCGCCGCCCAGCCGGTGCAGATCGTCCCCGGCCAGCCGTATCAGGGCACCTGGTACGTGCCCGGCGGAAAGAGCTGGAATGCCAAGCTGTTCGCCGATGCCGGCGGCAGCACCGCGTGGGCCAACGACAGCACGGCAGCGTCCATCAAGACCACCTTCGAGGCGGTGTATGCCAAGGCGGCGAGGTCGCCGGTGTGGCTGGCAAGCACTACCTGGACCACCGGGACGCAGGCGCTGGCCGAGGATCCGAGGTTCGCCAAGTTCGCCGCCTTTGCCGCGCACAACGTGTGGAACCCGGTCAAGGGTGTCACCAAGGCCGGCGGGAACCCTTACTACGAGCTGGGTGTCGCTCGTCCCGACCTGGTGCTGGCCGATCTGGTCGCGATCCTGCACCCGGAGCTCATGCCGGGCCACGAGTTCACCTTCTACCTGCACCTGAAGTGATGTGCGCGACCTGACGAATCTCCGGTGGTGAACTGGTGAGCGGGCGAACGGTCGCCGTGCTGCTGGGCGGACTGCTGATGTTGCTCGCCATGTTCGTGCTGGCGCTGTCTGTGGGCTCGGAAACTGTTCCGGCGTCGGCTGTCTGGCACTGGCTGACCGGCCGCGGCACCGGAGACGACGGGCTCACCACCCTGCTCGTCGAGTTCCACCTGCCGCGGGCGCTGACGGCGGTGGCGGCCGGCTCGGGCCTGGCAGTGGTAGGCCTGCTGATGCAGACACTGTTCGCCAATCCGCTGGCGGACCCCTACATCTTGGGAGTCTCCTCCGGCGCCAGCCTGGGCGTGGCGCTGTCCGTGCTTGGCACCGGTGGGGCGGCCACCGGCTTCACCGCGGCCTTCGGGTCGTTCGGCAGATGGGGGACCGTGGTGGCCGCGATGATCGGTTCGATGCTCGTTCTCGGGTTGATCCTGCTGGCCGGGCGCTGGGTGCGGACCGTCGTCTCGTTGTTGGTGATCGGCGTGATGGTGGGCTCCGCGGTCGGTGCCCTGGTGTCGCTGCTGCTGGCGTTCGCCGACCCGGCCAGGGTGCAGAAGTTCGTCCTCTGGAGCCTCGGTTCCTTGGACGGCACATACCTGGGAGACATGGCGGTGTTGCTGCCGGTGGTTGCCGTCGGACTGCTGGCAGCGCTGGGGATCTCGCCGTCGCTCAACGCGTTGTTGCTCGGCGAACGGTACGCGGCGTCCATGGGTGTGCGAGTCCGGCGCATCCGGGCGGTGGCGATCGCCGCGACGGCGTTGGTGTGCGGCGTGGTCACCGCCTTCTGCGGCCCCATCGCGTTCCTCGGCATCGCGGTGCCGCATCTGGCCAGGGTGCTGCTGCGTCGGGCCGATCATCGGCTCCTGGTGCCGGCCTGTGCTCTGCTGGGCGCGGTCGTCTGCCTGGCGTGCGGAGTGGTGGCCACATTGCCGGGAACCGATGGGGTGCTGCCATTGAACGTGGTGACGGCCGTGGTCGGCGCACCGGTGGTGGTGATCGTGCTGCTACGCAGCCGCACCATGGCGGCCGGCCAGTGACCGGGCAGCGGCCGGGCGGGACGCAGCCCGGATCCGTGCTGGATCTGACCGGCCTGCGAGTCGGCTACCGGAAAACATCTGTGATGGCACCGGTTTCCGAGAGGGCGCAGCCGGGCCGGGTGACGGTGTTGCTGGGTCCCAACGGTTCCGGCAAGTCCACTCTGCTGCGGACCATCGCCGGACTGCAGCCGGCGCTGGCCGGGACGGTCCGGCTGGGCGAGGTCGACCTACTGTCGATGGACCCGCGGGCCAGAGCCAGGGAGCTGGCGGTCGTACTGACCGATCGGTTCGAGGTCGGCCTGCTGCTCGGCGGCGACGTGGTCGCCCTCGGCCGACATCCGCACCAAGGCGCGGGCGCGTCGCTCAAGCCGGCCGATCGGACGGCGATAGCCGCGGCGCTGGCAGCCGTCCACGCCGAGGATCTCGCCGGTCGTCGGCTCGCCGAGATGAGCGATGGGCAGCGGCAGCGGATCCTGATCGCCAGGGCACTGGCCCAGGAACCGTCGCTGCTGCTGCTGGACGAACCCAGCGCCTTCCTGGATGCGCCGAGCCGGATCGAGCTGCTGGCGGTGCTGCGACGGATAGCAGCGGAACGGCACATCCCGATACTGGTGTCGACCCACGATGTGGAGGCCGCGATCAGGGCTGGCCAGGACGGTTGGGTGATCGACCGCGGTGTTATCCGCTCGGGTCCGGTGGACGCGTTGGCGCAGAAGGTGATCGGCGAATCCTTCGACACCCCGGCAGTGCGCTTCCACCCGGGGGACGCGACCTTTCGGCTGCGCTGACGAGAGGGCCGTTCCCTTGCCATCGGATCAGGGGGCAAGATCTCCGTAGATGTTCTGGTCCAGGCCACCGGCCCGCGGACAGGTGTCACCGGTAAAGCTGCCGTCGGGCCGCTGGCTGCGGCACTGCAGGACATCTGCGCCGACCTCGTCCTCGGTGGCGGTTTCCCGCTGGTCGACCCCGGCCACCGTATTGCGCCAGTCGGTCCACACCCCGTAGGTGACGCCCGCCTTGGAGTCGATCCAGAGGTAGTCGCCGGCGAAAGGTACCGTCCGGCCGCCGAACTGCTCGTAGTTGGGATTGCTCGTCACGTCCGACATCCGCTGCGCAGGTGTCCAGGTGCCGCCGGCCGCCGGCTTGGTGGCGGCGTACACGTCCAGCGCCGGGGCCACGCTGCCACCGGCGTCGTTGCCGACCGGCCGCTGCCGGAAGGTCGCCACGTCGTTGTTCGCATCGTTGCGGCTGTCCCACCACAGCGCGTGGATCACCCCGGCATCAACGCTCAGGTCGGGGAATAATTGTTGGGCGGCGGGCGCTGTGGCGACCCGGATCGGCGTGGACACCGCACCGGTGGCGCCGTTGACGTTGAGGTAGTAGATGGCGGACTGGCCGCCGGCGCCGGGCCGGTCGGCCCAACCGAACGTGGAACCGGTCGACACCTGGCTGCCGGGAACGATCGCTTCGTAGGCAACGTGCACGACCTCGCCCGCCGCGGCTTGGTCTGCCGTCGACCGGGGGCCGGTGTCTGCCCGGAAGAAGGTATAGCCGGACCGGCACGGCGGGGAGTCGCCGCAGTCCCGGGCGCCATCGCCGGCCGTGGTCACGTCGGTGACGCCCATCGGGGAGAACAGTGTCAGCTCCCGGGGGCTGGAGAAGCTCTGGCCGCAGTCGACCGACTTGACCAGGTCGACGGCGTCGTTCTGATGACCCTGAGCCTCGAACTGGCGGTAGGTGACGTAGACGTGGCCGTTGCTCGTCACCGAAACATCCGGGAACTGAACGCCGTGCACTCCGGCGCTGAGCTTCTTCGGGGGAGAGAACGTCCCGCCGTGGTCGGTGGAGCGGGACAGGTAGATGGCGACGCCGCCGCTGCCGGTGAACCGGGAATAGGCGAAATAGACGTTGCCGCTGCAGGCCGAGGACGTGCGGTCGACCTCAATCGCGGTCTTGTCGTTGAACTTGCCCTGGGTGGGGGCCGAGGACCCTTTGGCAACAATGACCGAGCGGGCGAACTCCTTGCCGTCGTTGACCGTCGCAGCGGTCGGGCCGCCCGGATTCACATAGGTGGCCACATACACGTCACCGAAGCCCTTCGGCGATCC
>JAABUP010002845.1_pt1 | contig 32188 bp, 40 predicted proteins | sample 5559201 | NCBI WGS metagenome assembly JAABUP01 (sample SAMN10711887, study PRJNA513373) | rock metagenome | isolation source: Antarctica rocks | place: Antarctica
ATCGAAGCCACCGGAATTCTGTAGAGCTGGGCAGTGATTTGGCTCAACTTAAGGATTTGTGCAGTATCATTTTTTCCCCAGCTTCTCTGGGGATAGCATGCCCTAGGACGGGGATGGTGTGCCAGCCAGAAGCCTCTGCTTGCATGCTATGGGGTTCGCACATGAACAATAACAATGGTTATCGGATCAAAATTGTGATGCAGTGTGCTGACGTTGACCAGCGATTGTCAGTCAGTCAGTCAGGGACTTTACAGTCGTTGGGGGCCAGCTCGCCCATTTGACTAAATTGCGGTCTTTCATCAGAAACCGAAACAGACAAAGAATGACAGACAAAAATAACATCATCAGAAAATTGTCAAGGAATTGTCACTGTGCAAGGAAAACCAAATGCAACAAATAGGAGTCTAACTCAGCATGTAATCGGACACCAGATGCCACTGTCGTGATCAATGCAATGCGTCGACATGGAAGTCGTAATACACCAATGTGCTAAAGTTCAGACAATTCAAAAAAAGATCTGCAGAAAGTCTGCCACACATGCGTATATGGCTCATGTTTGATCAGATGTCCGTCAGAGTATCATCAGACAACTGATGATGCCCTGTTTGCCTTCCCCTTCTCACAAGTATGCATCTTGTTGGCAAAGTAATACTTCCACTCTGAGCCTCTGAAGAATGGTTTGTGCCCTTTCTTTTCAGACCTGAAAAGTCATCAGACAAGCTTTGTCTCTCCTGCTGTTGTGCTCTAGCGAGGTCATCATCTACTCTGATGCCTTTTGCTCTAAGCTCCTGTGCCATCGTCAGAAACTCGTGTTTGAGAGAGTTTGAGGCAAATGTCAAGCGCAGAGGCCGTGCATTGCTGCTTCTTGTGTGACGCTGGCCTAGCCTCTTTGGCTTCTCTGCAAAGATTGAAACTTTCCCAACAGCTTTCCCAATGAGGTTCTTCTTCTCCTTACCGTAAATGAGTCATGATCAGTTCCTGGGACAGCAACATGTGCAGTTATGTGGGCATGCAAGGTATTCGAAGCTCAGCATAGCACCTGAGAGCATCGTTACAGTGTGCCTGACAACAGCTAGAATTTTTGGCAAGTCAGATGTTGGTGCAATAAGCTATATATATATGCTGCTGTCGCCTGGCTTACGTCAGTTTGAGGGACCGCCAGAGTCAAAGTGTACTTCACTGCTGTCATGATAGACGCCATATAAATATAGAGGTGCAAGCTTCGTTGTGCTGAGTTGGCTTGTTCATCTTATTCTGCACACGCAAACTTTGAGGGAGGCACTTTTTGAGTGACTGTCATGCGTATTGATTGTTGGCACTACTGGGATGTTCTGTTGGCTGCCCAGAAGCACCCAGGAGGCAGGTGATGTGAAACAAAGGCTTTTTCCAGCCATTCAAAAGTTGCAGTAACATCTGGAGGGGAGCTCTCCGTGTGAGGTCGAAAGGCTGCCATTCCTCCTGCTTGGGACTCCAGAGGAAGTAGTTGCAAGGTCCCAATATCTCAAATTCATTGGGGCAAGACCATACAAGAGGCCAGTTGGTGAACCAGTGTCCTTCAAAGCAATGCAGAGCAGAGTGGCTTGTCTTCAAGCTTTTGGCTTCACACCAACCCAAATCAGCTCCCTGGTTGAGCAACACCCTGAAATTTGTCACGTACATTCAAAGATACAGAAGGGCTGCTTGAGGTGATAGATAAGCTGTTCAATTGTGCAGATGACATTGATGCAATAGCAAAGGTCATCTTGAGCTGCTGGTTCAAAGGCTTGTTCAGTAGATCTCCATCAGCTCTGTAAGACAGGTTCCTACTTTTAGACATGTCTTGTGGTGAGCGACAAGGACAAGAGAAGGGCATGGAACAGAGGCATCTTTATAGTTCTGCCTACAGAGTTGGATGCCAGGTTGCAGTCTATTGCCTTGCAGATGGCTGCAGCTGTACAGCATGCAAAAGGTGTGGTGCAAAGGCATCCTCACATACCGACACTTCAGTCAGCAAGAGTAGGCTTGCATGTTTTGCAACTGCATGGCCTTGAATTTTCTTCCAGCCAAGTCAAGGACTTGTGTCTGAAGCAGCCTGCTTTGTTGCATTTGGACTATACTTCACAGTTGCAGGTGGACAAATGGGACTTTTTGACCTGTGTGCTGCAGCTCAGTCATGTTACCATGGCTGCGTAGGCTGGGACCTTGCAGGAGTACCTGCAACGCATGAAATCATACGGAGTGATCAATGTTCTGCTGCCCACCAGGTTGCTGTCAGCCTGCATCCAATAAATGATTACGTGTTCAGGGCTAGCTATAGTCCCCTGAAGTCATCAGCATTGAGTGTGTGTAATCTGTGTTTTCAGAAACAGTGACAAAAGAGGTGGCACTATCTGCTCACAGACCAGCGACTTTCTACTCAGGATATCGGTAGGCATGCAGCTGTTTTGCAGATATGTTTGAAGGACACTTTGGGTCCCCGCTGGGCTTCTTTGATGTCAATAGCATCTGGTGTAGATAGCTTCAGGTTAGTTGACCATTTGACAGTTTTGTCCACAGTGAATGATGATGAGTTTGCTTCAATGTACGACGGCATGAGGCCAGGTTTTGCCTTTGATGCTGCCTGCACTCGAGATTGGCAGCAGGCGAATGCGTCTTTGAGGTGTGTCGGAATCCCCTTCTTCCTGTTGAGATTGCTTACAAAGTCTTTCTTGATGTATTGCTTGGGCTCCAGAGCTCGTTTCATTTCTATGTTCAACTACATCTCTGGCTTAAAGTGCCTCCGAGCATCGCAACAACACGAAATGTAGTACTCCCCACAATTTTTGGGAAGCTTAGCAGATTTCAGGACCTGAGAGTGGCTTTGCCAAAAATGGACCAGGTCAGCATGTTCACGAAGCCTGCCTGAGAATTGGGAGCATACATGAGGACTCACCAATAATCAGTGCCTATCACCATATACCAACAATTATAAGCAGATTACGTAGCACACAATCAGTTTAGTGTGCCATAGCGAAAAAGGCGCAACAAATAAGCAACTAGACTCGTCTAATCAAGTACACGCTCATCAACATCACCACTCAGACACCAAAACTTGGGGATCCTCTCATGTCTCAGGAACTGATAATGCGGCTACCCTGTTTTGCGCCCCACATCACTTGTGACATTGGCCTGATCTGCTGATAACGAGCCGCCTCCTGTTCAAGCACTTTTCTGCCCAACTGCACCTCACAAGCTGACAAAACAGAGGGCTGCAGTCCTGCTGAGGCATATCTGGCTCAGTGGGCGCTTACAGGCCGTTTGGTGCAAAGCAATGTTGTAACCTGAGTCCCGGAGCTGCTGGGAGTTCATGAAACCAGATGTGGCAGCTCATATGTAACAGCAGCAGCTAGCAGCATTATTGCAGCTGCAGTGGCCATCATCATATTTGCATTGCCGGCATGAGTCTTGCCTGTTTGCAAGCCTGCATTTGAAGCATGACAGTGCGTTGAGTGCATATACAAGTGGCACGGTGTCAGGACTAAGACTGAACATTCAGGACTGCAGTGCGTCTGTACCTTCATACCATACATTCAATCCTTTTTCTGATCAACACTCAGCTGATATAGAAAAAGGTGTGTGTTGCTGCATAGCTCAGTATGTATGCAGATGAAGCTTCAAGATGCCCTCAGTAAGCAATGGGAGACAGCCTGCCAGCACGTGTTGATCAATTGTCTTAGGTATCACATGGCGCTCTGTTGCAGCAGGCAAGTGAGGTTTGAAGTCAGCAGCATCGTACCTGCATATGTGCGTAGCATGTACTTGCCAGCAGGGTCCAGAAGCATATGCTGCATGAGCTTGAACTGTATGCTAGGCGGCGCTCTGACCATCATCCACATGGCAAACAGTATGAGTTGGCGGGAAGACAGGGATGACGCCAAAAAGCCCCGCCAATAGCGATCTGGTAGTCTGAAGAAGGTGCTGAAGAAGTTGTTGGTGGATTTGATGTCCAGCTGAGCAAGAAGCTCCATGCCAAATACATGAAACGCTGCCTACACACAAGATACATGGGCTTTTGGGGATAGTTTAGGTCAAGCTGGGCAGGCTATCTCAATTTTATACACCTATGCACAAGCTGTGTATCCTCATAAACAGGTTCAAGAGCAGCTCCGTGAAGTTGCACCTTTGTACATCTTGTAAAAGAGCACATCCAGCAGCGCGTGGACACACAGCAGTATTGCAGGCGCAAGATGCATGGCAGACTTCTCTGTGCATTGGTGCAGCGTCAGGGTCCATATGGGACAGGATACACAAGCAGTCATTTTGCAGTCATAATCGTTTTGAGACGCAACAGGCAATGCAACCATGTCCAATCAAAGACATGCACCTGCCGCCGCTTCTCTTGAGGCCACAGAGCGTCCCAAACGCTCTCAGCAGTGTCCCCAACAGCTTGCTGTTTTCTTAGCAGGTTTGCAACCTCCTCAGCAAAAGCTGGTGCTTCCCTGAGGCTTCGCGCTATGCTGTAGCCTGTAGCTGGGTGCACCAGATTTGCTGCTGCTCCGAAGGCTGTGATAGGTTGCTGGGCTACCGGCAAGGGACCCCCCACTGGGATGAAAGACCACTCTTCCTCATGTATCTTCTTGACCTGGTCAGTACCAACACAGCTGACTTGAGCTGCATGGCAGGCAAGCAATGTGGTAACTCACCTGTGCGTGTATGCTGAGTGCTAGGCAGTGAGATGAACAAAGCTGTGTGCTGAGCGCTGAGCAACGAGGTGAGTAAGAGTGTGTGCTGAATGCTGAGTAATGAGGTGACCAAGGACGTGTGCAGGTTTCTGTGGGGCCATGGGCACCAGGAATTGGGCAGTGCTCTGATGCCATGCTACAAGTGGTAAGATTGCAATGACTGCAGCTCTGTGAACCTCTTGGAGCTGCAGCTGACCCCAGCATGCTTCATGGTGCATCGGTCATTGGCTTAGCACCACCCAGCTTTGTATGAGCACAACTCAGAGTTCGAGCTGCCTACCTCTTTGGCAGGTGTTATACCCAACTGGGATGGTCACTTGAAGTTATACCCAACAACACAGTGAACTAGTGTTGGGACTATTTCAATTGATTGCTAGATTGAGTGAGGCAAGCACAGTAAGGGGCACGAGACCTTGATGCCCATGGCCTTGAGGCGCCTCTCAAGCCGCCGCTTCAGCACAGCAAAGGGCAAGGCAGGCTTTGTGACCAGGCATGTCTCCTCCAGGAAGACCCGGCCAGGTTGCAAGGGCATGCCATACAGGAAGGAGGGCACCTCTTCTTGTGCTCCCCACACGCCCTCCCCTGCTGCTGGGTGCTCAAAATCTTGCAATCTGCGGAATTTTCAAACAAAGTACACAGAGTAAGTGTCCCCGTCGATAAACAGCAACATAGCTTTGATAGATGTTCAAGGATTCAGCACGGCTGCTTTGCTTCCCATGCACATTTGCAAATTGTTCATCATGCAACAACTCAGCAGAGGCAGCACTTGAATTTGCGTTTGCTCTCTCAAATGGAAGACCACCTGGTCTGTCCAGCAACCACAATGTGTGCATGTTATGGAGGCTGGCAGGGGCCTACTTGTGAGCAGTGTCAGGCCAGAGGCCTGTGTGGTGCCGCCTGAAGTCCATGAATAGCATGGACTCTGCATCATAGTTGTCCTCATACCCCTCCACTTCTGCTTCTATGCCATAAGCTGTCTGAGCTGCAACCGCTGGCGCAGCTTCTTCGTAATGTAGGAATTTGCCTGCTGCTGCTCCAGCTGCTACCACTATCAGCCTGCATGCATAAGCGATGGCACATCAACTGAGAGCAAACTCGCATGGGAAGTTCACGTGCTCGTTGCACACAAGGTTTGACGCACGAATTTAGACATCATGCTGAATGACCCTAGAACTGTCACACCACAAGGCCAGACAGGGCAGTTCTGATATCGCCTGTTTTGGGTCATCTGCAGCTGATGCTGAACAGGATTGGGGCAAAAGTGTGAGTAGTTCCATACGGACTGGTGACTTACCCTCAGGGGAACAGGTTTTGCAGCTTCTTCTTATGCATGTAGCCTGACACAATGCAGAGAGCCAGCAATAGCACTGCCACTTTGGTGTCATACAGCTGCAGCTGCAGTCTGTTTGTTGTGTGAGGCATGCCATGCTGAGATCAGTGATCTGACTACAACGAGCTGCTTTTTGGAAGACCATTTTGAAGGTGCCAAATCGAAGCCTGCTGTTTGCCTGCTGCTCACCTTGATCTGACTACCTGTCCATCAGCAAGGCGTATCGTGGCTGTATCCGATGTCTGCTCTGTCTCCAGCTCATTCATCATGCCCGCCAGAAACTGCACGCCATTGTCTTGACACCGCTGCAGCAAATGCTTGCGCAGCTTGCGCCTGCATACTCTGCCATACTGTCTGCCTATCCTAACTTCTTTGTCCTCGCCAAAATAGCACAAGGCATCCTGCCAAATCCTGTTGAGGTTCTTTTCTAGTCCTAGGTCTCGGAACTCATCCACCCACACACCATAGTTGTTGACAAAGGGAACATCGTTGCCTGCATCATGGCCAACTTAGTGTTGCACTTTTTGTTATGCCATTGTCACTTTCCAAAGTCTGGCAGAAATGCCTGCAGCAGACACTGAGGACAGCAGCGTGACAAGTGTACCATTACCTATCAAACACACTGACAAGCCTTGTTTGGCAAGCTCAGATGAAAGAGCAAGTCCAGCAGGGCCGCATCCAATCACACATACATCTGCTGCTTCATCTAGATTGAAGGGGTGGAGGGAGTGTGCAATCAAGGGCTGCTCCTCGTCCTCTTTTGCCGCCTGCGATCAGAAGAACCTCCTCAGTAACTAGTCCAGATGTGCTTATCCTTGGCTTATTCCGCTCTGTGTCTGGTTGATTGGTCAGCAAGTGCGGGAGAACAGCGACTACAGTGAAGCACGGATCTGACTGCAGTCCGACCTGATGCTGTACTAGAGGTGACTCGTACGATCCTTCTCGGACAAACTGGTTGTTGCGATCCAAAGACGGACGAGCAGGGGCCTCTGTAGTCGCTACTGCTCTTGTGAGACCAGCCTTGGCTGACCGTTGTTGCCTGCGATTGCTCTTGAGCGACGAGCAAGGCGATTGCGGCACTTGGGCTGTATGTTGCACAGCCCCTGGCTGCACGGAGGTGGAGGAGAATATCTTGTTTGACTGTACGCTCGAACCAACGGGGATCATAACTTTGGGGCGGCACCGCGTATTAGGCAGCGAAGATCACGCGCGCACCATTAACCCCATCACCGCAAGTGACAAACAAAATGATGAAGCCGTAGGACACACGTTGTTTGATTGCCTGGCCGTTCCCAAGTGCCTTCAGCTTGTTATCCTCGGCGTATCTTGCTCGTACACGTGACTGTAAGAAGGTTTTAGCGCCATGGTCAACGATAGATCAACTCGACTCTGTTGCAATGTGAGCAGACATTTACCTGCGCAGATGCTTTTGCTTGGCCAGGCTTGCCCAGAGTCCGGCTTGAGTTGCTGCCAGTTTGGGTGCAGACCTGTGATCGCACACATGCCGTAGTGTCGTACTGTAGGGTCCGGGGACAGCTTGCAGGCCCAAAGCTTTGTGACATTGTTCTTGTAACACGAAAGTGTCACTTTCGTGTGCCATGGGAGGACGGCTATCGTCCAAATGCTTCGAACCTCAGGACAGTAAAAAGGTCAGTAGCAGTGGGTCACCCAGTTTTTGGTGGGGTGCAGCCACAGCAGCCTACCAGATCGAAGGTAAAACATAGTCTGTCCATCATCCTGGAGCGCAAGCTGCTCTCCTGACACTTTTCACATTTGGTCCTACCAACTCTGACAATAAGTAGTGTGCTGTACATCATCATCATCGTCATCATTCATGACCAGATACAGGCGTCTTTGTTGGTGCAGAAGCACTCTTCACTACCAGCTTGATGCATGTGCGAATATTGCTCGGGGTGAAAATGCTGACACAAAAGTATGAATCCAACTCTGCTACCTTTACGGCTCAGGTGGTTATCAGGAGGGTGGCAGGGGCATGTCTATCTGGGATACATTCAGCCATGAGAAGGGACGCACAGACAAGGGCGACACTGGAGATGTTGCAGTCGACTTTTACCACCGCTACCGAGAAGTACGCCTGTTTGGCTGCCATAGTCACCCTGTCTATATCTTGCAAGCCATCAAAAGTATGGTCCTGCACACCCTTGTGCTGCCTCATTGCGCTCAGACAACAGGATGTTCAACATCTCAGTGAGCATTCCAGCTACAGCTACAGCGAAGTCATGCTTGAGCAGCTCTTGATGTGAAGCAGCTCAGAGCTGTCAGCCGCATGAATTTTACCTCTGTAAGAAGGTTGTACTGAAGCTTGGCATCTGTCAGCAGCTTCAAACAAGTGTCAGATACATTGGTAGAGTGCCAGACCTCCACAGCATTCAGCATGTCGAAAGCTTTTCTTCTGCCATCCAGCCTAAGCAATGAGCATCCTGCATATTCAGTTGCCTTTAGATGTGGCTCTACAACAGATCAACATGGCATCAAACTAACCAGGCACAGTTCTCACACAGGCATAGGCCCATCAGGCTTGTCCAAAACAAGCCTGTCACTGTGGTCGTCTGCTGCAGGATATTGAAATGATGAAAGGGCTGGGGATCAAGGCGTTCCGCATGTCTATAGCCTGGCCCCGAATTCAGCCAAACGGCACTGGGGTCCCTAACCAAGCTGGCCTGGACTTCTACAACTCTGTCATTGACAGCTTGCTAGCGGCAGGCATTCAGCCTTGGATCACTCTTTACCACTGGGACCTGCCCCAGGTCTGCCTTTGAGGGTTTGCCTTGGACAAAGGGAAAGTTGATGCCTCACGCTGAAGAACTCTCCAGCTTGCCTGCTGATTTGCCAACACAAGAACGATGCAGTCTCAAACACACCCCTATCACGCTGACACATTCTGCCGACGTGCTGCTCAACTCACAGCCATCGATCGGCATCTCAGCTTAACTCGACATGTCCTGTAGCCAGCCTGCACACACTTGATTGTCATTGCGCAGCAAGGGCACCAAGTCAGGTTCTCAGCCACCAAGGCACATGGCAGAAGCATACTTGTGCATGATAGTGTTAGTCATTTTGCAGGTATTGCACGACAAGTACGGTGGCTGGTTGAGTGAGGACTCTGTGGCTGACTTTGCTGAGTATGCCAACATCTGCTTCAGGGCCTTTGGAGACCGTGTCAAACACTGGTCTACATTCAATGAGCCCTGGACCTTTGTTGAGGTTGGTAGCCACCACTCTGGGATTGCATAACCATCTGCAGAGAGACATCAGCCATCTTACCATCTGTGCAAAGCAACTTATTTACCTCAACTGTTGCACTCACTGGCAAGCCATCAGATCAGACTTGTCATGTGCTACGTAAGTTGCCTGGCACACTGCTTCCATCTTCACTCAGCAAGCATGCCTGCCGCAACACCTGCTGTGGGCACTGCATTTGTGAGGTTGAAATCACTAAGCACCTCAAACCCTTTATGTATCAGTCAGGTCTCATACATGCTCTGGATCCTCAATACCATAGCATGATGAGGGCCAGGTAGAAGGGGGGAAAAGACCAACAAGATGCACAATTCGTGTCTGGTCATGTTGAATTGGCATACTGGTCATAGTGAATTAGCATGCAATAGCTTAATACAGGTTGGGTACCACATTGGGGTGCACGCCCCCGGTCACAGGCATCCCACAGACTATTGGAGGGTGGGCCACCATGTGCTGCTTGCCCACGCTGCTGCTGTACAGCGCTTCAGACAGGTTCTGCCTGATGGCAAGATTGGCATAGTGGCCAACTCTGACTTCTTTGAGCCGCTGACCAACTCTGCTGCTGACAAGGTGGTGTCTCTTCTGTGGAACTTTAAATGCAGCGCATACATCAGCTTGATGCTCATGGATCAAGTTGCACTCAATTCCATCAGCTTTGGAAACTCCCATTTTTGCATTGACTGCCTCAATCTTGTAGCTATATGCACCAAATTGTCAGCTGAATGAGCACTGTGAGCTCTCCAACAGCACCTCTTGTCATTGCTGTCATCACATCGGTGTGAGATTGAGTGTTGCCTTTTGGCTTGACAAAGGCAGCATGAGAGCACTACATGGATGCAGGCAGCAGCTCAGAGGTGCCAGGAGTTCATGTGTGCCAGATTCTCAGACCCCGTGTACTTTGGTGACTACCCCCGAAGCATCAGGGACTGCATTCCTGCTCTGCCAGTCTTCACTCCAGAGCAAAAGGCTGCTTTGAAGGGCTCTGTTGACTTCTTCCTCATCAATCATTACTCCACCAAGTACATTGCACACAAGAAGGACACATCAAAGGAGACTGGCATGGACCTTTTTGATGGATCAGCGTCTGTGCAGCACACAGAGCGAAATGGCAAAGAAATTGGCCCTCAGGTCAGCGGCATTGGCTGTGTCTCTACGTCTGTCAGAACATGGCTTGTAGACAGCGTCTGTTGCACTTACCCGCCATCAGACACTTCATGTTGACTTGCACATGTCACCTCTTTCCCATGGCTGCTTAGTGCCCTTGTGATGAAGTCAGAAACACTTCTGAGAACTGCAAGGCATGCTTCACAATGAATACAAAGACTACTGTGGACACAAGCAGATTGTTGCTGTGATTGTACTAAGGTAAGCATGCTGATGCCTTGCCATACATACTTTGCGATTCATTCAGGCAGACTCTGAATGGCTGAGGGTAGTGCCCTGGGGGCTGAGGAAACTGCTGGTGTGGATTGACCAGCGGTACGACCACCCTGACATCTATGTGCTGGAGAACGGAGTGGACTGCCCACGAGAGTCCAGCATACCTCTGCCAGGCAAGCTCTGATACATGCTGACGCTCCATGTTGGTTCTTGACAATGCAAGAAGAGTCGGCCTGCTTATGGTGCTCTCAGAAAGTGCACATCATTGTGTTGCATGTTAAAGAAGGACAGGGTCTGGCTCAGCCTGATGTTTGCTGGCTTTGCAACAGCCTTGCATTGCATTGTTTCTTTGTGGGTTTAGTGCACAGCCAGTGATGGCCTGGTGAGGCAGATGGCATGCTGGAATATGTGGATGTTGATTGCCAGAAGCTACACAAGAGGTCTGTTGTCTGGCGTGCAGATGCCTTAGATGACACCTTCAGGGTGCATTACTACGAGCAGTACCTGGCAGAAGCTGTGAAAGCAGTTGATGAGCATGGTGTCAAGCTGAATGGCTACTTTGCATGGTCTTTGTTGGACAACTTTGAATGGGCTGATGGTTATGCCAAGCGCTTTGGCATTGTTCATGTTGACTATAGCACCATGCAGAGGCAGCCTAAGCGTTCAGCTGACTGGCTCAAAGCTTTCTTTTCAGAGCAGCAACAACAGCCGCTACAGGCTGCTTGATGTGCTGACACATGTAGACAGCTTAGCTGAAGCAGCTCTACGAAGCAGGATTATCTGCAGATAGCAACTCTCACGATAGCAAACTTCACCAGGACACCCTTCTTTCACACATTGCCACACAGTCCTACCAACTTGTTTACCAAGAAACTTTTGTGTTTTTGTTCATTGTGACTTGTTCCTGAAAACTTTGTTTCACGTGTATATGGAACGCATTTAGGTCAACTGGTCTTGGCTGGCTCCTGCAACCTTTGGTCAGGACCATGTAACTCCCCTGACCGACGCCCTGTTAGCAACAGCAGAGTTCTTAAGAGGTCGGCCGTTCAAGCATTCAAGGCGATTGGCTGTGCACAGCTTCCCGGCGGGCATCCCCAACGGAAAGCATGTCATCTTGTGTCATTTTGTGCTGGTGCTCAGGTAGCACAAGTTTGACTTTCCTCCCTGTTTGGACCGATTACCTCTGCAATCGACTATCGCAGGTACTTTGTCGCACAGGTTCTTGCCCCCCCGTACAGCACCTTCTATACATGCCAACTCGACACAGCAGCTCGCAAGGGTTTCGCTTATGCAATGCAACAGAACGACCATTTTCGATGGCGGAATGGGCCACTTGCTCAAAGGCAAAGACTTGAGGCTGGCCAGCTTGGACGGCCAGCAGCCAGACAAGTATTTCCTTGTTGGGGCGTATGCTAACATCGAACAGCCGAGCGTCGTTGAGGACCTGCACCTGGACTTTATTCAGGCTGGAGCAGAAGTGATCACCACCAACAATTTTGCAGCTACCCCTTGGGCATTGAAGTCCATTGGTAAAGAACACGATTTCGAAGCTCTACTAGAGGTACTTGGCCATTGTCTGTAATGGGGGGCTTGCCAGCATATGTCCAAAGGCTGAAATCAGAAGTTCAGCTTGCTGAGACTTATTGTGCCTGCCTGTCATCCCAGTACCCATCCTAGTAAGTATGCAGTTCACCATCAATCAGCTCAAACGTTTGGTCTGCAGGCTGCTGGCCAAGTGTCCCAACAAGCAGTTGCAAAAGCAGGAAAGCCAGTCCAAGTTGCAGGATGCCTGCCTCCTCTGAAAGACAGGTGCACATGCAAGCAACAAAACAATGGCAGCAGCAAACACAAGCAGCAGAACAGCTCATGTCATGCATCTCTGGTTGCTGCTTTGTGACTGTCATCAGTGTCACCAAACTCCATTCAACAAGGCCATGGTCTACTTGGAATGTCATCTGCAGCGTACCGTTAGCTTAATTGGCTCATGGGTGTATGCAGTTATCAAACGGTCGACCTTGGCACAGCCGAGCTAATGCAGCCAACCTATATGCAGATGGCAGCAATATTAGAGCCCTATGTGGACCTGTTCCTCTGTGAAACCCTAGCCAGCACAGCAGAAACTATGGCAGCAGCCTCAGCAGCCTGCAGGTCAGGTCCGTCCACTGTGCTCTGCTGTTGACAGTAGCCTGGCAAGTCAAGGAACGGCCTTTTCAGTCTATTGCTCCCGAATGTTAGCAGTTGTCAAATGTGTATCTGGCGCTTCATTTACAAGCAACTCAACCAGTGGTGTTTCTGCAACTCACACCACACTGGCAACATGTTTGGCACCATGCACTGACTGCACGCTGAAATTCATGAGATGACTTCTGTGTGAACCCTCTGCTTACATGCACACATTCGTTGTGAGGTGCCTCTGACCAAAAGCTTGCTGTTCTGTCAAAGGCAAGCCTTTCTGGGTGTCCTGGACTCTAGAGGACAGTGAGCATGCTCGACTCAGAAGTGGAGAGAGCCTACAGGTGCACAGTCATAACCCCTACACCAGCACAGCTGTGTGCATCATAATGGTTACCAAGTCATGCATGAACCTGTTGTATATCTGGCTGTGTGGTTTGCCATTTGACATGAGCATGCAGTGCACTATTGTGCTGTGATGCTCTTGATCAAGCCAGGTTGACCTTTCTGAGCCATTGCTACATGTGTTGCTTAATAACAAAAGTATCATGGCTATGCATGAAGTGCAGCATATCTGACATTGGTATGTTTGCGCGTCAGGCAGCCTGACACACTTGACTGGTTTGACTGGAGGTTCCTGCCAAATCATCATGATAAGCCAGACGTATGCCAGTTTGCCATGATCAAGTTTAGTCATGCAGGAAGCAGTGAAAGTGGTTCAGAGCTTGCCGGGCCTACAAGCCGTGCTTGTAAACTGCTGTGCCCCTCAGGTGGGCTCCTGTGCATTTATATACCCAAGACCTTGCATGCTAGCCGGTGAGGGTGCAGACTCCTCCTTCCTGCATCACAGTCACTGCTGTCAAGAGTTGATGCACACAGGGCAGCGCCACAATGTGTTGTGATGTTGTTCAAAGCTGCATACTTGTAGCCATCACAGCTCCAATCCCCCTAACATCAAATCCGGTGAGCAGACTTGCCTCGACCCTCTGGCATGCCGCCGTCAGCACCCATGTGCAATACTGATGTCAAGTGTGTATATTGCAGGCTATAACCGCAGCTCTACCTGTGCTGAGAGCAGCCGCACCTGATCACGTACAGGTGGGAGCATCCGCAAATGGATTTAAGACAAGCACCACTGAATGGCTTGGGGGTGGCACCACCCCTGGCATGGTTGTCCCAGATGGTGGGTCCTGCCATGGCTTGCGCGTCAAGCTACTGTTCTGGCACATCTACACAGCGACCAATTGCATGTGTCTTTGTTGTAATGTCAGTGCACATCAGACTGCAGCAAATCTGCAGTTCAGAAATGGACGAATCCTGAAAGGCGTCAACACTGCTGCACAGTAATTGAGACTCCAGACTAAGGGTGTTGCATCATCAATTGTTTATGATGCAGTTTTTGCGTGTTTGCAGGAGACTATAGTGAAGATGATGTCATCACTCCACAGGCATATGCTGCACATGCCAAGCAGTGGAAGAAGCTGGGTGCAACAATTCTTGGAGGGTGCTGTGCTGTGGGGCCTGAACACATCAAGCACATGACGGAAGTCATCAAGTAGACACATGATGGCATGCCTTTTACTTCCCTTGTACCATCACTATATTTATAACAGGGTTACAGTTGCAATGCAGCCCACGCTTCAAAACCGGTATGCTGCGCATTGGTGATCAGCTTCAGCTAGTGCTCTGACCAACCACTTCTGTCGGGCATTTCCTTTGGCCAGCAAGACTGACGGTCGTGGCACTATTGTGACGCGTCATTACGGAACGCTCAAGCTATGGCGAGTAGTCTAAACTCAGCTGCTTTGCAAGGGGAACTCAGGACCTAAACCAATAGAAAAGCAGAATCGAGCGTGACTCTGTGCTGCAAATTAGTGATTTTGCCAATGCTTCTGCGTGCACTGTGTCAGCATGCCGCCAAGCACTCTATGTCAATCATTGCCATTCAGCCCGTACGGTTGCTGACGCCCTGTAGGTCTGTGCCAAGCATCTCAAGGTTTCGCACGTTCGCAGTAGGACCCGAAATGCCGGGTGTCGAGCTCAAAGTTATGGACAAACTGAAGGAGAAGCAGCATGCAATAACCACGGTGGAGAGCTGTACAGGCGGCAGGATTGCAGATCTCCTGACCAATGTTGGTGGTGCTGCTCAAGTATATTGGGGATCTGTCGTTACCTACGATGGGTCTCTGAAGAGTGACTGGGGGGTCCCGGCAGGTTCAATCAAAGACATCGGCACTGTCACCGAGCAGGCAAGGCACTGTCTGGAAAGTAACACAAGCATTATGCATTGCATGTGATGGTGTCGGGCTGTCTGTGGTTATCGTTATGAATGTGGCGGTTTTGCCGGTCTTTTCTTAGAGATGCATGCCACGATACACAGTATCCTGAGTCAGCACGCGACGTTCAAACACTCAGTTCACTTGCATGCGTTGATCTGCGAGACCTCCAGGGTCATAGATCTCTGTCAACATGCAGGTAGCCGGTGAAATGGCTGCTGCAGGACTGAAACGTATGATCGACGGGTACAACAGAGAGAAAGCATGCAGTGATCTTGCGGAGCCAAAGGGCTTCATCTGTGTGTCAAGCACCGGATTTGCGGGAGGAGCACCCACACCAGACCTTTCTGGTATGTCACCATGAAAAGTGCAAGATGAGAAACTTAGCTGGGCTGTGTCTTACAAAGCATGCTATTGTCTGCAGGGACCTGCTATTTGGGTATTGCAACATCCAGTATGAAGGACCCTGTTGTCAAAAAGGTGCATGCTGATGGTGATAGTCGTGAGCATAGGGTGCAACATAAGGATTACTTTGCTGAGCAAGCATTGCAGATGGTCATGGAGCACCTATAGCGCAGCATCATGCCAACAGTCAGATGCCTTTGTGGGTGCATTGCATTATGGTGCAGCAAAGATTGCCAGAGTAGGCTTTCACCCAAAGACAGGCTGAAGCCTTGTGAAGACAGGAGAGTGCATGCACAATAGCAGAGCACCAACAGCGTCTGTTTCTGAATGAATCCTTGTCAAAACTTTAATGAGTTCTGGCAGCTTGGCATCAGAGCCATGTCTGCATGCCTATACTGATAGGCATGGCTTTGGAAAGATCTTGTGATGACAGATCCTCTGAGCTGGACAGACAACCCTTCACTGGTGGCAACTGCCATGTCCAGTATGTGCTTTCTATGTGTGTCAAGATTTTGTTTACATTGACATGCTGTTTGCTTGCTCCCCTTTTGAAGTAGCACTCCTGTAGTAAAGGTCTTTGTTGCTATATGCACATGTAACTGAGTAGACCTTCTTGTTTGTGGTATGCCTGCAGTTGCTTCACGGCAACATACAAGACAAGAGCCTTTGAGCTCCCATGGCATTTGACTTGTGCAGCATGGGCCCAGTGAGTTCTTCAGGAAGGTCATCAACCACGTCTGCTGTATTTGGGTGCTCCAATTCGAGCATTGTGTTTGCAACGACAATTGCTACGACAATTGCTACGACAATTGCTACGACAGCCAATTCCGTCTCAATTGCTCATCAAGGCCTTGGCATTGCCGGAAACCACATGACGTTTCTCTTTTAATGTCACTCAGATTTGAAACAATTGCAAATAACGCCTTTCCTGAGGATGCCCTGATCTGCAGCGCTCGTTCAAGTGCTTGGGTCTTTCAGATTTGATGTCTGTTGTAACGATCCCAATTGGATTTCACTGAAGTACCAATGTGAGCAGCGAAAGCGAAATACATCTGGGCAGGGTTGCAGCCTACGCTATACTCAATAGCCTTAATTGGGAGAGAGAGGTGATGCTTATCCCACAAAAGTACGATTACCGGCAACCGCATTTGCAGCATGATGGCCCTGATTTCATGTAGTAATGACTCAACTGCAGGTCCACAAGGAAAGTCTGCACTCCAACCAGCAGGATCACTTCTTGTTCCAAGCGAACAGCTTCGCAAATGCACTCTTGGGCTGCTCCTTCTTAGCGACTCTATGGTCTATAGATGGTGCTGGCAAGTAATTCAATGCGTTGTCTAGCATAAATGGCCTAACAGCAACTTGCTGCAGGGCAGGAGGTATGGGTGTGAAGCGGGCATCCTTCCCACTGGGTCCAACAAATGAGATCCACTGGTCCAGGTGATCAAGCATGAACTGCTGCTGCTTGTGCTGTTCTGCAGGCTTTTGCTGCAGGGAAAGGCTGCCTGTGGCTTGGGCAATGCCTTCTTGTGACTCTTGCTCTGTGGCAATGCTTTCAGCATGAGCTACACATTGCCAGGCTGCTGCTTGTTGCTCAAGCAGCTGCAAGCGCTGCACTGCCTGCTCATCAACTTGCACACAGTCCTGTATATGCAAAACCAAGATCCGAATTTGTGCAAGGCCTCACAATGCCTTGTCTATAAGCATGGAAGTGCGCGGCAGCCTGAAAACCGCAGCGCAAGCTGTCAGTCTGCTCTTTGATGCAGGCTGCAAACAGCATTCGACGTTGATGACAAAAACATGCTTGACAACGGACTGCAGTCTGCAGTTGCAACACTATTATTCTGTGGGACAAAACAAAGTCGCACCTGATGCTGTCTGACAGCCTGCTTTGCATGATCAGCAGCTCTGCCAAAGAGAGCATGCGCCTCCAGCTGCTTGCCTGCTGTCAGGTATGCATGCGCTACATAGAAGCACCGGCCTGCCTTGCTGTCAGTCACCTACACTTCAGCATCATCTGTCATGCACTGATGACCGCTGCATGTGAAGTTCCCTAGGCATCAAAAGGACGCAGGCAAGTCACCGTTGTGCGAGCAAACCAAGGTGTGTCTCTGCCAAACAGATCAAAGGAATGAGGACCAGGTCAAGAAAAACCAACCACAACTTTAGCAGCTTTTCATGCTGACAATTGGTAAGCTGGGCAGATGACGCAAACTGGATCCCAGCATTAGCCGTGCATGCACCGGTCGCAAAGTCCACGAGAGCTTGCATCCAGCAACAAGAAATGGTTTCGCACCCTGGCAGCAGCTTCTTCTTCCAGATGCTCTGCCTGTGCCCCCCTCAGCTCCTCTCCAGCTAATCTGCCTAGTGCCTCTGCTGCAGTGACCATACCATCATACAAGCGTACCAGTGACTCTGCCTTGTTTGATTGCTCCTGCAAGGTATAGGTCTGTGAGGCCATCACAATCTGACATCTACTTGAGAACTGGTGTAGAAACTAGATCTGCAATTGCTGCTGTGATTTCACAGCCTGCAAATGTCATAAGTCCTGCTGTGATACTACAATTCCTGCAATTGTCGTAGGTCTTGATGGCAGCTGCTTGCCACAAAAAGACCAAGGGCCAGCACACCATTGCCCTTCCTCAGCCCAAGTCAGCAGCTAGTGCTGCAGTCTATGTTCAAAGCTCAAACGTGGGTTAGCTCTCTGGGGTACAGAAACGCCACTTTGTTTAGAGAAACGTCTCTTAGACAGTACGAATTTAAACCAAACAACGCCTGGCGACAGTTGAAAACGCATCTTCACATTGGAAAAATATCTTAGATCTGGATAAACTTTGCCATGGTTCAGGTCATTGACATACCTTGGGCTTGACCGCTGTGCTAGCAACATCTAGGTAGGCCTCAAACTGGCTCTGAGCAGCCCGACATTGGGCTGACAGCTTCAGGATCTGCACCTCCAGCAAGCAACCACGCACTGCCCTTTCCAGCTGCTCCAAGTCTTCTCGGTCAGCTCCAGCCATGTCATTGCCACCTGAAGAGACTGCAGGTGACTCAGTCATGTGCACAGATATTTATACCAGGCTGTAAGGTGAGTGTTTCACGCCTTTGAACCCAGACCGCTGTGATGGGCGTCTTGCTCAACGAGTAGATGGAGTTGTAGCTCTGGCCAGTACATACTGTGCACAAGAGGTAGAAGGCCAGGAACTCATCAAGGACAAGGCACATTCCTGGATTGCTGGTGGGTACGGACCATTGACAGATGTAACAGACTGTTGGCAACAGTTAGTTGTCATCATAATTGTTGACTGACATTCTGTCAATATGAGGATGACTGCGAGTGTAGTATGAATGGTGTTGATACCTGGAGCAGCCTTGAGTATGCTGCCCAGGCTAGCTTTTGTGTCATTGAGCGCTGCAATGAGTCCATCATATTGGCCTGCCTCATGTGTAGCCTGGTCAGTCTGCATGCTGTCCTGCTGCTGCTGTGAGAGGTCTGCCACCTGCTGCAGGTTTGCCTGGACCCGCTGGTTTCTGACTGAGTAAGTGATCCCTCGCCATGTGAGGGAGGTGGTCCCACTGGACTTGTCAACTGCTGGCTGCTCAGCTTGCAGAGAGTCCAGCTTTCCCTGAAAACAAGGCCATGCGCTTCACATGTGAGCTGCTGCCATCAACATGCATGTGAGGTGTGAAACAAGAGAGGCTTTGAGAGCAGACTCAACATCAGTCAATTGGTGGGTTGCAGACAGCACCTTTGTTGCAGTCCTTTGTATCTTCCAACAGAACTATGCCATGCACCGCATGCTTTGAAACCCAGTGAGTGAACTTGACATGGTTGGACACAGCAGTTGCTCATATCAGTAGGAAGGTGTATGCCTCGCCTGGCTTCAACATCTAGTAAACACAAATTTGCCAATGTACCGCCTACAGATGTACTTGGATGACACTTGGCTTGTCAGCAAGTCTCTTGAAGAGCATACTGAGCATTTGTGGCTTGTGTTGCGATTGCATGAGCATGAATATCACACAAAGCATGCAAAGTGTAGACTCAATCAGCCTGAATCAGCTCAAGTTCCTGAGTCATATTGTTGACAACGACTCTGAGGGAATTAAGGTTGATCCCAAGAAGACCGCTGTGGTCAGGGCCTGGGCTTTGCCCCAAAATGTCTGAACTGGGCTGTTTTCTAGGGCTGACTACCTGCTTTCATAGGTTTGAGCAGGATTGTGCTAATTTTGGTAGGATCTTTGACTAGTTGGCTCCCAAAGCCAATGTAATGTTCAGCTGTATTCTAGGGAGATAGCCCCAAACTGCTCTGAAACGCCTGTGGTTGCCTCAGTGGTTGAAACAGGCGTTTCAGAGCACCTTGGGGCTATCTCACTAGGATACAGCTGAACACCACATGTAGTTTCCAGGCAAATTAGTCAAAGACCCTGATGCCTGTGGTTGCAACAGGCATCTCTAAGCATTCTGGGGCTATCTCATTGCAATATGGCTGAACACTACATTCAAGCAGAGCTTGTAAGCCACATGGCATCACTGCTGACCTGGATGTCATCAACTTGCGGGGCTGACACCATCTCCTCTTGACCTTTCCTGCCCAGCTCATACTTGACAAACCTCAAGCTGCCCTGAGTCTCCTCAAGCTGCTGCCGACAGGCATTCTGCTGCTCATAGCTGCCCACTTCTGACAGGTGCTGCAGAATGGTCCTGCCAAGACATGCAGACACTCAGACAGACAACACCCATGCCAATTGGTCCATGCATTGTGATCAGGTATGTCAACTTGCTGAAGAGCTGAAGCTGTGCCATGGTGGCATTTGGCCAATTGCTTCTGTGGAAGGTGGAATGTAGCAAACTCAGAAGGGACAGTCAGTTTGGGTGTTTGTCTTTCTTCACCTAGAAATCAGGCAGTCGATCACTCCCTCATCATTGTTGCAATACATGAATGACACAGTGCCCAAAGCCAGCATTGCCGGATGTGAGCACATCACAGCAGATTGCGTGTGCACACAGTTGGACTGTGAGCTGACAAAAGGAAGCCGATCAAAGTTGCAAGGCAAGCTGAGCAATCATGCATCCATCATGTATACTGCTTGCCACTATTGCATATGTGACTCAGAAGGGACAGTCAGTTTGGGTGTTTGTTTTTCTTCAGCTGAAATCAGGCAGTTGATCACTCCCTCATCATTGTCAAAAATGACATGCAGTACATTGCAGTCATCTGATAACTGCCAATGCTGGATCACATTGCACAGCTTACACGGACAGCAGCTGAAGAGAAAGCAAGGTTTTGCTTACAACCACGCCACATTCAGAAGGCAATGCATCCAAGTATGGCAGCAATGAGATAGACTCTTACTCTGCACGCTGGTACTTGGCCACTGCCGTTGCCAAGTCCTTGCCCTTTGTTTGCAAAGCTAGACCAGCAAGGCCAGCAGCGTAAGCCTCAGCTTCCAGGTGTGTTCGTGAGTCGCCCTTTGCAGCTGCTAGTCTTGCCAGGTCAGCAGACCACTGCGCGGCTTTGCTGAAGCGTCTGACCTGATGCTGACGTCTGTGAGATGACATTTCCTCCTGCTTCTGGGCTTCGAGCTCTTTTCCTAGGCTCCACGCCCTCTCAGCATTCATGAGTGGTAGTGTGAGGTGTCTGTGTAGACATTGCATATGTCAGAGGAAGTCTGCTTTGATCTGAATCGATTCTGAGCAGATTCGTTGCTTACTGGAACATCCTCACTTTGAGTCTGACACCGTCTCTGCTTCCAGTTTCCTAGCTTGAAACTTGCCTCTGCCGTGCGTGAGCTTCAGGGCTTTTCGTGTGCGCTGCAGCTTGCGGGCGCAATATTGCCTGCATGATCAATGCAGATGCGTGCTGCACATGATCGCCCATATGCTGAACTTATTTCTGCGGCAATCTTGAGTGCAGTGGCATGCCTGTATCGCTTGAAGTCGTTATGTCGAAGGCCATGCTGAGCCTGGTTTTGCCTGACAGTCTGAAAGATGTCGAACGAAACGATGACACGGGCTTGCAGATCCTCCTGATGCTTTACTTCAGTTTCACCATCAGCCTGCTCCATGGTTTTGATCACCCCTCAGGCCAAGACTCAGAACTGCCGATCCGGGGACCGCAAGACAAGAGAATGATCAGGCAACACCAGAGCCTCAATACAGTGTTATTTGATGGTGGTCGTCACCCGCAATGGCTTCAGAACTGGTCACGTTGAAAGCCGGCAGTCCTGAGGAAGAAGAGTCTTGCAGGTTGTGATCGTGACCTATCCGGCCCAGTTTGACTTTGCAGCTAAGGTCTGCTTGCTACAGCGCGACAGGGGAGGCCACTGCCACAGAAGTACTGGAGTCCAGCCTGTACAGCTGCTGCTGAATCTTTCGTCTGACAGAGACGCCCTGCAGAGCAGGATGCAGACCTTGACCGCTAGTAACGCTTGTGCTGCACAAACCTGCCGGCAGTGCAGCCAAGCCCATCCCCTCAAACCGCTTCCGCTGCTTACGATACAGCACAGCAGAAGACGCGCGTCAAGATCACGACGTGGGCACGTGACGCAAATGGGCCTGAAGGCAGTGGAAACTTTCAATGCCAGCTTTGAGTTGCAACCAGAAGCTGAGACAGCTCTTCATCAACTCTTAGCTTCGCAAGCATTTTGCAAGCAAGTCGTCAAGGAGTGTCGCTTAGAAGAAGGATCCGAAGTCAAGTTTTCAGGTCAACTGTTCCAGCCAGTGCCATGGAGCGTCACAAGTAGAAAGGGCATGCCTCCAGAGTTTGAGAAATACTCTGACAACCCAGAATTCACAATCATCAACATCCCTCCAAATTTCATGTTTCAGGCAAAGATCTTCAAGCCATCAAGGCTATGTGCAATATTTGAAAGACTGTAGGTGTCTTCAGACACCCTATTGACAAACTGCCATGGTCAGCCACAAACATATACTGACTGTTAGCAAGACAGTATTTCATTTATTTCATGAAGAACATGTGCATTTGAAAGTCTTCTCAAACAGCTTTTGGTATCTTGTCTCAGATCAGTGCCGCTTCCCCTTTTTCTTTTTTGAGTCAGCAGCATGAGAGCTCTCGCTGTTTAGCTGTCCGCATTTCTCCAGCAGCATCCTGGCAGCATTGTTGATATGTGTAAATCTTGCTGGTCCCAGCTTGACTCCACCATACCATCGAGTAACCACAACAACGGTGTCTTTGATATCAAGAATCTGGAGCAGATGAAGCAGTCTGCCTCCTGCTGCATCCTCCCCGTCGTCATCATAATCCTGCAAACTATTCTGTTTGCAAAAACATGCAGCAGGTGGCACCATTGCAACATTGCCCACCGGAACTGCACAGACACGTCAGTGGCAAAAGGTTTGCACTTGCCGGGCTTGGCAGGAGCTTTTGTAAGTGGCAGTCTAAGCAATGGCGGTCACAGCAGCTATGTAACACCCTGAAGTCCTGCAAGTCAGACCAATGTCATGTGCAGGTCTAGATTCCAGCTAGAGTTCAAACCATCGCCACCAGTCATCAATGATGCTGTGCACAAAAGGTTTGAGGATTGCAGAGAGGAAGCACCTGGAGCCATGCATCCCGGTCTTTGACATAGATCCTGTACGCTAGGATATTATGTGTTGCATTTCTGATCTTGTTGTGCTGCAACAGTGTTGTCATACACTTCTCCACATCCTCTGGCGAGGTCACAGGAGCCAGATGCGCCTACAGCATGGCATACAATTGAGACAAGCTGACCTACGTTTCCTGTGCAAGGGACTGACCACTTGCCTGGCACATCAGCTATTCTGCAAGACAGATGCTCAGAATAGGAGCAAGCCCTATCACAGACGGTACAAATACAGCTTGGGTGTCACACAGTCACCACTCTTTCACAGTTACAGGCTGTCTATCGGCCTACCTGCTCACCTGGAATGTAGATTTGTGCTCAGTGAAAGGCGCTCCATGTATGATGAAATCTTCATTCATGCCCAGCTCACCAGGGTGTTGTGATTTGCCAGCCTTTTGATGTGCATCCAGATCTGCCTGGCAGCAATACAAACCAGATGAGGTCTGCAGCACATGTCACATGGGGCTGTTGCAAGTTTGCCATGACGCCATTTTTTGCAGCAAGCTGCTGTGCCAAGCACCCTTGTGAAATAAAAGCTGTAACAGCTGTTGACTGTAACAATGTGTACAGTTAAGGTACACAAGTCGGCGGCATTGCATAGCTATTTTATCCATATGTAGCTAAAGCTGGAAGGTTGCACACCTGTTGCAGTTTCGCTGCCAATTGTGCATCAGAGTCCACTTGATTTGTTGGCAGGTGTGCAGGCTCAGGTGCAGGAGCCCAGAGATGCTGTTGCTCCTTCAGCCATTCTGTCCAACTGTATAGAACCACCTCACCTGCAGTGAACAGCCCTGATTTCATGTCTGCACTTGTATACACTACCATTGGAGTGACTGGATGGTTCAGCTAGGGCATCACAACATGCTTGTCATTCCGAACATCCATGTGCATGCAATTATGACCGGCAGCCACATAGACACACTGCAGTCAGGACAGGGCTGCAGGCAGTGAGCATGCAGATGCACTGTTGAGCTGGAAGCATATTGTGTACCTGGTTTGAACTGAATTTCAAGCTCTCTGACAATCCATGCCCTGACATCATTGGACAAGTGAGGCCCATGAATCTCAGGAATAGGCGGAGCAGATGAGGGGTATGCAGGTGGCAAATGTACCCTCAAACACACATGTGGTTCATGTGAAAGGTCAGGTATAAACACCTACACCCAAGACGTTATCAAGCGAGTTGTGCGAATGCACAGTGTCGCTGGAATCCAACCCCAAAGCTAGGTCCTAGCAGCTCAACGAATTTAAGCAGCAAAAGAGTTCAGGCACCTGGCAGGTGGTGCGATCTGCGGCAATGACACAGTCGCCACCATAAATTGCTTCTAAGGCAGAAAGTTCGTCTTGCTGTTGCTGTTTGTCTGCAGCAAAATTGGACTCGGGTGTTATTTGCCTCACATCGATCCGACAAAAAGTAGGTGCAACCAGGAGAGTATGCTAAGTTCCGCACGCACCTTCGTCAGCGTTGTCGCAGGCGATGGGCATCGATCAAATCAAAAGAGGTTCAACAGCCATGATGACATGCAAGCTGTATAGCATGCCGTGCATGCTGCGCTTGCAGCATGCCGGTAGGGTTCCGCACAGCTTGACCTAGTCAGCGTTTTTGAGCCTATGTACACTGTCATTCGCGACACCGGTTGCCGGCGTGATCTCTGTTGTCTGTTCAAAACACAATTACATCTGCAAAGCCAACTCGTGTGAGTAACAACGCGTATCAAACAGCTTGTGTGGTCTCAATCGGTTTCAACAACTGTGCACCGGACACCACCGTGAGGTCGCTTGCAGCCTACGTGCAATAGATTGAGTGTTGATTGCAGTCTTTGTGCTGCTGCTGTCTGTGTTTGTATCGTCGCCTCGCGCAAGTGAGCCGTCCGCTGTCTGATCACCAGTGTGCATGCCGCAAACTGCCGGCCGAAACCCCAATACTGGCTGTGACCCACGCAATTGATTACATATCAAGGGAAATAGGCATCTTCAGCCGTCATGGATCGACGCAGTATCAGCATGTTCCTGGATGAGGAAGGTGCATATGCTCAAAATATGCTTGGTCACCACAGCTCATATTGCAACCCCATCTCCCAGCTGTTCTGAACTTGTCTGCAGAGAAAAGACAGCGGGAGAAGGAGAGAGAAAGAAGGCAATATGCTCGTCAAGATACCACGGGTTCATCAACGCCCCCCATACCAGAAGAGCCTGAGGATGATGACTCAGACGCTGGCTACATGAGTGGACAATCTCCCAGTCCTCCTGAGTCACACCTACCACCTCCTCCTGCTATGCACAGGCAGCATGCACCCCCCTCATCGTCCAACACAAGGACAAGCTCAGGATTCCGAGAACCTCCAGTCATATGGCACCACGACGGACCAGCACTTGCAATTGGGGGAGCCCAGTATCCAGGTACAGGGTGCAGCTGCAGCTGTACCACCCTCCTTGCTCACAGTCTGGGAGATCCTCCATCTGCCGTTCAAGACAAAGTTTGCTGTCATTGACTATGTCTCATGACACTGACACAGACCTGACACAGCAGCAAGGAGGCTGCAAAAGGGCTGAGGTCTCTGCATTTGCCATGCGTGTGGCTCTCACCAACACTCGCTGCCCTGCTGCAGTGACAAATGGGTCTGATGGCATAGTCAAGGAGTTTCATGAGGCTCTGCAGCGTTCGCCAGACACAGCAGTGGCTGTTGCAGCTATCAAGGTAGAATTCTTTCTGCCAGCCTGACATGGCCCCATCAACTGCAGCCCCTGTGCCTGTTGAAAAGTGCAACGCTGAGCAACCAACATCTTACTGTCTGCGGGGTGGAAGCCTGTGGCAGGTACCAAACATGGCATGTGCAGCGAACGTGACTGATGTCTTTGATCAACTCCCTTTTCCATTTGCACAGAATGTATAGACAAGCTGGTGCATGAAGCTCAGGCCTCATCATATGCAGCGAGTGTCGATACTCATTCATTCATGCACTCATCCAGGCATTTGCAAGGCTCTTTTTGGCCTACCTACTATCATTCGACCACTTGCCTGACAAACAAGTTCAAGTAAAAGTTATAAAAACGGTCACATATCGCTGACAGAGTGATGCTGCCATGTGCATGCAGGCTCTGACAAGCGTGATCAGGAACAGCACAGCTCAGACCATGATGGGACTTGAAAAGGAGCTGAAAGATGCTGCTGCATCCCTACAAGGGTCAGTGCCTTCTTGCTACCAACTCTGGTGACATGTAGTGCAGCACGTCAGTGCTGTCAATAGGCATTTGTATGGACTCATAAATGTGCCTGTCTATGTAACCCATATCAGACCATAAACCTCAGCCTCGTTGTTCCGGCATTTGCACACATTTCAGCATGCCACATGTGGTTGCCACCGCTGCCATATTGCGGCCTGCATGTTGGTGATTGCAACAGGCATACATCATGACACAGCGTATGCGTCAGCTGCAATCGTGGAGGTCACAGATCACTGCTAACTTGCTCTTTCATAATGTCTGCAGGTGCAATCCCACTGCCATTTCATTGAAGGCAGGATGTGAGCTATACCTGCGATACACGACTCGCACCTCTGCCATAGAAAATGAAGACTTTGCCACAGCAAAGGCCCGCATCATCGAGGTAGGCTTGGTACCACCTTCCTTGCTTTGTGCTCCAGCTGCCGCTGCAACATCAGCTTGTCTGTGTGAACTCATACTCACGCTCAGCAGCTCTGCTTTTGTACAGCATGTCAGACATGTTGGTGGGCACTACTCACACAGCCTCCTAGCCTGTGTGAAGTCACAGATGCAACACCTTTTATTGTCAAAGCCATTGGATAGGTTGTGATGGCTACCAATGCCATTGCAGAGGGGCAAGCAATTTGCCGAGACTTCAACGAGAGCGCGGCAGACCATCGCTGATTTGGGAGCAGGCTTTGTGCGACATGATGCTGTTGTCATGGTTCACGGCTTCTCCAGACTGGCTTTGGCTTTATTGCAGCAAGTTGTCGACAATGTAAGCAGCATATTACAAACATGTATTTGATGGATGCTGCATTGTCTGGCCTACATCTCTGGGCTGCTACAAGAAGGTTGCATCACTTTGTGTGTATCAAAAGGACATAGGAATGGGGCTTGTTTTGGTACAATGCTCATTGGTTGGCTTGCTCAAGCCCTGTTTTTACTTTGGTCCTGGTCTACACACAGCAGATGCAATCATTAAATCATTACTGTTATTACTACATGCAATTGTCAAGACGTATGTGGGTGCGTATGTGATTGTGTGCTTGTGTTAACAGGTACTTGACAAAACATGACCTTTGCAGGGTGTACAATTCAGTGTGGTGGTGACAGAGGGGCGGCCAGACGGTACTGGGCTGACAATGGCCAATGCTCTCAGCAAGATGAAAGTGCCCTGCACCATCGTCCTGGACTCTGCTGTTGCCTTTGCCCTGGAAGCCCTCAAGTAAATCCTCTGCATGTGTCCTGTGCCATCTGTGTATCAGGCGTTGACATATCCATATGTCGTGTCTTACGAATATGGTGGGAGGTTTGTCTACTGTTCATTGCTGAGGGCTCCAGTTTCACACAGACCCTGCCACTGCTGTGCAGCCAGGCAGGAATCTATGGAAGCATGCAATGCTGTTGACTAGTGCATGGTATTCAATGGGTTCTCATGAGGAGTGCTGACTTGTTCAATAAAGTTCATGGTTACCATGCGGCGTACAGTGCCAGCAGGCAATTGTGCAATCATGACACCGGCGGCTTCAGTGCATCAGGATGATGTGCATGTGTACTGCTGCAGGGTGAATCTAGTGCTAGTTGGTGCAGAGGGCGTGGTAGAGAATGGGGGGATTATCAACAAGCTGGGATCCTATCATGTTGCCATTGCTGCCAAAGAGCATGGCATCCCCTTCTACGTGGCAGCTGAAAGCTACAAGGTGATATTCACCTTGAGTATATCGCATTGCAGGACACTGTTCTCAACTGCACAATAGAGTCATTCTGGGCTGTTAGGATGACTCCTCATTTCTGCCTCATGCATTGCTGTTGTTCATGATGATGAGTGACTTGTTTGCTGACTGTACTGGCCTGTCTGAGCAAAGTGCATGTGCATGCAAGCTGCTACTGTGGGCTCTGAGTTCGGCTGCTGTGTTTGCTCTGGTTGATAGCGAAATGTCCTTTTGTGCAGTTTGCCAGGCTGTATCCTCTGAATCAACTGGATCTGCCAGTGGAAAAGAAGCATGTTGACTTCGGCCCCCTCATGGCACCAGGAGCTAAGATTGAGAACCCCTCCCGAGACTATACCCCTCCAAGTAAGCCATGATTGAATGGTCTTGTCACATCTAACGTCTGCTACTGATGGCCATAATGGCTTGCAGGGAAGTACATCTAGCAAGCCCATACATGCATCAGCACAGACTGTTCAATGAGTGCCTAGTCAGAGTCTGTATACAGCCATATGTGAGTCACTTGTGAGCACTTACGACAGAAAACGTTTTGATGCATTCTATCACTGGCTGAATGCACTGTGTGCCTGCAGAATACATCAGTCTGCTATTCACAGACCTGGGAGTGCTCACCCCAGCAGCTGTCAGTGATGAGCTGATACAGCTGTATGTCTGAAGCAGCAGCTCAATTGGTCACCAGGTGCCTTGCAATGAGAGCAAGACCGAGCAGCTTTTTTTTAAGCATTCCGTGCTTGCACGTTGCTTTTTGTTTGCCATACAGTATAGCTTGCATCCTGGTTGAACATCAGCCTGCCAGCTGCATTAATTTATGACCGTTATTGTGAATCTGGATACAACGTGTCACGAAAATTATCATGCAGGGTTGCTCTCACGTACCGTACTTTTGATTCTGGTGTTACATTTAAATATGTCAATGGATGAATCGATAGACTTCTGGCATTTTTCGTATCAGAAGCAGTTTAGAGCAGGGCTGCCTCGAGCAGATAGGACTTGGCCGGTATTGCAATTTGATTTCGCAGAAGTGATGCCGTCTTGGACGAGCTACAGTATGTAAACAAATAACCAGATTTGATCAGCAAGGAGTCAGACTTTTGCAGAGACCAGTGCACATAGGCTGTCATTCTGCTTCCAGCTGGAGCCCCCCAGGCCAGCAAATGGACATCTGCCTCGAGCAAATATGCAGTGAACATTTAGTTACGTAAACATTATGCGGCGACATGCATCAGCACGTGTTTGTAAAAAATTGCGGGGAGTGCAACAGTAATTCGATAATTAGTATCTACAATTGCTTTGGTAGCAAGCACGTGCCACTCTCTCAAAGTATGCTAATTGCTGCCGCAGTATGTATGCTAAACAACAGAACTCTACATATTCACTGTCCAACAGCAAACTCTACATGGGCATTAAGGTACGGCATAGGTAAGGTATCACGACACTGCACCTGTTCTTAGACTAGCACAACGCTGCCAAAACTAGTAGTACACATTTTGCTGCAACACCAAAGATCTGTGCAAACAACACTACCCAAAGCCTGTTACAAAATACCATTCAGAACCCGCTGGTAGTAGTCATACTGCCTTGTTCTCCACGCATCCAGGCTGTCGCTGATCATGCCCAGCACCACCTCCACACACTGCAAGTCAGACCGGCAGCATGAATTAGCAAAGTTGTTGGATTGACAGCAAGGCACCAGGTGTGACTGCAGCAGCAACACGTCTTTAAGGGCTGCTCTCATACCAAGACGCTGCCCACCTATGAGTCAGTCTGCATGCTCGCTAGCAACCAAGCCAACAGACAGGTTGAGCTTGATAGAGTCAAGTACACATTGTTGATGATTTGCAAGTGCTGGGCACTTACTTGAGTCTCTGTGAGTCCGAGGTGGAAGCGTTTGCGCAGGTTGTGCACACACCGGGGCCCTGCCTTGAATGCAGGACAGCCGCTGCCTTGCATCATCTCCACCAGCAGGATGACACGGTCCGCATGTTTGCGGCACGCCAGAAACCCTTGAATGCACAGCACCTGCACCAGCATGCAACAAACCTGGCTACATGGGCTACATGGTATGTTTCACCAGATGTAGTCTTTGTGTCAAGCAGCTGCAGAAGGGACCAGCATTAGTAAGGCATGCATGGGCATGAGTCACCACAAGAGAGGCCAATATGGTGATGATGCCCCAGAGATGTAGTCCTGTGAATGCAGCAGTAACGCCATGGCACAGTGCCAGGTCATGCATGTGGCTACCTTGAAATAGTCAAACAGCTCAGAAGCTTTGCCCTCAGAGTTGGAGTCCATGACCTCAAGCAGCTCGCGAGTCAATTTGAAGGGCGCAGCCTCGAAGTTGACACCACCTGGGGAGTTGCTGAGCATGAAGCCAAAGTCGATGTGGATGATGTGGCCGCGCTCGTCCAGCATGATGTTGCCATTGTGCCTGTCCTTGATTTGCAGGAAGAAGCAGACCAGGCTGTACCCTGCCATGCTCTCTACAAAGTTTCTTTGAGCCTCCAAGCAGTCGGGCGTCCCCTGTAAGCAGATTTGCACATTGATCACCATCAACTGACATCGCGCCGTTGCTTGTGTTGGAATCAATGACCAAAAGAATGCAACAAAATCCTGTAGTCCAGTGACTGTGGTGATTCAGTCTGGCTGAAGATGACTGCTATGGTAATTGCAGGCAGACCTAACATTGCCAGTGCAATTGCACTCTCTGCAACCTGGAATACAGACAAGTAGACAGTGCAGATACAGACAGCTATACAATGCAGACACAGACAGGTAGACAAGGCAGATACAGATAGGTAGACAATGCAGATACAGACAGGTAGACAATGCAGATACAGACACGTAGACAGTGCAGATACAGGCAGGTAGACGGTGCAGATACAGATAGGTAGACAATGCAAATACAGACAGGTAGACAACGCAGATACGGACAGGTACATAGCAGTGCAATCTGCACAGTTGTCTTCTAGCTGGTGGTAATATGAGCATTGCAGAGTGCCTGTTGGGCATGTCAGGGTGGGACGGTATACCTGTCCATGCCGTGCAATGAAATGATCTCGCAATGAGGCGCCAGGAGGAGATTTGGCTTTAATGGTGTGGATAGAAAGGCTGTCAGGTATGAGCTCTATGAGAGCCGTCCTGTTGCTGGTCACCAACACCTCATATGGCCGTAGCCACAGCGGCAACTGGGCCTCCTGCAGGAATCCAAAACAACCTTGCAACAGTGGCTCACGGCATGCTTGCTGAAATGAGTCTCTCGTTTCTGTGCAACATGCACTGACATGCCCTGTCTACAAGAGTGACAGTCTTTACAATGTCTACAGCATACTCTTGTCTGCAGGCAATACCATGCATAGACTTGCCTGGAAAATGTCGTAGAAGGTACTGATGAGCTGCACAGCTAGCAGCTCCTGACGGCAGTCATCTCCAGACTTGACGATGACCGGCCGCACCGCCCAAGCTGGTCTTCGCCCATGAGGTGACTCTGCCTGTATCCGTTTGCACTTGGCATCAAATCTGCATGTACATTTCATGTCAGCATACCGCACAGAAGGAAGTAAAAGTTTTGAAGCACTGCTTTGCGTTCTGCATTGTATTGCATGCAGGAAGCACATACACTGCCAGCACAAGCAAATGAGGAATGCCTCAAATCCTAGCTTGTGCACAGACAGCCTGTAGACCTTTTCACAACAAACTGCAAGTCACACCTCTCTCCATACACAGCAATCGCCTCCGCCCTTGCTTTCTCTCTGGCAGTGTGCATGCCTTGTAGCCCATCCCAGGCAGTGTCCAGAAGGTCACCAGAGGCGCTAGCAGCAGCACCGCTGTCAACTCTCTCCAGACTAGGACTAGACTCCAGGCTCTGTCCAGCAGCAGATGCGGTGACCCCAGTGGTAGTATCACCAGCTAAACCAGCATTGCTGCCCGAGACTGCCATCTGAGCATGCCGGGCCTCACTGAGCTGTGCACTATTGTTGCCCATGAACCCTGCGGACTGCCCAAATGGGTTTGCCTCAGCAGGTTTGCTGCTGCCCACTCCAGACAAGAAAGTGTTCAGACGCTCTGCAAAGGTTGTCCCTTGGCTGGTCCTGCTGGGCGGCCTCTGCTGCTGCTGCTGCT
>JAABUP010002846.1_pt1 | contig 32175 bp, 39 predicted proteins | sample 5559201 | NCBI WGS metagenome assembly JAABUP01 (sample SAMN10711887, study PRJNA513373) | rock metagenome | isolation source: Antarctica rocks | place: Antarctica
GGATGGGGGGGTGGCTCTCCGCCTCATTGACTTTGCTAATAGCCGCTTGCACTCTGAAGGTAGGCAGTCAGACTCACCCTCCTGCTTGTACACTGCATACTGCATAGTGGGTACTGTGGTAGATATGCTTGCTTGTAATTTGAATCAAGCACCCACTTGTATCCTGCTGTTGCACCTGTCTTGCTGATGCTGACTCAGCTGTCACATCATGTTGACACGTTCAAGTCAGCGTAACACAAGATGTTTACGCTGCGCTTGGAATGCACATTATGAAGTTCTTGTTTAACTTGCTTTTGACACTGACCCGACTCTCCTTTGCTGCCAGCACAATGTGACGTTAACCTGACTGAAGACCAGAGATTGGGTTCATGTCAAAAATGCATTAGATGGTCAGGCAAGCACATCTGATACATACAAGAGAGCACTCTCATTAACCACCACTTGTGCTGCAGACCACGTGCTAAACATGGCTTTCACATCAGCCTATGGGGCGCCCCAGCTGGTCAAGTATGTGGGGGTGGGTCCCCCCAAGCCAATGCAGGATGAGCCCAACGACATGCATGCAGTGGGCATAGTGCTGTTCCAGCTGCTTGCCAGCACTGATGCAGCCTGGCAGAGGCAATATGGGGAATGGATGTTTGGCCCCATGAACCAAGACCTTGAGCAGTACATCAAGCTGAAGAAGGACGGGGAGCAGAAGTCCTTCATGCGTACTGTTCTGCAACGGGAACACAAGGAGTGGGTAAGACACAACCCTGCACACGGCCCTGGCATGCACAAGTTTGCTCCACCATTACACCCTACAGCACTGCTGTGGGTCGGTCACTCTCTGTCGCGGCTACGGCCCCTTTCTGCTGCACGTTTGGACATGCATGTGCCTCACAAAACTGGATTTGACTTGCTCAAGATTGTAGAATGCTGCTGCTGCGGCTGCTGCTGCCCTGCTGCTGATGTCAGGCTGATTTCAACTGGCACATGTGCAGGCCATCTCCAATTGTGAGATCAACAAGAACAGCCATGGGTGCACATCAAAGGAGCTGCTTGCTGTCAAGAATGCAGCAGGAGTTCTGGAACCCAGGCGCAGATGCAGACACATAGGTAATACATGGACGTTGTTGTCCGGCCTAACACACCCTGAGGCAGAGAGCAGGATGACAGCGAAGCAGATGCTGCAGCTGAAATGGCTGCAAGATGCTGCTGCTGTTCCTCTACCACCATGCCCAATAGACATTTGAGCTGTACGGCATGGTGGCAGTTGTTGCAAGGGGACCAGTCTGTTTCAAGCACTGAGCAGCATTGACCACAAAACTGTAGCAGCCATCAAGTGTAGCAGCCGTCAAGGTCCTTGAACGGAAGCAAGAGTGTGTGTCTGGACCCTATGAGTTTCCGTACCTGTGAAGACTGCCAGCAGTTGCAGGCTTCTGCTGCAGCTTGATCAGTCTGACCTACCAAGCCTCTTTTTATGCTGATGCATGCAGCAGAGCACATCCAGGACTGAGCATTGCTAGGTGCAAACATGTATGTGAATGACTAGGCAGGCTATTGTCAGATTGTGCAGGTAGTGCCTTCAAATTACAGTCTGTGACAGTCTGTGCAAACATTGGTCGGAATAGACAGCTTAGCTGACTGGATGGTCTGCTTATTGCACACATGTCCTGGGTAAAGCTGCTCCTTCAATTTGACAAGCTTTTCGCTTATGCTGCAAGCCAGGAATGTTGTGTTACAGTCCTAATATTGAGTAAAAGTCAATAACAGAAGCAGTCAAGGTCCTAGCATGCTGCAAAGGGCTACAGTAGGCTATAGAATACCAGAACATTATTTGTGAAATTGCCGCCGTGTCCAATGGACATCAAAATTTAATGCAAATGTTGAGCTATACAGCACGGTGCCATGGCCAGCTGTTGCAAAACAACCAAGTTGCTCAACATGGCATGCATTGCACCTTTGCTAACGACGTCATTGCACACCTGTCGACAGATGGCACGCCCTGCAACTCGTGCGAGATCTGTGCAAGATATGCTGGCACGCAGTCGCTGTCCATCAGTACTCTGCAGAAGTCGAACAGCGCTCTTAAGTACACGAAAAATCCTCGTTTTTAGGCCCTGGGATTGGGTTCCATGGCTTTCTTTTTGTCCTTCCCAGACTACTCTCGTACATGCCTTTTGAGCGGACAGAACCCCTTGCTGTCTGCTCTCAATCAAGCCGCTGCTAGTACTAGTCGGGCTGATATCATCCTTGCGTAGAAGGCCCATCTGTTGCTGACCATCTCTGTTGGCGGTGACTCTCAGCAGGCTTCTGCAGAGCTTGCCAGACTGACTCACAAGCTACGCGTCTGACCTAGACCTGTTTGCTGCCATCGCGCGAAGGGCTTGGACCAGCTGCTGAAAGCCTTGCATAGACTGTCGTGCTTCACGCAACTCACACTGCACAGGTGTGTGCAATATTGACCGCCGTTTCTTCCTGAACCACTTGTCCGGTCTTTATTGACCCTACTGCTGGTCTGTCGCAGAGCGTCGCATCAGGATGCCTTTCCACACCCAGGACGCAAACGAGGCCTCTATCTTGCAATTCATAGAGACCGGCTACCGTGTCCCAGGCACCCCCCTGCTTTTCGACCTGCGGACAGCCGGCTTCGATATGGACCTGTTGCACAACGTCACACAGTCCACGGCCTCATGGGTCGAATACACTCGTTTGGCAGTACATACCACCGCCCAGCTCCATGTACTTCCACACGACAGTGTGAAGCTTGTGCTGCGGTGCCAGCTTGATGTGCCAGCGTGCACTTTTAACTTCTGCGGCCGGTCGCACACCCTTACTGAATTGGAAGCCATCCTCAGCTGACGACAGCTGACGACCTGGTAACCTTGCCAGGCATCTGGAAACATGAGCCAGTGCAGCTCAGAAAAATGCTTTCAGTATTGACAGTAGTGTCAGATGAGGCTTTCATATGGAGGGGTGTAGCATACCCATCTGTGGAAAGCCTGCACTACCACATAACTATGAAGATGGAGACACCGGTGAGAATGCATGCCATATACATGGCAAGCCCTATGCGGCATAAGCTGCATTTTGAATGCAGATAAATCCAAAATTCAATGTACACACCGCATGCCATTATGAAGGACGCCAGCATAACAGAATGCATAGACATTTAGCAAATGATTCCAGCCAACACAATGATTGCCTGAACACAACCCAGTAGATGCAATTGTAGCGCTGATGCAGCTCAGGATTGAGTCACCACTTGAGTCTTATGCAACTACGTTTCAACAAATCATCATCTCTAGCTGACGGTACTTTGCTTTATTGCGACAACCAACCGGCAGTCAATATGCTTAAACAGTCTTTGCGATATGACTGTATAATTATAAGCCATGTCGGCCTGCAGATGAGTGGGCTTGAGGATCCAGGTTGGAATGGTTGTCAGGAAGATCAGCCAGCAGAAGTGCGGTCTATCCAGAAGTACCAGGTGAGCTGATCTCATGCAGCACAAGATGTCGCAGTCTTGTGTTTGTGTGACCACTGTGACAGTCAATGACCACTGCAGTTTGCAACCCTAGCATGACAAAGCACAAGATTTTGTGCAAGCTTCAGCAGCTCACTTTGACAGCTGTTTGTGTAACAATGACGATGTGTGTGCCTCTTCATTGTTTCACTTGCTTGCCTTGAAAAAGCCTGCAAAGAACATGCTGTGCCATTACAACCACTAACACCGATGTTTAAAATTCACTAGACTGGTGGTTGCTTTGCATTTGTGCTTTGTTCAAGTCATACTGACTGTAAATACACAGGCTTGTTGTCAGCATTTGATGCAGTTTGATGATGCACTCAAACACATGGGCAAGCCTGCATTTGGCCTGTAGCCCATGCTCGATACCATGGCATTCAATCTGGTGAAAATCTTAAGGCATGAACATGCATGCAGGCATGGGCAGCGAAGGATGCTGCTGACATGTTCAAGCAGTACACCAGGCTAAGGTCTGGGACAGAACTGTTGCAGTTTCTCATGCACAACATCGAGGAAGCTGAAAGGATGAAAATTGTGGAGACCAAGGCCCTTGCCATGGTTGTCCTCTGTGCACAGCTTGACAATGCTGCTAAGCTACATGTCATGCGTTTCATGACTGAGTATCTTGGACATGATGATACGAATGTAAGTTTGATCTCTAAACAAGATTTGTGTCACAATGCCTCAGTGTGTGTGTGATTGCCATCAGGCTGTGATCAGACCATTTCTAAGATTTTGAGAGCAGCTTGTTGCATCAATTTTATTGCAAGCAACCATGATGGCGATTCATGCACATGCGTACAGTGTAAGCGTACATCCTGTCTTGCATGTCATACATGCATCTATTAGAGTGATATGCCTTCGGCTGCACAAGCACATTACTGTGGTGTATCATGAGCTGCTGAGCAACTCATCAACTGCCAATGCTGCTCTGTGTTATATTTATGGGTTTTTTTGTCTGTGCAGACTGAGGCTGAGTCATCACAGGCTGATAGACCTGAAGTGTCTGCAGCCAAACAACAAGTAGCACAGTCTTATGCAGACTTTTTTGAAAAAAGGAACCAACCTGCTGATCCCAAAGGTCCCACTGCCCTTGAGGCCGTTTCAGAAGATGAATTTTCTGAGGGTGGATCTCAGTCAGCCTCACACTTTGCGGCTGGAGGTGACGCATCAGACACCGATGGTGAAGGCACGGAGGAGTCCAATGACAACGAAGATAATGAAGGGGAAGAAGGTGAGGAAGGAGAGGGTGAGCAAGAAGAGCATGAGCAAGAAGAGTATGAGCAGAACTATCCAGATCCTGACTCAGAAGCTGACTCTTCTTCATCACCAGACGTAGAAGAGGTGGAGTAAAAGCAAAGCTTGGCGCACAGCTTATCAGCAATGCTACCGCTGTTAGGGGAAAGGCCGAGTTGGCAATGAACTGAAGCTATGAACTACAATAGCGTTGTGCAAATGTCACTGGTCAGCTGTTCTATTTTAATACAGCCTGTGTCCAGACAATTTTTACATTCAGCAACAACATTGCTCGATGCAAAATGAACCAAATCTCAGGCTGAACCTTCGTAGTCTTAAGACCTCAAGCTTGCAGTATCAGCAAAGCATCAAAATCAGACATCGAACAATTTAAATGACTTGTGCTTCTATGTGACTTGTGCTGCTCTGTTACACGCAGTGGAGGTAACGAGTTTGAACCTGCTTCATGGAGGAACATGGCAGCATGTAAATGCTGGCTTTTCGCTGACATCCTGAAGCTGCCAAGCTCCAAAGCACTGTGAATGGCACTTTGTACAGCAATTTGCGGCATGCATAACTTAGACATACTCAAAATCCATGGATGATGCTTTCATGATCCATAGCCCAGCCTATTGCAGCATGCTAGAACACTGACTGCTCCAGTCATGACTTGTACACAACTGTTGTTACATTCCTGGCTTGCAGCATAACAGCATAGCTTGCCAGATTGAAGCAGCAGCTTTACCCAAGCCATGCATGCAATAAGCAGACCATCCAGTAGCTAAGCTGTCCGTTGTGACCAATATTTGCACAAATTCACTCACAGAAATGCAGTGTAGTTTGAAGGCACTACCTGCACAAATTGACAACAGCCTGCCTAATCCTTAACAGGCATGTTTGCGCCTAACACTGCTCAACCCTGATTTTGCTCTGCTGCATGCATCAGCATCAAAAGAAGCTCTGTAAGTCAGACTGGCCAAGCTGCAGCAGAAGCCTGCATTTGCTGGCAGTCTTCAGAGCTAGTGAAATCACAGAGGCCAAACACAAATTCTTGCTTCCAAGGACCTTGCTACAATTTGGTTATCGATCCTGCTCAGTGCTTGAACCAATTTGGTCCCCCTGCAACAACTAGCACCATGCCATACAGCTCAAATGTCTATTGGACACGGTGGCAGGGGAACAGCAGCAGCATCTTGCAGCCATTTCAGCTGCAGCATCTGCTTTGCTGTCATCCTGCTCTCTGCCTCAGGGTGTGTTAGGCGGGACAACAACGTCCATGTGTTGGCTATGTGTCTGCCTCTGCGCCTGAGTTCCAGACCTCCTGCTGCCATCATAACAGCAGGCAGCTGCTTTGAGTTGCACCCACGGCTGTTCTTGTTGATCTCACTATTGGAAATGGCCTGCACATTTGCCAGTTGAAATCAGCCTGAATTCAGCAGCAGCAGCAGCAGCAGCATTCTGCAGGCTTCAGCAAGTTGAATGCAGGTTTGTGTGGCAAGTGCGCGTCCACACATGAAGCCAAAAGGGGCTGTAGTTGCAACAGAGAGTGACAACCGAAAGCAGTGCTGTAAGGTGTAATGGTGGAGCAGCCTTGTTCATGGCAGTGCTGTGTGCAGGGGTCTGTCTTACCCATTCCTTGTGCTCCCGTTGCAGCACAGTACGCATGAAGGACTTCTGCTCCCCGTCCTTCTTCAGCTTGATGTACTGCTCAAGGTCATTGTTCATGGGGCCAAACATCCATTCCCCATATTGCCTCTGCCAGGCTGCGTCAGTACTGGCAAGCAGCTGGAACAGCACTGCACCCACTGCATGCATGTCGTTGGGCTCATCCTGCATTGGCTTGGGGGGACCCACCCCCACATACTCAACCAGCTGGGGCGCCCCATAGGCTGATGTGAAAGCCATGTTTAGCACGTGGTCTGCAGCACAAGTGATTGTCAATGACAGTGCTCTCTTATATATATCAAATGAGCTTGCCTGACGGTCTTATGCATTTTTGACCAGCCAAACGGCTGGTGAAGGAAAGTCGGGGCAGTGTTTTACTGTCAAAAGCAAGTTAAATCTGAACTTCATAATGCGCATTCCATGCGTAGCCTAAAACATCTTGTGTTACGCTGACTTGAACGTGTCAACAACAAGATGCTACCGCTGAGTCTGCATCAGCAAGACAGGTGCAACAGCAGGATACAAGTGGGTGCTTGATTCAAATTACAAGCAAGCATATCTACCACAGTACCCACTATGCAGTATGCAGTGTACAAGCAGGAGGGTGAGTCTGACTGCCTACCTTCAGAGTGCAAGCGGCTATTAGCAAAGTCGATGAGGCGGAGAGCCACCCCCCCATCCCCCCAGACAGCCATTATGTTGTGCGGCTTGATGTCCCTGTGGCTTCTCTCTTCATGCAGTTCATCCAGCATCTGCACCATGACGCATGAAACACATGTTAACGCAGCCGTTCATGCAAGCACAATGCCATGGCCGTTCAGTGCTGATAGCACCTGCCTCACACACACACACACACACACACACACAGACAGACACACAGAGATAGACAGACACCTGCACAAACATAGACAGACACACACGCACACACACACACACAAACAGACACATGCAACTTGGAGCAGCAACAGGTTCTGCAATGTGGCAGCTGAGAGCAACAACAGATCATGCAGATGGCAGTGTGGCAGCTCAGAACAGCAAAAGATGACCTGTGCGAGAGCATACGCCACATGCATGGTAGCCTGCCACACCCAGGCCTTCAGATCCTTCAGCTCAGAGCCCTCAAGGCTGCCCACTCGCTGCTGCACCGCCGTGCACACTGCCTGCAGATCCTTGCCAGGCACCAGCCTGCACGTAACCACAGCCTCTGTCAACATCAGCAATACAACCCAACATTGAGGAGTGCGCTGTCATCAGGAGGGGCCAGAGCATCTGCAGTTGACTCCAGTCTGCATGCCAGTGTGGCAAAGGTGTGCATGCAAGGGGTCATGAGCTGCGCAATGACATGTGTATGTGTGTGCATAGCAAACACAGAGCACTGCCTCATGGGTTGGAAAGTCAAAATCAGCCAGGCTGCAGTTCTTTCATTTATGATGGGGTAACAACAGCTTCAAGACTGAGCAGCAGATGCGTGTGGATCAGAAGCACTGGCTGTAGCACAGCTGCAACGATTCTATTTTTGGCAAGCAAGCTCTTGTTGTGTCTCTGCAGAAACAACACACATAATATCATGGCATTGTGCTCACTATGCAATCTGCCCACAACTTGTTCATGAGAGATGGCATTCACTTGTGCGCGCAAAATGCACATCTCACAGCTATGGATCTCACCCAATGATCAGGTTGGCACATGGCCGCATTTTGCGCCTGGAATATTTGCGCCTGGGCTGATCGCTCTCCTCACTCATGAACGAGTCGTAGAAGTGTGACACATAAGGCTTGGCCCCCAGAGACTTCAGCACAACCTCCTCACGCTCTGCCAGAGCTTGGTTGGATCCTTGGTCCACAAAGATCATCTTGACCGCCACGTCTTGGCCGGGGATCAGAGTGCCCAGGTCAGCAGAAGGCTGTAGAGCATGCAGCTCAGCCTCAGACCTCACCCTGGCCCTGCATGTGCAACACACATGTAGATGTAGAGAAATGGCCAAGCCAAGAAAGATGCTTTCTGAAAATGGCATAAGTGGTGCTACAATACTCACATTGGCTTGATGATGAAGATTACAAAATCCTCTTGAAAGTCCACGCAATCAGTGCAAGCATTCACAGCATGTCTATAGCTTGAGACAGGACAAGCTGGGCAACGCATAGCACTGATGTGCCTGACAGACTATGGACTGCTTTTGGTTGATGGCAGTGAGAAAGCTACCTGTACACGACAGCAGTTGCGCCAGAGGACAGCTTTCTGGCCTTGGGGTCCTTCAGGCGCTCCAGGCGCTGATCACCAGGGACCACCTCATACTTGCTGTCGGCACACCCCTCCACACCACTCTGCACAGGCTCAGCTGCATCAGCGGCAGCCACACCAACTGGTGCTGTGCTGCTGGCAGACTCAGGCACTGCTGCTGCCTCGGCAGCTTCTGAAGCTCTTGCTGTTGCATGTGCTGATTCTGTGACTGCAGAGCCTGCTGCTGTTGCATCTGCCAAGTCAAGAGTGGAGGTGGATGCTGATTCGCTCTGGGTGGAGACCTTGGTCTTGGCTGACTGCTTCTTGGTTTTGGGCTTGGTGGAAGTCTTGCCACTGGTACCAGCTTGGCCTGCAGGGTGATTTGCTGCAATCATGTCTCCCTCAGAGTCTGCTGCAGGGTCTTCCAATGCAGCCCTTGCCTTGGATTTGGACTTGGTCTTAGACTTCAGCTTAGATTTGGGCTTGGCTGCAGGGGCATCTGGCACAGGCTTTGCCTCAGCACCCACGCCAAGGTCATCAGCTGCAGCCTTGTCCCTAGAGCACCCAGCAGAGCCTTCTGCTGCGCTGACAGCTGAGTCAGGCAGAACTACAGGGCTGTTGGGTGCAGCCCTGGCCTCTGGAGCAGCAGAATGCACGCCAGCAGAGGCGGGGTCTGGAAGCACATTGGCAGTGGTTACTGCAGATTTTGAGGGTGGACCAGCTGTGGTTTTTGTGGTGGTTGGGTGTACATCTTGGGTAGCACCAGTCATGGCAGGGGCCACGTCGGTGGTGGCCTCAGCAGCTGTCACATCTTTGACTTCAAGGCTGGCGGTGTCAGTAGGTGCATTCTGGCTTGCATGGCCAAAGGCAGAGGCTAGACCCATCATGACCTCAGCAACTGCCTTGTCTGTGCCAGCAGCAACTTCATCAGTGGAAAGCTCCAGATCAGCACTGCTGGTGATCTTGGCCCCAGCTGTGGGGTGAAGAGCTGCAGCTGTGGGTGCGCTGCCAGTGGCTGTAGGCGTCTGAGCAATGCCCTCTGCCTTCAGGATATAGGTCACCTATATCTGCGGGACTGACAGTATCCTGCATGCCCTGAGGGCTGTTGGGGCCCTCAACAGGGCTGTTTGGAACAGCCCCAGGGTGACCGCTCTGTGCTGGCACGCTGAAGCTGTTGATTGCCTGCAAGCCCCTACTTCCTGAGGGCTGACCAGTTGTGGTCTCTGCGGTGGCTGGATGGACATCCTGGAAAGCACCAGTCATGGCAGGAGGCACACCAGTGGTGGCCTCAGCAGCTGCCACATCTTTGACTTCAAGGCTGGCGGTGAATGTGGGTGCATTCTGGCTCGCATGGCCAATGGCAGGAGGCAGACAAATGCTGACCTCAGCAGCTGCCTTGTCTGTGCCAGCAGCAATCTCGTCAGTGGGAAGCTTCACATCAGCATTGCTGGTGATCTTGGCCCCAGCTGTGGGGCAAAGAGCTGCAGCTGTGGGCGCGCTGCCAGTGGCCGTAGGCGCCTCATCAACGCCCTCTGCCTTCAGGTGTGCCACCTGACTTGTACCGGGACTGTCATTGTACAGCATGCCCTGAGGGCTGTTGGGGCCTGAACAGGGCTGCTTGAAACAGCCCCATGCTGACCGCTCTTTGCTGGCATACTAGAGATGTTGATTGCCTGCACGCCCAAAGGGCTGCTGGAAGCAATGACAGAGCTATCTGGACCAGCCATAATCTGACTGCTGTCTCCTGTCACTACTGCACCAGCGGGCTCTTCTTCTTCCACAGGAGGAGATGCTGCAGGCTTACTGGATGCACTGCTGGTAGTGACCCCTTCCAAGGCAACCTTGCTGGTCTCAGTCAACCCATCCTCAGCATTGTTGGGTGGAGCATGGTGTCCCTCAGTGGCTGGTGATGGCGTCAGAACCACCTCTACAACCTCACTGATGCCAGACTGCTCAGCTGACACTGGCTCCCTGTCAAGTGCAGCGCTGCCTTCTGAATCAGCTGTCAAGGCTGACTGCTGGTCGTGCTCTGCCTCAGGTTGAGCTGACGGGGAGTCCACATGAGAAGCAGCAAAGGGCTTGGAGGCTTGACTGCTTGGCAGGGCCTGCTGTGAGGAAATGCTGCCCTGTGCCTCATGATGAGCTGAAGGGCCCTTTTGAGCATGAGCTGCCTGCTGCAAGCCAGGGCTTCCACCCGCCTGCCTCACACTTAGGGCTGGAGCTGTTTCAAATACAGATGCCTGTTCACTGAAACTGCAGCTCTCTGTTTGGCATTTCTGAGAAGCCGACGCGCTGCTTGTGTTGCCAACTTGCTGAACTGCAACAGTGCTGTCATGCGGTCTAGTCTGTGATACCTCTGATGACCCAGGCTCACTCTCAGATGTCTGCTGACTGGCAGCCTGATCCGGGAGAACAGAGAGTCTTTCAGCTGCTTGCTGAAGGGCAAGGCCAAGCTCCGGCTGCTCATTGACTGCGGTCATTGGGGAAATAACAGCTGCCTGCTGAGAGGTGCTTGCCTCTTGTTGGTGATGAGTGTCATTCGACGGCCTGTCTGCTGGTGGAGCCGATGGGCCAGCAAGCAGCTCCTCTGATGGGCCAGCAAGCAGCTCCTCTGATGGGCCAGCAAGCAGCTCCTCTGATGGGCCAGCAAGCAGCTCCTCTGATGGGCCAGCAAGCAGCTCCTCTGACTGCCGCAGGACATCAGCAGCCACAACCACTTCCTGCACAGGCAGCTTGATGTCAGGGGACACTACCATTGCATTGATAACCTGGCTTGAACCTGGATGCCTATGTTGGGATCTTCAGTTCACTGCTTGAGGAGCAGGAGCAGAGATAGGTGCAGCAGCAGATGCCAGATGGCTGCTGGCAATAGGGAGTCAGCACTTAGGGGTCAGCAACAAGGGGTCAAGTGAGGAAGGTGAGGAAGGGACCACCAGCACAGGTCATTCTGGAGCCAGCAGGAGAAGGAAGGAAGGAAGGAAGGAATGAAGGAAGGAATGGAACATCAAATGAAAATACAAACAGAAAGAATGATAGGTCAGATGAACAAACGAACACAAGGCCAGGCAGAATGGCTGCAGATGATGCTGACTATGACCATGAGCCTAAACTGTTCACCTGAGCAAGCATCGGCAGAGTGAGGTCCAGCCCGAGCAGACCCATGGCTATTGCGCAAGAGGTGGCAGGCAGCAGGTCCTTCACCAGTGCTGGCAGGTTCCCTCTCTTGATGATGCCATACAAGTGCTCAGCCAAGCCAGCAGATGCACCAACCACCTTGTTCCCGCCAAGGATTCTCTGCAACATTGCAATGCACACGCCTCAGATGCTGCAGAGCCCCAGATGAGATCTGCTGTGGGACAAATCAGCTGTTTGTGGACGTGAATGGTTGCAAGATGACAGCAGAGGGACAAGGTACTGAAGCCGTTCCAACCCTTGTGCCTTCAGACACAGAGAAGAAAGCGTACAATCATGTTGAAACACTGCATGAAGAGCAGGCTCCTAAAAGCTTCTATAATAACGAGCACTCCCCAGCTGCAATTAAAAGCTGTGTACCACATCAAGCCTTGCCAACATTGCACGTAAGCAGCAGACTCACGGGTCAGACTACATGAAGCAAGCTGAGCAGCCAGTAAATCTTCAAGCAATGTCTGTAAAGAAAGATGTCCATGTCAGCTGTTGGAAGAACACAAAACGCAGCAGCAGAGGCTGCTGTCAAAATTACACAAGCAGCAGCATCAGACCCAACTGGAAGACATCATCTCTAGCTTGCAAACATCAGCAGTAACAGCAAATAGGTAGTCTTGGTGGTTTTCATCTCTAAACTTGAAGTGAAATTTTTCCACTGAATTTGATGCTGCCGCTGCAACTCGCTTAAATTGCAACAACTGATGTGGACATGTTTGTAATAACCATTGCTCCAGGGTTGCTTGCAACTCAGCAATGACAGACTGCATCGCATGTAAGTATGGGTGTCACATAAAACAAACCTCATGACAGTGCAGCAGAGGGAATTACTTGACGTTGACAGAAGACGAAGCTGTGTACCTGGGCATACATGGCAATGAGGGAGTCCACATCCTGCTCTGCCTGGGCGGCCATCTCACCCAATTGTTCCTCGCTTCCTCAAGTCACCAGCTGCATCACCCTCTGCAGACAAGACAGGATGTTCAACGTCATGCAATTGTGGTGCAAGAAATGCTTTGAAGGTGCTCAACAAAAGCATGAGCGTAGGTACAGGTACACTTCCACACAAGAAGAAGCATGCGCAAACAAAAGACTGCTTCCTTCAGAGTGCAGATGGCACAGGCTTAGCACTTATGCGCACCTGAAAGCTGCCGTGCAGCTGACTTCGTGCTGTATGCTCTGCTCCCATCCATGCACCATGAGCCATATGAGCAAGCAGGCCCGTGACTGAGACATCTGAGAGCTCCAATGCACTTGCTTTGCAGGGCTCTGTGCTTGAGAGAGTCTGCATCCACAGCAAAATATATGACTAGTATGGCAGGCATGGGCCCACTATGGAACAATGGTTTAGCTCTTTGAGCACTGCTGTTGTTGCATAACTCTTCACACTGCTGTTGTGTCTGGTGAGACACACAGGTTGCTCTGTGAAGAAGAGCCTTGGACTTGAGTTGCTCTTCACCTCAAAAAAGGGGTGGCCTACCTGTGTCAGTGAGCTGTGTTTGGCTTGCACAACCAAATCGACTCGCAGGACAAGAGAGTGCAAGCGCAAGGTTGCCAGAACTGCTGACACAGCCATCGATGGAACCAGCAGCTGTAGGAGATGATTTGGAGCTGTCGCGAGCTTTTTGCTCTGCGTCAAACAGACCGTAGTGTGTGCAAGTGAGTTTGCAGGGTGACAATCCAGTTTTGACTGTAGCACACAGTGTGCGGTCTGGTTACACAAAGTCGCTTACCACTCTGGTGATTCTTTTCACGCCGGGAAATGCGCCAAGAACGGTGCTGCATGGCCTACTCGCCCTGCTTGCGGTTGCCAGGCCTGGACACACAGCTTTGCACCGTGCTGAGCGGCATGCCCGCCCAAGCTAGCTGAACAAAGCCACACTTCTGTCCATGCTTTTGGTTGGCCTTCGGCCTTTACATGTATAGATTACCGCGCACCTCGTCTCGCAAGAGATGTGACATCAGTGTATAGTGTAGGTATATTAGAATTGCATTTCGGCTAAACGTGTTGCAATGCATTGTTTCAAAATTTCGACATTCCTTTCGCATAAAGCCAAAACGCAAAATCATCGTTGCCCTTCGCGATGCACGGGAGGGTTGTGGTGATGAGCTCGAGTCGTTCGTTGCAGCTTGGGTATGGCGTTGTGAGAGTTTAGACACAGTATAGAATGGCAGAGGCCCGTCTGCTTGTTGCACACATTGCCTGGTAAGCTGTTGAGTTTGCAAACTATGTCATGCTGCAAGCCAGGCATATCCTGTGCATATCATGGAGGTCAAGGTTCCAGCATGCTGCAACAGGCTAGGCTATGGATTAACAAAATGCCTTCCATCCAAGGCATGCTAGATGCCTGTTACACATGAAACAGTCCTCATGCATGCACGCACTGTACATTTGCGCATTGACTGCCAGCATGGTTGCATGCAATGGCCACTGGTCCACTCTGTCAACAAGGGGGACAAGATTTTGATTGCGAGAGCCACCGCCAATGATGCAGCAAATTTGATGCAACAAGTTGCTCTCAAAAGCCTGAAAGTATGCCAAAAAAGAAAACAAAGACCAGAAAACATGTGAAACTGTCACAATGAAAGTAATAAAGATGACAAACAGTATGCTATGTAGCAGGTGGAACAGTGTCTACTTTGTCCTTCCGGCAAACACAATGCCTTCTTGAAGCGGCAGGACATCATACTGAGCCTCTCCTTTCAGACTTGGCATCCAGTGAGATACTCTTCTGAAGCTTATCACATGGTGCTTGTCAGTGGTGTCAAGCTGAGCGCCAAACACAACAATGGCGAGGGTCTTTGCATCCATAAGTCCCATCTTCTCAGCTTCTTCTATGTTCCGTACAAGGAAGTCCAGGACTTTCACCCCAAAACTTACCTTGGTGTATTTCTGCAGCATGTCAGATGCATCCTTCACTGCTTGCTCCTGCATCCATTTGCATGTCTCAAGAATTGCAACTAGAGCCAGGGGTAACTAATTGGTCAGTCATACAAAGTCAAATGCCATTGTGTTGCTCACGAGCTAAAGGCCAAGTGCAGGCTTGCTCAGGTGCTTAACTGCATCATCAAACTGTACTGGTGCTAGCTGTAAGTCTGTGCGTTTGTTGTCAACACAGCTTGAACAAGGCACAAACAAAGAGCAAGCAGTGTTCTGGTGACATGCGAACATCAGTGCTGGTCGTAGCATGTGCTGTGGTAGCTAGTGTAAGGCAAGCAGTCGAAACGATGAAGAGGCGCACACATCGTCATTGCAATATACACTAGCGTTCAAAGTGAGTTGCTGAAGCATCCATAAAAGGTTAGTATTACGTAATACGCTGTTGGCATCACGTTAGACTTGCAGACTGCAGTTACTGTCATGACAAAAACAGAAGAGCATCTGGCACATGCACACTCTGTCTAAGCAACATATTTGCACTGCATGAGATGAGCTCACCTGGTATTTCTGCATTGCACGCACAAGTGTTGACTGATCCTGAATGGAGTAATATCCGCTGCATACTGCCGCCCGCCGCCCATTCCAACCTGGGTCTTCAAGCTCATCAATCTGCAGGCAGACATGTTTGTACAGTCAGTTCATAAACGCTGTATATGCGTGCAAAGGTTCGTTGCCGTTTGCTTGTCACAGCAAAGCAAAGTATCCTCAGCAATTGCTAATCATGTTCATTTGTTGCAACATCAGCAGCCTACAGTGTTGCACAATACGTAAGTGGCAACTCAATGCTGAATTGCATTGTGCTAAAAGCACTGACAATCTGTGTTGGCTGGGGCCTCCATCATGGCATGCATTGCTGCTCTCTTCATTCAATGTGCATCAAGAACCATGCCACATACCACTTGACATATGGCATGTGCTCTCACCTGTGTCTCCAATGTTGCGGTAATGTGATAGTGGAGGCTTTCTAAGGATGGGTATACTGAGTCCCCCCATGAAAAAGCCTTGTCTGACACTTTTTTGAGCATCAATAACACTTTTCTAAGCTGCACTGGGTTGTGTTTCCAGTTGCTAGGCAAATTCACCAGTTTGTCTGCTGCAAGGAGGATTGCTTCCAGATCAATTAAGGTATATGACCGGCCGCAGAAGGTATAGGTGCACGCGGGTCCATCAAGCTGGTACCGCAGCACAAGCCTCACTGTCGCATCAGGAAATACTTGGATTTGGACCTCTGTCTGTACTGCCAAGTGATCGTACTCAATCAACGGGGCCGTGCTGTGTGTGACCTTTTTCAGCACTTTCATATCGAACCCTCCTGCTGTTCTCAGGTCGAACATCCTAAGAGGGATCCGGCTGCGTGTAGTCACGAAGCGGGACAGAAGAGCCGCGTTCTGCATCTCGAAGGCGGTCCGGGTGGTGAAAGGCATCGTGGGACTCTGCAACAGGGGCCACAATAAGCAAGGGTCCTTGAAGATAGAGGGCCTAGAAATAACGGCGGCAGACATGGCACACACCTGTGCAGTGTGACGTGAACGTGGTCTGCGCGCAGCGCAAGAGTGCACGGACTCTCAACACCACTGGCACGACGAGCAAATAGTTTTAGGTCAAGCCCGTTGACTCACTGGCTGGCTCTGCAGAAGCCTGTCAATTGTCACCTAGTAGTACACAGACCGCCAGCAGCGGCAGATTGGTTATTTTCTCAAGCTCAGCACGGCTTGAACAAGAGCAGCAATTGTTGCTTAAGGTTGTGGTCACGCAACTCTGGGCCCAGGCGGTATCAAGGTACGGTGATTTAGGCTCTGGGACAGGCCAAACAAACGGTCCAGATCTGGATCCCAGGCATTTTCAGAGTTTCGTGTACTTAAGAACGCCAATGCTCGCAGTTCAGTGCTGCAGGCGAGAAGGCAATGTAAGCTCGAGATCATAACAATATGCCACCTTACGATGCCTGTCTATTGAGGCAATATTGCTGTGTATTGCGGGCTTGCACATTCAAATGCATGTAAATATTGCTGCTCATGCTCCTCATCAGCATCACCGTACTGGGGTCTGCCGTTGCCACGTGGCAGTGCATGAGTGGAGAGCATACATGCAATGGTACAGGGCACTCTCGGTGAGCTCTTCAGCGGCGCCCCCCAGGCTGACTGACAGTGTGTTGTACGCCCACATGTGTACACCACCAGAGTTGGCACCATGCATCTTGTGAATCATTGTGCAACATTGTGATGAATGAAGCACATGTCCAGAAGATGCTTTATTGCAGTAAAGCAACTGCAAGTCCTGTTGTAACAGTACTGTGAATGTTCGTAGTTCTGCATGACCTTCTAACGATTCCCCAAGCATTACGTACCAGTTGAATCATCAAAGGATGGATCCGAAAATGATAGCCTTGCAAATGCAGTGCTCTGCTCTTCAAGCACACTCACTAACTGCCCTTGAGCCCTCAACATCAGCCTAGGTCTGCCTTTCATGGTGGGCAAATTGCCTTTTGCTGCCTTTGACCACATGGGCACACCCTCCCCTGCATCCGGTGCAGCTTACCCCTGACTCTTGGTCACAATTTGCGTGTATGGCTCTGTTCAAGATGCTGTTTCACCAGATGGACTGCATCCGCAGCACAGCCCCAGTGCAGTGTAATGCCAGCCCCACCGTGGCCGTAGTTGTGTACAACAGGTAGGCTCTTCACTTGCCCATCAACAGTTGTCACCTGCAAGAACAGCAAACCCTATCGACCAGTACTACAGAGTGCAGGCGCCATGCAGCAGCAGGGCCGAGAAACGTGAGCAACATGATGGTTATATAACTATATATAGAACAGAAGACTGTACAGCTTCTGGTGATGATACCACGAGCCCCCTGAGGCAGCAGCCCAGCGCTGAGCCAAAAGGGCTTTAGCCCAGCATTAGGCTGATTCTCATGTATCCATCAGCACTAAGTCAACATGGTGGTGTTTTGTCACTGCTGATGACTGCATGATGAATTTAGATCATAGCTGATGACTGCATGGTTGAGTTGTTTGCTACCTGGGTGCTGCACTTCCTGATTAAACCCATGCACACTGGGTATGAGCATAACGTGAATGGGTCAAACAAGGGGATGCACCAAAGGGGCAACAATTGAATACAACGATGGGCCAAACAAGGGCACCACCCAGGCAGGAAGCATGGTACAGATGAGTCAATGCTGACACCAACACTAGCGTCTCTCCACTGTTTACCCACCAGTCAATCCAGTTCTGTAAGACACCAAGTTTCATGCGCTTCACCATAATACATTGGAACTTGATCCTCTGCCACTTTACAACTACTGCATGTGAACTTGCACGCATGCAACAGCCCAGCATCACACCTGCTGGTACTCCAAGCTGACAAGGACTCGATCTCTGGCCGGTCTGAGGCCCGCCCACTCTGACACCACCTCAGCATGCCTCAAGCTTGGTACCATTTTGCAGCAGCCTTGCATGATGCGCTCCCTGTCCTGCATTGCAACAACAGAGATGTGACACAGGAGAAGGAAGACTTGAGCTCTGTTGAACGTGAAAGTCTGTCCTGAGAGTGTGCATGCAACAAATGATCTACATTGGCAACCCTCACAGCACGTAGCGTTTTGGCCCACTGCATTGTCAGAACAAACTTTACGAATGCGCAGAGTGAGTGCTCTGTTTTAACTGCATGTGAGGTGACTGCGATGTGCTGCCGTGTGCTTGTGTTTATGTTCACATGTTGCTGAAGTACAGCCCTTGTCAATCATGCACACATATTGCGTTGCCCAGGCAGTGCCTTTTGAGTCACAGCAGCATGCAACATTGTGTCTACATGGGCTAATGCAGTGCTGATGAGCTGTATGGATGTGTGCATTGCACAACACGGGTGACCCATTTATTGATTCTGGCGTTTGTTGTCTTCAATTTTGTGTTTGCTTCAAAGTTTGCTGTCTGTCATCCCACAACAAAGCTCACAATGTCAGCAGGAGAGAGGCATTTCTCAACAACAATGACAGTCTCTTGACCAGACAAGAGAAAGACCAAAATTACCTGTTGGCTTACACTGGTGTCATAGTTGCCCTTTTGGGTTGTGCCGCCTAGGACCACAGTCTCAAAGTTGGGGATGATGTAGAACTGACCATTGTTATTCATATAGTTCTTGACCCAGGGAGCCCTTACCCTGATCACCTGACCCCTACAATAATAAACATATAGTATTTAGTTTACATTTAAACGTTTAGTATATACCTTACATATGGTACATATGGCATGATACTTGCTCTATTTTTTGTCATGCCTAGATTTCCCCATGTGGACTGGCAGCACAAGCCATCAGCTAGCTACTATGTACAGAAGCTATGATGTGCAGATAACAGCTACATCGTAGACAGTCACCAACCTGACAGGTGTCAGCTTGTCATCTCTGAACAGTTCTTTAGAGCCCAGTCCTGCACAGTTCACTACCAGATCAAACTCTTGCGCTATCTCTGACAAGTCATTGATTTTCCTCTGCTGCACAGTGCCCCCTGCCTGCATAAGCATGAGGCAAGTGGCATGTGGCATGACAGCAACAGCTTGACCACAACAACAGCCCTGAATGTGACTGCCAGATTGTCTGGCTCATCGCTTGCTAGTTGGCAGTTGATGGACATGTGGATGGACTTGTGAAAAAATGAGCTGAGCTTGTAGCAGTGGACGTGCCTTGCATGAGGCATCACGAGCTGCCTCTGTAGCAGCATCTTTTGAGGTAAGCTTGCATGGCTGAACATACGCCTCGTGGGGCTTACCTGTGTAAACTGCTTGCGCAGGTACTGCATGTACAGCTGCGAGTCACAGATGACAGTTGTGTACTTCCAGCCATGCGTCCAAGGATGCCCTGGAAACATGTCTAGCTCCCTCCTGCTGAGCTGTTGAAAAAATGGAACAATTTCCTTCCAAAAGGGTTCTTCCATGGGTTTCTGCAGCACGGTCATAATGTTGTGCGTTTTGTCATCCCTGTGTTCAACTAGGACTGCAATGACCAATTGTGGCTCGACAACCAGCTGCCAAAATGTGAAAGCCAATATACTGTTTAGAACTTCTATTGACAGCACCACTGCACGTGCTCCACTGAGTATAATGCGCAGGTAGGATGCATGATGGAGGGATGCAAGAGTAACAAGTTGATGATGAAGCTTACGTCCCAGAGTTGATATGCATCTACCAACTGCATGCCAGATGCTGCCGCTGCTGGGGACTGGAAGAGCTTGAGCATGTGCTGAAAAGTAGCCTCGCCCCATGTGATCACGTCGGTAGAAGGTGTGTCGCCTGCATTGAACAAGGCATACATGCCATTGGATGGACTTCTCAAATGGCTCAACCGTTGCAACAGCATGTGTTTACAGTACTCAACTAGACTGAAGGGTTTCCACAAGCCCCCGGCTCCTCTGCTGGTGGTGTCACCACCGAAAAATTCGGCAATGATCTGCACGTGGATCTGCGGCACTGCTTCTTGCAGCCTAATTCCGGTGGCTAGCCCGTTCACCCCTCCCCCGATGATCGCAACTTTGACCGTCATTGTCGCCGACTCCGTTCCCAATTCCGGCGAACGGGGACAACTGGGGTGCCAATGTCCAAACTGATGCACGCATGTGCATCTTCGGCAGGAAATGCGCCCACTGCACAGCTGACGTCCATTACACAGCTTCGCAGATAGCACCTGCGGATTACCTGCGGATTAGTAACCTGGTCAGACTACAACAAACTTGCAGACAATTCTTCTGAGCAAAGCAGGAAGGCTTCTAGAAATCCGTGGGTTGAAAAGGATGTAATGTCTAGCTGGAACATTGTACCTAAAAGAAAATTTGGCCCAATGCTGAGCAGGCGACACCTAATAGGAATGAAAGCGCGGCTGAACGTCTGTCTGAACATTTTCAGCCTTGTCATGAACTAGCTGAAAGTGACTACGTAGTGTGTGTATACAGTATGATTGGCAACTTCAGCCTACATGATGGTATCTAACACACGGCCAATCAGCAAGGTCCAACTTGCAGTGTCTGATGCTATCCAACACAGGCTACCTATAAGTGCTAGAACATCTAACGTGCTCTGAAGCTATCTCATGAAGGTCAGATAGCAGAACACTGTTGCAAAGTAGTCATTGGCGTAGTAGCATAGGTTTTGCCAAGATTTGCTGATTTACACCCAATGCTAACTTTCACCCTTGGGTCAAGTGGTTTTGCAGAATCGCACATCGCTCTGTTGACGCACAGACACAGAGTGTAGCAGCAGATGGAGCTGAAACAGATGGCATGTCACGTGTTGCTGTTTGTATATGGCAAGCTATCATCTACATGTGGAATGTGGTTGTCAACTTTGTGTGCCAGTCTAGCTTGCATTGCAGCTTCATCTTTGGTAAGACTGACAGCAACCAGGGCTAGCAGGGCGCCACAGGGTAACCAGCCAGCAATGGCTAGGTTGAATGCAGACTGCCTGCACATGCAGCCACTTTGACTTGAGACATCAGCAATGGCATCAGTACCAATGATGTGGCAACTAAGGAACACTGATGAACGTGTGCTGCTGTCAGATTCATGCTGAGCCTTGCATATTTGCAACCTTCACCTTGAAATGACATGCCATAGTTCAAATTGCCATGCCTACATGCGGTCAAGACATCAGTGTATCTACACTGCATGCATGATCGAGCATCATTTTCAGCAGACAGGCAGACCTGCCAAGTGCAGAAATCAAGGCTGACACCAGAGCTGGTCCCAATCCCTTGCCCAGGTCATCAGTCATGCTTTGCCAGGCAAGGGCAACACCCCTTGTCTCAGGCTCATTCACATTCAGCAGCATAGCTTTGTTGAGCGGGCCAGCAGTGCTGGACAGCATTCCTCCAGTAACTGCTAGCAGTAGAGTGAAGAAGATTGGGGTGGTCAGCAGATTGGCGTTAGTCAGCCACCACATGGGCAGGGTAGCTGAGGCGACTGTGATGCCGGTGAACAAAGGCATTGAAGCCTTGCTGATCTTATTGTAGAGCCACTGGCCTAGGGCGCCCCCTCCAACAGCCCCCACGCCCCCTCCTAGACCCCAAAAGACAGTCACCTGCAAATTGGCATCACCAATGTCAGCAGATGCTGTGTAGCCAGATTGCTATGCTGTCAGTATGGCATTGAGTTGACCAAACTGTTGATGATTTTGATAAACAACCACTAAGGTGTAGAGCTCACTCATGACCCTTTGACCTGCAGGCTGTACATCAGACTGTGCATTGGGCAAGGCAGCATACGTCCCGTGTTTGACAGCGACACCTCCAGCAACTGTCACTGCAATAGCTGCGCATAACAAACAGCTCATAGTCCACAGAAAAGCCCAAATTGCACTGCAGAAGATGGCAATCTCCATCTTCTGCAGTGCGAATTGGACTGCCTGCAAAGTAGAAGGTCTGCTTTATCCAGCTGCAGCATGTGTTGATATTGTCGAAGAAAACTCAGGCTTGCATTGACTGAAGTGGTACAAAGCCTGCCTTGCTTTGCCACATTAACAGTATGCTGACCAGCTGATGACAAGTCTGCAAGTTTTGTTGCCTAAAGTACATGCTTGTCCAGGCTTGAGAGATTAGCTTATAGCAATCATGGCATTTTGTGTGGGTGATGTGTCTGTTGTAGAGAGTGTCATGACATGACTGACTGTGTGTGATGATGAAGGGTATTTACTTTGTTTCGTTTGGGAGAGAGAGTTTGGTTTTTTTGGAGGAGACTTTATTTCTTTCGGCCCTTTGATCTACCAGACGATGGTGGCCAGCTACATGCTTTGCTCTGATCTGTCTAAGTTTTGTGCAAGTACTGGACAACCCCAATGACAATGGCGCGGAGATGCCCCTGAAGCTGCAGGCTAAATCGCCTAAATTTTAGGCAAATACAGAAGCCCTTGAAATGGCTAAAGGAGACAGAAATCGCACATAAATGAAAGATGAGTACAGCACCACTAGCAGCAGCAACAAATTTACAATAACAATGAAAGGCTGTGCAATGAGTCAACGCTTACCATGGTTGCCGTGGGCACTGAGAGCCCCTTGTCTTGTGCCAAGTAGTCTGTCAGGTACGTCAGCAGCACACCCCAGGGCAAGCATCCAAACAAGCCTTGAATGAAGACATACATGTTGGTAGGCACACGCAGCAGCGCAATGGATTGCTTCATGGTGATGCGCTCGCTGTACACAAAGTTGGCATCTGCAGCAAACTCCGCCTGCATGTACGCCACAGACCTCAGCAATACCATTATCATTATTGTTTCCACTGCTGTAGCATGCTTGCTGAACACGGCCCAAAGTCAGCTTGTCAACTGAAGGTATACACATGCGATGTACAATGTTTTGCCACATAGCGCAGTGCAATTGCGCGGTAGGTTATGGCTCTGCATACCAAGACAACGGGTATGGCCAAGTCAACGCTAGCTGTTAACAGCACACATCTATAGCCTTCATCCAATGGCAGGTCGTGTGGGAATTATGCAGCACAGGGCTTGACAGTCAATATCATTGACAGTGCTTGGAACAACTCAAACTCTCACAGTGTGACTTTGGCAGCAGTAGTATGTACACTAGGGGTTTCTGCATACAATTTACCTGCAGGGCTGGTTCTGTAATGCCCCTTGGGGGCTCCTGCACCCCTGCCAGCATGACACCAGTCACAAAGAGACTGGGCAAGGCCACAATGACAAATGGCCAGCGCCAATTTGTTGCCGGGCCTGCAGAAATGTTGGAAGATGCCACAAATTGGTTTAGAGAAGCAAATGACTGACAGCGTCCTGGCAGGGGTTAGATGACAAAGTGCATGTCTGGTTGATACTGTGCCCAAGGCAGGGACTTCAGAACAAAATATTACAAGGTCGCACTTGGGACAGACTCGCGCACGCACAATAAATGCGACAACACATTGAATGCCTACAATATCTGCATTGAGACTTGTAGTGGCACTTGGCCTGATTGCTAAGTGGTACTGACCAATCAATGCAGTGCGGACTACTGACAGAATTGCCGCAACATTAGCAGACAGTCCGCAAGACAGTGCCCACCACACTGCAAATAAGCAATGCTTCATTTTGCAGAAAGGCAGTGGATACAGGATGCAACACAGGCGTCATCGGCACTACCTATGATCCCGGCAAGAGCTTGCCCAATGGCTGTGCCAGCACCTGTGGCAATGAGCACCCCTGACAGCACATTGGCTCTGTGCTGGGCGTCAAACAAGTCCCCTAGCAGGTTGAAGACTAGGGGCAGGCAGCCGCCAATGCTGATGCCTGTTAGGGCCCGCAAGACAAACAGCTGCCAGTAGCTGGTGACAAAGTAGGTCAGCAAGCATGGGCCCTCGCCTGCACACTGCAGACCATGATTGCTATCATCAGGCAGGTTTGGTTGCTGGAATGCTTGGATTGTGGTCCACCCTTGTTTGTAGCGGAGTCATGCATGCTGGGCACTGGTGGGGTTTGACTATCATGCTTGAACCTTCAGAAGAGGTGTTTCAAGCCAGATTACTGAAGAGGTGCTGAGAACGTACCCAGCAAGACCACCCAAAACAGCAGCTTGGCTCTATTCATGGTGTCAGACAGGTACCCAATCAGCAAAGCTGCAGGTGCCCCAAGCAAGAAGAACGCAGCTGAAATGACACCCCCGAGGTATTTGTCCCGCTGAGCGTCAGTGAAGTTGAAGTCTCTGGCGACTGCTGTCAGGTTTGGCGCGAGCAAGTTTTGGTCGGCCGAGAGTAAGGTTGCGACCAAGCAGAACATGGCTGCTGTGAAGTAGCGCCGCTGCTGTTTTGGAGGAGCATCAGGTACATCTGCAACAAAGTGAAGGTCACTGTATGCTGTAGCTGTGCTTCATGTTGCCCAGCAGCACTGCGTCAGCATACCTTCTGAAATTGTTCCCCTGTGACTTGCAAGAAGGCTGCGCTTTTCCAGTTGCAAAGCTGCAGGGTCTGAGTCAATTATGTCTGTGAGTTTTTCCCCATCATCTGGTGATTGTGTTAGTCCTGCAGCCCTTTCGACTGGCAGCGGCTGCAGATCTGTGTTGTGTCCAAACATATACCCCTCAAAGCCATGCACCAAAAATACTAAGTGACAGCGAGGTCATGCTGACTGATGAGCCCAAGTCAGTACTGCTCTAGTTTGATGCTACGCTCCCAATTTGCGTCAATAAGTGCTTTGCTATACACGCCTTACCCAGCCCTTAAGTGGTGGCCTGATCTTACATGCATGCAACTCCAGTGTGTGGTGTATGAGGTTGCTGATGACTATCAGCAAACGCTAGCAGCAAAACGCTGTTATACAGGAATTATACCGCAAGGATTGCTCTGCTGTGCGCTTGAGCGTTGGGCGAAAAATTTTCACTAACTCAGAGCCAAGCGACGTTTTGTCTTCAGAAGCACTGCACAAGACCTGCAGTCTATGCGGCATTCCTGCGGAGCGGGCTGCGCGACATGGGCTATCTACCCCTGAACTTTGCTGAGCCCTTCCTGTCGCCGTTCACGAAAGCCACGATCCCCGTAGCGACTAGATCACTGATATGCATGTCTTGGAGGCGGATTTCTCGAGCCTGACGAGCTTTTCGACATACCACAGACAGACGCGGCTCTCGCAATCCTCAGACATGGGATTTGAGACGGTGCAGCATGCTTTGGCTTTTGTGGAAGAACTTGCAGCAGGCGCAGAGGCCTGCGACACAGCTACCATCGGCCAGCAACTTCGCGATCTTGACGTCTACTTGCAACATGTGTTGACACCCAAGGTCAGACAACCTCATTAATACAGCGCCGAATCGAGCCTATGAATGCAGCTGACAGCAGCTGACATACTACAGGCCAAAAGTGAGGACGCTAGAAGGCACGTGGAGTCTGGCAGTGTCACTGTCGGAGGCCAGCTAGAAGTATTGAATCCTCATGACATCCAGGAGGTATGTGATACTTGCTTCCGCACAGCACTGTGCTGCTGCATGTTACAAAATCTCACTGACCGAATGTGTTTGCAGACCATTCTCCTCAGCAACACCTTCAATCTTGACGAGTACAAGTGTGTGAGGCTGCTGATTGCAGCAGGTCAACAGGTGGTTTGCTGAGCAGCATCAGTACATTCTGCATGGTCTCAATAGACTAGCGCAGCACATTAAAATCTTCACTGTTTGTGTTGCAGAGAGGCGTTGCCAGTGCCACAGCAGCAGCAGCAATCTACTATGAAGAGCGCAGAGCTCAGCTGTCTTGCTTGTGGTATCTCCTGCAGTCACAGGCACTGCAAGATACTGAGACATTGGATGATGTTCAGCAACAAGTGTTTCAGTACACTTCAGCACTCCTACGAGAGCAGCAGAATGGCAAGAGGAAGATGTTCACTCACCTGCTGCAGCTGATTCAGGTTTTCCTCATCCTTGCATGACAAATGTGTCGCCATTGTCAACGTACTTTCAAAATCACAGTGTTGACAGCAGGCCACAGTAACGTTGCCTAGGTCTCGGTCTCCAAACACTAGCACATCATGACTCCGCCTTTGGGTTGCACTTGCAGTGCAAGCTTCAGTGCTTGGCAGACACTTGACAGTGCCATGACCCTATGCTGACTTTGGATACGCATTCACAAAGACATTCTCTGTGTACAGGGGCAACAGGCTGACAGCAAGCTTCTGCCTACCATCATAGATGAGCAGGGCGCTCCTGTGGACCTGGCTGTGTGCATGGCTGAGGAGCGCACAAGCCTTTGCCAGGCATGTCAACCCATGTTTCTGCACGTTGTGCTGACACTGTCATGGAGTGTCTCTGCTGGGCATGTCAACCCGTGCTTCTGCATATTGTGCTGACCTGTCTTGGAGTGTGTCTGGCAGGCATACCATTCCATGCTGATGCACCTGCCAGTGTAAAGTGTGTCTGCCAGGCATGTCAAGTCATGCCCTTACACATTGTGCTGAACTGTAACGTCCCATCATTAGGCATTGCAGCAACAAGGAGCAAGGGCTTTGATTGACTTGTGAGCACACGGCTCCCGCCCTGTCATCTTTGCAAGTCAGATCATCTTCACATACAGGCCTGCAACTCACAACTGCATTGTGCCAAAATTTTCTCACCTGCTGCTGCAAGAGACGCACAATGCTACAGAGGCATGTTTGTCTTCGAGGAATGCATTGCGGTTGATATTGCCATGATGCAGCTTTGTTGTGAGCTGCATTCAGTCCTCTGCCTGACCTTCTTTTCAGTTTTCAGCATGGTCTTACTCTTTCTGGAGTCTATCATCAAAATTGTGCTGGCATTGGAGAGGCCTAAAAACTGTGTCGGAAAGTATGGGACGATGTCTGCTTTCATATGTCATCCCAGTTGCCAGCATCCTACTCATTGGATGAGCAAACTGAGTTGAGCAGCGTGTGTCATGCATGCAGTGCTTGGTGTACGCCTGCCATATTGAGCCTGCTCTGCCTGAAGAAGAAGCTGTCGGTCTGGCTAAGCTGCTTCTGGGCATGACTGATGGTCTGCAAGGTATGTCACAACCACGTTCTGACATCTGTCTTGACACCGCCAACGTGCTATGATGCCATGTGTCTTGCATGCTACCCAATCCAGATTGCTCTATGTTTTGGCATGCTCTGCACACACGCGCACCACAGCTGCTGATTTGGCCTACCAACACAGGATTTGATGTCCCTGCTTTGCAGTGATCATGCAGAGTCTTTGCCAGCTTTATTGAGAGTGACACACATGAAGGGACTCTGTATCCTTTCAACTACAGTGAGTGGCATGATGAGAGGTGACTGCTGCCTGTTTGCACACACATCTGGGCACACAAGGGCAAAAATGAGCCGCATCAGTTCAGGTTGTTTGAAGGCGCTGCCAACTTGAAACCATGCAAACGCAAAGCAACCAAATCCAGCTTCAATTCCGTGAAACCCCTTCTGTTCATCACATCTACTGCTAGCAAAGTCTGTAGGCTGGACCTTGACAAGCACAGACATCATGCAGGCATGAACGCTCAGATTTCCCCTGAGGAGAAACAGGCCAGCTTCAAGCAGACTTATACCATCTTGATAGCCTTCTTGAACGCTGTTCTGCCACCTGTCATCACCACAAGCACGGATGACGCTCCTTCCACAAACCATGAGATTGCACTAGGTAAGCACACCCAGATTTGCCCAGGATGCAATCTGAGTCAGTCTAGAAAGCAACTGTGCTGCAGCTTTCAGGGTTGAGCCGTAGCATGGTTTACGGTGTGTGTAGAGGTTGTTGTGTTGTAGCACAAAGAATGCACGTACAATGTACTGCATTGAGGCATGACACTGATGAATTTTTGACAAGCTTGAGCTCCCTTGGGCAATGGTCCCCCTGTGGGTATGGCTTGTAATATTCTGCGCCAACAACAGCATTTGTGTTGGCAACGCTTGGCCACAGATTTCATCTGACATGAAATGTTCCACAACGCATGTCTGATCTGGACTGCACCTATGTTCTAGGGTTAGGCTAAACCTTAAATATGCATGCTGTCTCTCCAGGTCAGCTCGCCAGCAACCAGGAGCTCAAGAGGCTCTTTGAAGGTGAGGAAGACATCAAGTCAGGGTTCCACGCTGTCGCTAAGCTAGCGTGGGGCGTCATGATCTACATCACTGGCGATGACAACAACCAGACTCACGGTAAGCAATGACATACGGCCTGGTCTGACAGCCGCACCATGCATTTGTCTTGTCCTGGGGAGGTTTTTTGCATTGCAGGTGGTGCAAAATGCCTTGCTGAAGTTGCCCTGTGATGACCCCTTCTGTTGACAGTACCTCCCGTCTGTTGGCAGTACCTGCCCTTCTGTTGACAGCACCTCCCCTTCTATTGACACTACCTCCCCTTCTGCTGACAGCACCTCCCCTTCTGTTGGAAATATGCTGCGTGTCAGGACAACCAATCTACTGGTGCTGGTGCTGCCAGTTGGAATCAAGTCAGACCCCCTTCACATGGTGGTGATGTTACTCACATGTACAAAGTGCCATTTGAAAGCAAGGCTCGCTGTGGTCCAATCCAACAGATTTTGTAGATGCTGAACTATGTAATATGCAGGGCGTGCACAGAAGGTGATGCATGCAGCATGTGAGTATGGGGTGTTTCAGTTTGTGCATGAAGCACTCCTGGGCAGCCACTCTTTGGTGGACGAAGGCATTGCACAGAAGCAGCACTACGCCTCTGCCCTTCACAAGCTTGTCATCCAGTTCCTCAATGCTGCCAGGTATGCGCATCTACGAGCTGGTATGTGTACGCAATTTTGCAAGTAACTGTAACATTTGTACATGCAGGGTGCCCATTTGTGTTCATGCTGCTGAAGGCAAGACATTCTGGCAAGACATTGTCCAGACCCTGTCTTGGAACAGTAGCAAAACAGGATGTTGATCTCATGCCAGACTGTCCTGCCTTGAGCAGCACTACCGGTACATGCACCCTGCATATGACGCACATTTTGCAAGTGTTGTAAGGAGTGTCCTGAACATGAATCGTGACTCTTGTGCCCATGATGAACTTACGTTTTGGTACCCTCAGAAAGCACCACACCGAGGCTACCTGCAGTGTGTAATGCCAGGATTGCAGAGAAGCTGCTTGCACACATGGCACTCACCTCCCGCCTGATGGAAAGCATGTGGCTGAACAACAAACTGGACAAATGTCCACACAGCATTGCACCTCTGCCACAGGAATCTTGACTTTCTTGTGGTGCCTTGGCAGCCAGGTACAATACTTGGCTTCTCATTAAATTGACGCCAAAAGGTGTGGTCTTTTCTTTTCTTTTCTCTTGATTTTTTTTGTGGTGCAGGACCCATGAGATTCCAGCACTGCTGGCCAGATCAAGGGAAGTGGAGACCAGGACGCTGCACACCCAGAAGCAAGGAGCTGACTCCCTTCCTAGTCTCCTTCACTGCCTGGCCAGCCTGTACAAGCTGTACCCAGATCTGTGGCTGGACGAAAACATCAAGTGAGCCCTTAATGACTCCCTTCCTAGTCTTCTCTCCCTTGCCTAGCCAGCCTGTACAAGCTGCACCCAGACTTGTGGCTGGACGAAAACATCAAGTGAGTCCTGACCACAATGCTTCCCCAATGCACAGTCACAAAAGGCCTGGTCCTTTGCAAGGTTGTGTATGTCAGTGATATCAAATAGTTGATAATAGCATATACTTTGGGGCTGCACCTATAAATGGCACACCAACTGTCAAATATGGCTGTGGTGTGTGTAGCTGAGCAGGGAACTATCTGACATTTGTCATTGCCTTTCAAGCTGACAGTCAGGGATGCTACATCAACAGGAGACCAGGCTGTGTCTTCTGGTCGATCCTAGCAATACTGTATCCATGGCAGGTTGACACCGCCCACTACTTGCAACCTGTCCAGTGTTGCTTTGTATGCGGTCATCTAGTCACAAAGCCCTGATCTATACAAGATTGTCCAGCTGAATAAAAAGCGCTTCAAGAGGCTTGCAGGTACAGCCTTCTCATCTTGAGGGTGCTGCGGCAGCATATTCAGGTTGTGTAAGTGCACAGCTAGCTGCTGGCTCAGATCTTCAGCCACAGAATCAGCAACAGAATCAGCAGCGGAATCAGCAAATTCAGTCTGTGGTACAGCCCAAATTACCCTGCAGCTGACCGTCCTCTGCAGCGTTTGTCACTGAAATGCAAATCAGCAGCAACAACAACGCCAGTCACAGCAGCAGGCATTTGACGATGCCGTTACTATGTTCACTTGCGCCACAGCTTGTAATCTAGTTCTGAATTTTGTTGTGTTGCTAGAACATACAATAGCATGAGAACTTGCATGCAAACAATCTTAGCTGTGCAGCGCTGCATGTCTGCAGCAGACATAAGCTTGTCTGTGAGTATGGCTATCACTGCAGTGTCATGCCAGATGTACATGCTGAACTTGTGTCACAATCAGTGTTTCTATTGTGTTTTGTGTCGTGCTTACCTCTGCGCTCAAGCAGTGCTGCTGTCCCTCCTCAAGAAGAGAGAGAGTTTTTGCTTTTCAGCAATCATGGTGGGAGCCTCCTAAGGGCGGCAGCCCAGAGCTGTGAACAGAAACCGTAGCCCAAAGGGAAACTCTGCCCCTAATCACCCCTGTCTGTGTGTTGCTGCAGGCCTGACATTGTGTTGCCATTCATGGAGTATCTGAGGGATCAAAGCGCTGTGGAGGAGTCTGCCACCCTGCTAGTGGCTTGGCTGGACCTGCTCACCGGTATGGCCTCCGGTGAAGAAGGTGCTCGCAATGTCTTCGAGTCTCTCCTCACCTCAAATGCAGGCAAGCATCAGCCCTTACTCATCCTTACTCATGGGCCTGCCCTGCAACCTTCTTGCATCAATAACAAGCACAGCAGGACATTCTATTCCTTTTTGTCAGAGGAAAGGTTTAAGGGATAGGGGTTACGTGTCCCAAGGATACTCTGAGCTGCTGCCTTGGGAGGCTCCCACAATGTTTGCTGAACAGCGTAATCTTATCTTTTCTACTCTGTGTCCCGAGGGTGAAATGTTTCTGCTTCTTTGGCAGTATGCCCTGCACAGCAAGGCGGTCTCCTGCAGCAACAGCTGACCTTCATATTTTTGTCGTTTGCCCTTATGCTAGTTAGTAGCAGAGTTTGACGCATATTTGGCAACAGAATCTGATGACAATAGGTTAAATCTGTATCTATTGGCAATAGTGATACAGCTGCTGGCTGCAAGTGCTGACATACTTGGGCGGGAGTACCACAGCACTTCAGATAGCAGCTGTACTCTCTTCCCTGCATGCTTCTAATGGCAACAATGTCACAGCTGTGGGCTGCAAATGCTGATACCTAGGCAGGAGTACATTATAGTAGCCACTTCAGACAGCAGCTCGGCCCAAGAGAGCGTCTGCGGCTGACACTACTTACTATATGCGTGGCACATCCACTAAACCAGCTTGTGGGAGCTGCAGCAGCTGTCATTTCCTCAATCATGACAGCTTGTGACACAGGTGACACCGGTGAACAACTCTGCGTATACATGCCATGAGCCAGCATTCTTCTTCTTCCTCTTCCTCCTCTTCCTCCTCTTCTTCTTCTTCTTCTTCTTCAAGCCTATGTTGGTCTGCGGGTGCAGGCAGCAGTAACCCGGTGGCTTGGCTGCGTATGCTGATGGCCATGCGGGAGTACTGCAGCCGGTACAGTGAGCAGGGTGATGAGGGGCAGGAGGGGCAGCAGCCCCACAAGGACTGCCTGGTGCCCCCTGAAGATGTTGCTGGCCTCTCAGCCTTCCTTGCCTTATTCAGCCAGGCAAGCTTCTCCTTTTCCTCCCCCCCCCCTTCCTTCCCTGTCCTACTTCCCCCCGTTCCCTTCCCTTCTTTCCCCCCTCCTTCCCTCCCCCCCCCCCTCCGGTCCCTTCCCCTCATCCCTCTTTCCCTGCCTCCCTGCATCCCTCCTTCCCCCTCCTTCCTCCTTCCTTTCCTTCTGTCCC
>JAABUP010002847.1_pt1 | contig 32137 bp, 33 predicted proteins | sample 5559201 | NCBI WGS metagenome assembly JAABUP01 (sample SAMN10711887, study PRJNA513373) | rock metagenome | isolation source: Antarctica rocks | place: Antarctica
ACCGCTCCCTCCCGGACTGGCACGCCTGGACCTCCCCGTCCGGACAGAAGTTCCTGCACGGGCTGCCCGGCTCGTTCCTGTACGTCCCGCCGGGCGTGCCGCATGCCTTCGCCAACCGCACCGACCGCCCCGTCACGCTGTTCTTCCAGTCCTCGGTCGCCGGCGGACACGAGAACTACTTCACCGAACTCGGCGCTCTGCTGAGCGACAGTCACGGCCACCCCGACCCCGCCGCGATCAAACAGCTCGAAGCGTCGTACGGGACCGAACAGCTCACCGTGATGCGGCCCGGGGGGCAGCCCCGGCCATGACCACCCACTCAGACGCCGGCATCGCGGCGCATCCAGCCGACGGCCTGACCGGACCCGGTGCAGATCGCTGCCACGCCGTATCGCAGACACCCAGTGGACCCGTCCGCCAGCGCGGGACCAGCCCTCATTCATCCACTGATCGGCAGACGGGGCAGCAGATATTCAGCCACGGTTCGGCTTTGGGACAACGCGTGGGGGAGTTCATCGGAATTCCTGGACTACGACGACGTCGAGATTAGACGAGTCCTGTGTAGCACCAACGCGATCTAGTCATCGAACGCACGCTACCGGTGGGCGATCAAGGCCCGCGGTCACTTTCCCACCGAGCAGGCCGCGCTCAAGTGTCTGTACCTGGTCAGCAGATCGCCTGACCCGACCGGGACCGGCCAGGCCCGCTGGGCCGTACGCTGGAAGCCAGCATTGAAGCATTCTCGCTCACCTTCGGCGACCGATTCCCGGCCGCCGAAACGTACTAACCAAGATCGCCGGAAACACCGTTTGAGGTACAGACCTCCCGTCCGCGGATTGAGGTTAAGGGGCCTGCTATGCCGGTCCACTTCCTTGAGCGTCCGTGCGAGAGAGGTGATCTGTCGGGTTCCGACTGCCACACGATCGTCGCCGGGTCATCGGCCGGGGGTGATCAGTTGGCTCTCGTAGGCCATGACAACGAGCTGTACGCGGTCGCGGGCGGAGAATTTGGTGAGAATCCGGGAGACGTGCGATTTCACCGTCAGCGGGCTCAGGAACAGTTGTCCTGCGATTTCAGCGTTGGTCATTCCTGTTGCCACGAGGGTGAGGACCTCCTTTTCGCGGTCGGAGATATCGGCAGGTAGGGGAGTCGGCTGGGTGGCCGATGTCGGTGCTTTTCGGGTGTAGGCAGCGATGAGTCGGCGGGTGATGGTCGGGGCCAGCAGTGCATCCCCGCCGGCGACGACCTGGATACCGTTGATCAGGTCGGCCGGTTCCATGCCCTTGAGAAGGAACCCGCTCGCCCCGGCCTGCAGCGCGCCGAAGACATTCTCATCGTGATCGAAGGTGGTCAGTACCAGCACCTTGGTCTGGGCGAGCTTGGGTAGGGAGGTGACCTGCCGGGTCGCGGCCAGTCCGTCGACTCCGGGCATCTGAATGTCCATCAGGATCACGTCGGGCCGGCTGGCACAGGCCATGTCGACGGCTTCCTGGCCGTTGGTGGCCTCCCCGACCACCCGGATGCTTTCTTCGGCGTCGAGCAGCGCGTGGAAACCAGCCCGCACCAGGGATTGATCATCAGCCAGCAGCACCTTGATGGGCTTCACCCGTCGACCCGCGTGGGGATGACCGCGTGGACGCGCCACCCGTGACCTGCTGTCGGACCGGCCGTGAGGTAGCCCCCGACGGCGGCGGCACGTTCTGCCATGCCCACCAGACCGTGCCCGCTTACTGGAGCTTCGGCTTTTGCGGCGTGCGATCCGTTGTCGAACGTGCTGATGTCCACGAAGGCGTCCCTGACCGTGACATCTATGCGCACTACCGTGCCGGTGCTGTGCCGAAGCGCATTGGTCACACTCTCTTGGACGATCCGGTAGGCGGCATGGTCGGCCGAGGGCGTGAGGGCGGGCAGGGGAGCCGGAAGGTTGAGCTCGATCTTCCACAGGTCGGACTGATTGCGGGCGACCAGTTCTGGTATTGCGGCCAGGGTCTGTCCTACCGCCGTAGTGGTCCCGTCGTTGTCCTGGTGCAGCGTGGTCAACGTTTCTCGCAGCTCGGCGAGTGCTTGAGCCGAGGCGATCTTGATGTCGGTCAATGCGTCCATGGCCTGGCCGGGATCCCGGGTGTAGAGATGGGCGGCGACACCGGCTCTGGTGTTGATCGCCACCAGAGCGTGAGCGACCGTGTCATGCACTTCCCGCGCTAGTCGTAACCTTTCAGCGTCGATCAGGCGCCGGGTTTCAGCCGTTCGTTCCAGTTGCCGGCGAGCTTGCGTCGCGACCGCGGCCTGGGTGCGCGCACGCAGGGCGTCACCCACTGCGACTGCGCCAAGGACCAGCAAAAAGTGGACGAAGAACTCGATCGGTTGCAGGTGGTGGGAGACCGCGAACAGGATGAGCACGGTGATCGGGGTGAGGGCGAGAGCCACCGCAACAGCGCGGCGGCGATCCCCCAGATAGGACACGGTCGCCACCGACACCACCACGATCGCGATGGCGGAATCCGAACATGCGAACAGTTTCAGGCACAGCAAAATCCCGGCGATGGTCCCCACCGTCGATGCCAGCGGGGCCCGGCGACGCACGGTCAGGGCCGCACCGACCACTGCGGCTCCCACCCACCCGGCCGGCTGGGCGACTCCGACGGGATCCCGTATCGCGCCCTCGACCAGCAATGCCGCAACGGCCAGTACACCGACAGTGCCATCGACACGCATCATCGTGTTCGACCATGGAGCCCCGGATGCGGCAGCAAACCACCACGACGCAGCAGCACGACCGCGACCCACGGCCCGCATGGTGCGCAGTGGGGCAGACCGTGACATGAACTCCACGCTAGTGCCCGGTAGGCGTTCGGCGCTTGGGCCTATAGGACCAATTCCGGTGCGTCCGCAAGGATCAATTATCGGCTGCTGTTGCATCGTCTCGGCCGATGCCCCACCGGCCGGCTCCTCCATAGCCTTTGATGCAGCGCCGCAGCGCATCCAGTGCCCAACAACCTTTCCAGCGTCCCGCAACCGTCGGGAGGGGTACGGGTGCTCGAGCAGAAAATTGAGGACTCCCGATGGACAAGATATTCGCCTGGATCGCCCGGCACCGACGGTTGGTCATGCTGGGCTGGCTCGTTATCACGGTGGTGGGAGTACTGATCGCGCCTTCGGTCTCCGGTCGGCTGCACAGCGGCACGACTGTCAGCAGCGCCGGCTACACAGCCAACAGCGCCGCGTTGAGAAAGTTCGGTGGCATCGCGGCCAATGCCAGTGTGGTGGTGCTGGACCTACCCGCTGGGCAGACGGTCAGCACCGCAGGCATGAAGCAGCGTCTGGCTGCGGTGGACCGGGCGGTGCCGCTTTCCACGGGTGTCCGCGCTATCTCCTTTGCCTCGACGGGGTCGCCCGCGCTGGTCGGAAGGGGAGGCACGTCAACGATCCTGTTGGTCTACCCGCCGCTCCAGGGTGTCGTCGACCAGCCGGTGCTCGACACCTACGGCGCGGCGGCCGCCGCGGCGATACCTGGAGTCGCCGTGCACACCACCGGCCTGGAGCAGCTCAGCGGCGGCGCCAGTTCCGGTGGTTCCAGCGTGCTGCTGGAAACTTTGATCGGAGCGCTCGCCGCCCTGGTCATCCTGGCGTGGGTCTTCGGCTCGGTCATCGCGCTGATTCCGCTGCTGACCGCGTTTGTGTCGATCCTGACCATGCAACTTGCCGTGTGGGCGCTGACCTACACCACCAGCATGTCGTTCAATCCCGCGGTGCAGTTCATCGTGGTGATACTCGGGCTTGGTCTGTCCATCGACTACGGCCTGCTGATCGTCACCCGCTGGCGAGAAGAGCGCCGCTTAGGGGCCGACAACGCCACCGCCGTCGCCCTGGCCTGTCGCCATGCCGGCCATGCCGTGGCGGTCAGCGGTTTCACCGCAGCGATCGGGCTGCTGGCGATGGCCATCATCCCGGTTTCCACGATCCGCGGCTTCGGTATCAGCGGCTTGTTCATTCCCTCGATCGCGGCGTTGGTGTCCCTGACCCTGCTCCCGGCCGTTCTTCGGAGCGTCGGACCGAAACTGGACTGGCCACGATTCCGACTCCACCGCCCAGAAGGTGACCGCTGGGACCGTTGGGCTCAGCTCGTCGTGCAGCGGAAGGTCCTGGCCACCGCGGCGGGGATCCTGGTGCTGGGCGTGCTGGGCAGCTTCGCCCTCCAGCTCAACGTCGCCCAACCGACGGCCTCGTCACTGGCCGCTACAGGTGCCGCCCGTGAGGGTCTCAACCAATTGCACACCGATGGATTCGGCGACGGCACTATGACCACCATGGCGATCCTGACCCCACCCGAGGCCGACCCGGGTGCGGTTGCCGCCAGGATCAGCCAGGTGAGCGGAATTCGCGGCGAGGCCGTCACCTCCGGTGCGCAGTGGCAGGCAGCCGACGGCACCCGGGTCGTCATGGTGCTGCCCCAGTACCAGACCGGCGCCTCCGGAAACGGCGCAGTCCTGACCGACGTCCGCGCCGCTGCACCTTCGGCCGACTCGGTTGCCGGTGTCCAGGTCGAGCAGGTCGACATCGCCGCCATCACCTACCAATGGTTTCCGCTGATGCTGGCAATTGTCGCGCTGATCACCTTTTTGTTCCTGGCCAGGGCCCTGCGCTCGATGGTCCTGCCACTCAAAGCCGTCATTCTCAACCTGCTGTCGGTTGCTGCGACCTACGGTGTTGTCGTCCTGGTGTGGCAAAAGGGGCTCGGCTCCCAGGCGATCTGGGGCCTTCCCAGCACCGGAGCCATCGGAAGTTTGACCCCGGTCCTGCTGTTCGGGTTCCTGTTCGGGCTCTCGATGGACTACGAAGTCTTCATCCTGACCCGCATGCGCGAGGCCTACGACCGTACCGGCGACACCAGCAGAGCTGTCGTGGAAGGTATCGGCCGCACCGGACGGCTGGTCACCAGCGCCGCCCTGATCCTGTTCTGCGCCTTGATCTCCCTCTCCTCGGCGCCCGACCCCACCGTCAAGATCATCGCCACCGGTCTGGCCGCCGGCATCCTGATCGACGCCACCATCGTCCGCTCCCTGCTGGCCCCCGCGGTCGTGGCGCTGCTGGGCAAAGCCAACTGGTGGACGCCGACCTGGTTCCGCCGGCATTCCAGGATCACGCCCACGGCAGACGGACCTAAACAAGTACCAGCAGTACCCGCAGCGTAGGCAGGCCGCGGTCCTGACCGGGTGGGCACCACCCACCCGGCCAGGCGGGCGGGGGCGCGGCCCGACGGCCGCCGAATGCCGAGATGACCAGCAGCAGGGAGATGGCGACCGGAATCCGCGCCGACGGGATGAAGAACGCGGCGAAGCCGAGGTTCCGCAGAGAAACCGACGTGCCCCGCGGCTACGGAACTCTTAGCCTGTCATGGAACTTGCAGGACGCACTGCCCTGGTCACCGGGGGCAGCAACGGGATCGGTGAGCAGCTGGCCCGGCAGCTCGCCGACCGCGGCGCACATCTGGTGCTGGCCGCCCGGCGCACTGACCGGCTCGCTGCCCTGAAAGCGGACATCGGCCGCGCGCATCCGGACCTGACGGTGACGGTCATCGGTGTTGACCTGGCCGCCGCTGATGCGGCATTAGCACTGGCCGATCAAGTGACCGAAGCGGGCATCGTGATCGACCTGCTCGTGAACAACGCCGGCGTCGGATCGCACGACCAATTTGTGGACGAGGATCGGAATGCGCTGGCGAGACAGATTCAGCTCAACGTCGGATCGCTGGTCGCGCTCACCTCCCAGTTTTTGCCCGGAATGATCTCCCGGCATGCGGGTGGTGTCATCAACGTGGCCTCGACGGCGGCGTTCCAGCCCGTACCGACGATGGCCGTGTACGGCGCTACGAAAGCGTTCGTCCTGTCCTTCACCGAGGCCCTGTGGGGTGAGACCCGCGGCACCGGCGTCCGCGTCCTGACCTTGTGCCCGGGCGCGACCGAGACTGCGTTCTTCGACACCACCGGCAAAAGTATTCTCACCAGCAGCCGGCACCCCCCAGCAGGTTGCAAAGGTCGCCCTGCACGCCTTCGACGGCGCGGCACCGACCGTGGTGTCCGGGCTGAGCAACCGACTCAGCGCCACCGGCTACCGCTTCGTGCCCCGCGCGTTGATGGTGCGGCTGTCCGGCCATCAGGTCAAAGAAGCCTCCTGAACCTGCGCCCGACCTGGACGCGACCCGACCTGTCGCCAAAACCCCGGATTTTGTACACCGTCCTACACCGTCCACATTGAAGGAGTAACACCATGATCAAGTTCAGCATCCTGCTGCGACGCCGCCCCGGCACCACCCACCAGGATTTCGTCGACTACCACCGCAACCACCACGCCCCGTTGTTCATGTCCCTTCCGGTGGTGAAACAGCACGTCCGCCGGTACGTGCAGCAACACACCATCACCGCGACGATGCCCGGTCTGCCGCCGACCACCATCGACGGGATCACCGAACTGTGGTTCGACGACGTCGAGGCGATCGCCGCCGTATTCACCGCCGAGTCCTACCTGGAAACGATCCGACCCGACGAGGCAAAATTCCTGGACCTGGAACACTGCGAATTCATCATCTCCAGCGAATACCCCGTCTTCCCCTGATTTCCGCTGACACCACCTCACCTCATCCGCCACAGCCGCCGGCACCGCGCCGAGACCAGAGGATTTCCCGCCGCTGACGGGCGTTTCAATGTTCCTGGACCCGGGTTCAGCCTGACGCTTTGAGGCTCTCGATGACCAGGGTGCTTTCCAGGTTTGCGATGGCCGGGAGGGCCGCGACCTGCTGGGTCAGGTATTGGTAGAGGGTGGGGGTGTCGGGGGTCATGACGCTGACGTACAGGTTGGTGGTGCCGGTGGTGACGGCGGCGAAGGTCACCTGCGGGTGGGTGGCCAGGGCTGCGCCGGTGGTTTCCAGGTGGGCTGGGGCGACGTTGATCCACAGCAACGCGTGTTCGTGCAGGCCCAGCGCCGCGGGGTCGACGTCGACGTCGACACGCAGCGCGCCGCTGGTTTGCAGCCGCGCTAGGTGTCGCCGCGTCGCCGAGGGCGACATACCCGTTGCGGCGGCCAGCTTTTCCACCGGTGCTCGCGCATCATCGTGCAAGACGTTCAGCAACGCCAGGTCCGACTCGCCCACCCGGAAACCGGCCGGGCCGGCGCCTGTCGCCGCATCGGGGGCCGGGACGGGCGGGTCCTGCTCGCGCAGCATCCAGAGCTGCTCTGCGTCCAGGGCGCCCACGATCTGGAGCAAAGGGGCGGCACGGGAGCTGGAACGGGCGATCGTCACACTGAAGTTCCGTGGGGCGCTGCTGAACGGTCGCACCGGCTCGGTGAACGCCGACGACATCCGCTTCGACGCTTTGTACCGGACGGCGGCTCGTCTGCAAGCTCCGCTGTATCTGCATCCGCAAACTCCGGTCCGGCCGGTCCGCGCCGCCTACTACTCCGGGCTCGGTGAGCAACTGGATGCCGGGTTCGCCAACTACGGGATCGGCTGGCACTACGAGACCGGGGTGCAGCTGCTGCGGATGATCTTCGCCGGCGTCTTCGACCGACACCCCGACTTGCAGGTCATCGTGGGGCACTGGGGCGAGGCGATCCTGTTCTACCTGGAACGGATCGCCATGCTGGAACACCTGGGCTTGCACCTGGAGCGCCCGCTGGCCGACTACTTCCGCACCAACGTCTGGGTCACTGGTAGCGGTCTGATGAGCGCCCGGTACCTGCGCTGGAGCGCGGAAGTCATCGGCTTCGACCGCATCCTGTACTCCACCGACTACCCGTTCATCCCGACCGGCGGTGGCCGGGCCCGCTTTTTCCTTGAGTCCGCCGCCGTGACCGACGCCCAGAAGACCTCCATCGGCGCCGCCGCCTGGGACCAACTCACCGCACACCTGGCCTGATCCTTAGCGGACCGCGCGATGAGGCCGGTCGAACCCCCAACCGATTCGCTTTCTCACTGAATGGGCCCCCTGCCGATGAGCACCATTTCAAGGCCCACGGGCGTGGCTGCGGATGACGTTTCGGCTCGCCGTGGCCGAAGCTATGACGTTGTCCTGTACGGCGCCACCGGGTTTGTTGGTCGGTTGACCGCGCGCCACCTCACGCAGACGGCCCCCGGTGCCCGTATTGCACTGGCCGGCCGTGACCGCAAAAGGCTGGAAGCGTTGAACCAGGAGCTCGGAGGGGGCTGGCCCCTGCTGGTCGTCGATCCTGCTGATCCCGACCAGCTCCGGACTCTGGCCGTTTCGACCGCCGCGGTTGCCTCCGCAGTCGGGCGGCACGGCCTGCCGATGGCGCGGGCGTGCGCGGTGGCCGGGACGTCCTACGCCGACCTCAGCGGCGAGGTTCCCTTCGTCCGCGCCAGCATCGACCAGCTGCATGAGATCGCCGTGGGCACCGGAGCCCGGATCGTGCACGGTTGCGGCTTCAACGCCGTACCGTCCGACATCGGCACCCACCTCCTTCACGAACAGGCACAACGCGACGGAGAGGGATCGTTAACCGAGACCACGCTGATCCTTAAAGACCTCAAAGGCGGATTCAGTGGCGGAAACCTCGACTCCAACCGCGCGCAGCACCGAACCCTCAAAGCCGACCCGTCACTGAGATCGGCCATCGCCGACCCATGGGTACTGACCACCGTTCCGCAAAAGACCACCGCCGCAGATGTCGACCCGTCGGGGCCCTTCCGCGACCATCTCACCAAGCGGTGGCTCGCGCCCGCCCTCGGCGGCCCGTTCAACAGTCGGCTGGTCCGCCGCAGCGCATCACTACGCAGCGGCGGGTATGGGCCGGGGTTTCACTACCGAGAGGGGATGTCCGCCGGACATACATTTCTTGCACCGGCGCAGGCCGTGCTGTTCACCTTCGGATTCGCGACGCTGTCGTTTGCGTTGACCTCACCAGTGATGGCTCCCGTCATGGACCGTCTACTCCCGCCCGGGTCGGGACCTTCGGACAAGACACGTCGAAATGGTCGGTTCAGGATGAGGATTTATTCGAAAACTTCGACGGGCGCCATGTACGTGGCCACTGTCGCCGCGAAGGGTGACCCCGGCTATGCCGCCACCTCGGTCATGCTCGGTGAAAGTGTCCTGTCACTGGCCACCGACTCGCTGTCGCCACGCGGCGGTGTCCTGACCCCTGCCATTGCCATGGGCAACCATCTGTCACAACGACTCATCACCCAGGGTTTCGAGATGTCCATCGCCCGGATATGACGGATCTGACCATGATGTGTCCGGCACTGGGCGCAGACGCGGCAGGGCCTTGTCAAAGATCGCCGTGGGGTCCGGTCAACCCTCTTCGCCGTCATACAGGGCTCCCTGAGGTTCTGTGCGTCGCTGAGGTGGTGGCGGATCTATCCGGATGGAGGCTAGGGAGCGACCCGAAAAACCGGATCGGACTGTAGGCGGGACGCAGGACCGGCTGACTGCGCTACACTGGGAGCCGCATTTTGACGTCCGTCTGCGCGAACGGCAGCCTCATCGCGGTCACCGTGTGACGGGCCCTGCCGTGGCAGCGCAACAGGCCAGGGTTATCAACAGCACAACTGCAGCGTCGCAACGAGATCCGCCGTCACGGCCAGCGACCAGCCGAGTCGGCTCATTGGGCCACTTCCGACTGAGCTGTACCCCAACGGACGGCTTTACCGGGCGACCGGTGGTTTCCCGCAGGTACTGGTGTCGTCTTCCACATTAAGTGGCCTAGTTTTGCCCGAACCCGTCGATCTTGGTCCACGTGCCGCTCACTGGCCGACCGCCGGCGGGCCCTGGCCAACCTCTGACAGTCAGCCAGTCGGGCGCCGGCGTCACGGTGGGCGCGGGACCAGCGCCGAACCCCGGCCGATGCAGCGTCGAGCGCTAGAGGAGGCTCCACCAAATCAGGCGCGTCCAGCCGAATATCGGTTCCGCCCCCAGGGCCTTGAGGCCCACCTTTCAAGCGTTCTCCAGGCCCCCCGCACCCAATTCCTCAACCGTCCCAGACGTTCGCAAACGGAACGTCCGACGGTGACGGTTCGGCTGTCGGAGACCAAGATCGCCCGATCGTCATTAGGGGATCGCTGACCGGAACAGGATCATCCCCGGCGGTCGGTGACCGGGAGACCGGCACCGACGTCGGTTCACCGCTTCGGGGAGCCGGGATGGATGCTGCCGGACAAGTGATGCCGGCTGAGGCCCGAGAATTCATAGGTCCACCGCGCATTGGCCAAAATACGTCGGAATGCCTTCTTGAATGGTGAGCGATGCTCCCAGCTCCTGCGGCCTCGACGAGGTGGCCGGCCCAGGCACACCGGACACGGGCGGACGGGAAAAACAACGAACGGGGTGACGGGGTGTGGCTAGGGTTCGCTGGTCGTCAACCGGCCCGGCCAGGCCCGGGCCCGCCTCGGGATCTCAATGTTAGGTCCAGAGCTTGTCCACCGCGGTCAACGAGTTGCCCAATGCCTGCCAGGACGGTTCGGCGGCCGGGCCGAACCAGGTGATGTCGACTTCGCTGATGATGTGCTGGGCGGCTCGGAGGCGTTCGCGTCCTGTCTTTGACAGTGACAGCTTGGCAGAACGACCTCGCGTCGGGTGATCACCGGTGATCAGACCATGTTCGGTCAGGTTGTGGACGAGGGAGTGCATGCTCTGCACGGTGATTTTGGCGCGGCTGGCGAGTTCGGTGAAGGACAGACCCGGGTTCCGGGCCAGATGCCCGAGGATCCCCAATTGTCGCAGGTTCAGTCCGATGCCACTGAGACGTGACTGGATCGCCTCCGACACGGCGGCCCCCTGCACCAGGAGAATCATGGCTGGGCTCAGCGGCCTGTTCTGGGGCAAATGCTCGGCTGGACCCACCTGCGACCTCCTTCATGAGCTGACTGCATGGCACGTTCCGCCAGTTTCAGCTAGCCTGAATGTGACTCAGTCAGACTGAAACTTGCCGAGATGAGGCTATATGAGCACCACACCGACCCGCCCGGTGATCGCCATGCTGCTGTACCCGGGGCTGACACCCCTGGACCTGGTGGCACCCCATGCCGCGTTGGCTCCGCATGCCGATGTGCACTTGGTCTGGAAAGACCTTGACCCCGTCATTTCGGATGTGGGCATGCTGATCACCCCGAACACGACCCTGGCGGACTGCCCGGTTGATCTGGATGTCCTGTTCGTTCCCGGGGGACGTGATCAGGCCGGCGTGGCCCAGGATGAGACTGTCCTCGAGTTTTTGGAGTCACGGGGTGCCCGCGCCCGGTACGTGACGTCGGTGTGCGGCGGGTCCCTCATCCTGGGAGCAGCAGGTCTGCTGGTCGGTTACCGGGCTGCCACGCACTGGACCGGTCGGCATACCCTGGCCGCTTTCGGCGCGCAGAACGTCAACGACCGGGTGGTGATCGACCGCAACAGGATCACCGGGGGTGGGGTCACCGCCGGGTTGGACTTCGGTCTCACGTTGCTCGCGCAGCTTCTCGGCGAAGACGTGGCCCGCGCCACCCAGCTCATGCTGGAATATGACCCTCAGCCGCCCTTCTCGTCAGGATCACCGGAAGCCGCCGGACCGGAATTGACCGCGATGGTTCGCCACCTCACCCGCGAGACCGCCGAGGCCATGGACCGCGCCGCGCAGGTCGTGAACGCCCGTGGGTGGGGGAGGGCCCGAGCGCGGTGACTGCAGGGGTGGTTCCTGATCATGTTGCCGTGGCGGCGGCCACCGAGCCCGCCACGCTCGGAAAGCTCGTCACGCACAAAACGAGAGTGAGCAGCGCAACCCATGTCCCCTTCCGAATCCGGTGTCCTGGATACCCCCATCAGTGGTCTGTGGGCCACATCGCCCTCACATCTGCCGTATCAGGCCGACGTCCTGGTGCGGTCCTTTGTCCGGCCGCGCCCCGGCGGAAACGTGATCATCTACAACTCTCCCGGTGTCACTGCGTGCGCGACTGCGATCCGGGATCTGGGGCCGGCGACCCGCCTGCTGATCAACCACGCCCACGAGGCGATGTACGGCCAACCCGACCTGGACGTACCGGTGTTCGTCCACCGACGCGACCGGGCCGACACCGCCCGCACCCTGCGCGTGTCCGGCACCTTCGATCGACGCCAGATGGTCGACGAAGATTTCGAAGTGATCCCCACCCCAGGTCACATCCCGGGCACCACGTCCTATCTCTGGGACAACGGGGAGCACCGATTCTTGTTCACCGGTGCTTTCATCTGGATCGACCACGGCCAATGGAAAGCCGTCGTCCTCAGCGCCAAATTACGCCGGGACTACCTCGACAGCCTGGCCCTGGTCCGCGGGCTCGACTTCGACGTCCTGGTGCGCTGGGGAACCAGCGAGCAAGGCCCGTGCTGTGCAGAAACCGACCGGACAGACACCCGGGAACGCATCGACGCGATCATCGACCGGGTCCAAGCCGGCCGCGCCGACCGCTGAACACCACGCTCACCATCATCATCGACGGGAGTCAACAACATGAAGGTCCTTGTCGTGGGAGCCGCCGGCAAAACCGGCCGAGCGGTCGTCAATCAGCCATCAACAAAGGTCACGACGTCACCGCATTCGTCCACAGCGATCCTGGCGACGGCCCTCCCGGGGCCAGACTACTGATCGGCGACGCCCGTGACACTGACACCATCCTGGCCGCCGCAGTTGCGGGCCAAGACGCCGTCATCGACACCGTCGGAGGTAAGACTCCCTACCGCCGCACGACGCTGGAAACCACCGTGGCATCAGCGATCATCGGGGCGATGACACACCACGACGTCCGCCGACTGGTCCTCACCTCCACCCTCGGCGAGGGCGACAGCACCGCGAACACCCCGTTCCCGGTCAAGGTCCTACTGGCAACCTTCCTTCGCGGCGCCACCCGCGACAAGGCCGCAATGGAAGGCGCGGCACGCAACAGTGACCTCGACTGGGTCATCACCCGCCCGGCCGTCCTTTCTCCTTGACCAGCTGACCAGCAACGACAACCTGCGAAACGCCGTCACCATCGCCAACCGCTAACCGTCGGCTTCAGGGTGGCGGGTTAAGGCGGTCTCCGGCGCCAACTCGCCGCTTCATCGAACGGCTCATGATCCACATCGGTCGCCTCCTGGCCACCAACAGCTCGACGTGCGCACCGCAGACGTCGTCGCAGCAGCTTCGGGGAAACCGTCGTCGTCGGCTGCTGACTACGCCACTGCTTCACCAGCTTGAATTTTTGAGTTCGCCCGAACTACGCCAACTGATTCGACGACTCGCAGCCCTATTGCCCGCACCGCCGCCGCCGGTAGCAAGTCAGCTTGCGGTAGAAGCAGATCTGTCACGGCCGGTGTCTGGCGGCGAGTGACCCCTGCTGGATATCGGCAGCGTCAGTCGAGCTACCACCTCAAGGCCGGCAGCGCACCGATCAACCGGCGGGAACTATTGACCAGGTCGACATACGCCTTGACATGCGCGCATGAGACTGCCATGCTCCATCTGCTATAGCAGATGGAGGCGTCATGGCAGCGAAGGCAGTTGGAAAGCTCACCACCGGCCCGACTTTGTCCGACCAGGCCTACCTCGCGCTGCGGGAGCACATCACGACCGGAACGTTCACGCCGGGCATGAAGCTGACCGAACGGTCTTTGGCCGACAGTTTGGGGGTGAGCCCGACCCCGGTCCGGGAGGCACTGCAACGACTGGAACACGAACGTCTGATCGAGCGCGACGCGACGCGCACGATCAGGGTCGCCGACCCGACCGTGGCCCGACTGTATGAACTCACCCTGATCGAGGCGGCCCTGCGCGGCGTCGCAGCCCGGTTGGCGGCCGAGCGCGCCTCCGCGGCTCAACGCAGCGAGATCGCCCGCCTGTGCGACCAGGCCGACGCAGTGAACATCAGCCCGGGAGTGGAAGCCCACACCGCCGACCTACTCGCACTCACTCGACGGTTTCACCTCCTCGTGGACCAGGTTTCCCACAACCACACCCTGATCGACATGATCTCAACCGCCACCGCTTTTGATTGGACATTTCGCCTCACCTTCTCGGCTCGGGTTCATCGTGACGCCGCGAGCCTGCACCGCAGCCTGCGCCAACACCGCGACGTCGCCACCGCGATCCAGGCCGGCGACGGCGCACGCGCCGAACAGGTGATGCGCGAGCACATTCTACAAAGAACCGCAGCTTTCCTGGAGGTGGCCGCCGGCGAGGGTACGGCGATCGAGCCGACCGGTACCTAGCCGCCCCCTGTTCGGACACCCAGCCCGATGTTTGACCCTGATTGCTATAGCGGATCTGCCATAGCCCCACTATCGAGAGGATCAACGATGAACATCTCCATCGCGAGGCGGGGGGTCCTTCTGGGCACGGTGCTCACGCTGGTGTCGCTGACGGCGGCATGCTCGGCCAACAGCACGAGCAGCAGCACGAGCGGCGCCAACGGCAGCACGAGCAGCACGCGCAGCACGGGCAGCACCAACAGTTCGTCCGCGCCGGGGTCATCGACCTCGGCCTCCGGTGGTGGGTCCGCCGGCGCCGGACCGGTGCCTGGTGCTGAGCTGATCGCGGCATCGAAGTCGGAGAAGGGTTTGGTGATCTACGCCAACGCGCCGAGCCAGCTGTTGAAGCAGTTCACTGATTCCTTCCAGCAGGCCTACCCCTGGGTCAAGGTCACGGCCTACGACTTGGAGGACCCGGTGATCTTCTCCCGCTATGCCGCTGAACACGGCACCGGCAGCCCCACCGGTGACATCCTCATCGCCAGCGCCCCGAGCCTGTGGACCGCGGCGGTGAAGAAGGGCTTCGTGCAGAACTACACCCCGGCCGGGATCACCAATTTTCCGGGCTTCGCCTCCCAGGGCGGCGGGTTGTACATCATGTCCCCGGACCCGGCGGTGACGATCTACAACAAGAAGCTGCTCAACGGCCAGGCGCCGCCCAAGACGGTGGCCGAGATCGCCGCGGCCGCGGCTGCCGGTAAGTACAAGGTCGCCACTTACCCGATCGACAACGCCTTCGGCTACGCCGCCTTCTACGGGTTCGTGCAGAAGTACGGCTGGAAGACCCTGGATCAGCTGGGGCAGACGGCGAAAACTCCCGGTTCCGGGGACGTGCTGTACACCGACGTCGCCCAGGGCGGCTTCACCACCGCGGTGTTCGAGTCGGGTCTGGTCCGCGGCGCGATCAAACCCACCGATCCGATCGTGGGCTGGGAGTACACCACCGACTACACCCCGCTGATCCCCCGTGGGATCGCTATCGCCGCCGGTACCTCGTGTCCGAACGCGGCGAAGCTGTTCATGAATTATCTGTTCAGCAACGCGGGTCAGGCGGCGGCCTGCGATGCGGGGTTCGAGGCCTACAGCAACACCTTCACCGCAACCGACGGCTGCGCCAACACCCTGAAGGATCTGTACGCGGCCATCGGCGGGCCCGCCAATGCGGTGCTGGTGCCGATCAGCCAGAAGGTCGCCGATGACCAGCCGGCGTTCTTGACCCGCTGGAAGCAGGCGTTCAAGAACCGCTGACCGCCCTCATTGCAGGCCCCACCGATCCGCGGGAGACACCGATGACGACCACCCTGCCCAACGCACCGCCCGGAACGCCCACGCCGCCGCCGCGGGGCCGGCGGTTCCTCCCGGCCTCGGCCGTCCAGGGCGTGACCTGGCTAGTGGTCGTCGTCGGTGTCCTGCTCCCGATCCTCCCCCTGCTGTACGCCTCGGTGCAGGACCGGCCGATCTATGAAGCCGGCGGGATATTCACCCTCGCGCCCTACCAGCAGCTGTTCGCCGATCCCGCGTTCTGGCAGGCCGCCCGCAACACTGTCGAGTTCGCCGTCATCGCCACCGCCGCGGCGGTGACCCTGGGTGGGGGAGCGGCGGTGGTATGCAGCCGCACCGACATCCTGGGCCGACGAGCCTGGTCCAGGCTGCTGCTGTTACCGATTCTGCTGCCCCCGCTGGGGGTCATCCTCGGGTGGAACGCGCTGTACGGGCCCGGCGGCTACGGCACCAATTTCATCACCCAGACGCTGCACATCCCGTTGAATCTGACCAGCGTCGTCGGCATGTCCGCGCTGGGTACCGTGGTCGCGATGCCGGTCGCTTTCCTGATCTGCCAGGCCGCGCTGGGCAACGTCGAATCCTCGTTGGAGGACGCCGCCCGCAGCGCCGGCGCCGGGGCGTTGCGGGTGCTGTGGCGGATCATCGTGCCGATGATGCGGCCGGCGCTGCTGAACTCGGCGTTGCTGATCTTCACCCTGTGCATCGAGTCCTTGGGGATCGCGCTGATCTTGGGCTCTGCCGCGGGCAACGACTTCGTGGCCAGTTACCTCTACAACACCTGGTCCAGCTCCGCCACCATCGACCCGGGAGCGGTCAGCGCCGGCGCGATCATCCTGTTACTCGCGGCGGCGGCGCTGCTGGTGCTGCGCCGCAAACTGCTGGGCGCCGAGGCCCGGTTCGTCTCGGTGACCGGCCGCGGCCGCGGCTCGGACAAGCTCATCGCGCTCGGACCGCTGTGGCGCCGCGTCCTGGGGTTGCTGTTCGCCCTCTACCTGCTGGTGACGACATTCCTGCCGATCCTGGCGCTGGCGTTGCAGTCCAGCGTGTCGCTGCTGACCCCGCTGATCGCGCCGTGGCACGTGTGGAGTGCGGTGAACTGGCGTCAGTTGAGTCAGCCGACCTACCTCGATTCGATCCGCAACAGTGTGGAAATCGCCGCCGTGGGGGCGGTGGTGACCACCGCGGTGGTCGCGCTGGCCACCACCGTCCCCCACCGCTCGAGCTTCAAGCTGCGCGGGACGTTGCAGTTCGTGATGCTGTTCCCCCGCTCGATGCCCGGTCTCATCGTCGGTATCGGTTTCTTCTGGGCGTTCGTGCTGATCAACCCGCCCGGCAGCGCGTTGCGCAACAGCATCTGGGGAATCATGCTCGCCCTGAGCGTCCGCAGTCTCACCCTGGCCTACCTGCTGCTGTATCCGGCGATGGCCGCGGTCAGCCGTTCCCTGGACGATGCCGCCCGATCGGCTGGGGCAAGCTGGTGGAAAACGATGAACAGCATCGTGCTGCCGATCCTGCGGCCGGCGCTGCTGGCCTCGTTCATCCTGATGTTCGTCTCCATCCTGAACGACTACGACCCAGCCCTGTTCCTGGTCACCCCCGGCCACGAAATCATGGGCGTCACCATGCTGGACTCCCTCAAGCAGGGCTCCTCGGGGCCCGCAGCCGCGTTGGCCATGGTGCAGGTCGCGGTCACCATCGTGGCGATCCTGATCGGCACCGCACTATTCGGACGCACCACCCGGGGGACCCATGCCTGAGATCACCGTCGACGCGTTGTCCAAGACCTTCGGTGCGAACCCGGTCCTGCACCAGGTCAGCTTCACGGTCGGTGATCGGGAGTTTCTGACTCTGCTCGGGCCCAGCGGCTGCGGCAAGACCACCACCTTGATGTCGGTGGCCGGGTTCCTCAAACCCGATTCCGGTCGCATCGCCTGCGGCGACTTCACGTTCTACGACTCCGCCGCCAGGACCTACCTCGCGGCCGAAGACCGCAACCTGGGCATCGTGTTCCAGTCCTACGCCATCTGGCCGCACATGACCGTCTTCGACAACGTCGCGTTTCCCCTGAAGGTCCGCAAGGTCAAACGCGCCGCACTGCGCAACCGCGTCCTGGACACCCTCGCACTGGTCGAGATGGCCAACTACGCCACCCGCTACCCGCACGAGCTGTCCGGCGGTCAGCAGCAACGCGTCGCCCTGGCCCGGGCCCTGGTGTACTCCCCGTCGGTGCTGCTGCTGGACGAGCCCTTCTCCAACCTCGACGCGAAACTCCGCGAACGCGCCCGCAGCTGGCTGATCGGCCTGCAACGGGAGCTGGGCCTGACCACCCTGTTCGTCACCCACGACCAGGACGAGGCATTGAGCCTGTCGGACCGGATCATCGTCATGAACAAAGGTTCCATCCTCCAGGTCGGCACACCCGAGGCCATCTACCGCCAACCCGAGGACCGATTCGTCGCCGAATTCCTCGGCCACTGCAACATCCTGAACGGGCACGTCGCCCACCTCGCCGGCCCCCTGGCGACCATCCAGTTGGACCGCACCCAGCAGATGCTGACCCTAACTGCGACCGGCGCCGCGCTCGGCGAGCAGATGGACGTCGTGGTCCGACCCGAGGCAATCGGGCTCAGCGACGAGCAGGGCGCCCGCAACGGCGAGAACACCTTCCGCGTCACCGTCACCTCCACCGCGTTCCTGGGTGATCACTACCTCTACGAACTGGACCTGGCCGGCCTGCCCCTGACCGTGACGAACCCCCAGCTGTTCACCTCACCTGAGCTGACCGCCCACATCCCCGTCCAGGCCTGCCGGGTCATCCCCACCTGACACGCCCCCAACAGCAGCGACCACCATTTCGCACCGCCGCCCGCTGAGCACAGCACCCCGGAAACGAGTACCCCGATGACCGATCCCCCCGCCGACGCCCCACCGACCGACACCGTCAGCATCCTGGTCCCCTCCGGCATGCTCGGCGCCGGGTTCCCCCCCGAGACGATCACCCGCGGCATCGCGCTGGGCGCCGACGTGATCACCGTCGACGGCGGCTCCACCGACTCAGGTCCCTACTACCTGGGCACCGGCACCGGGAAAACCCCCGCCGCCGCCGTAAGACGGGACCTGCAGATCCTGCTCCGCGCGTCCGCCGCCGCGGGAATCCCCTTGATCATCGGCTCCTGCGGAACCTCAGGCACCGACGCCGGTGTCGACTGGGTCGCCGATATCGTCACAGACGTCCTGCGCGAAGCGGACCTCACGTTGACCGTCGCCAAGATCTACAGCGAACAGCACCCGCAGGACCTGCTCGCGCCACTGAACGCCGGCCGCATCCGGCCGCTTGCGCCGCCCCGCGCCCTGGAACCGGCGGACCTGCTGCGCTGCACCCACATCGTCGCCGTGATGGGACACGAACCCATGCTGGAGGCCCTGCGACAGGGCGCCGATGTCATCCTGACCGGCCGGGCCACCGACACCGCCAGTTCGGCCGCGTTCGCGCTCTGGAAAGGCCTACCGCCCGGCCCGACCTGGCACGCCGCGAAGATCATCGAATGCGGAGGGCAATGCACCACCAGCCCGACCAGCGGAGGCGTGCTCGCGCGCATCGACGCCACCGGATTCACCATCGAACCCCTGGACCCCGACGCGCGCTGCACACCCCAATCGGTCGCCTCCCACATGCTCTATGAAACCGCGGACCCGTTCCGGATGCGAGAACCCGCCGGCACCCTGATCGTCTCCGACGCCAAATACCTCGCCCTGGATGATCGCACCGTGCGCGTCGAGGGATCCCGCTTCGATTTCGCCGCACAACCCACCATCAAACTCGAAGGCGCCGCGATCAGCGGCTACCAAACGATGTCGTTCACCGGCATCCGCGATCCCGACATCCTCGCCGACATCGACGCCTGGGCCCGCACCCTCACCGCAGTCCTAACCACCCGCGTCCACGACCTCCTGAAACTGGGCACCGCCGACTACGACATCGACCTACGCCTGTACGGCTACAACGCCATCCTCGGTGACCTGGACCGAAAACCAGCCCCGCCCCGCGAGGTCGGCGTCATGTTGCTCATCAACGCCGCCACCCAGGACATCGCCACCGCAGTAGCCAAACTTGCCAACCCGCTGATGCTGCACGTGCCCACGCCCGGCATGACCTACCTGCCCAGCTTCGCCTTCGCCACCTCACCCGCCGAAACCGAACGCGGCGCCACCTACGAGTTCGTCATCAACCACGCCGTCGACGTCGACGACCCCTGCGCCCTGTTCCCTGTCCAAGCCCGGCGCACCTCCAATGTCTGAACCCCGGCGCGTGTCGCTGCCCGACCCCGCGCCGGACGCGCCGGGGAACACCCCACCCACCACCCTGGCGGACCTGGCGGTGGAGATCCGCAGCAAGAACGCCGGCCCATTCTGGATCACCCTGGACGCGTTCATGCGCGATGACGCCGGCTACGCCGTCGCTGAGGAGATCATCACCGCGGACCTCATCGCGAACCTCTACGCCGTCCCAGCCGCAGACGTACTGATCTTCCGGATCCCAGAACTCAAGATCATCAAAGCGTCCTTCCCACGGCTGACCAGCCAGGGCAGCCTGCACGACCGGGACATCCATGCCGGCCAGCACCACGTGCCCCTCGCCCGAATCAACGTCGCCCACATCCACCCACCCGCCCCGGGCCACGACTGAACGCGCCGGAGTTTCGTCACCGGCACCCTTCCTCCTTCCTCGTCTTCCTCCACGAGTTCCGGCTGTCCACAAGGCCGGCGGTCCTGTACTTGCCCGAACACCGGCGACACTCACAACAGTGGAAACCTGTGGGACAACCCCGGGGTGACGAGAGTGGAATCCGTTCCGCAGGCAGGCCCACGTTGACCGCGGCGGCCCGTAACCGAATGCGGACAGGACACCGCCGGTGCAACTGGCTGCTACTGATCCCCAACCCCTCCGCCATCACAGCCACCGCCAGGCCCGCCTTGGCCATCGCCAGCACCCAAGCTCCGAAACCGTCGACCTCCCGCGAAACGGCACGGTCCACCACCAACGCCGTCAACGTGCCGGCGGGGTCTGCCGCTACCTGCTCGGCCAGCAGCCGCACCTCACCCGCCCGCCACAGCTCCTCCACAGGTGGGGTCTGATCAAGTAACTGGTCTGCGGGTATCCCCAGCAAGGCCGGACCCGACCCGGCCGCAAAACGCAACGCGACGTAGCGGGCACCCGCGCGACTGTGATGCCACCGGACGGTGAATCAGGCCCCGCCACAACCAGGGTGCGGCCGTCCCACAACAGGTCCAGGCAGCCGTCGGGCAGGATCCGGGAGCGTTCCGAGTTGCTTGCGGCGGGGTGTTGGGCATCGTGTGGGCCGGCCAGGTCCTCGGCGTCGCCGGGCCGGTCCACATGTGAGCTACACCCCCGCTACTCCCCTCACATCCCAGATGGCCTTGGCAAGCACATTCATCGCGGTTTTGGTCTGCTCGCCCGGTGGTGGTTCAGGCGCGCCCGGCGCCGACGAGGGCGCCTTTGCAGTGCCCGCTCGGCCATCCGCCGCACCCCGCCGATAGACCGGCCGCTGTTCGCGGTGCCGCTGCACACGCGGCTTCGAATGATCTCGGCCACGCCGGTCACACCGCTCACACCGCCCGTCGATGGGGTAGGTGGCGTTCTCGTCCAAGTTCGATCAGGCGATCCGCCGGGCGCCCAGGATCCGTTCCAACACTTCCAGGGCTGTTTCCCCGTCGGGGAGCGGCCCGGTCCACACGCCGCCGCTGGTGTGCCCGGTGTGCAGTGGTGCGACGATGCGCAGGACGCGGCGGTACTGGGCGCGTTCAGCGCGGTGCACCTCCAGCCGGGCCAGGATGACCTCTGCGCAGCCCAACATCTCGGCCAACACCGCCAGACTGGTGGTGGCCACGATCCGCCAGCGGCCGCCGCGCTGTTCGACCAGGTCCAACGCCGCCAGGATGTGCAGCGCCTGATACACGGTGGATCTGGCCAGCTGCGTCTGCGTTGCCAACTCGAAGCTGGTCGGCGCAGTTTTGGCGTGTTCCAGAGCTTCGTAGACGAACGCCGCCGGCAACCCCAGGTCCCGGAACACCGGCCGCAACGCGTGGATCTTCCCGGCCCGCCAATCCAACGCCCCGGCCCGCCGGGCGATCGACTCCGGGATCTGCAACTCGTACAAGTCGCCCCGCAGGCCGCGGTCGTTCTCGATCAGCACCACCAGCGGCTCCGCCTCCTCCCGCAGCACCCGCAGATGCGCCGCCACCGTGGTGTGATCGATGCCCGCCGCGATGTCCAGCGCCCGAGTGCCGAACTCGATGTACCGGCTGCCGGATTTCATGCCGGCCTCGCCCAACGCCCGCAGCAGCATCCTGACCGCCGGTCCGCTGCGTCCCCGGTACCGCTCACCTTCGAGCAGTCCGACCGCGGTGCGCCACTCCCGCAGAAACTGATATTCCAGGAAGAAGATGGCCGAACGCAGCGGACTGTCCAAGTCCACGATCGGCCGGATCTGGAAAGGGTTCAGCCTCAAACCGCACCTGACCGACGGGTTCAAACTGTCCAACGACCCGATGTTCGTGGACAAGGTCTACGACATCGTCGGGCTCTACCTCAACCCTCCCGAGGCTGCCGTGTGTTGTCCGTGGACGAGAAATCCCAGGTCCAGGCGTTGGGCCGGTCGCAGCCGGCGTTCGGAGATGATGCCTGGCATGCCCGAGAAACGGACCCACGACTACGTTCGCAACGGCACGACCAGCCTGTTCGCGGCGTTCAACACCGCCGACGGCACCGTAATCTCCAGCCTGCACCGGCGCCACCGCTCCATCGAATTCAAGAAGTTTCTGATCAAGATCGACGAGCAAGTGCCTGCCGACCTGGCCGTCCACTTGATCTGCGACAACTACAGCACTCATAAGACGGCCGCCGTGAAAACTTGGCTCGCCGCTCACCCGCGGTTCCAGATGCATTTCACTCCAACGTATTCCAGCTGGATCAACCAGGTCGAACGGTTCTTCGCCTTAGTCACCGAGAACCTGCTGCAGCGCAGTCACCAAAGACCGCCGACGAGATCCTCGAATCCCTCGGACTTATCTGTAAGTCCCCAGGCCGTGTAACGCACGTCATTTCCTGCCCAGACGTGCAGGCCGGACAACGTTTGATCCAGCGTTATCTGTAGATGGATCGGAGGTTTGCGAGTGTGGGTCGATCGGGCTGTCGTTCTCAGAGCTGACGGGCGCGGCGCGCCCCTGGCGACGTCAGTTCGGTCGTCAACCGGTCGCCCATGCCGCTGATGAGGTAGCGGATGTATCCGTCGGCTTGAAGTTGATCCAGGACCGCGTGGGCAGTGCGGGCCGGGACACCTTCGAAGAGATCGTCCAGGGAGCCCATGTTGGCGATGGCCAGGAGCGCTTGATCCATCAATGCTTCCGTGTCGACCCCGTTGCGGCGCTCTTCGGCCAGCCACCGGTCGGCGGTCACGGGGCTGCCAGCCATGAAGAATCGGCGGCCGCTTGAGTCTCTGGTCGCCTTGATGAACCCGTTCCGAATCAGCAGGTCCATGCTTTCGACGTAGGCGTCCTCGCTGATCCCACTGGCTACGAGTTCATTCTTGAAGTCGTCCAGGACAAAACGCCAGTTCAGAGCGTCGTGCCGTCGGAGTAGATCGATGACAGCCTGAAAAGACGATGTTGTCGATGGGGTCGGGTAGGTCCGGGCGGCGCGATCGGTGGGTGGCAAAGGCAGGTGGTGAACCAAGGGGTGGTTTGTCGCCGACGCCGAAAATGTCGCGGACGAGCACTTCGGCCAGCGCTTGCATTCCGCCCGGCCCTGTAGCGGACCTGCGCAATAGGTGAGTGAGCGCCGTCGGAACGACAACGTCATCGTCCAAGGTGACCGGGATGATCCGACATTGCCCGGCGATTCGCCTGACTGTGGCGACATCCATTTCCTCACGGACCCAAGGCTTCTGGACACTGATCTTCGAAACGCCGATGATCACATAGTCACTGCCGCCCAGCCCCTGGTTGAACACCATGTCGGGAAGTGAGTCACCACCTCGGAGTTCCCAGAGGTCGACCCACGAGTTGATTCCATTCTGCTGGAGCAGCCGGGCTAGTGGCAGAGCGAATCTCTCCTTGTCTTCGCTTGCGTGGGAGATGAATGCGTGAGGAGGTGGCGGCGTTGCGGCTGTCATCGGTGCCATCGTCATCGCGGGGTTCCTCGTTCTCTGGTTTGGTGAATCCTGCACCATGCAACCTGCGTCGCCACGCTTCGCGGTCGGGCACTTGGCATCATGACCCGGTGCGCCGAACGTATCCGGACGCGACCGCCGTCAGCGCGTCTCCGGAGGGCGAGGACCATCCTTCTTGACAGGCTCGTACTTTGGGGCCGCGATCGGCGGTGGCGGGTTCTGTGGTGCTGGACTGGAAGCGAACGTGATGCGATTGGCGACTTGCTTCATGGGGTCCCTCCTAGTGTGACGACTTTCTGAATGCCGAGAACTGCGGTCCCGACGAGGGCGAAACTCAATGCCAGGTAGGCAGAGTTGAGCCTGTTCATTCGGCTGCTGGCTTCGTTGCGGATGTCCTCCAAAGGGCTCTCGCTGGATGGATCGCTGGATAGCAACAGGTTTTCGGTGGCCTGGTGGTTCCGATCCCCCGCGTGTTCGCGGCCGGAATCCCGGTAGGCGGCCCAGAGGCCGCGCATCTGTTGGATGTCACTGGCGTTGACGGTCCTTGGCCACAGGGCGGCAACGGCCATCCCGATGGCGGCGACTGCGGCGATCCCAGTTACGACGAAGATGATCTTGGCCGAGTTGATCTGGGTCGGTGCGGTCGTCACCAACCGAGGGACCAGCGCGAGGAGGGCTCCGGAGAACGCCATCACCGACACGGCCCGCGTTTGTGCGCTGTTGCTTCGCTTGTCATGGAACTCGTATTGCCAGCGGGCATCGCTGAGCCATTCGGCGTCGCGACGACTCGCGGTCTCGGGTGTGACAGCGCTTGCGACGTCCAGTGTCGGGGGCAGTGCTGCTCTGGTTCTTCGGCGCAACAAAAGCTCCTATCTCGGCCGACCTCTGGCCCGCATTCCGCACGATATCGACTACCCCCGACAGCGGCCGGTGACCGCCGATCCGCCGAGCTGCCGATTCCCTGAGGTCGCCCGATGCGCTGACCGCCAGGTCGGCAACCGTCGACCGAGCGCATCGACGGGGTTGGCCTGAGCGCCGAACGGCTGGTCGATCGCCAATACGCCATACTGCGTCGATGGCATTCGTCCGCAAAGAGCCGCAGTCGGTGACCTTCGAGGATCCCGAGCAGCTGTATCTGAAGCTCACGGAGCGCGGGGCGGGCCCTGGGCCGTTGTGGTCTCACCAGGCCGACGTACTGCGCTCCTGGCATGGGAGTCACCTCGAACACGGTGACGTTGCCCTGGAACTACCCACCGGCGCCGGGAAGACTCTGGTCTCTGGCTTGATCGCGGAGTTCCGTCGTCGAACGGCAACCGATCGCGTGGCCTACCTGTGCCTCACGCGGCAGCTCGCCAAGCAGACCGCCGACCGGCTTACCGAGTACCAGATTCCAAATGTTCTGTTGACCGGGCATGTCACCGACTGGAATCGCGCTCACCGCGCCCAGTGCACGTCAGCGGCGGCGGTCGCCGTGACGACGTACTCGCACGTGTTCAACAGCAACCCCGCGATCAACGACGCAGCCTGCCTGATCCTGGATGATGCCCACGGCGCAGCCGGGTATGTCGCCAGCCCTTGGTCGTTGGAACTGGACAGGGACGACGATGCGACCGTCTACCAGGACGTGCTCTCGCTGATCGCCCCGGCATTGGATCCGCTCGTTGTCACCCGCTTTCAGAGCGTCAGCGCGGGGACTGATTACGCGACGGATGTCTTCCTGGCATCGCCGATCGCCGTTGATCAGACGGCGGGCGACCTTGAATCGTTGTTCGAATCGGCAGGCAAAGCCGGCCAACTTCGCAATGACATCCGCTACGCGTATTCAAAGCTGCAGGGCCATCTCGACCGGTGCATGTTCTATGTGAGTTTCCGGCGCCTTCAAATCCGCCCGCTTGTTCCGCCGACCAGCATGCATGCCGCTTTTGACTCCCCGGCCCGGCGGATCTACGTGAGCGCGACGCTGGGCAATGGCGGGGAGCTGGAACGCAGCTTCGGTCGGAAGCAGATCCGCCGTATCCCGGCGCCGAAGGGCTGGGACAAACGGGGCACCGGAAGACGGTTCTTCTGCTTTCCGGAGCTGACCAAGGACCTGTCATCCCAGCCCACCGAGGTCGACGCCTGGGTGAAGGGGACGATCGGCGGCCGCCGGTCCCTCGTTCTCACCCCTGATGGGCGAACGGCCTCAGTGGTCGCCGAGACCTTGGTTCCCGACGGCGAGGTGATCCTGCACGCGGCTGACGTCGAGGAGGACTTGGACGCCTTCACCAGCCAGGAGGCGGCGACCCTGATCTTGAACAATCGGTATGACGGCATCGATTTGCCGGACGAGGATTGTCGGCTCGTGGTCCTCGACGGGTTTCCGGCGAAGGGTGATCTTCAGGAGCGGTTTCTCTATGGATCGCTTGGGGCGGAGAACGTCCTCAACGAGCGGATCCGGGCCAGAATTTCCCAAGGAGCCGGACGGGCGACCCGCAACACCCGCGACTTCGCAACGGTCGTCGTGCTCGGCGACACCCTAGTGACCTATCTGGGACGACAGGACGTGCTCGCGGCGATGCATCCGGAACTTCACGCTGAGATCGAATTCGGCTGGGAACAGAGTCTGGCCAACAATTCCGATGGCATGACGGAGAACATCGCTGTCTTCGACCGTCACGACTCGGACTGGACGGGTCTCGACGACGAGATCGTCGCTGCCAGAGATACCTATCAGCAGGCGAGCCCGCTGGGCACGACGGAACTGCAGGCCGCAGCGCCCCACGAGGTGGCCGCGTGCGATGCGATCTGGAACTGCGACTGGAACGTCGCAATCACCGAGATCCGGGCCGTGCTCGATGCTCTGCAAGGTGGCCGCGCATCCAGCCGATATGCCGCGCTGTGGAGCTATCTGGCCGCTTCGATCTGCGCGCGACAGCTTTCTGCGACCGGTGATGAGCAATACGCCGAGGCCGCGACCACCTACTTCGAACGAGCCAAGGGCGCAGCGCGCGGCACGACGTGGCTCAGCCACCTTGCCGCGCCCGGAGAACTCACAGCAACGGAGCCGCCGGTGGATCCCGTCGACCAGGTTGCCGCCGAGAATGCTGCCGCCCGAATCGCCACCGGCAACAAGGGTAAGACAGCCGATGAGGCATTCCTGCAGACCATCCGAGCGGACCTGGAAGGCACGAACCCGACCGCATATGAACGCGGTCTGGACCTGTTGGGGCAGTTGGCGGGAGCCACCGAAACGCTGCCCGGAAAGAAGGTGAGTGCGGCACCCGACGGCGCCTGGCTGTTCGGTGACGCACTCTGGATCACCTGGGAGGCGAAAAGCGATATGACAACCGGACAACTGGGAGCAAACTACGTCCGGGAAACGGGAAGTCATCTGCGCTATATCGCCAACAAGCGGAGCACCGAAGCGCCCGGTGGGTCGTTCGGCACGGTCGTCACCCCCCAGGACCGAATCCATGATGCCGCGCTCTGGGTGGCGGAAGACCACGTCTATCTGGTGACACCGACAACGGTGCTGGACATCTTCGACCGCGTCGCTCGTGCGTGGCGCCAGCTCAGAGCTATCCCGAAGCCGACCGCCGAGTTCGCGTTGACCCTCTTCCGCGACAACCGGGCGTTGCCATCGCAGTGGGTCGGCGACCTGCAGACGCAACGTCTGCGCGACCTGTAACCCCGGAGCTTCCTAGCCTGTCGCAGGGGAAAGCCGGTTGGGCGCACCTGTTCCCGTCGATGGGGCTCTGCGAGGCCCAGCGGCAGCGATAGCACGCACGGCGGCTGATGGTTGTGCACCGGCGGCCTCTGCCCGCTTGACGATCAACTGGGCTGCAGCAATTTGCACGCGGGTGACGAACACGGTCCGGGCCATCCGACGCTCCTCGCTGATCTTGAGGTGATTGTCCAACTCTAGCGTCCGGCCTCTGCTTCTGAACGACCTCGATCCAACCTCGATGCCGCCGGGGGCTGTCCGCGCGGCCGGGTTGGGGTGTCGGTTGCCAAATTGTCTGTCGCACATTCGCCACATTATTTGTCGCATGACCGCGAAGCAGTCAGTGTCACGGAGCCGCCTGAGGTGCACAGATAGGTCCGTGTGTGCCCGTCGGAGTGGTCCAGACGTCGAGGACCGCGCCACTTAGCGTGGCGATAAGCCGCCATATAATTTGGCGATTCACACACATATGCCGTAGCCCAGACACGGTCACGGCGGCGAACGCGGGCACGGACGACCAGGAGTCGACGGCGGCGGGCGACGGTGGGGGAGGGGAGCGGTGGCTGTTCCCGACTGTCCACAAGACAGGGCAACCCAGCGAGAAGGCGATGACCGGTGACGCCCTGGCGGTGATGGTTCAGCGCCGCGCCGCCGCCGCCGGATACACCCCGGCGCAGGTGGATTTGTTGGGCGGGCATTCGCTGCGGTCCGGGTTCGTCACCGAAGCCTTCCGAGCCGGCGCCGACGCCCACTCGATCATGCGGCAGACCGGCCACAAAGACCCGAAGATGCTCGAGGTGTACGCGCGGGAGTTCGCGCCCCTGGTCGGCAACGCCGTCCTGAAGCTGGACCTGTGACCACTTCGCCGATGTCAGCGGTCACCGGCAAGGTGCTGTCCCCGAACACTCTCGCCGGGTATGCGGCGGACTGGGCGCTGTTCGCCGACTGGTGCACCGCGACCGACCAAGTTGCACTGCCGGCGGACTGGACCACCGTCACCGCATTCAGTGCCGCGTGCCCGGGTGCACCGGCGACCATCCGCCGGCGGCTCGCTGCCATCGCCCACCACCACCGCGCCGCCGCCCAGCCTGTGCCGACCGGCCCTGCGCGGGTCGCCGACCCGCCGACACGGCAGCTGATCGACCCTGGTCAGGTCGACATATTGATGCGGCTGCTTCCCTCGCACGGTTGGACCGGCGGGCTGTTCGGACGGCGGGACCGCGCCCTGCTCACCCTCGCCGCGGCGACGACCATCCCGTACCGGCAGCTACCCCGACTTACCGTCGGCCAGCTGAACATTGCCGATGGGACCGCCATCATCACTGACCACCGCGGCACCAAGCATGTCGTCGAGGCGGCGGCGGATCCGCTGCTGTGTGGGCCGTGCGCTTTGGTGCGGTGGCGCCGCGTCCTGGACACCGAGGCCCTGCACAAACGCGTGAAGAAGCTGCTGAAAGATGCCGAGGAGGTCACCGGCGCCAGCCACCACTCCTGCCGCTCGCCGAAGCCCATCGACGCTAGAACCCTCGACGCGCCGCTGTTCCCGCCGATCAACCAGTGGGGACATCTGCCCCTACCCATCCGGCCGCTCAGTCCGCACTCCGCCTCCCGCCTGGCCCGGGCAGGCCGACACCGGCCTCGCCCACCACAGGGTGCTGGACGTCGACGAGCTGGTCGCCGTGGCTGATGCCAACCAAATTACGGTGGATCCGGCCCCGGCAGTGGCCCGCCCGGTATACGACTGGGAAGCGGCGAACCAACGGAAGAAGGACGCCGTGCAGCAACTCGCGCCGCTCGCCGACGCCCTCGATGACATCGAACGGCGCATCGCTGCACTCATCGCCAGGACCAACGATCTCGAGCTCGGCTAACGTCGCTCGCGCCAATCAGTGTGCGGAGCAATAGCTCCTCTACAGGCGAAGCAGCGCATCGGTGGCGCCATCTCGTTGTGGCGCCTGCGCTGTCAGTGACCTCGACCACCTGCTACTCCAGATTGATGACGGCCGCACAGGCCCGGGCAGGTGTTAAAGAACGAAAGCTCTCGTGGCGTGTCACAGCTTCAAAACAAATTTTGCACGGTCGTCTTTGTGCCGCTCGCTGGCCAGCCCGTGGTCCCAGTCATATTCAAGCCAAAGTTTGGGCTGTGCGGCCGCGTCGAACATCTTTCTGCCGGCGTCCACCGGAACGTCCCGATCGCGGCGACCATGCTGAATCGGCAGCTCGGCGCGCCGGTCGACAGCCACGAAGCGGGCCGCGTCGAACCAATCGGCGGCGCAGGTCATCTCGTTGGTGACTGGGCCACCGCAGGACAAAGTGGTGGCCAGCGAGGTCCGGATCAGCGTTCCGGCGCCGTAACTGAAGATGACGATGCGGGCCAGCCGGGGCTCCACCGCGGCAAGGATCGCTCCCAGGAAGCCGCCGGCGCTATGGCCTAGGAAACACAAAGTGTCCGGCGGTGCTCCCATCTCGACGAGCACGTCCAAGGCGGCCCGTTCGGTGAGCACGGCAGTGCGGACTGTGGCGGCGAAGATGTCGATACCGTCCTGTGGCCGCATACGAGTCACCGGCAAGATGACGATCGCACCGCCAGCGGCCATTGCGGCCGCTTCCGACAGGAAGAATCGACGTACACCATCGGTGCCCCCGTGGGCAAGCACCGCGCCCCGCGTGACCCGCTGCCCCAATGGCGACACCACCGTCGCAGTGACCACCGTCGACGGATCAGCAGCGAAAGTAACCTCCCGCCACACAACACCAGCCTGCTCATGCTCACCCGACACCGACACCGACACCGACCGTGTTGCCAGGTCGAAGAACCGACGCGCCCCGGCCAACTCCCAACGTCCCCGATACGGCGCAAAAGCTCCAACCCGATCAGCGTCCACACGCCAAGCCAACGCGCTCAGCGCCCGCTCCGCAATCAAATTTCTACTTGTTGAGCCCACCAGAGAGGTTGGTGACAACTTGGGTGCCGTGCACGGGCGAGAAGTCTCGTAGTGCGGTGTGGGGTGGCGGTGTCAGCTGTCGTTGCAACAGTGCCGTCAGCCGGCCTTCTCCTGCGGGTCCTGCGCCTGTAACTGCGCCAGGCGGGCCGGGTCCTGCACGTTCATCCAGGAGATCACGTCGCGAAACGGCACGCAGTAGGTGTTCGGCTTACCGCAGTTGGCGAGGACGAAGTTGCCGATCGCGTCGGAGTAGGCGTTGTTGTTCCAGGAGTTGAAGTGGTTGCCCAGCACCAGCGGCGCCCGGTTGCCGTTGAACGCCACGTTGTACATGTCCTGGTAGGTCGCCTGCACCTGCGCCGAGTCGCTCTTACTCTGCTCCGGCGTCACGCCGTTCGAGCTGGCCTGCCGCTGCGTGTAGTAGAAGTTGTAGTCCATGGTGATCTGGTAGTGGCTGGTGCCGTGCATCGGGAACTCGGCCATCCCGAACTGCCAGATCTTGTTGTCCTTGGACTGGGTCGGCCAGGAAATCCCACGTCGGGTGAACGATGAGTCGTACGTTATGCCGTGCGCTTTCAATGCCGGGAACAGGTCTTCGCTGTGCCCTTCCAGGCAGGGGGTGCGCTCGCCCTTGATCTCCGACGCCGGCAGGTTCAGCTTCGTGCTCGACGGCAGGTTGTTGTTTCCGTTGACGTTCTTGACCAACGCGAAGAACTGGTCGAGTTCGTTGTTCCAGTCGTCGTTGTTCCAGTCGTTGCCGCCCGGGACGTTGTCGCTGCAGAAGTGACCGTTGAAGTGCGTACCGATCTCGTTGCCGGCCGCCAGGGACTTGTTCAGGTCGGCGATCTCCACCGGCAGGTCCGACGGCTCGTTCCAGCCGATCGATGCCTTGCCCACACCGTGGCCTGGACCCTGGTACTTGTCCTTCGTGGCGGTGCTGAGCATGTAGGTGCCGGACAGGAAACCGGTGAAGTGGAACGGCACCTTCTGCATGATGTCGAACCAGTACTGCCACTTCTCATGCCACCCGACACCGTCGAAGCTGACGATGATGAACTGCGGCGGCTTCTCGCCGGCCTTGAGCTTGGTCGGCTTGAATCCCTCGGCCTGCCCGGCAGCGCCGGAGGTGGCCGGTGCGGTACTCGAGCCGGCCGGCGAGCTCGGCTTGCCGGTGTTCCCTGCCGAGGACGAGTTTCCGGCCGAGGAGGACGACCCATCCGATGACGACGTGCCACCGCCGGGGATGGACGGGTCCGACGTGGCGCCGCCGGCTTTCGTCGGCGCACCGATCGTCACGTTGTTGGTGACCGTGACCGGCGCGAGATCCTTCAGCGGCCCGCTGCACGCCGACAGCAGCAGTGTCGCCGACGTCGCGACGCTCACAGCCGCCCATCGCGTCCGTGTCATCCACGACCGTCGTCTCACAAGAGTCCTCCATCGATGTCGTCCAGTCGCGCTGGAACGGGGTCAAAAACATCATGCCCAATGACCAAGGCGGGTTCGTTCTCGCCGTCGACCTCGGGGTGGTCATCCCGGAGCTCGACCACGACCAGGCGCAAGCCCTTGCCGACGCCGCGGACCTGGTCTGCCCGTACTGCAACGCCACCCGCGGGAACATCGTCGTGACCGTTCCCGTCACCGACGACTAGATGAGTAATTCCAAGGGCTGATCGGCGCGTTGAACCTCAAAGTCGGGGTGGAGAGTGTCCAGGCTGGCGTTGCTAACCCAACGTCGAGCAGGAGGCTCAAGTGGACGCTGACCTGGACACT
>JAABUP010002848.1_pt1 | contig 32119 bp, 34 predicted proteins | sample 5559201 | NCBI WGS metagenome assembly JAABUP01 (sample SAMN10711887, study PRJNA513373) | rock metagenome | isolation source: Antarctica rocks | place: Antarctica
CTCCAGCGCCGCACCCACATCGCAGTATCGATCGACGGCGTTCCGCGCCGACCGACCACGCATACCCGCGGCATCACGCGCCGCCGGAGACAGGCGAAAGTCGTGCCCCGGTGAATAGGACCGGCTAAAGCATCGACCAAAGCGACGATCTTTGTCGTCAGTCCGCCACGTGAGCGGCCGATGGCCTGATTCTGAGTCCCCCTTTTGCGCCGGTGCCATGCTGATGCACGCGCACGATCGTGCCATCGATTATGGCGTACTCAAAATCTGATCGCCGGACAATTGCTGAAAAATCCGATCGAAGACGTTCTTCTTCGCCCAACGGCGGAACCGCTGGAACACGGAGTTCCAGTTGCCGTATGACTCCGGCAAATCTCTCCACGGCGAACCCGTCCTGGCGATCCAAAGAATGGCTTCCAGAAACCTTCGATTGTCCGCTCCTGAGCGCCCAGGGTCACCGATCTTGCCAGACAGCAGCGGCGAGACCCGCTCCCACTGCTCGTCGCTCAAACATGTCCGATCCAAGCTGGCCTCCGTTTTCCAGCCTTGAATCCGATCGCGAGAGGCAAGGGAATCCCCAAAGCCAGAAAATCGCCGTCCTAAACCACCTCAGGTTTTATCTACGCAGTGCGAATCGTCTAAAGTGAAAACACGGCAGGAATGTCAACACGCCCTAGACGACAGGCCGGCATGGGACGACAATGACTTCATGCTCAAAGAGTCCTTGGCCAAGGTGCGCGAAATACGTTCCACAGAGCTGGCCTATTCCACGATCAAGACCAAGATCCTGGACAGCGAACTGGCGCCCGGGTCCCAGGTGCTGGAACAAACACTGGCGCTGGAACTGGGCCTGTCGCGAACGCCGATCAGGGAAGCGTTGATCCGCTTGCAGCAAGAAGGCCTAGTCGAAATCGTGCCGCGCCACGGTGCCCGTATCTCGACCCTCGCTCCCTCCGATATGCGGGAAATCTATGAGGTCCTGGTCTCGTTGGAGCCGACCGCCGTGGAGTTGCTGACGTTGCAGCGCCCGTCGCGGGTCGACCTCGCTCCTCTCCTGGACGCTTGCGACAGCATGGAACGCGCCCTCGAAGCCAATCCCCCGGACTTGCGGTCCTGGGCGGCAGCCGACGAACTCCTTCACCTCAGCTTGGCGTCGCTGTGCGGCAATGCCCGCCTGGCCGCCATGATCATGATGGTCTGGGAGCAAGCGCACCGTGCTCGGATGTTCACGCTGCGTCTGCGCGAGGTGCCGCATAGATCCACCGGGGAGCACCGCGAGGTGCTGGAGGCTATCCTGCGCCGCGATGCGCAGGTCGCAAGGCGTCTCTACGAGGCACATCGCCGACGCGGCGGCGCGGAGCAGATGGCGATCATTGAGCGGCACGGCTTGCAGCGCCTTTAGGAGCGCCTGTGGGGACGCTTTCACTTCCGGCGAATGAGTTCAATTGTTCAATTCGGAAAAAGGCGAGCGGCTTTGCCGGAATAGATCGCCACGCGGCTCCATCCGATCCGATTCGGGTTTCGCAACGGGCCCGCCCCGATCTCGTCACCATTCGGCACCGACCCAATCAGCCCTACCGGATCGCGCTATCCACCATCCCGTTCCTTCGCCAGGCCGCGGGTCACTCCGGTATACTCTCAATCGTGATGCGCACCATGGCGTCGCCCAGCCGGCCCTCGAACACTCCGGGCAGGCTGGTCTCGAACGTAGTCACGATATTGCCGGTGGCCACGACCATTCCGGGCGCGAGCGCGAGACCATAGACCGGCGCCAGCGCTGCGAGGCGCCGCAGCGCGGCGAACGGGTCCGGGCAGTCGCGCCCCGTGGTGGCGCTTGCCACGGTGCGACCGTCGTGAACCAAGCTGCCGCCTGCGCGCAGCAGCGCCGCCACAGCGTCGATCGGGATCGGATCGCCCAGCACGGCGGCGTGAAAGCCGGCGGCGTCGGCGACGAAACTCGGCATGCCGACCGCACCCCGGTCGGCGAAGCGGCTGCGCACGACCTCGATGGCCAGGCATGCAGCGCCCGGAACGGGCGCCTCCGGTGCCGTGCCGGCGTCGAGCACCAGCGCGACTTCAACCTCGATCAGAAGTGGCGCCGTGCCAGGAACCCGGAGCGTCGCGCCCGAGCCGAGCAGCCGGGATGTCGGCATGAAGCCGATGAGGGGCTGGCCCAGGCCGCTGCGCTCCATCGCGGCCGGGCTGGACATGCCCAGCTTGTAGCCACGCACCGGCTCGCCCAGTTCGCTCCCGAGCCGCCGTTGCATCCTGTAGGCCTCGGGGAGACCGTCGGGTCGTTCGGCCTGTGGCAATGATGCGATCTGGCCCCCATCCTGCCACGCGCGGGCCAGCCGACGTGCGCCGGGTGCGGGATCGAACGGGAGCGCCGTCATGGCACGGCCTTGCCGTCGCTCCGCTGCCGCAGCACGTCGCCGCGCCCCAGGTCGCCCGCAGGTGCATGCCGGGCGCTCCACCGGCGGGCCAACCGGCCCGCGCAAACCAGCAACTGCGACCTACGGCAGGACGGAGCATGGCCGCCTGTCGCATCCGTTGTCATGGTCCGATCCCTCCCCGCGCGCCGCGATGGCGCGATCTCCATTGGCCTCGCCGGCGCGTCATGAGATGCTTCACGACCATTCCCAATGGACCATCGGCCTGCCCGCCAAAGGGCTGGACACCGTGGGAAGGCGATCTCCCGCCAGCACGCCCATATAGACGGTGCGCAGATCGTCGCCGCCGAACGCCAAGCTGGAGATGTTGCGCAGGTAACGGGACTGCACCTGGTCGATATGCGCCTTCTCGACCCTGCCGGCCTGATAGGCCTGCTCGACGACGGCGCTGTGCTTCGCGTCCGAGTCGTCCAGCATCACTTGCCGCGCCCCGTCAGGCGTGATGCGGATCAAGCGATTGGCGACGATGCACGCCACCCAGATGGCGCCTTCGTCGTCCAGAGCGATGCCGTCCGGAAACTCGCCCGCCCCGAACTCCGTCAGGACCGTGCGGTCCCCCAGCGTCCCGTCGGCGGCGAGGGAGAAGCGCGTCAGCCGTTTAGCGTAGGTCTCGACCGCGTAGAGGCAGCGCCGGTCCTCGTCGATCCTGATCTCGTTGGCGAAGCCCAGCCCGTCCGCCACGATCCGCGGTCGGCCATGATCCAGCAGCACGATAAACCCGTCCGCGACCGCCGGGCTGAAAGCCTCGATGCGTGGGACCTGCCGCGTCGAGACCGTGATCCAGAGACGGCCTAACCGGTCGAGCAGGACGAAGTTGGTCGCGATCAGCGAGACCCCGTCGATCTCCCGCAGGATCGGCGATACCTGCCCGTTTCGGCCGAGACGGAAGATGCCGCCGGAGTCGAGAGCGAGGTGGGCGACGATGAAGCTTCCGTCCTGGTCGAGCGCGAACCCGTTCGGGTGCAGCGGGCCGGAGATGTCCAGCATGGCGCCGGCATAGATCCGCGCTTCGCCCGACGGCGGCAGATGGTGAATGCCACCGCGGTTATCCGCGGTGAACAGCCCGCCGCGCCGGGTCGCCAGCACGCATTCCGGACGGCTGAGACGGGAGCCGGTGAAGCCGACGGAGTCGAGCGGTATCGGTGGAAGCTGGGACGGCACGTCGAGCACTCCCGGATGACGCGGCGTCAGGCCGGCATGAGGCGGGCGCGCGGTATCGCCCGCGCGTGCCCGCTCGGTGCGGCGCCCGGCAGGCTCGTGGCGTAGTCCGCCGTGTCCAGCATGAGGCCAAGGTCCACCCCGGTCCGCACGCCCATGCGGTCGAACAGGTAGACCAGGTCCTCGGTGGCGATATTGCCGGTGGCCCCGGGAGCGAAGGGACAGCCGCCGAGCCCGCCGGCGGCCGCGTCGAAACACGTGATCCCGGCCTCCAATGCGGAGAGGACGTTCGCCACGCCGAACCCGGCCGTGTCGTGGCCGTGGAAGCACCAGCGGGCCGCGGTGCCGAACGTCCCGATCGCCCGTCGCACCAGGCGGCCGACATGATCGGGAGTCGCCATCCCGGTCGTATCGCTGATCGCGAACTCCACGCCGGGTCTGATGCGCAGGATCCGTTCGATGTTGCCCATGACGACATCTTCGTCCACGAGCCCGGTGAATGGGCAGTGGAAGGCGCTCGCGAGGCCGACCCGCAGGTCCACCGCGGGCCCGAGGTCTCGCGCCACCGTCGCGAGGTCGGCGATCGAATCGGCCGTTTGACGCCGCACGTTGCTCAGGTTGTGCGCGTCGGTCATTGAGATCACGAAGATGAGGCTCTCGATCCCCGCGGCCAGGGCGCGGCGGGCGCCGATGCCGTTCGGCACCAGCGCCATCGGCAGGAACCCTGGGTCCCGGCCCAGCCCGCCCACGACCTCGTCGATGTCGGCCATCTGCGGCACGTGGCGCGGCTGACGAAGGACCCGACCTCCATGCGCCGGAAACCGGCCGCGGCCAGGCGGCGGATCAGTTCCAGCTTCTGCGCGGTGGGCACCACCGCGGCGATGTTTTGCAACCCGTCGCGGGCGGCGACGTCGACAAGTTCCACAGTCGTCATACGACCCCCTGCTGCTGAAGGGCGGCGATGTCGTCCGGCGTGAACCCCAGTTCACGCCCATAGACCGCCGCGTTATGTGCGCCAATAGCGGGGCCAGGCCAGGCAATGCGGCCGACCGCGCCACCGGCATCGAACCCCGGTATCACCCCCGGATGCAGCGTAGGCCCGACCAGGGGGTCGTCCACCGCGTTCACCATGCCGCGCGCCTGGAAATGCCGGTCCTCGACGCAGTCGGCAACCGTATAGGCGCGCGACGCCGGGACGCCGGCGGCGTTCAGTTGAGCCTCGGCCTCCGCGGCCGGCAGGGTGGCGACCCAGGATCCCACGGCCCGATCCACGTCTCTGCGGCGCAGGAGGCGCCCCGCATTCGTCGCCAGCGTGGGATCGGCGCCCATGTCCGGACGGCCGATCAGGGTACAGAGCCGGCCGAAGATGAGGTCCGAGTTCCCGGCCACCACGACCCAGGCCCCGTCCGCGGCCCGGTAGGTGTCGGACGGGACCGCCGTGGGCATGGCAGAGCCCTGCGGCGTGCGCACCGTGCCGCCCGCGCCGTATTCGGGCAGCACGCCCTCGAGCAGGCTGAACACCGCCTCGTAGAGGGCGATGTCGATCTCGCGGCCGACGCCCGTACCGGTCACGTCGCGCTCGTAGACTGCGGCCAGGATGCCGCCGAGCGCATGCAGCGCCGCCACGTCGTCGGCCAGGGACACGCCCGTCCGGACGGGCGGCAAGCTGGTCACGCCGTCCGGATAGCCGGTCATGTAGCGGATCCCGCCCATCGCCTCGCCCACGGCGCCGAACGCATGGCGGTCGCGATAGGGACCGGTCTGCCCGTAGCCGGAGATCCGCGCCAGGATGACCCGGCGATTGATGGCCTGGAGTTCCGCGAACCCCAACCCCCAGCGTTCCATCTGGCCGGGGCGGAAGTTCTCGATCACCACGTCGGCCCAGGCCACCAGCCGCTCCATGATCGGCCGGGCGCCGGGCGACTTAAGGTTGAGGGTCACGCAGCGCTTGTTGCGTGCGTGCAGCGACCAGAGCACCGAGTTCCCCCCGGCCTGCATCCCCCAGCCTCGCACCGGGTCGCCGGTCGGCGGCTCCACCTTGATCACGTCGGCGCCCTGGTCCGCCATCAACCGGGCGCAGAACGGGGCGGCGACGAAATGGCCGAGTTCCAGCACTTTGAGGCCACGCAGCGGCCCCGTGACGCCGGCGTCGGCGCTAGAGGTGTGGGGTGCCATCGGCCACATAGCCTCCATCGACATTCAGGATCGTTCCGGTGATGTAGCGGGCCGCGGTGGCCGACGCGAGGAACGCCACGGCATGGGCGATGTCCTCCGGCTCGCCGACCGCGCCGGCGGGAATGCGCCGCAGCAACGCCTGCTGCAGCGCGCGGTCTTCGGGCGCTGTGCTCTGGTACAGCGGCAGGTTGATCTCGGTCCGGATGGCGCCGCAAGCGACGGCATTGACGGCGATGCCGTTAGGCGCAAGCTCGACCGCGAGTTGCCGGGTGAAGCCGTCGATCGCGGACTTGCTGGCGCAATAGGATCCCATCCCGGCCTTAGCGATCTGTCCGTGCATGGACGAGATGTTGACGATGCGCCCGCCCCGCCCCCGGCCGCACATGGAGCCTGCGGCGGCTCGCGAGCAGTGGAAACAACCGTCGAGATTGGTCCGCAGCACCCGGCCCCATTCCTCCGGTCCGACGTCCAGGATGGTCTTGCGCGACACGATGCCGGCATTGTTCACCAGGACGTCGACGCCGCCCTTCCAGGCCTCCGCCTCGGCAAAGACCCGCGCGACCGCGTCAGGGCTGCCGACGTCGCCGGGAGCGACGAGAACCTCGCCCCCGGCCTGCCGGATGGCGGCGGCCGCGTCGCGGAGCCTATCCTCCGACAAGTCGTTCAGGACGACGACCGCCCCTTCGGACGCCAGATGCTGGGCGATGCTGCGGCCGATCCCGCGACCCGCCCCGGTGACCAGGGCGACCTTCCCCTTCAGATCCAGGTTCATCGTCGCGACCTACAGCGGCGGCAGCGCGGGCAGAGGCGAGCCCACCCATTTCTGGTAGATCTTGCCGAGGCTGCCGTCGTTGATGTGGAACCAGATGAAGGTATCCACCCAGCGCAGCAGTCCGGGCTCGTCGCGGCGGACGGCTGCGGCGTAGAAGCTGCGGCGCAGGACCAGCTTGCCCTCGAAATTGCGGTCCGGATAGCGCCGGATCAGCGGTAGGGCGAGCGGTTCTCCAGTGGAATAGGCGTCGGCTTGCCCGGTCGCCAGGGCGTTCTGCGCCGATGCCTCGTCATCGAAGCGGATGATTTCGGCGCCCGGCGGCGCGATGGCAGCGATGTCCGTCTCGTTCGTCGTACCCCGGGCCACACTGATCCGCTTGCCGACGAGGTCCTTCGGGTCCTTGATCACGGTCGCTTGCGCCGCCAGCACCACGGCATTGATCGCTCCATAGGGGGTGGAAAACAACACGGCCTTGGCCCGCTCCGGCGTGACGGTGAGCGACGACATGGTGATGTCGACCCGTTTCGATTGCAGGTAGGCGATGCGGTTGGCGCTCGTCACCGGCACGACCTCGAGTTCGACGCCGAGATCCTTGGCCAGCAGCTTGGCCGTTTCGACATCGGCGCCATCGGGCTGCATCTGGTCGTTCTGGATGCCGAACGGGGCCGCAGAGATGTCGATGGCGACGCGGACCTTGCCGCGATTGATGATCTCGTCGAGCGCATCGGCCCGGGCCGCGCACAGCGGGGCCAGGGTCAGCACCGTCGCAAGCAACAGGCGAATGGTCTTTCCAGTCATCATGGTGTCGTTTCCTCCGTTTCTTCTCAGGTCTTTGTCCTAAAGCGCCGTCGCGGCGACGAACCGCTGGAACTCCGGCGTCTCGGGATGCGCGAACAGACGTTCGGGCGGCCCCTGCTCGCGGACCTGGCCGCGATGCAGGAAGACGACGTGGTCGGCGACGCGGCGGGCGAAGTTCATCTCGTGGGTCACGCACAACATCGTCATGCCGCCCTCCGCAAGCTGCTCCATCACCCGCAGCACCTCCTCCTTCAACTCCGGATCCAGGGCGGACGTCACTTCGTCGAACAGGATCACCGTCGGCTCCATCGCGAGGCACCGGGCGATGGCGACACGCTGCTGCTGGCCGCCGGACAATTGCTCCGGATAGGCGTCGATCTTGTCCAGCAGCCCCACCTGGCGCAGCGCCGCCTCCGCCCGAGCGCGAGCGCTCGCGACATTCATGCGGCGGACCAGCCGCAGGGCCAGCATGACGTTGCGGCCGACCGATAGATGAGGAAACAGGTTGAAGCTCTGGAACACGATGCCCACGACCTGCCTCAGGGCGCGCAGATCCGCCTCACGTTGCATCACCGCCCTGCCGTCGACCGTGATGCTGCCGCCCTGGATCGATTCCAGCCCGTTGACGCAGCGCAGCAGCGTACTTTTGCCCGAACCGCTGTGCCCGAGCAGCGCGACGACGCTGCCGCGTTCGACTGTCAGGGAGATGCCCTTCAGCACCTCCGTAGAGCCGTACGACTTACGCACGTCGCAGAGTGCGACCACCGACATGGAGTCTCCGTTCAAGGATGCGGCTGAGCTGGGACAGCGGGAAACAGATGGCGAAATAGATCAGTCCGACCGTCAGGTAGGCCGGCGCCGGCTCGAAGGTCGCGTTCGTGACGAGCTGGCCGCCGCGGGCCAGTTCCACGAATCCGATCAGCGCGGCCAGCGACGTGTTCTTGATCAGCTGGACCAGGAAGCCGGTTGTCGGCGGCAGGGCGATGCGGACCGCCTGGGGCACGATCACCGACGTCATCTGCTGCATGCGGGTCAGCCCGAGCGACGCTGCCGATTCCCACTGTCCCTTCGGAATGGCGCCCATGCAGGCCGCCCATATTTCGGCCAGGAACACGCTCGAGTTGGCCACCAGGGCGATGCCGCCGGCCACCAGCGGCGGAAGGTTGGCACCGACCAGGCTCAGCCCGAAATAGCAGATGAAGAGCTGGATCAGCAGCGGGGTCCCTTGGATCAGCTGTATGAAGGCGGCAACCGCCCACCGCAGGGGCGGCACATCCGACATCCGCGCCAGCACGAGCATGACGGCGAGCAGGCTGCCGCCCACGAACCCGATCGCCGACAGGGCCAACGTCCACTCTGCCGCCCGCAGCAGGAACCAGACATGACCGACCGAGAAGCTCGACATATCACGACCTCCTCAGCGCGAGGCGGCGCGGGAACAAGACCAGCGCCAGGCCCTGCAGCGCGCCACGGACGAGATAAGTCACTCCGAGGTACAGGAGAGCACAGATCAGGTAGACCTCCAGCGGCCGGAAGGTGTCGGACTGGATGCGCGAACCGAATGCCGTCAGTTCGTCCGCGCCGATCGCCGAGATGATGCTGGACGAGAGCATCAGCAGAATGAATTGGCTCAAGATCGCCGGATAGACCTTGTCCAGCGCCTGCAGGATGGTCACCCAGCAGAAGGTCTGGAACGTCGTCAACCCGAGCGACACCGCAGCTTCGCGCTGGCTGTTATGGATGCTCTCCAGCCCCGCGCGTACGATCTCCGTCATGTAGGCGCCGTTGTTCAGCACAAGCGCGAGCAGGGCGGCCTGCGTGGCCGTCAGGCGCAGGCCGAGGCTCGGCAGGACGAAGAAGGCCACGAAGAGTTGAACCAGCAGGGGCGTATTGCGGATCAACTCGACATAGAAAGCCGCCGCGGCGCGCAGGACGGGGTTGCGGGCGTTGCGGGCGACCGCGCCCACCATCCCCAGTGCGGCGCCGCCCGCCATGGCGACGACGGAGAATAGCAGCGTATTTACCAGGCCCGTGACAAGGAGCGGCCAATACCGCAGCACTTCACCGAAGTGGAACGTGTAGTCCATGCGGCCACCCGGTTGCTTGTGTTAGGAACGACCGGGCGAGCGCAGCTTGTCGATCACGGCACGGGCGACCGACCCGGTCCCGTCCCGGCCGCCGATATCGTAGGACCGGATGGAGCCCGACGCAAAGGCCGCATCCACCGCGTCCTCGATCTCCTGTGCGGCCTCGATGCATTTCTGGCTGTCGTAGCGCTGGCCGAGCCAATCGAGCATCATCGCGGCCGACAGGATCATCGCGGTCGGATTGGCGATTCCCTGGCCCGCGATGTCGGGCGCACTGCCGTGGCAGGGCTGGAACAGCGCATGCTCGTCGCCGATGTCGCCCGACGGCGCGAAGCCCATGCCGCCCACGAGCCCCGCCCCGAGGTCGGACAGGATGTCGCCGAACATGTTCTCCGTCACCAGGACGTCGAAGTCCCAGGGCCGGCGCACCAGGTCGAGCGCGGTGGCGTCGACGGAATGATGCCGCGCGTCGACATCCGGGTAGCGCGCCGCGACCTCGAAGAACACCTTGCGCATGAAGGCGAATGCGCGGAACACGTTGGACTTGTCGACGATGGTGACCGAGCCGCGGCGCCTGCGGCGGAGGGCACGCCGCCCGGCCAGGGCGCAGCAGTAGCGGGACAGCCGCTCGGTGACGTCGCGCGTGATGACCAGCGTTTCCTTAGCGACGCGGTCGTCCTCGATCGTACCCTTGCCGCGCGAGGAGAACAGGCCCTCCGTCGACTCGCGTACCAAGGCGAAATCGATCTCCGCGGCGCGGGGCGAGGCCAACGCCAGGGGCACGCCAGGAATGGCGCGGATCGGCCGCAAACCGGCATAGAGCCCCAGCCGGAAGCGCAGGTCGAGTTGCGGCGCCGGCTCGGTCCCATCGGGGTACCGGATCTCCGGCCAGCCCATGGCGCCGAACAGGATGGCGTCGGCTCGGCCTGCCGCCTCGAAGGCCTCCTCGGTCATGGCGACGCCGGTCGCCTCATAGTGCTGGGCGCCGCCGCTGACCGCTTGCTGGCTGAAGCTGAGGTCGTGGCGTTTCTCGACCGCAGCCAGCACCGCGAGGGCCGCATCCATCACTTCCGGCCCGATGCCGTCGCCGCCCATCACGGCGACGTTGAAGGAGTTGCTGGTCATGGCCGGTGCCCCCGCAAGCCGAGATCAGACAGTGCCAACTGTGTACGGAGTGCCAAGGCGTCATCCTCCACCATCACTGCGCAAACACAGCCGTTCTTGCGTAGACGTTAACGTATGCGTAGAAGCTTCGTCAAGGCCCTCGGACGATAACGGTGTCGATGGCGTTGCCGCCGATGGTGGCCCAGGGCGTCGGCAGGCCGACTGGCCGGCCCTACTTCGCCAAGCTCCAAGCCAAAGAGACCCCGCCGTCTCAGATGTGCTGATCCCAGTCAAACGGTTGACAGCACACAGGATGGCGATACGTTGGTCAGACCAAGGTCGGACATATGAACGATACGATCGAGATCACACGGGTCGAGGAAGCCGGAGGGAAAGGGTTCGAGAAGGTGTTCGCCTTCTTGCGGGCCCGCCTACTCGCGGGCTCCCTCAGGCCCGGAGACCGCCTCATTCCGGAGCGCGAGCTTGCGGCGCAGCTTGGGGTCAGCCGCCCGATCTTGCGCGAGGCTCTGCGCGCGCTGACCATGTTGGGCATCGTCGAGATCAAGGACAGGGTAGGGACTGTGGTTTGCCGGCCCGACGTGTCGGTCCTGAACGACTTCTTCACCTTGGCGATCGCCCAGACGACCGATCTCGTCGACGACATCATGCAGGCCAGGATCGCGATCGAGTGCCAGGCGATCCGGCTCGCGACGGAGCGCGCGACCGTCGGCGACCTCGAACGCCTGCAGGCGGCGCTCGCCCGCATCGCACCGACCATCGACGATCAGGAGGTCGGGGCGCGTGCCGATTACGAATTTCACCGCGCCCTCGTCGGGGCCGCGCGATCCGATACGCTGAGCGTCCTCTACGACGCGATGGCCGAGGTCCTGATGACCTCGCATCTCGCGCGGCGCAGGACGCTCGAGGCTTTCGGTGAGATCAGGACCTACCTGATCGAGGATCATCGCCGAGTCTTCCGGGCCATCGTGGACCGCGACCCGGAGCGGGGGGACGCCATCCTGCGGGAGCATTTCGCCATCGGGGACGAGTTCCGGCGCAAGGCGGCGAGCGAGGACGTGCGGGTCGGCGCGTCGCGCTGAGACAGACAAGACCAAAGAGGAAGCGTTGATGGGAGTGGAAACGTCAGCCGGCTCGGTCGGCTTCATCGGGCTCGGCACGATGGGCCGGGAGATGGTGATCAATCTCCTCAAGGCCGGCCACGCGGTGCGAGTCTACGACGTCTGCGCCGAAGCGGTCGAGGAGTTGGCAGCCCACGGCGCGGCCGTGGCCGCGAGCCCAGCCGACGCGGCACGGGACGCGGATATCGCGATCTCGATGCTGCCCGACACGCCCCAGGTCGAGGAGGTCGTGTACGGCCCGGACGGGCTCATGGAGACGCCGCCGCGCGGCAGGCTCGTCGTCGACATGAGCACGATCTCGCCCGTCGCCGTGAGGCGGATGAGCCGCGATCTGGGCGCGAAGGGCGTCGCCTTCCTCGATGCGCCCGTGTCGGGCGGCCCGATCGGCGCGACCAACGCGGCCCTGTCGATCATGGTCGGCGGCGCGGCCGAAGCCTTCGCCCGGGCCGAGCCGTTCTTCCGCGCAATGGGCACGACCATCACGCATGTCGGCGCTTCCGGTGCCGGCCAGACGGTCAAACTCTGCAACCAGCTCATCTGCGGTATCAACATCCAGGGGATCTGCGAAGCCATCGCCCTCGGGCGCGCCTCCGGCGTCGATCTGAAGCAGCTCCGCCAGGTTCTCCTCGGAGGCTCGGCCGCCTCATGGATGCTGGAGAAGCTCGGGCCCGCCATGATCGACGGGGACACGGGCGCAGGCTTCCGGATCGATCTCATGTTCAAGGATCTGCGGCTGGTGCAGGAGCATGCGCAGGCGCTGTCCGTTCCGCTTCCCGGGACGGCTCTGGTCACGAGCCAATACGTCGAGGCACGCGCCCATGGCGAAGGGCGCAACGGCAACCAGGCCCTGTTCCGTGTCTATGACCGCATGTCCAACCAGGACGGCGCCCGCGATGCGACGCGGCGACCCTAGGCGATGGCGCTCGAGCTCGACTTCCCCGCCGTTCTCGACCGTTGGCCGAGCCTCGTCGATGGCGCGGTCCTGACGCTCGAGCTCGCGTTCACGGCGACTCTTCTCGGCGGCCTCATCGGAATCCTGGGAGCGATTGGGCGACGAAGCGCCCATCCGCTAATCGCGCGCCTGTGGGGCATCTATGTCGAGGCGATCCGCAACACGCCGCTGCTCGTGCAGATCTTCCTCGTCTATTTCGGATTGTCGAGCCTGGGGCTCCAGCTCTCGGCGGTCTTCGTCGCCGCCTTGTCGCTGACCATCAATGTCGGCGCCTACACGACCGAGATCATCCGGGCGGGCTTCGATTCGATTCCGCGCGGCCAGATCGAGGCGGCCGAGGGCCTCGCGCTGTCGCGGGCGCAGATTTACCGGCACGTCGTCCTCTTGCCGGCGATCGAGCGCGTCTATACCTCGCTGACGAGCCAGTTCGTGCTCCTAATGCTTGCCTCCTCCGTCACCTCGCAGATCTCGGCCGAGGAGCTGACGGCGGTCGCGAACTACATCCAGTCGGACACCTATCGGGCCTTCGAGACCTACATCGTCGTGGCGCTCATCTACATCGTCCTCTCGCTTGTCATGCGTGCCGGGTTTTTCGCCCTTGGCCTGGTCATGTTTCCGCGCCGTCGCCGGCTCGGAACGGCGCTCTGAGGACGGGCCGATGGGCGGGGAGCTCAACCACCACCACCTCCTCTTCCTGGCGCAGGGGGCGCTTTGGACCATCGTTCTGTCCCTGATCGCGCTCGTCGGCGGCGGCGTCGTCGGATTCGCGGTCGCGCTCTGCCGCGTGTCGCCGAGCCGCCCCGTGCGCATCGTGACGGGCGGGTACGTGCAGCTGATCCAGGGCACGCCGCTCCTCGTTATCATGTTCCTGAGCTATTTCGGCCTTGCGGCGATCGGCCTCGGCCTGCCGCCGCTCGCGGCCGCGGGCGCGTCCCTCACGATCTATGTCGGGGCCTATCTCGGCGAGATCTGGCGGGGCGCGATCCAGTCCGTGCCGCGGCCGCAATGGGAGGCGGCCGAGGGTTTGGCCCTCAGCCGGGCCCAACGCATGTTCCGGGTGATCTTGCCTCAGGCCGTCCGCATCGCGACGCCGCCGACGGTCGGCTTCATGGTCCAGATCATCAAGAATACCTCGCTCGCCTCGGTGGTGGGTTTCGTCGAGCTCGCGCGATCGGGGCAGATCATCAACAATTCGCTGTTCAAGCCGTTCCTGATCTACTCGATCATCGCCGTGATCTATTTCGCTCTCTGCTATCCGGTGTCGCGGATCAGCCGCCGGCTGGAACGCAAGGCCGGTCAGCCGCGCGGCCAGATTCTGGCTCCGACCTGAGGGGCGGTGGAAAGATGAGCCCAGCGAGCGCCACCAGCGCACCCGTCGTGCTCCTGCGCGACGTCCACAAGAGCTTCGGCACGAACAAGGTCCTGGATGGCATCGGCTTCCAGGTGGAGCGCGGCGGCGTCACTGTCATCATCGGCCGCAGCGGTTCCGGCAAGAGCACGGCGCTCCGCTGCATCGACCGCTTCGAGCGGATCGACAACGGCGAGATCACGGTGTGCGGGCACAAGGTCGACGACCCTGCGCTCGACCTGCGCGCCTTGCGGCTCGACGTCGGCATCGTGTTCCAGAGCTACAACCTGTTTCCGCACCTGACCGTCGAGGAGAATATTATCCTGGCGCCGGTCGCGGTGAAGAAGATGCCGAAAGCCGACGCGAAGCGGCTCGCGCGCGAAGTCCTGGCGCAGGTCGGGCTCGAGGAGAAGGTCCATGCCTATCCCGAACAGCTCTCCGGCGGCCAGCAGCAGCGCGGCGCCATCGCCCGGTCGCTCGCCATGCAGCCGAAGGTGATGCTGTTCGACGAGGTGACCTCCGCGCTCGACCCGGAACTCACCGGCGAGGTCCTGAAAGTGATCGAGCGCCTGGCCGCCGACGGCATGACCATGGTGCTCGTCACGCACGAAATGAGCTTTGCGCGCGGCATCGCCGATCAGGCGGTGTTCATGCACCGGGGCAAGGTCCACGAGATTGGGACGGCCTCCATCCTCTCCACGCCGGCGACCCAAGAACTCGCCCAGTTCGTCGGCACGGGTTTGTAAGGGCGAAACGAACGGACAGGGAGATCACCGAAATGAACACGATGAAACGCTCGATCCTGGCGGCCGCGCTCGTGGCGGCCTGCACCACCGCGCTCGGCGCCGCCGCGGCGCGAGCGGACATCCTCGACGACATCATGAAGGCGAAGAAGATCCGCATCGCGACCGACCTCGCCATCCCGCCCTCCGGCATGGTGGATTCGAACATGAAGCCGACCGGCTCGGACGTCGAGGCGGCGCAGCTTCTCGCCAAGGATTGGGGACTCGAACTCCAGTTCGTCCAGACGACCGGCGCGACGCGCATCCCGAACGTGCAGACCGGCAAGGCCGACATCATCATCTCGACCCTGTCGGTGACGCCGGACCGCGCCAAGGTGATCGACTTCACCAAGCCCTATGCGGCTCTGAAATCGTCCGTCGGATGCCTCAAGTCGCTGCCGATCAACGACTGGGCGGATCTGAAGGGCAAGCCGATCGCGGTCTCGCGCGGGACGACACAAGACACGACCCTGACCAACATGAAGGACCGGGACCTCAAGATCTCCCGCTACGATGACGACGCCACGATGTTCACGGCCGCAATCTCGGGGCAGGCCGACTGCCTGGCGACCTCGGAGACGATCATCAACCAGATCGGCGTCAAGAACCCGAGCCGCCCCTTCGAGCCGAAGGTGCCGATCACCAATTTCGATCTCGCTATCGGGCTCAAGAAGGGCGAGCCGCGGCTGGTGGAGAAGCTCAACGAGTGGATCGCCGCCAACCTGAAGAACGGGAAGCTGAACGCGATCTACAAGAAGTTCCACGGCTCCGACCTGCCCGAGAACATGCGCGGCTGAGCTTCGGCCAGCCTCGCGCGACTCCACCCCGGCGAAAGCCGGAGTCCAGACACCTCGATGCTGGCCTCCGCCGGCATGAGCGGAAGATCAACACGCGCGGGGCCTCGATCGGCCCGTCATCGCTGAGAAGGAGTGACAATGCGTCTCGTGATCGGATCGGACCATGCCGGCTGGGCCCTCAAGGGCGCCGTCATGTCCCATGTGCGGCAACTCGGACATGAGGTCGTCGACGTCGGCTCCTTCGACGACAAGCCGGTCGACTTTCCCGATGTCGCCCGCAAGGTCGCCGGCAAAATCACCGCAGGCGAGGCAGATCGCGGCATCATGGTGTGCGGTACCGGGGTCGGCGCCTCGATCGCGGCCAACAAGATGAAGGGCATCCGGGCGGCCGTCTGCCACGACGTCCATTCCGCCCACCAGTCGGTCGAGCACGACGACGTCAACGTCATGTGCGTCGGGGCCCAGATCGTGGGCCCCTGGCTCGCCAAGGACCTGATTACGTCCTTCCTGTCGGCCGAATTCTCGACTGACGCGGATTTTCGGCGCCGGGTCGAGAAGCTGCACGCGATGGACGCTGAAGGCTGAAACGGCTGTCGAAGCGAAGCCATGATCCTCGTCTTCGGCTCGATCAATACCGACCTCGTCGCGCGGGTGCCGTCGATCCCCGCCCGGGCGAGACGGTCATGTTGGCCGGCTACAAGACCCTGTTCGGCGGCAGGGCGCCAACCAGGCCGTCGCAGCTGCGCGCGCCAGCCGAGGCATGGATGTCGCCGTGGCCATCGCGGCGCAGGTCGGCGACGACGAATTCGGGCCCGCGGCTCCGGCGAACCTCGAAGCGAACGGCGTCTCGATCGACCTCGTCGTACGGGGCGCGGAGCCGACGGGCTGTGCTTTCATCAACGTCGAGGAGAGCGGCGAAAACGCGATCACGGTTGCGAGCGGAGCCGACGGCGTGTTGACGGCCGCCGCCGCTGCTCCGCATGAATTCCGGCCCGGAGACATCCTGGTGCCGCAGGGGGACCATGAGCAAGGATGTGTTATTCACGTCGCCGCTGCCTGACCGGCACTCGCGGGATTGTCGCTCGCCAGCCCTGGATACCAGCGCTCGAATAAGGGTCGGAGGGTGCCGTCGAGGGCGCGGGTGCGGGTTTGCAGCAGCGGGTGGGCGCCGCGCCGGGTCCACTGCATCTGCTGGCGCTTAGCGAAGCGCTTGCTGACCACCGCGTTGACCGTGCTCTCCGCCATGGCGGCCGAGATGCGCTCCCCTGACCGGAACCGCTCTCCGTAGTTGATGAGGCTGCCAGCGTTCGACGTGATGTAGACGGCAAACTCCTGCGCCAACCGGGCGAACTTGCCCAGGTGCGGGTAGTCCAGCTCCAGCCCCTTCGCGTCTTCTCGGAAATCGTCGGCATGCTGCCGGGCACGGTGCCCGTCACCGTGCCAGAGCAGCCACTTGATCCGCTCCAAGGTGCGCAGCAGACGCGCCCCCTCGTCAGCGTCGTGGTGGGCGACGCCGCGGGCATACTGCTCCAGCACCGTCAGGCGCATGGCGATGTGGAACCAGTCCAGGACGTGCTCGGATTCCGGCGTCACCAGCTCGGTCAAGGCGCGCACCTCTTCCCCGCCGTCCGTCAGGAATGTCACGTCCTGATTGGCCTGCAGCCCTTGCTCCTTCAGCAACTCGAACAGCCGGCGCTTCGGTTTCCGATCGTAGCCATGCACCAAGCCGATGTAGCGGGGGTCGCGGTCGTCCGGGATGGACCGGCCGACGATCAGCTCGAAGTTGGCCTTCCTCTCGTCCCAGTCCCGGACGTAACCGCCATCGAGGCCGACGATGATGCGGCCTCCTGGGATGGGCAGTTCGGCCCATTCTGCCGGGCAGCCGTCGATGAAGCTGGATTGCTCCTTCCCGAGTTCGCCTTCGGCGCGCTCGGCCACCCGCAGGACGTGCTGGCGCAGCGTAGTGGCGTTTGCGCACGAAGCGATCGGCAGCACGTCGGTGAGCAGGTCAGCCGCGGCGGCATACGGAACGAGTGAAGCCCATCGTGCTTCCAGGTACAGTCGCTCAGGAGCGACATGGCCAGGCAGCAGGTCCCGTAATGGCGACGCGGTCGCCGGGCCTTCCTTGCCCTGGCACGCGCAGCGGTGCAGCCGTGGGCTGGCGAGTTGCACATCGCCATACAGGGTCCGGAACAGGACGGGGAAGCTACCATTACTGCCTCGCCGAGTGCCGCACGCCACGCAGCAGCGGTGGCGCCCAGCCCACTCCTTAGCCTGGGCCTGCACGACCCGGCACTGGACGGCGGCGAGCAACGCCTTGCCGTCCGCAAGCGAGAGGCCGACGTCCTCGGCCCACTCCGTCGCCTTCTCGAACGCGGCCACCTCTTCGGTACTGCCGGTGGTGCCATCATCGGCGGTGATCTGGAGCAGGATGCTGACGCGCATAGACGGCCTCCGATGTTGGGTGATGCGGCGAGCTTTCCACAAGTGCCGGAGTGGAAAGCTGAACACCGGTTCGGCACCCCGGCTTGGGCCTATTCTGGTCCATACGGGGCATCAAGCGCCATTGGCTTGCACTCCGGATGTGATCAAGCAAACTGGAGCATGGCCTCCGTCAAGCGTGCTGCTGCCGCCGTCGCCGCCATCCTCGTCCGTGAGGGCGTGGACTACGCCTAGAGCAACGCGGTGTTCAAAGCCGCCAGGGAGCGGGCCGGCCTGCGTGCCGCGCCCGAACGCCGCGGCGGCGTGGACCGGCTGACGGTCGAGGAGGAGCTGCGCTTCCTCGACCAGGCCTACGCCCAGGACGGCAGGACCGGGCTGATGCTGCAAACCCTGCTGGAGACCGGCGCCCGCGCGTCCGAACTGGTCCAGCTTCGGGTCGAGGACGTCAGCCTGGCTGAGCGCGTCGTCACCATCCGCGACGGCAAGGGCGGCAAGCGCCGCGAGGTGCCGATCCGGCGTGACTTGGCGCATGTTGCTTCAGCTGCATATCGGCACGCGGCGAGCAGGGCCGCTGTTCGCCAGCCGCCAGCAGGTATCCGGCCCGACGCCGCATGTGCTGACCCGCCAACGCGTTGGCCAGGTCGTCCGCGGCGTGGCCGGTGCCGCCGGGATCACCAAGCGCGTCTACCCCCACCTGCTCCGGCACACGGTGGCCACCCGCCTGCTTGCGCTGGGCATGGACATGACCGACCTGCAGCGCTTCCTCGGCCATGAAGCATCACCACGACCCGACTCTACGCCGAGACAACGGCGGCCACCCTGCAACGCAGCTTCGACCGGATTACCGACCCGGCTGCCCACGCGCTGATCGCCGGCATCCCACAGCAGCGCGGTGACGACGCTGCCCTGATCGCCGCCGACCTGCTGGCCCGGCGCCGAGCCGAGCGCGTCAGCACTGCTGGTGCATGAGGTCGAGGTGCTCGCCTTTGCGAAACCGGCCGTTCACCGTTCGCCGAAAGAATGGCCGACCCTGAGCCCGCTCGCGGGCCTTGCTGCGTTCGACGGCATCCACCAGCCGCCAGCGTGTGTCCTCTTCGTCCAACAGCTCCGTCCGGCGCTCCAAGACGACCTGGCCGAGGATCTCGGTCATGGTGTCGAGATCCTCCAGCGCGTCCAGCGACAGCATGGCGTCGCGCCCGGCCATGAAGCCGGCCGGCGCGCCGCAGTCCTCGGGAGGACAAGCGCCGTTGCCGCCAGTACAGACAGGACGGGCCTTGCCCGCCTCCGGCTCCAATTGGTTCTCAATGCGGACCTCATGGCGCCAAGGAATGTTCAGGTCTTACTCGTAGAGGAACCGCGAACCATTGCGGAGGCGCAGTGCCGCCAAGGTCACGTCGGGCGGGATGCCGACAGCTCCCATGAGCCGTAGCGGCAAGATCGAAGGCAGAACTGGTAAAGGTGAATGCCTTCCCACCCCATCGCGACCTGGATGACGCCGTGAAGCTCACGCAGCGTGCAGGTGTTCGGCACCAGCACACGCCGCCACACCATCGGGCTGATTCCGAGCAGCCAGACCCTGATCTGCACAATCTCGGCCCCGTCGGTGTCCGGTGCCGACGGGGCAGTTCCAACGACCGGTCTGGTTGGCTTCGGAGTTCGCGTCACCCCATTAGTTTATCGTCGATTGCACCTCGCCGTCGCGGGCACCCCACACTTCCTGATGCTCTCCTCGAAAGATCGCAACTGAGCATTTCGAGCCGGCGACTCAGGCCTCAACCGCGTCCTTACGGCCGACGTAAAATTTGGTCATGTCTTCAGGCGGCGCAGTGACCGTGAGATAGACGAACGGCTCGCTCCCGGTGTTCTCGATGCCATGCACGTCGCCCGCGGGCGTCCGGATGATGTCCCCGGCCCCGAGCTCCGCCGTTTCGGACCCAGCAAGCAGCAGCGTGGCGCGCCCCGATTCAACAATCCAGGTCTGTTCGGAACTGGCGTGGCTGTGCCGGGTTGAGACCGTGCCCGGCTCCATCGTGACGCGGGTCATCGTGATGAGCGCGTCCGGCTCGTTCTCGTGCCAGACCATCTGCACGGACTGCTTGCCGGGATGGTGCAGCGTAGGCGCAGTCTCGACGGATAGGCGCTGGATCGTCATAGCTGGTTCCTGTTCAGGCGAAGGTCAGAACGCGAAGCGGAGAGTGCCGCCATCGACCGGAATGGTTGTTCCAGTGATGTAGCCGGCCGCCTCGGAGGCGAGGAACGCGATCAGTGCCGCGGCCTCCTCCGGCTCGCCGAACCGGCCGGCCGGGATGTTGCGGGCGATGTAGTCGCGCCGGGACTCCTCCGTTGGATGCAGCCGCTGCAGGATCTGAACCGTGTTGAGCCGACCGGGGGCCACGCAGTTCACCGTCACGCCTTTCGCCGCATAGGTTCCGGCCGCCGCCTTCGACCAGCTCTCCAGGGCTGCCTTCGCAGGGCCGGCGGCGTTCAGCGCCCGGGCCAGGATCGCGCCCGTCACGCTGACCACGCGCCCCCAGCCACGCTCCGCCATGGGCGGGATCAGGATCTCGCCCAGCCTCCGCGACGCCTCGAAATTTAGCCGGAACGCTTCCTCCCACACGGCCGGGTCGGCCGGCGTCGTCATGGGGCGCGAGCCGCCGGCGTTGTTGACGAGCACGTCGATTGGGCCGGCCGCGGCGAGTGCCTGCTCCGTCAGCCGTTCCGGGGCGCCCGCCTGCCCGAGGTCGGCGGCCAGCAGCACGGGCTCGGTGCCGCCGACCGCTTCGATGTCGGCGGGCAGGGTCTCAAGCGCGGCCATGCTGCGGGCCGTGCCGACCACGCGCGCGCCTTCCGCCGCCAGCAGGACGGCGGTGGCGCGGCCAATGCCGGCGCTGGCGCCCGTCACCAGGCACGTTTTACCACGAAGCTTCAGATCCATCGCCGTACTCTCCTCTGGTCAGGCGGCCAGCCTAAAGGTTGGGGGAATGCCCGCCTTGCTCACGTTGCCATGCATCGGCTCGCCAGGAAGCCCTTCCGCCAGGAGGGAGCGGGTCGCGATCAGGGCATCGAGGTCGATGCCGGTCTTCAGTCCCATGCTTTCCAGCAGGAATACCAGGTCCTCCGTCACGATGTTGCCCGAGGCGCCGGGGGCGAACGGGCAGCCGCCCAAGCCGGCAAGGGAGGCATCGAAGTTGCGGATGCCCGCCTCCAGTCCGGCTGTGGCGTTGGCCAAGCCGAGGCCCATCGTGTCGTGCAGGTGCAGCTTCTCCAGGGCGGCGCCGACCGCCGACCGCATGGCCTGCACCAGGCTGCGGACCTGGGCCGGGAAGGCGTACCCTACCGTGTCGGCGAGGCTGACCGTGTCGGCCCCAGCCGCCAGCAACGCTTCCGCGACCTCGCTGACCCGGCGCTCCGGCACGTTGCCCTCGAACGAGCAGCCGAACGCCGTCGCGCAGGCGGCTTCGACCTTCATGGGGCGGTCCTGTGCCCGTACCCACTCGATCAGGCGGCCCACCTCGGCGACCTGTTCATAGGTGCCCTTGTGCGTATTGGAGCGGCTGTGCGTGTCGCTGACGGACACGGGGACGACCAGATGCCCGGCGCCGGCGGCAAAGGCGCGTTGCGCGCCCTTCTGGTTGGGCACGAGCACGATCGTCTTCAGCGTGGGCAGCCGGATGGTGTGGCGGACGACCTCCTCCGTGTCCGCCATCTGCGGGATGAGCTGCGGCGGCACGAAGCTGCCGACCTCCATGTCGGAGACCCCCGCATGCACCATCGCATCGATCCAACGCAGCTTGACCGCCGTAGGCATCACGCTCTTGGCCATCTGCAGGCCGTCCCGCGGACCGACCTCGCACACCACAACATCTCTTGTCATTGTCTCTCTCCTTCAGGTCTTGAGGAAGCCGATGGAAAGCCACGGGATGGCCGCTATCACCAGGGTCCCGACGAACAGCGCCAGAAGGTAGGGCAGGATTGGCCGGAGGCCCTTCGCCGGGTCGACCCGGCCGATGGCGCAGGCGCTGTAGTAGCCAACGCCGAACGGCGGCGCGAATAGGCCGATGCCCATCGAGAGGATGACCACGATCGCGTAATGGACCTCGTGGATGCCGACGAGCTTGGCGATGGGGAACAACAGTGGACCGAACAGCACGATGGCTGGAATGCCTTCCAGCACTGACCCCAGCACGATGAAGATCAGGATGGTCGCGGCCATGAACGCGACCGCACCGCCGGCCAGGGCGGTCATGACGGCGGCAAGCTGATGCGAGAAGCCCGACTGCGTCAGCGCCCAGGCCATCGCGGTCGCGGTGCCGATGATCAGCAGCACGGCGCCTGATAGGCAGGCGGTGTCGGCCAGGGCCGGCCGGACCCGGCGCCATTCGACCGGCTCGCCGAATGCCAGGGACGCGACGGCCCCGTACAGTAGGACGTAGGCGATGCCGATCGTCGAAACCTCGGTCGCGGTCGCGACTCCCTCGACGACCGCCGCGCGGATCAGGAACGGCAGCAGTAACGCCGGCAAGGCGACCAGCAGCGCGGCCCCGATGTCGCGCGCGCCGGCCCGCTCCACGCCCGCCAGGCTTTCGGCGCGGAAGCGCCAGCGGACGACGCCGCACAAGATGACCGCAAGCACGAGGCTCGGCAGCAGTCCGCCAGTGAACAGCGCCGAGATCGACACGCCGGTTACCGATCCGATGGTGATGAGCACGAGGCTCGGCGGGATCGTCTCGGTCTGCGCGCCGGTTGCCGCCAGCAGCGCGATCAGTTCGCCCTCGTCCGCGCCGCGGCGCTTCATCTCGGGGAACAGCACGGGCGCGATCGCGGCCATATCCGCCGCCTTCGCGCCCGAGATGCCCGAGACAAGGTACATCCCGGCCACGAGCACGTATTGCAGGCCCCCCCGCACGTGCCCGAGCAGGCTGGCCAGAAAGCCCACCATGCGGCGGCCCATGCCGGCGATGTCGATCATCAGACCCAGGAAGATGAAGAGCGGGACGGCGAGCAGAATGATGTGCGACATGCCTTCGTCCATGCGGCTCACGACCACCGTGACCGGGGTCCGGGTGGTCAAGGCGAGGTAGGAGAACGTGCCGAGCCCGAACGAGAACGCGATGGGGATGCCGGACAACACCGCGGCGCCGACCAGCAAAACGAAGAACACGACCAGCTTGTAGTTGCCCATTGCGGCCAGCAACGGTTTGGCGAAGAACAGGACGGCCCCAACCGCCACGACCAGGGCGAACGCCAGCGCGACGTCTCCGAGGCGATGGAAGCGAATGCAGCGGAGCAGTCCGAAGATGAGCATCAACCCGATGCCAACCGGGAGCGCCGCGGCTCGCCAAGCGTCAGACAGGTCAAGAGCCGGCGTCGCGATTGGGATTTCAGCCAGCGCGTACTCGATCGCCGGGTGGGCGACCAGGCCGAGGAAGGTGAGCCCCGCCGCCAAGCCCAGTGCGTCCGCGAACGGCTTCAGCCGGGCGGATGCGTCGACCAGGGCGCCCATGCGCATGTGCTCCAGGCGGTGATACGCCAGGACGGCGCCCAGCATCGCGAGCCAGAGGAACAGGATGGAGGCCAGTTCGTCAGACCACGTGAGCGGCGCCTCGAACACGAAGCGCGAAATGACGCCGGCGAGGAGGACGACTATTTCGAGCACGACAAGGATGCCTGCCATGATCTCCACGGCCTGCCCGAGACGCTGCTGCAGCATTGCGGCTAGCCCGTCCGGAACGGGCAAAGGCTCGCTCGCGTCGATGGCCGGCTTAATAGTTTGCACCTGCATGGCGGCCTCCGGGACTCGTTAGGGCCTATCGGACAGTCAGCGCGCCTTTGCTTCGTCCGCCGCCCGGAGAGAGACGACCAGCGCAGCCTGCGCGTATTCGAGCGCGGACGTCGTCGTCATGCCGCCCATTGCGTAGAAGGCCTGTCTGCCGACCATGATGGCGTTGCCGCTGCGTGCTTCGAGCGCCGCCACCCGCTTATGCACCGCGTCCCACAATCCTGCCGCGGGGACGATGGCGTTGACCAGGTTGAGGCCGAGCGCCTCCTTGGCGGCCATGCGCCTGCCGGAATAGAACAGGTCGAACGCAATCTTGGGGGGCAGGCCGCGCCGGGCGACCGCCATCGCGAGCATCGGAAACAGACCGTTCTCGATCTCGGGATAGGCGAACTCGGCCGTGTCCACGGCAATGGCGAGGTCGCACGCCTCGAGCAGGCTCATCCCGCCGGCTAGGCAGTAGCCGTTCACGGCAGCGACGATGGGGACGCGCGACCGTCCGAGCCGTTCCGTCATCACGGTGAACGAGCGGGCGTAGTCGAGCTGGTCCTGCACGCCGCCCACGGGATAACCGCCGATCCGGCCGCCAGCACAGAAATAATCACCGTTGCCCGTAATGACGAGAGAGCGGACCGAAAGGTCACGATCGATGTCACCGATCTGGGCGATCATCGCATCCATGGTGCCCATGTCGATGCGGTTCTGGTCGGCAATCCGGTCGATGGTGAGGATGACCGTCGCGCCTTCCCGGCGCACCTGCAACGTATCGGACATAGACGTTCTTCTCCCCCAATGCCTTGTTCTTGAGCCGGGACGGCATACCGGTCCGGCGCTGTTATATTATGGGTATATCCGCGATATGCAATCAGGCCTCACGCGATGTTTGCTCGCACGGTCAACCGCTCTGCCCGGCAGGGCCGAACACGTCATTCAGTTCGGAGACTCGCCCCTTATCCAGCGGTAACGTTGGCGTCCCGCGGAGAAGCAGGAACAGCTTTGCCGTTTCCTCCAGCTCCTCGATCGCGTTCACCGCCCCGTCGAGGCTGTCCCCGGCTACGACCGGCCCGTGATTGGCGAGCAGCACGGCGCAGTGCCGGCACGCATGCCCCCGAACGGCTTCGGCCGCGCGCGGGTCCCCTGGCCTGAAATAGGGCAGCAGCGGTAGTCGACCGATCTTCATTACGTAGTAGGCCGTCAATGGCGGGATGCAGTTCTCGCAGTCGAGCCCGGCCATGCAGGACACGGCGGCGGAGTATGTGGAATGGAGATGTATGATCGCCTGCGACCCGGGACGCGCGGCATACATCGCACGGTGGAGGATGGCCTCCTTCGAAGGTGCGTCGCCAGACCGGTGCCGCCCGTCCCCATCGAGCTTCGACAGCCGATCGGGCGCCAGGCGGCCGAGCGAGGCATTGGTCGGCGTGACGAGCCACCCAACACCGAGGCGCGCGCTGATGTTGCCACTGCTGCCCGCGGTGAGTCCGCGCTCGAAGAGGGACGCAGCTGTCCGGCAGATATGCTCGCGCAGCCGGGTTTCCTCGCCCTGAACGTGCATCGCCACGGTCATCCGAGCAGGTCCCAGGCCTTGAGGAAGAAGTCATCGCTGCCGAAATTGCCTGACTTCAAGGCAAGGGCCAGCGGCGGCCGGCCATCCTGCGGTAGCGTAGCCGTCCAGGGAACGCCAGGATCAATTTCGCATCCGATGACCAACCCGGTGACCCCGAGCGCATTCACCACCGCCCCCGACGTCTCCCCTCCCGCGACGATCAACTGGCCGAAGCCAGCATCAACCAGTCCGCGGGCGATCCGTGCCAACGCGGTCTCGACCAGGTGTCCCGCCTGCGTAACGCCATAGCGCTCCTGCACGGCCCGCAGCTCGGCGGAATCCGCCGTGGCATAGATCAGCACAGTGGCGTCCTGCGCGCGGGCCCAGTCGATGGCCCGTTCCGCGACGCTGTCGTCCCGGGCTAGCTCGTCGGAGACGACCTGGAAGGATGGGCGGACCTCCCGCATGGCGGCGACCTGGCGCTGAGTCGCGGTCGAGCAACTGCCGGCGATCACGGCCGGGCGTCCGCCGGTCCTGGGCAGTACGCTCGCCGGCGCCCTGTCTTCTCGCGGCAACCCGCCGCGGAAGTTTGGCCCAAGGCCGAGCGCCAAGCCCGAGCCTGCCGTCACCAGGACCAGGTCGTCGCACGCCGCTCCGAGCGCGAGCAGGTCGGGATCCGTCAGGACGTCGGTAACGGCGTAGGCGATTCCGCCGCTTTGCAGCTCGGCGAACCGCTTGCGGATCGCCACGGTCCCTTTCCTCACCACGTCGTAGCTGACCAGACCCACCTTGCGGCCGGTCTGGCGCTGCATGAGCCGGACGAGGTTCGCATCCGTCATCGGGGTCAGCGGATGGTCACGCATCCCGCTTTCATCCAGCGGGACGTTGCCCACGAACAGGTTGCCCTTGTAGATCATCCGATTGTTCGCGGGAAAGGCGGGGCAGATGACGGTAAAGCCGGTTCCGGGCGCGTCCATCAGGGCGTCGGGTACTGGCCCGATGTTGCCGGCCGGCATGGAATCGAATGTGGAACAGTATTTGAAGTAGATTTGCCGCACGCCCGCCTCGCGTAAATAGGCCAACGCTGCGAGGGAGTCGCTGATCGCCTCGTCGACGGGGCAGGTTCGCGACTTGAGTGCGATCACGACCGCTTCGGCGTCGCCGTGGAGCGGCACGTGTGGCACGCCGATCATCTGCACGGTCCGCAGCCCGGCCCTGACCAGCATGCCGGCCAAGTCGGTCGCCCCGGTGAAGTCGTCGGCGATGCATCCGATGACCGCGCTCATGGCAACAACTACCCCGCCTCGGTTCTAGATGGCATGCGCGGCCTGCAGCGATTGCAATTCTGCGTCCTCCAGCCCGAGCAGGCCTGCGTAAATCTCGGCATTATGGGCGCCGATATCCGGCCCGGGCCAGGCGATGCGGCCCATCGCCCCGGCATCGTCGAACTGCGGCACGACGCCGGGATGCAACGTGCGCCCGATCAGCGGGTCATCGACCTCGCGCACCATGCCCCGGGACTGGAAATGTGGGTCTGCGGCGCAGTCAGCCACCGTGAAGGTCCGGCTGGCCGGGATGCCGGACTCGTTCAGGATGCGCTCCGCTTCCGCCGCCGGCAGGGTGACAGCCCAGGCCGAAATCGCTTCATCCACCTCGGCCCGGTGTTCGAGCCGCCCGACGTTGGTCTTCAGGCGCTGATCCTCGGCCATGTCCGGCCGGCCCATCAGGCGGCACAGGCGGGCAAAGATCGGGTCGGAGTTGCCCGCGATGACGAGCCACTGTCCGTCCTTTGCGCGGTAGGTGTCCGAGGGGACGGCAGTCGGCATGCCGGACCCTTGCGGGCGGCGGACCGTGCCGTCCATGCCGTACTCTGGCAGGATGCCCTCGAGCAGGCTGAACACCCCCTCATACAGGGCCACGTCCACTTGCCGCCCGACCCCTGTCCCAGTCACGTCGCGCTCGTAGACCGCGGCCAGTACGCCCGCGACGGCGTAGAGCGCGGAGATGTCATCGCCCAGCGAAATGCCGGTCCGGACGGACGGAAGGTCGACTTGGTTTTCCGGGAAGCCCGTCAGGTAGCGGATGCCACCTACGGCTTCCCCGATCGCCCCAAACGAATGCCGGTCCTTGTAGGGGCCAGTCTGCCCATAGCCGGAGATGCGAACCAGGATGATGCGCGAGTTGATCCTCTGCAGTTCCGGGAAGCCCAGGCTCCATTTCTCAAGCTGTCCCGGCCGGAAGTTTTCGACGATCACGTCGGCCCAGCGGACCAGCCGCTCGATCACCGGCCGGCCGGCCGGCGCCTTCATGTCCAGCGTCACGCAACGCTTATTGCGGTTATGTAGCGACCAGATGATCGAGCGTCCCTGCGCCTGGGCGCCCCAGGTCCGCAACGGCTCGCCTGTCGGCGGCTCGACCTTGATTACGTCCGCGCCATGATCGGCCAAGAGTCGGGTGCAGAACGGCGCCGCGATAAAATGGCCGAGTTCGAGCACCTTCAAGCCACGGAGCGGGCCGGTCGGGGTCGTGGGGCGGGAGGCTAGTTGATCGTATGGCATGGCGAACCTTGTGGATGGATGAGTCGGTCAGGCGGGCGCCAGGAGGGCGGTGACGTCGTTCAGGTCGGCGGCCTCATCCAGCCGCATGATGCGGTCCAGCGCGTCCTCGGCCCGGCATGCGCCGAGAACCGGGGCCGCAGCATGGAGATAGCGGGCCACCACCTCCTCCTCGGACATCGAGACGAAGTCCGGGACCATCGATTGCACGGTGCTTCCGTCGTGCAGGCGCACGCGCAGATGCACCGGCTGCCGCTGCCCATGGTCGGCCGAGTCGATGGCCAGGCGGCAACGCGCGGCGAGGCGGGTGACAAGCGGGTCGGCGGGGCAGGCCCAGAGCTGCTCGTGCATCGCCCCGGCCGCCAGAACCGCGGCAACGCTGAACTGGATGCTCTGCTGCACGCCGGGCGGGTCGGCGAACGGCCCTGCATTGTCGCAGCCGGGGAACTCGACGGCTCGGGCGGAGGTGAGGATTTCGACGGAGCCAATGTTTGCCGGGTCGAGCGGGTGGGCTTCGAGCAGGCGCAGCGCCGCCTGGGCTGGCGACTGCGCGAAGATGCAGGCGGGAGCCGGCTTGTGCATGGTGTCGAGGATCAGGAAGCGCTCCCCAAGCCCTTCGGTTACGACGTTCGCCCGGTCCAGCGCCGAGAAGCCCGCCAAGAAGCCGGAGCGGCCTTCGAGCAGGCTCGGTGCCGCCTGGGCGCCCGCCGCCGCGAGGCGGACGGCTGTGATGGCGTTCCGCGCCGCGAAGCCGCCGTGATAGATGTGCTCGATGGTCCCGGCATGGACCCATTCGTTGAACCCGGCCGCGTTGTGGCAGCCCAGCGCCACCGCCCGAACGGTCTTTGCTAGGTCCATGCCGGTTGCGACCGCGACGCCCACCGCCGCGGCACCCGGTCCGAGCAGGCCGGTCGGCCGGAACACGGACGCGAGTTGGGGTGTGATCACGGCCAGGCCCAGTCGGATCATGAACTCGTACCCGGCGATCACGCCGGCGATGGCCGCCGCGCCACTGATCTGCGCCGCCTCACCGCTCGCAAGCACGGCGGGGATCACGACCATGCCCGGATGACTGGCCGAGGCTGGGTGGGTATCGGTCCGGATGGTGGCCGCCGCGGATACGGCATTGATGAACGCAGCGCATTCGGCGTCCGTGCGATCGGTCCGGCCGAACACGCGGCTTCTACCGCCCTGCGACATCTCCGGCCCGAGCAACGCAAGTGCCACGGCGCTGCCGTCCGTGGACCCGATCGTGAGGCAGGCTGAGACCGTGTCGAGCACGCAAAGTTTGGCCTTGCGGACCACGTCCAGCGGCAGTTGGCTCAAGTCGAGCCGAGCTGCGAAATTGGCAAACTTTTCGAGAGCGGTCATGGGGGCGGCACGGTCAGGCCAGGGGACCGACGGTCGCTTCCAGCAACTCCCATGCCTCTTTGCCGAATTTAGTGCGCGTTTCGGCATAGAAACCGCTCTTGCTGAGCTCGGCACGAAAGGTGGCGCGATCGGGTTCGACAAAGCTCAGGCCGGACTTGGCAAGCTCCTCCCGCACCGTCACCATCGTCTGCTTCACGGTTTCCCGCTCAGCCACCGCTTCCGTATTCAAGTTACTCTCAAGGATTCCCCGAAGATCGTCTGGTAAGTCGTGCAGGGCTTGGCTGTTGGCAAGCGTGAAGTAGCCGTCCCAGATATGTCCCGTCATGCTGCAGTATTTTTGAACTTCGTAGAGTCGTCCCACCCTGATATTGATCAGATCGTTTTCTTGCCCATCGACGATTTTGGTTTGTAGCGCCGTGTATAGCTCGTCGAAGTTGATCGCCGTCGGCGAGGCACCCAGTGCCTTGAACGCGGCCAGGAACAGCGGTGCGACCGGGACGCGGATTTTCAGGCCACGGAGGTCTTCCGGGCTCATGATCGGCTTGCTGGCGGTGATCTGCCTGAACCCCAGGTCCCAGTGCTTGTCAAATGCGTAGATCCCGGCTCCCGAGATCCTCTTGCGTAGGTAATCGCCGAGCGATCCGTCCATCGCCCGCCAGACTTGGTCATAGTCGGCGAAGGCGTAGGCCGTGTTGTAGATCGTCGTAACTGGCACGAGCGTCGACAGCACCGAACCGGACAGGGTGACCAACTCGATACTCCCCTCCCGGAGTTGCGACAGCGACGATGAAGAGCTGCCGAGCTGGTAGTCGGGAAAGACATCGATTTGCAGTCGCCCGCCCGATTGGGTGGCGATGGCCTTCGCGGCCTTGCGGGCGTGCTGGTTCAGTGGATGGTCAGCTGGAATGGTCGTTGCCAGCTTGTACGAGAACTCGGCCGCGCGGGCCGGCCGGCTCAGGATTGCCGGGGCGGCCACGGCGGCCGAACCGGCCAAGCCGGCGCGCAGGCATTGACGTCGGGAGAATTGCCGATTCGACATGTTGAATCCTCCTACCTCGGCGGCTCCGGCCGCTCTCATCGGACGGTCGCGGGGCGGAAGCCTCGACGTAGAGGAAAGCATATTGCGGATATATCCATTATCTGCAAGGCTTGTTTTCACACCTCTAACTGTTTGTTCAGGTAAATGACCTCGGTCGTAGGGCTTGCGGGCCGTCGACGTGCCGAACCGCCTGTGGAAGCAGATGGACGATCGTATGAACGATACCGTTCCGAGTGCTCCCGCCACTTTGGTGGCTTAGCCTTCCTGCCGTGACCGATCCGGAGGGCGATGTCGCCAGGGATTTCGAGACAACGCGACGCCAGGCGGGCTACGTCTCGAACGTGATGCTCACGCTCGCGAACGCCACCGAGCCGTTCCTCTCCATGCGGGCGCTCTACCGCTCGGTCATGACCAATGCCGAGAACCTACTCTCACGCGTCGAGTGCGAGCTTATCGCGCTCGTCGTCAGTGTGGAGAACCGCTGCGACCTCTGCGTGATCGGACATTCCAGCGTGCTGCGGGAACTGACGGGCGATCCCTATAATGTCGGTATAATCGAAGTGAATTTCCGCCGCGCCGAGTTGAGCGCGCGAGAACGGGCGCTCGCGGACTTCGCCTTGAGGATGACCCGAGTGCCCGCTGAAATGGAACCCGCTTGTCTGAAGCCGATGCGGCAGGCCGGTCTGAGCGAGCAGGCGATCCTCCAGGCCGCCCATGTAGCCGCCTACTACAACATGAGCAACCGGCTGATGAGCGCGCTCGGGATCAAGTCCCAGCCCCAGGCGTGGTTTGCCCACCGGCAGCCGCCGGCCAATGATCGAGCGCCGCCGTGAGGGGACGCAGCATTTCTGTCGGCTCCGACCCGCGCTCCCCGACGCCGGAGGATCGCGCGCGCCTCACATCTCGTGAAATCGAGCGAAGGCTTCGACAGGCTCGCGTTCCGAGACGAGCGCGTTCGTCGGCTCGGCCGGATCCGGGTATCCGAGCGCCATCCCACACACGATCATCTCGTCTTCCCGCACGCCCAGTTGCTGGCGGATGATGGCCGGGTAGTTCGCGATCACGGCCTGCGGGCAGGTGTCGAACCCTCGGGCACGGGCGGCGATCATCAGCGTTTGGAGGAACATACCGTAATCGAGCCAGCTGCCTTGTTCGAGATCTCGGTCGATCGTGAACACCAAACCGACCGGCGCACCAAAGAAGGTATAGTTGCGACCACGTTGCGCTGCGCCGGCCTCGCGGTCGCCACGCGCGACGCCGGCCAGGCTGAACAATTGCCAGCCGACCTTGCGCCGCCGCTCGATGTATGGTGAGCGCCAGTTCACCGGATACTACTCGTATTCGCGCGCTTGCAGATACCGACGATACCGGACGGGTATTCCGATTTGAAGCCGGACACCGTTCCGACGCGAAGTCGGACGGTACTCCGATTTGAAGCCGGACGGGACGAGGGCGCTCCCGCGGGTCGTTGATGAAGATCACGTGGGGGGCGGTCCCGGTCAAGCCGCCTGGTCGGCGGGCCGCTGTTTGCGCAGGCTGTCGCCCGATAGCTCGATCCGGTAGGCGTTGTGGATGAGCCGGTCGAGCACGGCATCGGCCAGGGTCGGGATGCTTATCATCTCGTACCAGCGGTCGACCGGCACCTGGCTGGTGATCAGCACCGATCCGGCGTCGTAGCGGTCCTCCACGATCTCCAGCAGATCGCGGGCCTGTTCGGCCGTCAAAGGCTCGGGCCCCCAGTCGTCGAGCACCAGCAGCTTGGCGCGGGCGAGCTGCTTGAGGAGCTTGGCATAGCGGCCGTCGCCGCGCGCCAGGCCGAGCGCCGCGA
>JAABUP010002849.1_pt1 | contig 32116 bp, 51 predicted proteins | sample 5559201 | NCBI WGS metagenome assembly JAABUP01 (sample SAMN10711887, study PRJNA513373) | rock metagenome | isolation source: Antarctica rocks | place: Antarctica
TAGAGGGTGAACCACCCCCCCCCCCCCTCCCTCTAGTAGAGGCAGCTACCCCAGCCATTCAGCTCATGATAGGCAGTTCTGCAGGTAAAATTGCACAGCACATGTGAGCACACGTGAAGTGTGACGCACGACAAATTTATGAGAAAACATTCTGTACGGAATTGTGAGGTAAGTGTGACGGTAGGTCGGTACACTGGCGTTGATGCTCTGGTTGATCCAGACATCCCTGACCTCAAACAAAGAGCTCCTGAAGCGCATTGGGACATACTGGCTATAGTGCAAGCCCAGTTGGTTAATGACACTGACACAGGGTTGGCCCCTGCTGCTCAGTCTTGCCCTGCCACTGGAGGTAGAGGTGCAGATTCAGGTTCAGGCAGAGGCCAAGGCCGAGGCCAGAGTGGTGGTAGACACCGGCACCAATCTTGGGTTTGTCGCTCAACAATATTTTGATAGATACCTGAGTGACACTCCCATTGGTCTCTGGGAGGAAGCCAACTGGTTGTCATTAGTAAGCAGCTCTTTGACTGTCTCGAATGGCCCATGTCTGGTAGCCCTTCAAGACGCTGGAAATGCTATTTGCTAATGACAACCTGATGACTCCTCCCAGGTACCAATCACAGAAAGTATTGTTGAGCAGTACAACAATCATTGGCGCCAGCGTCTACCACTCGTATGGGTTTGATATGGGTTTTAGATATCTTGACCTTGACAGGACAGTTTTGCAAGGCAGACTCTAGAGACCAAATGATGTAAGCAGAAGCAAATGCAGGGACCAAGCTGCTACTCATTCTGCATTTACTTGGATTTTTTCATTTGTGCCCGGTGTACACCCAAACCGCCATTCTATTCCAATGATCTGCACATGCATTTTGTGCAGTGGCATGTGAAAACAACAGAAGCTGTACGGACAGCAGCACAGGCAACAGGAAGGTGAGATAATCTGACCTGTCGCAGTGCCTGCCAGGACCTGCACAGCATGCTTTGCCGCCAGGCACATGGACAGCTCCGCCTGCAGCTTGTCGGTGTGCTGCCTGTCAGCCGGCTGGATGTACACACGCTCCCCCTCTGACGTGTTCTCCCAGGCCTCCACCTTGCCCATGGTGCAGAACTCCTCTGCAAACTTAAAGGCCTGGTCCAGGGACTCTGGCAGCACAAAGTCCACCGCCACCTTCACACAGCTCGCCAGGTTGCGCACCTGCACCAGCAAACCTCGTCGCACATTACAGCTGATTATAGTCTCGTTGAATGGACAGACTCATGTGTTTCCCTGTTGATGATCAGGTTGCATCACCCTTGCTACTGCTCCAGCCACCTAGGCTTGAAGCACAAGGTGGTTTTGCAGATTACCAGACACCAAAAGGGTACTCTGAATGCAAGTGGCATGACTGTTTTGGGCTGTCATGCTGTGGATGCGGGGATGATCAAGTGGCCTAGTATCTGGTCATTGCACAAAGTAATGTATATATATATTATAGAAGCGATGCTGCGCAAATCCTACATGACGGCAGCCTGTATCACTGGATCAAGCGCAAAAGTATGCAGTTGAAGAGTATGTTTTGCCTTCAACAGAAAAAGTTGCTCTTGTCAGGGCGTGAGTTATTGGCGTGAGTTGTTGCTGTACTACTGTCATAGGACACGCAACAAGCACAAGTGCAGTCAAGCAATGTCATGTCACACAAAATGTGTCATACAGTGGTTTCCTGGAGAAATTGCAGTCCTGGCAAACCAATTTGACAACCAATGGGGACATCATTACAAATGCTGTAGACAAGGCAGAAAGTTCTATTCACCTGGTGGGGACAGCCAGCGGGGATGAAGTCTCCCTCCCCAAAGTGCTGCTCAAAGTGCCAGGGCTGCACACCATACTCCTTCTTCAGCTGCTGCAGGTGCCTGCTGCTCAGGAAGAATGCCTGCATTAGTACATAGCACTGCCATCATTGCCAGCAAGGCTACTGCAAACCCTAAACTTTTCACCATGCAAAGCATTGTGGCAGCAGTGTTGTTGCTGGGTACATGCAGAAAGGGCACAGGCCCTGCAGAGGTGTGACCTGGGAATGTATGGCATGCTTGATGTCACTGTGCTTGACTGGTCTGCCGGCATGGCAGAACTCAGAGCAGTGCGCCATGAGGTAGGCCTGCAGCAGGGGCACATCCTGGCGCTGGAAGATGTCCCAAACAGCTCCTGCCCCTCCATACCTGCACCATGCACAGTCTCACTCCTGGCACATGAATTGTGAGGCATGCGGCAAGTGCATGCTGCTGCATGTGGTTGGAGATGCGTCAGCCTGGGCGAGATGGCCCAAAGGAAGACATGACATTCCCAAGGTACAGGTAGAGACAAGCAATCTGTGCAAGGCCTGCAAAGAGTGCATGAGGAACAACAGCAAGTGGAAGGGCAACAAATGGAAGGCAGCAAGTGGCAGGGTAGCAAAAGAATGGGCAGCAATGCAGACCAATTGATCTCAATGCAACTCCTGGAATGGCAAGCTGCCTGCATGGACTGGGAGCACGGCAGCATGATGCTGTTGCTTATGGGCATTGCTTTCTGGTGCAGCAGGCTGTGTGCACTTGAATTTGCCAGCTTATGTTGAGCTCCTCACTTGACTTTTTAGACCAATATAACGAGTCTTTCCACAAGCTGCATTCATGCCTTGGAACAAGCTGACACATTGGCACTCATGCTACTTTGCATCATATGAAATATTGTGCAGCAGTGGGCACCCGATGAATGGGGCTTACGTGGGGTCTGCTTGGGGGTCAGCAGGGGTGTTGCCACAGCGCACAGCTGTGGTCTCACCCTCCATGTGCACCAAGACATTGATGGCATCTGACAGGTCCACATGCAGCTTGGTCACAGAGTCACCTTCATCATGCTCCTTGGGCCTACATCACATACACTGCAACTAAGCTTGGGGATTAACTGTTGTTAAACTGTTGTTTCAGCTCAATGACAGAGTCAGCTTGGTTGTGCTGTGAGGGCTTGCACCATATGCCACTGCTCCAGCATTGATCCAGGTTGAACTACGACCCATGTGAGGATGAGTGCAGGTGACATGAATGGTGGGTGACATGCCTGCTGGGACATCCTTTTAGCATGACTGGGAGAAATTGGGCATGCAATTGAGGCATTCCTTGTGAAGACAGAAGCAAATGCTGAGGCATGCAGCACTTGCGGCCAGATCTGAGGTCTGCACCAAATGTCATGCTTGAGTAACACCAAGAGTGACGGCACACTGATGAGCCACAGAGGATTTTGCAGTGCATCAGCATGGTGGATCGAGTCCAAAAAGGTTAAACAGCCTTGGGTTGTAAAGACAGCTTGGTGAGCAACAAATGCCAGGTGTGCAGCAAAAGGCGCAAGTCAAGAAGGGCAAAGAGCAATGACCTGCCAGTGGCAATGTATGATTTGGGCCCCAGATCAGGCTTGACCAGGTCTTGAGACAGATAGTTGGCCACATTGAGGGAGCCCTCTGGGTGGGCATACTCTGGGAAAGGCAAACACTGCATGAAGTCCTGCATGCAACATGCCACCTTCAAAAGGGTCTCAAGCAACAAAGGTGGCCAAACAGCAGTGTCTCATGACTGTACAGTGAAGGCAATGTCATATGTCAGGGCCTTCAGTAAGGGTCAGAAGTTATTTGAGCAGAGGTGCTGCAGCCATATTGAATGCAGCAACCTGGCATGCCTCTCTCAAGGCACATGCAGCATCAGAAAGTGGTTGTTGACTGATTGTTGCTCCGGGGGATGATCACACACCCAGTTTGCAAGAATCAACCTGAAAGCTTGTGACATCAACTCACAGATTGCGCGGGCATCGACAGGTCCAGAGCAAAACAGGAGCTTACCTGCCAGTGGCGGGGCATCTGCTCTGCGAAGGCGGCGTCAGGGGGGTAGTCCTTCACCTTGAGCATGAGGCGCTCACTGCTGCCCTTCACCAGGTCTCCACCCGCCCTAAACGCCTTGAAGAACTCTGACTGCTTCATGGCATAGTCGTCACTGTTCCTCTGGTCAACCACCTGCAAGCCATGTACATCAAAACTGTGAACTAACAGGTATGTATCTGTGTTGTAGGGGCTACCTTGCTTGACAGCGCAGCCATGGTTGTGGGTAAACTGCATACTCTTGCGGTGCATCTGCTTCAAGACCTGCACAGGTGGCTTACATGCTTGTTGGTTGGCCTTTCAGCTCAAGTTGAAATAGCATAGATGGCTCAGAGACGCCTGGCCAGTGTATCTGATGTAAACCTGACTGACAACTGGGAGTCTAACGGTCAGGCATAATGCATTAACAACATTGCCCCATTTGAGGCATAGTCTGTGCCAGCATCGCTAGCTGCTGACAACTGTATTGCGGTGAACAGATGCAAATGTATCCACAGTAAAACCGACAACAATAATAATAACAATAGATTGTCAAAATATCAACGCTTCCCGGCTCGTGATGAGCTAGGTATCCACAACCATAAAACTGAATTCTGAAAAAATGATTTTGGACTGAAATCTTGAGCTGGTGCGATGCAACAGAGGACAGGGCGGAAAGCAGGAAGGCATCTGTCATGAAATTTGCACTGCTTTTATGGGAGATAGGCCATCAGTCTTGATTGCAGAAGATGTGATCAATCTCTCAGGCACATACCTTCTCAACACTGATCAGACCTTCTTCAACCAAGCTTGTTGGACAATCTCCCATAAAAGCAGTCGTCTACCCCACAACAGAGAAGTTATGCACGGACAACAGACAGCATGATGTGAGGCTTACAGTGAGGGGTCTAGGAGGAGCCTTCTGCTTCCTGCGAGCAGACTTGACAGGGCGAGCTCCATACATGCCCTTCAAGTCCAGGGTGGCTCGCTGCAGGGTGTCGGGGTCCCACAGAAACCCTGGCTTGATCCCCCTCACCAGGACTGGCTTGCCAACCTGGCAGAACTGCTGCTGGAAAATCCTGCAGGAGCACAAACTGTCAAGGGACATGCTGAAGTATATCGCAAATCATCATTGCTGTGTGAAGCTCTGTCTGAAAACTCTTTGCAGTTGAAATATCATGCTTGGCCCTACAAGCCACACAGAAAAACAGATGCAACGTCTTGTTTTGTGCACCAGCGTGTTGTCTCACATTTGCAAAACGCAGCGATTCCAAATTGGTGGTTTTCAACAAGAGCAGCTTCAATGCCACAACACTCTCATCTTTCAACTATGCTAACAATGCTCCCACAAAAATGCAACATTGCACACAACATATGACCTAGTACTGTCGGGCCGGGCGTCAGAGTCCACAGCACAGTCAGCAGCATTGGGCGTCCACAGGTAGTTGGAGGCCTGAGCTGCAGCGCTGCCCTGCCTGTCAGCTGTGATCAGCTTCTCACTGTCAGGCAGGGTTCCCCAGTCGGGACCCTGCAGCAGCCAACCCAAAGCCTCACGACAGCTCTCAGCTGCTATCAAGTCACCATAGGTGTCAAGGTTTTAGCAATTATGGTGACTTAGGGGGTTGCTGCTGCTTCCCTATGCCAGAGGCAGCCGGCACAACCACATATGGCGGCTCCCCTAAATTTTACAACTGCCTTTCTGGCCTCCAACTCCAGTGTGTAACATAAGCACTCAAGAGCACATTTGCATGCATGCCACAACTCAATGCACTAGGACAATCATTAACAAGACTGATCTGGTGCCACCACATGTCAGCAGCCCCATTGCACGCTTTTGTGTCTGGATAAGGCTTGGCTGCGGTACCCAGATCTGCTGACGACAGCCACTTAAGCAGAGGGTGGTGCTTGGGCTAGGTACAAGCTGGTGCTTACCGCCTCATCAGGGGCTCCAGTGGACTGCTGCTCAGCAGGCTGGCCAGCCCCCACCACCACTTCCTTCTCAGCTTGCCCATGACCAGCTGCAGCTGCTGTGCCAGCCTTGCGCCCCTTACATCTGCCCCGCTTCTGAGGCACTGCCAGGCTCTCTGGTGCCTCAGCAACACCTGATGGCCCAGCACTCGCACTTGCACGCTTCTCATCGGCTTTCTCAACAGCTGCAGCTTGTGGATTGTGCGAAGGAGCAGCAGGCCCAACAGGAGCAGCAGCGGCAGGTGCTGGTGCTGCTTCTTGTGCAGCTGCCACAGCTGTCTCTGCTGCTGTGTGTGTTGCAGCAGGCAGTGACCTGGTCTGAAGTGTCTGCGCTGCCTTTGGACTGGAGACGCTCTTCTGTGGACTAGTGCCTGTTTGTTGCGCAGCTGAGGGTAGCGGCACATTGGCATCGGCTGCCTGAAGTGTCCCTGTTGCTGCTGCTGCCGCCTGCTGTGGGAAGTCACAGCCGATGAAGTCAGTCTTTGCTGCACCTTCTCGCCTGGCCTGATTTTGATGTCTGGCATGCTTGCACATGAGGCGCAGGCCTGAGCGGGCAGGCTTGATCTTGCGAGTGAGCAGCTTGGTATTGTGCAGAACGGCATCAGGCACAAAGCCGTCTGATTCAGGTTCTTGACGTGCCAACTGCAGCATGAGCTGCATGAGCTCCACCATGGGGGAGCAAACCTGCACAATCTGCTCCATGAAGCTTCTGTTGGTGATACCTGCTGTGTCATCCCCTGGCTTGCTGGCATGCACATCACTAGATGCAACTGTGTTGCTGCCTGCACTGTTGCCGCTGTCACCTGGCGCTTCGTCTACACCAGACTTGCCGTCTGGCCTCGCATCAGCCATGTCCACATCCTCAGCAGCTTCTGTTGCTTTGCCCACACTGTCACCATCTCCTGCTGTTGGGTCCTGGGCAAAGCCTACTGGGCTGTGCTCCCCATTCTGGTCCGCTGTGGGATGTGCAGGTCTGGGTTCCTCGGGCGTGGGTAAGGAAGGGGGCATCCCCTTGGCTGCCCGAGGCTGGGGTGAGGTTTTGCCAGAGGCAGGTGACGACAGTGTGGCGTTCTGATCCAAGGCGGCTAGCTGAACCCGGTGTGCTGCGGTTCTGTTTGCACGGGTCCTGGTGCTCCCATTTGCCCTGCCAGCTTGCTGTCCAGCCTGTCATTGGACAATCAAGAGGCTTGTGAGCATCTCCACACAAACAATGGACACTGCTGCTATAAGGATTGCCAGCGTCTGGTAGGTGTATGGGAGCAACTTACAGTATTATACAGTACAGGATGTATGCTTCCCATAACATCAGGCACTGTGAATGCGACGATGCAGTGACAAGCTGTTGACTCTCGTGGCTAGTGCAGCACAGAGTAACCTGAGTATGTACATCATATGCAAACTAAGTAATACCACTCCTGACTTGCAGCAAAACACACGATTGGTTGCTGCAGATCTGTAAATTTGAGTGTGTTCCAGTAATTACATGGAAAGCCAGATGTCTGTACATCACAGCTGTGCTTGCAGAGCAGTAAGGCAGCTGCTGCAACACTGACACTCAGTGATGGGAGGGATGGTCCCACCTGTCTGAGGGTACCGCTTGTCTTTGCTGCAGCTACGTCTGCCTGCGCGTCCTGCATAGCTTCACCCTCAGGCTCATCTTCGTCTTCCTCAGCACCAAGTCGCTCACGGCCCCCCTCATCTGCAAGCAATGCACAATGAATACCATGTATCACACAAAACACAATTGATGGGTCTTCAGGACCAAAACCAGGGAGCTCAGCATGCTGCTCATAACTTAGGCTGTGACCTTGTGCTACAGCTTTTCTTTCGAAAAAATGCGTCAGCAGTAGGTTTGTGTGCTATCACATGATTTTGGTACGTGCAGGCCGCAAACTGTACCACAGTGTTCACCAGCAACTGCACCCTGTGCATTTGCATTCAAACCACGCTGGTTGCAAAAAACCCCTTGGTGCACTCAGGCAATGTGGTGCAGCCTTGCCTTACAAATTTCAAGAATCAGTCTCATCAGGCTATTTTCAACTTAACGTAACACAGTCCAATGCAACGGTGTTTGCTGCTTGCATACCTGGCTCGCCATCATAGCTGAGGTCCTCGTCTGAGCTCATGGCATCTGAGCTGTCATCATCTTGCTGACTCAGCATCTCCTCATCCTGGATCATCCTGGCTGATCGGCCTCGCCGAGCTGGCCGATCAGGCTCAACAGGGCCCTTGCCGTATGCCCACCACATCAGCTCATACACCGCTGCACCCTCATTCACATCTTCATCACCACCATCTTCCTCATCAGCATCTGCTTTTGCCCTGGCTGCTGATGATGGCGTGCCCCTCCTCTTCACCTGGGCAGGGGGACCAGCGTCTGCCGTTGCCCGCTTGTTCCCCGGGTTGAGCTCAAAGTCCCAAAGGTGACCTCGACCAGCCTCTTCCCCACGCTTCTTCAGTACCTAGTCAGCAAGAAGGAAGTCTGTCAAGCTTGTGACTGTATGTGCCTGAAAATGTAGCATTGCCACACTGACTGAAGCAATCTATTGGGTGTGGGGCACGTAATGCCCTGTTTCATAACTCACATTAGTCAGCAATCTTGCAGTGTGTGTCAACATGCTTATGGGCTGTCTTCAGGCATGGAGGATTGCGCACTCCCCCATGAGGAGTACAACGGCATCAAGCTATGTTGTGCAAAAGCGGCACATCTTCCAATCAAAGCCAAGCTTTAGCGTTGATAGGTAAGGCAGTGACACTAGGCATTGCACAAGGTGGACATTGCACAGCTGACAATTACTGAATTACACAAAAGTGTTTAGGCAGGAGGTCATTTGCATCTGATTCTGCAGGCAGGTGAAGAAATGCAGCATGGCAGCAGCACAATGATAAGCATCCATGTCACTGATGATGCTGGCCAGGATTGCAACTGGCCAGACCAACACATCACTGCTCATGCAGACACATCAGTGCCTCAGTGCATGCCAGTCATGAAGTTGTCACCTTGTCAATGGATGCCAGTGCTTCATCATCAGAACAGTCAAAGCGGCGAACCAGATGCATGGGTGCCTCACACTTGCCGCACATGGGCTCCTGGACAGCAGAGAGGCACACACGCACACACACATTAGTTCCAAGACTAAATGCATTTCAGGAACGTCATCAAACAGCCCTTTGGCTACACTGGTCCAGATGTGCTGCTGGCAGTCAGCTGGACAAGTGTAGGCATTATCTATAGGCATCATCTCAGCTTAACATGCATTCCACAGAAAGGCGGCTCTGCATATGGGCAGTTCATTTGCAGCTGCACCTTGACAGAAAGCGTATGGTTAGTGACACGACCATGCAGACTGGCTGGCCATACAGATGCTAAGAGACTAAAAGCTGCTGCAGCAGATTTCTGAGTAAGCCTGTTTGATCCTGCAATCATGTATAGCATGACAACAAGCAGATGGGATCACAGACATGGGCTTGAACGGCTGCCTCACCTTGTCTTCTGTGCGTACGGCGTGGCAGCATCTGATGCAAGCGTCGTAGCCACCACACTTGGTGCAAGTGCGATGCACATCTGTGATGCATGCAGCGCAGCAGTCGCACTGCATCCTGTCAGTCAATGGCACTCTTGGCAACGACTTCAGGTCAACTGGCTGTCCATCATTGCCAACTGCCACCTGCATATCAACTCCTTTCTTCAAGTAATCGGGACGTGACGTGTGGAAACATAGCAATGTGTCAGAAAAAACCTCGGCAGCAAAAGACAACTCTGATTGACTTTTGCTGCCGAGGCATAGGTGAATAACGGTATATGTTTGAGGCTGGGCAATTGGACATGTCACCATGCATGAGTTAGTCAGCACAATAGCAAAATAGCAACTAAGTGAGCAAATGAGCAAGTGAGAGTTGATTGGATAAGAAAGTGGAAGGAGTTGGTGAGCAAACAAGTTGGTAAAAGCAGGCAAGGTTGCATGCATCCATGGTGGCACTGGTGTGACTGACTGACAATAGGAGGAGGTGCACAAGTGAGAACAGGCATGTGTGTGCACGCATTGCAAACATTTGCCATGCAAAACAAGTGGCTGCACCTCCGCATCTCTGGCTGCCAAAAATTCATCGATGTGTGGCTGAAGCACAGCCAAAGTGTGCAGGGCAAATGCCTTCTCCTGAGACTTGGCAAAGACGGGAGCTGCTCCACCCACAGCTGGGGAAGGCTTAGTCAAGCACCTCTTGCAGGCACAGATGCCTAAGCACTTAGCACACCAGCCCTTGTCAAAGAGGGCCAGCTGGGCAGGAGTGACAGCATATGAGGACTCAAACCGTTGCCTCCACTTCAGGGCACACCTGCAGCCCATCAAGGCGTTTGACAGCTTTGCATTTGGTATTCCTGTACAATAATTGGCACAACAGCTGTGGCCTTGCATGGTCCACATGGCACAGGTCAGAAGTGTGACCTATACAGGATGCACTGAGCTTGGTGTTGTACCAAGGTATGGGCACTGGTGCAAGTCTGCAATTTGGTGCATGCTGGCAGGACTCACCCTGAGCACCAGGAGGCACCACAGGCACCTTTGCTGGACACATGGTCTTTCTGACATCTGTGAGGGGGATGAGAAAACTGACAATCATGACAAGCAGCAGTCTTGCCACTGAACTTCATCTGCAGCAGTGTCACAGAGTCTTAACTTCAGGCCAGTGCACAGATGATGTGCACATGGTTGCCGCAAGCTGCTTGAGGAGAGGCTCCAAGCTGTTTAAGCACTTACTCTCTTGCTGTTTGCTCGTGTCGAAAAACCATCTGGGCGAGGCTTGGTCCAATAGGAAGCAAGCTCTTCAGGCGTCAACAAGGGATGCCTGCAATGGACCATCATGGAGTCTCATTTCACCACTGGACAAAGCAACGAGATCCCCGACAGCAAACCACTCAGCTAGTGAAACTGACTCGTTTGCATCTGCTGGAGAAGTCTTCTTGGGATTGTGCTGCGTTCTAGGCTCGCTAGCGTCAGAGTCATCGTTTGGCGCCGTGTCTGCTTCCTTGGCCCGTCCTTGTTGGGCTGTCTTGCGTGCCATGTCTGTAGCTGCCGGGAATGGCAGGTACTGTCCAATGCGGACGCCAAAAGCAACAAGATCAGAGTCAGAACAGCTGATGCAACATCATCAGTAAAGTTGAGCTTCTGCGTGTGACTGAGAATCAACAGCGTGTGCCTGAGACACTACGAGATCAGTCAGAACCACGTCATGCCGTCAAGCAGCCTGCACAGACCTGCGGAACTGTGGGCACTGTACCGTATTGAAAGCGATCGCTAGTACTTGTACTTGCAATGTCCGCCTGCGGATCACGACACACTAGCAGCATGCTTTGCATGAGTGGAACACGCGTAGCGTATGTAAAGGCGTGAAGCAACGCAGACACGAGCGTGAGCATTAGCGACATCTTTGCCCAGCCTCAAGTCTGATGGATGTGCCAGGGTATGTGAACCCTGACAAACTGATGAATGTGCCAATCGGATTCGTCTGCAGGTAACGGTGCTAAATTGCCCCCCAACAATTCAGGCACACAAGGCATAGCAGAGCAGCGAGTAACTAATAATAGCAGATACCGCGGTTCTGCTGGCCACCAGCGCTTGCCTGCCAGTTACTCGCCAGGAGGCAGTCTGAAACTATCCAAGCAGGGCTAGCAGCGTTTGCACCTGCTGTGGTGCTCACGCTTTTGGGGGCAAAGTGCTGCATGTTCTGCTCTTCAGCAGCTGCGAGCAGGTTGTGCCAGTCTGTTTACACCAGACACTGACATCATGAGTAGATATCTGTTTGAGAGCGTCCCTTGAGAGTCTTTCAAGTTGTATTCTTTGCGAGTCAAGTGCCACCAAAGAAAGCTCTAGGACGCAATCTAGTCTTTGGCTATTCTGGTTGCTTGCTGGTGCTTGCATCACCCTCCTGAGACATGTGTTCCTACCAGCTTGGGGCTGGGTTATACTGGCTGTAAATTATTGCAGCCTTTTGTCCCATGATTTGCTACATGAGGATGCACATGCATGATGACAAAAGGTATGATGCATCTGCAAACAAAACTATGAACGCTGAGGCGCAGCATGTGAGCAGGTACAAGGATCATTGGCATCATTTGCACACAGCAATGAAATAGGCACAAGATGCAGCTGAGCTTTTATGTACACTTGCCTCATGAAGCAGGTTTGCTGATGCATACAAGTAGGGCAACAGTACGTCAAAATAGTTCCCTTGATACATGGAATTTCATGGGTGCAACGCTGAGCTAATTGGTATGGCAACAGCAGCCATCGAAGAAAATCCATCACGCCCACAGCATTCTTTTGACATGACTGCAGTCGCAAATACCTTGCACTAATGCCCTTACTAATGCTGTGCCTCCGGTGCACAGTATCTGGTGATGTTGACAGCAACCTCAAAGGTACAGGACTGGTACAGGAAACACACAGACCAACAGTCTACACTACATCGGCCTATGCTTGAGCAGGGTCTTTACTACTCAAATCTAGCACCTTGCCAGTAATCCTAGTGTACATTTCTAGGACATCTTCAACTGTTGTCTCAAAATGAGATGTAGCATCATATCCTTTGGAGATGAAGGCTTTGTCCCTCTGACCACTTTCATTTGGCTCATAGACATCCGTCACCTCTACAAACTTCTCATCAATGCTGCCCAGAAGTGCTAGACCTGCACAAACAGACATACCAAATCGGCATAGCTCATTAGCCAATGCGTAACCTGACTGGATGTTGGGCAGTGAGCTAGCCTCAATTGCAGCTACTCACAAGACACAGCAACAAAGCCTTGTCTGTAACATGAACAACATGTTGTACAATATCGCCACTGGTGCTGCATTCACAAGGATGCAGAATTCAGGCTGGCTTGCAGGTTGCAGGTTGCACTTGTGCAGCGGGGAAATTCACCTGCTGTGACATGACACACCAAGGTGGAGGGCACAGATCCTATGAGACAGGCTGACGCCAAGTACATCAGCCTCAGTTCACAGACAAGTCAGGGACAGCCATACTTTGCAAGCACCAGTTTACCAGAGAACAAAGCTGTGTGTCAAATGCCTCAAGGTGACAACGGTCGCGACCAGATTAGCAGTACAATGGGCTCATTGTACACGATCAGGCATGAAGAGGCTGACCTGGCAGCAGCTCGTTCTCTGGCTGGCTTGTCTCTACTGTTGTGCTGACAAAGGCAATCCACATGTCCTTGGCTGCGACGTTGTGCTGGTACGAGCAGCAGAAGACGTAGATGTCTGACCGCCGGTTCACCTGTATTCATACAACATGCTCCTCATTGCGACACCATCTGCATGTGCTGTCAGGTGTAGCACAGCTATATTCTGCAGCATGCACTTCCTTGAACCCTATACCAATGCATGCATAGAACAACACCCGTACAAGCAATATGTGTGAATGCACCCAGTCTGGGCACGCTTAAACATTTGTTACCTAAGTCTAAAACGCAACATCATCATTGTGTCAATGTGTGCAGTATATAGATGCCATGCATCAGGCACCAGTGAGCATAAACTAATCAAGAAACGTAGTGAAAAACAAGGTGGTGAACAATGTCAAAATCAAGAGGGTGAATGTAGTGAATGACTTTGACCCACCTGCCGTTGTGGCAGAATGATCTGTGCGCTAGGGGCGTTGTTGGTGTTAGGGATAGGATGACTCAGCAGGCACATGGCCCGCACCACTTTGCTGGTCCGCCGCACCTTGTCTGGAAAATATGATGGGTCTCCCACTACCTGACAGACAGACACCATTCACTGTGCCTCTGTTGATTGCATGAGTAGATTCCATGACACATCGCCGTGTGAGCTTGTTTTGGCCGGTCCTCGATGCAATGCGCACTCCGGCAAGCTGATATACAAGTGCTGCCTGGTAAACATGACTTGGCAGCTTTTGTGCTTGCTTGACAGGCCTGACAGCGCTGATTTCAGCCCCTACTTTTGGCAGAGGCTGAGGCTGGTTCTGTGCACAGATTGTTACCGCCAGCGAGCTGTGCAGCATAAGCAAAGTATTGGATGCAGTGCTAGCATTTAGTCAGTCAATGTAGCGAGTACACTTGCTACACATTCCAATTTTGTGACCTGCCACAACTAAATAACAACACCCATCTATGACACATTGTGTGATGTTGCTCAACAAACGTCAAAGCAGCAAAGCAGCAGGCAATACAAATGCTTGACAAACACATTCTTTGCAGCAAATTTGCAGCTTTGACATCTATTGTTGGAGGTGTTTTGAAGCATCAAGTGCAAAACAAGAATAGAGATGAGCATCTCACCAATTTGGCTTTGGCGGTTTCTCCCTCACTGGAGACCCCTACCGCCACTCCCTCCTCATACACCACCTCCACATCTGGCTTGGCCAGCATGTATGTGCCACCATACACAGCACTCAGGCGGGCAAATGCCTGCAAGTCATGATGTCATTGAGGGGGGGCAAGACAGCCTGAGGATGACTCAAGCTATGATTACATGACCCTGGCAGCAGGCATTCAAACACCCAAGGTTTCAGTCAGACATGCTTTCAGGCTGGGATGAAAGTCACGCGATGCTGAAGACTGATGACAAGCACCAAAGAGGAATATTGAAAGAGGTTTGTTGTGGTCTTGACAGACAGAGGGTTGTCCGTAGTGGATCAACCCACACGCCAACATGCCAAGGCTATAAAATGCACGCATGTAAGGACAGAATCTGTTTGAATGATGCTTTGTCACACATGTGAGATGCAGATGATGACTTCAGCACTGTCATTGCAAGCTTGTGCCTACAGAAGCCTCTCAGCATTGCAAACTGTTGTCACAGAAACACGCCTGCTGCTTGCAATCAGTCATGCATTGCGTAGCACAGCTCAGCATCTGAGAGCCTATACCTGTGGAAGCTCTCCTAGCCCATACAAGGGGTAGATGTAGGGGGACGCTGTGCCTTCAAAACGTGTTAAGGAATTGTAGTACAGCTTGACCTTCATCACTGTGTCATAGGCTGGCTGGCCCATGTACGAGTCATCTCTGTGCAGGGCAATGGCATGTCCAATGAAGTCAATTGTCATCTCGCCGAGCCCAAACTGCTTGTACACGTCTGCCATTGACAAGCGCCGCAGGTTCATGCCTTGGTGTGTCTTTGGGTTTGTCTCATCATAGTTTTGCACAAACCTGAAACCAGCAGATGACACAGGACATTATGCTAGTGTGCTTTGAATGCGCATTCAACATGCTGCAAATGCGTGTACGCTTCTAGAAGAGCAGTGCTGCATGCCACAGTTACTTGGGCATGCAATGTGACGGTACATTGTAGGTGGTGTCAAGCATCGTCAGGATAGCTGTGCCTGCTGTAGATTGCTGAACAGTCCCATCAGGTATAGATTGGGGCACAGTGCCATATGCAGTGCTTACGAGAAGAACTTGCGTGCTCTGTTCTTCTCCAGCAAACCCATGAGAGGAGATCTGATGGCCTCCATGTCTGTAGCTGGCACCTTCTGTACCACGTTCTTGCTCAGCACAAAGCTGCCATCTACAGCCTTGAACTCCAAGTACTTTGTGACATCTGCAACAGAAAAGACGTCTATATGACACACAGCTGAATGTACTGCAATTCTGTGCATGATCTGAGCTTTGTGACAGAAAGCATGACATTCAGCAGCCCATATGCAGTATACTCTGTGTCAGTGAACAGCGCAGCTCCCTGCTGCAGCAAAGTGTGTGTGAGGGAGAGGTGCACCTGTGTGAACAAGTACTCGCACAAGCTCTCCGCCAGCCATGATGAACTTTGGCACCATGTCAACATTGTAATCTCTGCTGGACCCCAGCTTGGTGGGAGGTTTTTGACCTGGCCTGAAGCGCTCATACAGCTGCAGACAAGGGTTTGATGCTGTCGTTTTTGCCACTGTTGCCACTGTTGAACAACTCACAAACAAGGCAACACAAGTGATGCTGGACATACCTGGTTCAAGTTCAACGAAGCTGACTGGCCTCCATAGTAGTTATTGCGGTCGATGTGCAGCACCTGTGTTATTGCAATAGTCAGACGGAAAAGAACAGACATTCAGCGTATCGCAAGTAAAAACAGTCAAATCGTGTGGATGATGGCAAATTGATGGTCACCTTCAGGCCGTCGACTGACAGCAGCCCACTGATGATGCACTCCTTCAGACCTGTGCCAAGCACGATGGCGTCGTATGATGCGTCCATACTGCGCTTGGACGCCCAAGCTACAGCAGTGCGATCTGCGGGAACGCCAACGGCTCTTTGACAACTTGACACGCTCGATCCGGCGTCGAAAAGGCTAGCTACAAAGGCGTGCACGGTCAACTATGCCTTGCAACGTCATACATGCTGGTAAACGGAGTTACCGGTAGCAGAGTGGTAGTCAGCGTAGCCATGATCATCAGGGCAGTTACCCCCAGCCCTGATCATGCCCACTTACAAGATGATACATACGGCATACTCCTTCCAGCATGGGTGTAGCACACACAATCAAAACCTGACAATGCAGTGCCTTGACTAGGCTTGCACGTCCACTTGAGGGCTGTACATCAAGTCGCTTTAGTGACAGTCCACAATGTCCGTTGGATTATGCATACACACACCGCTTCAGCGCAGCGTCCCCTACAAACACATGCAACCACATGAAACATTTTCTTACAATACCGTTAAAAAGAACATATCTTCAAGTCTAGCACAGATGAATATGGCAATATTGATGCAATGCACTGCATAGCACATACAAGCATCTACAGCATCAGCATGCCAAGCAGCATCCACCTACACGAAGATACACGAACAACCGGTGTACAAAACAACTGAACAGACCAAAATCAAACGCAGGCACATGGAAGCTTATGCATGCTTGTCATTTGCCTATCTTCTCTCATAGACTGTCCCATCACCCTCAATATGCCTTGCCCATGCCTCATGTCATTGCGCCAGCTGCCCTCATACACAGCATCACCAGGCCAAGTCTTTCTGCCCTGCCCAATTTCTCTTGCCACTGTCCCAATGGCCTTCATATGCTCTCCCATCAGCAAAGGTATTTTCGCCCTGTCCCCGCTTGGTGTCATTGTACCAGGTGCCATCATATATTGCGCCATTTGCGCAGGTTCTAAAATGTCAACCACATGTTCTGAATGGCTTACCATAACTGAGCAATCCCAAGTGCTCGCATGTCTGCTGACTTTTGACCTGCTTCCCGCTGCTCAATGCAAAAGATGCGCACATCAGCTGTCACAGCTGGTGAGCTGAAGCAAGAAGCAATGATGGTCGTTGCATTTCAACAGTAGCCTGACTCATCCTTAGCTTTGGTACCGCCTTTCCAGATTCAGCGAGGCCTCTGCAGGCAGTCAGCATGCACAAGCTGCATGCCTTCTGCAATAGATTGCACGGTGAGATCTGCATGCTTGAGATGTGCATGCAAGGCTGGTGTTAACAGGTCAAGAGCTGGTCATGGTGCAGCTGCTTCCTGCTTCAGTGGATTGTCTTCTGGCAAGCTCAACAAGTTGCCTGATAGTAAGCAGGCTGGGTCAAGCATGGACACCTTGTAAGACAGATACTTCTGAGGTTTGACTGTGAGTTTTACCAGATATGGCAAGACATATGTGAGGCAAGCTTAAACTAATCAAACCCGCGATGTACATGAGCTCGGGTAACTCTTTGAAGCGCTACATGGAATGCTGCTACTCGAAGTGGTATGTTCTTCTGGTTGTGCACTTCCCAGATGGCTGCAAATGCATCAGTCATGGCTTTATCCAGCCTTCGATTCACTTCTTCCTCTTCCCACCTGTGCAATGGGAAACAATGAAACACAAGTCATGCTCAGCACCACATGCACTTCAGTAGAATGAACTGAACATCACAAGCTGGGACAACTGCAAGTATGGCAGACACGGCAAGATTATGGCAACAACGGACATTGCAGGATGGTAGCAATGACAGCTTGAATGCATGTTTATCTTTGGACTATGTGGCTACCTGAAGTTTTGAAGATTCTGCACCCACTCAAAGAAACTGACAGTGACACCACCGCCATTGGTGTAGATGTCCGGTAGCACCGTTATCCCCCTGTCTCTTAGGATTTTGTCACCCTGCAATACAAATGTGCATTCTAAAATGTGGTATCCGCTTGTCAATGTTAACAGTGCTTTTGTTCCACTAAGACATGCTGAATGGACATTGTCCTGCAGCCTGTGCATGTATATAATTGGACTTGGGCTCAGCTTCTCTAACAAACCAGCTTTGATGGCACTGATCAAGCCACTCTCCAGACGCATTGGACAACCACACATGACACACACTGACAGGTGTGGCATCAGATCAGTAAGTTATCAGGATCACATCGAGCAGTCTCTGTCGTACAGGCTGCTTTGTGGGTCATACAGACGGGCACTTACATTTGGCGTGGTAGGTCCATTTGCAGCTTCCACTACATACTGGCAGTTGAGCTTGTTGGCATTCTCAGAAGTGATGACATTGCCAATGGCGGCTGGCACCAGCACATCACATGTCTCATACAGCACTGACTCCTTGTCCATAGCCTCACCTACCAAACATCAACTAAATTCAATGCCCTGGCCCTGAAGCCCGGACATGACAGACAAAGATACAGCACGAGAGTGAATAGGGTAATGTTCATGAATGGGGTTATGTTCAGCAGCTAAAAAGGTTGAAGGCATGAATGAACTTTGCAAGAAGATCGCTTACTTGCATCAGAAACAACAAGGTGAAAGTGTGAAGCTCATGACCCAGCTCATCATGTTTTATGCTGAGCTGGCAACACTGCACTATCATGCCAATGGTCCACAGGATTGTGGACAGCATATAGCTTCAGCATTGCAAGTGCTCTGAACTGATCACCTCCCGGAAAGTCAGCTAGCTTGGCGCCGGTGCCCAAATGCTTCCTGAGTGCGGGGATGTCTCATTTTTGGTGGCCCCAAACGCATCTGAGGCTGCCAGCACCTTGCCCCCTTGCTCATGGAAGATCTCTGCTGCCCAAGCGCCCACATTGCCAAAACCCTGCGCTTGCAATGTTGCTGTGAGTATAATCACATTAAACACAGGAAAAATGATGATGGGCCCTTTGCTACATGAAGTGATGCTGACTACGACGGCAGTGCTTTGGGCCTTTATGTGCCGACAAAGCCATGCAGCGCACTTGCACAGTGCCAAATGTATCATATGCACACAGGAAGTGGCCGCACAATTTTTGCGTGAGGGGAGGCGGTCTGTGGCTGCTGCTGCAACCAGTGCAGGTGAGCATAACCACAGCATGGTGCTGCCAACCAGACAAGGCTCTGGGCAAATGACATGTTGGCTTTTACCATGTCATATGTTGTTGCACGGAATGGATTGGTGCATGTGACTTTGTATACACGTGTACGCACCAGACGCAGCTGGCATGAGCTACATAGTGCTGACCTGAATGACAAAGGTCTTGTTGGCAATTGTGCCGGCATGGCTGTGCTTCAGTAGTTCTCTGGTGGCAAAGACTGTACCCCGCCCTGTCGCTGCTTCACGCCCCAGAGACCCATGCAGCTGCACTGGCTGCATACACCATGCACATACATGTCAGTACTAGCACATGACATCTGGTGTGAAGCAGCAATGCCAGTTGTGTGCAAAGTCTTGATAGAAAAGTGCTGAAGACCATGGTTGCTTCTCATGGTCCCCTGTGCAAAGGCTTGCAAGGATCTCCTAAGGCAGAAAACACAGCACGCATCCGCTACAGTGTGCGCAGCAGATCTCCTGCTCAGCAAGCAGAAGAGGTGACAGTGATGAAGTGCCAAACAAGGATGATGCACATGTACCTTGCCTGTTACAACAGCTGGTGAGAAGCCCTCAAATTTGGTGTATTCGTCAAAGAACCAGGACATGACTCGGCCATCAGTGTTCATGTCAGGAGCTGGGATGTCCTCTTGTGGACCAATGACATCTTTGATGGCCTGCAAGTGAACAACATGCGTTTGCCTGCGGCCTATCACATGGTTGTTCACTCCTATGTTGTGTCTGGGTGAACATGTGCAACTTGGCATGTAGATCATATATCCTCAACACATCACCATCATGGTGGCTGCTAAACAGATTAAAGGAGGTGGCTCGTCAATCAACAGTCTTCGTTCAGTGTATATACAGGCACGTGGCACTGGTACGGTGTGTGGCATGACATGAGGCATGTGTGTGGACATACATCAACCTGCAGGCTTGAACCCTGAGGCAGCATGCATACCTGCACTAGCTTCCTTGTCAGCTTCTCTAGCTCTCTTTCACTCAGCTTTTTGGGGTCTACGGTGACACCGCCTTTGGCCCCGCCAAACGGAATGTCCATTACAGCCGTCTTCCAAGTCATCAAACTTGCAAGACTGCAGCACAAGCATGCATGCATAGACTTATTGGCCATGCATGTACATGATGGTTGACATGCATCCATGACACTGCTGCTACAGCACTGCACTCACAATCATCCGCTGAATACAGAAAGATGCCAGTGAACAAAGCAAAGGGGATCACAAGGTTTGTTTACCTGCGAACATCATCTAGGTCCACCTGGGGATGATATCTGAGCCCACCCTTGTATGGACCTCGGCTGTCATCATGCTGGACGCGATACGCATTGAAGCTCTCAATCTGGCCATCATCCTTGGTGATGACAAGCTCGACAAGCACTTCCCTCTGGGGAGTGAGAAGTAGCCTTTGAAGCTTTTCTGGGTACTCAAGCTCCGCAAGAGCCTGCAGAGATTGCACAGCTCACCTGCCAGTTGCTGTCGTTTTACGGGCATGTTGGGATGCCTTTTGCACTTCGAGAAACCTTATATCATCATGGACAGGTGCGGTACAAGTATGGTTGGGGTTCTGGAAAGTAAGACTGACTTTGATCAGTGATGACTAAGTACGGCAAAGCGCACCGGCAACGAACTGAACAGAGAAAACGTCGATGCATTGCAGATGCGCTAAACACAGTGCACACCTCCTTAATGAACGTGTTGGTGTTTTCCGAGTGACTGCTTGCAGCTCTCTGCTGCGTGTGTCGAACAACAGAAGCTTGGCGTAAAAGCTGGCTCGCTCCGCGCAAGGCTCTCAGAGCCATCCTGCCGAATAGCAAGCTGCTTTCGCTGAGCTGACAAAACTCGAGATGATGTACAACGCAGGATCCTCCGTTTAAACATAGCTCTTGTGTTGGGGTCTGTGACTAAGCTCGATGGCGCGGTGCGTTGCTTTCAGACCGTGCGCAATGCGTTTTATCAGCTGACTGTCCTGATACGGGTGTAAAACGCTTTCGACATGCTGTTGAGAGTCTGCATGATGGAGCTTGAGGCAGCTTTGCAAGCCCTGCATCCGTGATAGATTGGATCTCAGATACACTTTCCGAAGGATACACTAATTTGCAAAGCTTGGTAAAATGCCTGGATTCAGCTGGTGCGCCATGCCATGTCATTCATCAACTCACTGTCAATTGTTCTTCACACCTCATGATCATTCACGTGACCAAAGTAGGGCATTCAGTTATTTTGGGAGGGGGGGGGGAGACTTTTGTCACTTGACACAGCGAATCGTTGTCAGCGATGTGTCATTCATCAGCTGAAGCATGCAGATGCATAGCAACAGACATAATGGTCATTTCCAGACCCTGCATACTTTACAAGCTGTGGCTGCATAACTAGATGTAGTGGGCCTTGTTCATGATGACACCCTCGAACTTGGTTTGGAACCTGCAAGCAATCATGACACATTTGGGCCCACAGGTGTACTGCAGTTGCATGATGATGCAAAGATGCTGTCAGTCAGCTAGAAAACTTTGGCATGATTAAGACCCAGATGCCAGACCTGCAGGCGATGCATACCACACACTGTCTTGGTATTCTCACGTGTCTGATGAGCTGAACACAGCTGCTGCACAAGTATATGCAAATTCGTGGAACCCTCACCACTTCATGGCGTCCTCCTTGGTGACCTTGTGCTGAATGCCAACGGTGCTGACAGCCCGCCTGCGTCGACCCACTCTGTAGCCAGGTCGCTCTAGCACAACATAGAAGTCCATTCCTACAGAATAGGTAGCCGTGTCAAGCCTTGGCACTTGTTGCTGTCTTCTGGTAAGCTGTGGGGGTACACAGCTTATATGTTGTTGGGATCTGCACATTGTGTTGTTAGCAATGTCTCATGTCCTCTTACATCAAGCTGCTTGAAGCAGCACCTGACTCAATTAGGAGACCATGACTTTGATCTGGCACCAAGCTCATACAGATTGCATCACACTTGGACACCGCAACATGTAATTATGAGGTGCCACAACAAACACAGAAACGCTCCAGAGTAAATCTGACTGCTCCTCAAACATGGACTACATTCAAGGACAGGCAATGGATGAGTCGCGCAACATCCAAGCAAATCTGCAGACTTACCGTAAATGCCTGTGGATGGGTCGTACTTGATACCCAAGTCAATGTGCTCATTGATGCCAAACCCAAAGTTGCCTGTGTCACTGAAGTTGCGTCTGAGCAGCTCATACTCCTTTACCTTCAGTCCACTCTCCTGAACGTTGAAGTAATGTGCTCAGCTGCTGCATCTGTTATTGCGTCTTGCCATGCTAGATGTGTCAAGTACAACTGTCATGTTGAGTTTTTGCACAATTTCAGTGCTGTACTGGAGGATGCAACGAACATTATATGTTGAACTATATGGTAAGAAACGACCTGTGTCTAAGTCCTGCGATCCAGTTGCCTATTCAGCAAACAACTAGTGGTGAGAAGCGCTTTTAAGCTTGCTAAATTGCCTTCACAGTAATCTGTAGTTGGGTGAACTCACAATGAGCTGTAGAGCCTTCTCGCCTCTGACAGTCACAAAGCATGAGATCTTCTCGTTCCTCCTGATAGCAAAGGTACGCACTGTGTATCGGGCCTTGCCATATACAGGCTGTTGTCCAGTTAGCTGCTCCAGCACCTGCATTGCAGCAACGCCCTCAGTGCTGAATCTCCAGCGTGGCAAGCTTGTGCTGCTGCATGCGCTAACAGGACATCTGGCCAGCCTTTGAGGGAAGAAACTGAGAAAAGATTGCGTGCCTTTGCTGCCTTTGATAGTCTGTCACCAGACTCCCCGACGCAGATGTTTAAAATCAGCTTGGAGACCTTGATGTCTCTCATAGGGTTGCTGGTCTTCTTGTCGTTCTGCACGCAACGCACGTTGCTTCTATGACAGGTCATAGCTTTATAGATCCAGGCTACCGTCGAAGCAGGATAAGGCACATAAGGTTCGACAATGCAACTAGCTGAAAGCAGCACTTACCACCATGATTGCACCTCTGGCCCCTCTGGCCTACCTCTCGACCTGCGCACAAAGAGACCAACTTCAAGCAGCCTCGGCGGCTTATTGTAGCTACAGCTTTTCGCTCGTGTTATGACTCACGGACCGTCAAAGTAGCGTAACTGCAATGTCGCCGTACGAGTCACCACAGATGAGCATGAGCTCGGTTGTCGCTGTTTCGATACAGCGAGCTGCGTCAGCTTTTTAGGACTCCTTGGCGAGAGGCGCGTGCTCAACGACTTGAGTGTCAAGTTTGTCCCGGACAGCACGATGAGCAGCGCTTTGACGCGTCTGGCTCCTCTGGCACCTCGCCTCACCGCTTCAGGGCTGTGCAGGCAGCAACAGCGAGGTTTCGCTGCAGCAGGTGAGACTGTGGACCACCCTTCTTGCTGGCGGTGCTTCATGGTGTGTCGAAGTCAGGCTTGGATATAGTACTACTTCTGAGTATGCTCGATCAGTAGCTCTTGTGTTGCAGTCGGACATGGTGACGCAAAAGTCAACTGCTGGGAGCAACCCACAAACATCAGCAACTGGAAGGAGGAGCACGTAAGCACACCTGTTAAACACTTGGCTTCCACGCCGCGATATTGTTGTGCATGCAGTTTACACTGTAGTCTGTTTCAACTGCTAGAGCTGCTGTTATGCAGATTGTGTTTGCTGTGCTTGGTTGTTGGGGAGTAGGCATCTATAGTGCAATGAAGATCTTTGGAGGGGGAAAGAACGAGAGCACACCATCAGCAGCTCCAGAGCAGCTAGAAAAACATTAAATGTTGCCAGCTCCAGTTTAGGGCATGCCGCATACAGATACAAAAGGGTGTCATAATGTTATGCGTCAGGACTGCGCAATGCCTGCACTTCGTTGTGCAGGTGCATTGCTGCTAATCGTACAATCTTGCTGCAAAGCAACTCTATGCTTTATCCACAAATATGGTTCAGCAACAACTCCCTGCACTAGCCTGCATGCAGCTTGTCCCAAGAGTGAGGGTTCCAAAGAGGCGTCATCATGTCATGTAAGTTTGTTCAGCGGATTCCAGACACATATGTGCATTATAGAAACACATTGACAGAATGCAGTCATGCTGTGTGTGCTACAATCAGCTGTGAAAGTGCTGCATCCTACGTGCATCAGCAAAAGGTCATGCTGTTCCTGGTTACAGGTCCATTCATGTACTATGACTGAAACATACTAAACAACTGCTGGCATCGGGCTGCTTCTCCTCTGAGAATTCCGTCTGGGCGGCAGCACTGGCATCTTGCGCTGTCGGTCTTGCTTTTCAAAACCAGGCACAAGCTGGTCTGAGATACCGCCTGGCTGAGGGCCCCTTTCAAACAAGGGGATCTCCCAGTACTTGTCATGCCACCGTAAAGCCACTTCACCTTTCCATGACTCACCAGGTTCCAACCTGTATGACCAAAGCAGTAAGGACTGAAACGCAGATGCCTGAGCCTAGCTGAGTTCTGAGTTGACATCAATGCATAATGTGAAACTGTTGCAATTGGTACTGTTCTGAACTTTGGCACATGTGTGGCTACAGTGCTGCTGTTCAAGTAATGGGCAGACTAGACTGAGTAGACATGTCAACACAGGCATTCTGCGAGGCGCAACGTGTGCCAATAAGCACAAAACATCAGGAAAAGTAGAACATTAGACAGATGCAAACACACGCTCCAAGCACATGGCTTACTTGATAGGTCGTGCAACCTGAGCTGAAGTCAGCACCACAAACTCAGCAAACTCTGAGTGATGCTCTTGTCCGAGGCCCCTGTTCAGGGTCCCCAAGTCTGTCAGACCCTCCCTCAGCAAAACCTCAAAGTGGGAGCGGTCGCCAGGGCAAAACTTCACAGTGGAATCATAAGCATCAACATACATGCGGTCCACTTCCCCCACTGCATAATGATATCAGCCACTTGGTGCATGCCTTGTTGAAGCTTTAGGTCATCAACTGTCATGCTCAGCAGGCTCAAGTGCATGCTTGCAATTGTCATGGCCCTGTGCTTGGAACATAAACAACCACCTGATATGGTTCCCATGGACCTTCTGACTATGCACAGCAATGCTATTGTGCATCAGCAATGGCGGGCCTTACATCAAAGCTTGTTGAATTCAAGAATGATATGCTCCCTGAAAGCTGCTGCTGCTTTGGCTACACTTGACAGACTCTCAGCAAAAAAGAGCATCTATCAGCACACATGACCAGTGGTGCGCCAGTGTACGGCTGGCTTTGCAATGCTCACAGCAGACAGATTGGCAAGAGGAGGTGATGCATGTCATGAGAAAGAGGCAGCGCTGGCTTACATCCAAAGTTGACATAGTCGTCCTTCTCCAGCTCCAGCTTGGGCTTGCGAGCATTGGGGCAGTAGTCTATGTAGTACTTACCACCTAGCCCAAGCATTCTGGTGAAGGCATGGTGGGTGTGGAGATCCCGGCAAGCCAGATGGCTCTGCAGGCCAGTCGTGAAGGTGAATGGCTCATCATCTGCAACATCACAAGCACACTTCAGGACTCAGATTTGTGGTGCATGCAAAGTTGCAACTGTGTTTGCCACTGACAGTAGACATCATCCGTGTGAATGACTTGCCAACGTCTGATTGCAAAGCATGACCCACCAGTGTTTAGGATCTGCAGCTCACAGCGCAGCTGCATGGTTGGCTGCACCTCTTCGTCAGCTTCCTCAGAGGAGCCTAAAGAGGCTTCAGCCATGGAGCCAAAGGCCTCCTTAGGGCGCTGCATGTGATACCGGTTGGTAGGTGTCACATCTGGGAAGTCATCTGGTGTCATCAGCTGGACCTGCAATCACACATAACACTTGTTGCAGTTAGATACTGCTTGCAGAGTGATGCATGCTGTTGCACCATTGGTGATGGGACATTTCACAAGCTTTCTGACCAAGACCTGCCTGGGATAACACCGAAGTTTCATCCAGTGTTACCCTGTACGCTATATTTGATGATGAAACATCATATGTAATGCGATGAATGCGATGACAGTCCCATCAGCCATCAGATCAAGCTTGGGCTGGGTGCCATGTGCAGAAACCAGAACATTAACGTCACACGCAGCGACGTGACACAGTGCTGGGTGTGACGTTCACGTTCTGGTTTTGCCATATGGCACCTAGCCCAAACTCCATCTGATGAGTGATGTGATAGGCAGTGTGCAGGGTGCCTCATGTCCAAACAGCAAGCCTGTACACATGGGACGACCCCTTCAAGCTGAAGCGTATCAGAAACGATTCAGGCTAGGGCATAGACAACAGAGACAGGTAGGCAGTGGTCCGGCAGGTGTGCAGCAGCGTCCTGCAAGGATGCACAGTCCCCCAGCCTGAAGTGTTAAACAGAAAGGCCAATGATGGTAATGTACGATGTTACTCTCCTCACAATCAGCATGCCTGTTTGTTGAAGCTGAGACAGGCATTGCCCATATTGGTGGGGTCGCCAGAATTGAATACCTCAACTTATGTTTGTCAGCCAGTGTATCAAATACTGGCGACCACCATGAGGGGGCCTTCAACGGCAGCTGCAGTGGCAATGCCAATTTTGGCTTCAACAATCTGACCATCAAACATGTGGTGGTGGCAGAGGGCCAATTAATGCAGACCAAAACATCACTGCTCATGATAGAGCTACCCGTGGCAGGGGTGCTGATAGGGGTAGTGGCAGGGGTGACCCCTGGCCAAACACCTCAGCCTGACGACCATGGTAGGAAAGCTGTGTATGACCCAACCTTGCACTGTTAAAGCTGCAATGCAATAAGTCATGGCCACAAAGACTGCCCAAACGGCGACTATGATGAGGTGAAGCCTGCTTCTTCTTCATACGCAACATATGCAGTGACTGCAACCATTGACGCTCAAATTCCTTGTCCACCAAGCTTGGCAGTGCCAAGTTGGCACATCAATATGCTCAAAAGGATGTCAACAAAGACGCTAACAAGTTTGCTGCACTGCACTCCATTGGTACATTATCAATACTGCTGGGTGTGTCGTGCCTAATCGAGTCAATGCTGATCTTGTCGGTTAACTTTGCTACCCGTTTTTGGTCCTATGGAGAATTAAGGTGAACAAAGTGAAAGCAATTGGGCATTACAAGAGCAGTATTGTGATGTACAAGCTTGCAGCAAAGTTTGATGATTGTACCTGGTCAGAACGTGAAAGAGATGCGGGCTATCACTGAATGGTGTTGAAGCAGATTGTGAGCACAGGCATTCACAAGCATGATAGCACACAGGACTGACCGTGTAAGCAGCGTAAAAACGATGAGGCCATATTTGCAGGGTGCTGTCGTCAGACTCTGCCATAAGGGTGACTTGAGGGGCGCGGTCTACACCCAGGGGGGGTGACTGGGCTGTCTCTGCCACTGACCAATGGCAGTCTTGTAGGAAGCCGTCTGTTGGCAGACTAAGGTGGGGCCCAAAGTTGGGGAAGCAGATGGGTATCCCTCCCCTGCACAAGTGCTGATCAGAGTTATACACATGCTTCCAATTGAGAAACTAGGCAGGATTCATGATTGTTGTTGAGTGTCTCACCATGACTTATGCTGCATGCTTTACAAGCTGAGGTCAAACCGGTTGTGAGTCATCAGGCATTCTCTGCAGCCAACTTCACAGAACTGCATCATGAAGGGATGATTGGCAGTCCCAGCATGCGTGAGTTGACCCTCTACAAGTGGTACTGACATTGGCAATGGTAACAGATGGTTGTGGGGGCGATGATTGGGTGAGACAGGTCAACACCGGAAATCGTACCTGATAGCTGCATCAGACGTCTGCTCTCTGACATGAAGCAGCTCAGCCCCATCAGGGCTGGTCCAGGAAGTGACGTTAGCCCCATGCAGGTACACACAGGCTGTGCTGCCATTGGGATGGGTCAAGTGCACCATGGGGACTGAGTTGTCCCCTAGGTAGAAATTCACAAGCCCTTTCATTCTGAAGCTTTGCCGACACCATTCTATGTAGTGCAGTATTGCCTGCCTGCCAAGTCAGCACAGACAAGTCAGAGGCATCATCACACAACCAACAGGTTGTTCATGCAGAGCATGTGGCATGCAAGTTGCATCCTGTTGACGGAGATGCATGTCATGCAAACAGGTCACATGCATGTTGCCAATCACATACAGGATTTGTAGATGTGTTTTTGTAAGTGCGAGATCCATTGAGTATAGATGCGCTCGAATGTGACAAAACTGTGTGTCAAATGATGCCTGCAACTCACACCTTTTGACATCAAAGCTATGTCATTAATACGGTTCTGCCAGCATTGCCAGATACCAATGGGCAGTTGGTCCAGCAAGCAAAGCTTAACAACAGCGACAACGCTGGAAATGTCTTAGTGGCTTTGCTAACTGCTGATTACATTATTTGTGAATTATGAAGCCAAGCTTTGATCAGACAGCAACATTACTACTAAGAGTCCAGAGTCAAGCGCATGTTGAATGATCACTCTGTGATTTCCAATGGTTGTTCTCTGAGGTGCAGAAACAATTGGTACAGTGCAATTGCACGCAGCTTCCAAGGTAAGTTGCTGACTGGTTTGTACGCTGTACACAGTTCTGTTGCTCCTCACAGACTGACATGATGTAACTCTGTGTGTACACGTACAGAAGTAACACTGTCACAATTTAATAGTCCAGACAGGAGCATTGTCCTATGGACAACAAGTCCAATGTGCTTGTTGGCAGGCTTGGCAGGCTTGGCATAGAGGAATTGCTGCTTCAATTCAGCTTGGTCATGCGGGGGGACTATGCTGTGCACTGTTGCACCACAATGAACAAAGCGCCACACAGAAAGGCTGCAATGCAGTATAAAAAACTTCTGAGGCAATTTCGCGGACTTGTGGTTGAGCAGGAGCTTGTGCATCATGCCTGAGGCTGCAATGAAGTGCTCATGGTGCAGTGTGAGAAATTGTCAGGACAGGTATCTGTGTCTGGCTGTGCATCTGGCTGAGCTGTAAACTTGAAAGCTGTTTGCTGACAGATCCGCCAGCCACGAGCGGTAAGCAGCAGGAAACAGAGTCCAAGGGAGGGTCAGATTGCGTAATGCAGTGCAGTATGCAATGAGCTTTTCCGGCTCAAGCTGACAAGATGGCATGTTTCAGCTGCCATGCCCGTGTACCTGAAGTGTTCAGGCTGGATGGTACTTACTCAAAGTCCCAGTGCAACATTCATTTCACTACACGCTGCTGTAAAAACTGCTTGCAGAAGGACGGGGTGTTCTTAAACACATATCAAATCTGATATACTCCTCTTTAACACTTTCAACAGGTGCTTGCAGAATTTGTGGTTCTAAATGCCTGCTCTGTCCTAGCAATGCTGGTAACAGTCGAGACTGCTTCACTTGGCTATCTGGCACATGGCCCATGTCTGGGCTAGGTAACCAGGTCGAAGTGCTTCTGCTATCTCTAGGCTAGCCTGCGCCACCCTGACAACTGTTCAGTACACAGCAGCATGTACATGATAGTCACCAGAGTGGCGCAGTCTGCATCATGCCTGCTGAATGTTACAAATCAGTTGCCAATGAATATGTTGCATACGCCAATGGAGTCATTGCATATGCCGTAGAACTTGTTGAATATGCCGCAAAAGGGGTTCATGAACCCTGCAATGCAGGTGGGCTTCTTTTGGAGCACCTACTGAGTACTTGCATGATCAACGAGTGACATCAGTGGTTGTACACTACTCATAGTGCGCTGTCAACTTGACAAAAGATGACCTGCTGCTGCGTCAACCAGTGATGTGTTGACAGAGTCTATTGATTGACATGTCAGAAAGAAAAAGAGTGCATAGATCAAAGACATGCTCAGCAGAGGAGACTCACCCCTGTGCCTCAGCATCATCTTCTGCCTGTTGAAGCACCTCTTCCTCAGACAAAACTGCAGAAGCCTCGCCGGGCTGGGGCTGGGTCTGCTCATCCCCCCTCCTGGCAGGCTGCTCCCCTGGGATCTGCTCAGGTGCCTTCTTCAAAGGATCTCTGCATGCAGATTGACACAAGTCAGCCAAAGCACAGCCAAGCAATGGTGAAAAGACTAAATCCTGGAAACATAGCAATGGGTTTGCTCAAAGTTTGTACTGGCTTGGGTTGCTTGCTGTCTTTGAAATTGCTCTGCTGTTAGCTATGCTGAGGTTCTTGATTGATGGACTCCAAGGTGAATTTGAACAAAACAGGAGACTTGCATGGTACACTGCAACATTTGTCAACCAGGCCCAGTACAGCCAGGAAGAGCATGGCTGTGAATAAACTGGATACAAGTAAGATCTGCCAGCAGGCATACATGTGATTGCATGAAAGTCTGAAACAAATTAAGCAATGGGTACCTCTCGTTGGGAGGGATCTCAGGCTGCTGAGGCGGCAGGGGTCTCATGGGGTCGTCTTGGGGTACTGGGGGGCTAGGCTTGGCCCTCTCAGGGGGGTCAAACTCAGGGGGGCTTGGCCCTGTCCCAGGGACTGGCTCCTGCACATCACAAGCAATTTCGATTCAACATTGCAGTCAGCAGAAGGCTGCTTGTAGCTGGCATGGCCCTTGTGATTTGCCGCTCATCAGATACGTGTGGTGCACAACAGATACTGCAGCCAGCTTTACCTGCCACAGCAGCAGCAGACTTGTGGCACTAACGTAGATCATGCATTTTTGGTGAGCCAAAATATGCAGGGCAGAGAGGTCAAGCATGTCGACATGGGAGGCTTATTTGCAGATCTTTTAGCACAGAGCAACTGCACACGTGGGCATATGGTCCATGTGTTCACGCAAGTGATATATATAATTTGAAGCAGGCAATCACTGACATCCCTGAGGATCTTGAACATAGTGTATAGCTGCAATTTTGCCATGTGTTTATGCATGCCGCCTTATGCATGTGCACCTGGGGTGGCTGGTACTCAGGGGGGCGCCGGGGCTGATTGGGGTTGCCCTCATCAGGCCTGCCCCACTCAGGAGGTGACTCAATGACTGCTTCTATAGCTTCTAGGTCTGGATAGCCTGATGCTGTACCAGCAGCAATGCCCTCCATGATGCGTTGCTCTTCGTCTGCGTCGATCTCAGCTAGGATCTCCTCGAGCCTTCGGTTGGCTTCTGGATAGAGCTGGCTAGGGCCGGCAGGGTGGAGCATAGGGCCGATCTTGCTGCCTGCTGCTCGAGTCTGCGTCTTGCGGGGCACCCTTCCTGAAGTGATTCAACAACTTGCTCGAAGGACCGAGAGCAGGTGCAACTTGGAGTTCTGGGAAACAACTTGGATTTTAACAGCGATGTACACAAAATGTTTGGCAAACGAAAGCTGAAAACAGCTTCCCACCTTGCTTGGCCGCTTCCGACACGAGCTTTGACGACGGTCGTGTATGCAGCATGCAGCATGCATGCTGCTGCACCTCAGCTTCTCGAGGCGGGCATGCCTGCCTTGTACCAAACATCGAAATGTTAGACCGCACGCCCACTCCGGTCAATGGCGACATAAAGGATGAGTTTCCGGCCGGGTCTAAGGTCACCAGGAACGATGCAGTCTCACATGTGCTTTGCTGACCCTAATCTGCTGAAACCCTACATTATCTTGGATGGGTAGCAGAAATGATCACGCTTCTCTGCACAGCCCGAGGCAAGGATGAAATTGCACGAGGTTTGCTTCATTGATCTCCACAATCAGCCCTTGCATTCCCGTTCAGCAGAACGATTTGCTGTTACTGTCAGGGCGGCACGCATTTGCAAGAAGCCTTTGCTGTTGTTCCAAAAATGTTACAACACGTATACTTCTTAGAGCTCCAAAATAAGTCCTCAGATCAATACAAATCTGGGTGAGGCAGACACCGTGCAAAGAGATGTTGCTGATTGTTGGTTTGGTTTGTGGTTGGTTGGTTGGTTTGTGTTCCAGGCTGTTTGCCACAGAAGGGGATGACAACCTTGTACATCTCCCATCAGACCCCCCCTACCCAGAAGTCACGCTGGATGAGGTTGTCACAGCCATCAAACGCCTCAAGAACAACAAATCCCCGGGGGTCTGCAAC
>JAABUP010002850.1_pt1 | contig 32107 bp, 28 predicted proteins | sample 5559201 | NCBI WGS metagenome assembly JAABUP01 (sample SAMN10711887, study PRJNA513373) | rock metagenome | isolation source: Antarctica rocks | place: Antarctica
AGCCGCAGGCACATTTTCCTCCGTCCGCTGCGAAGAGAATGGAACGACAGACGTCACCATATTCCATATTCTCATCACCCAATTCTGGCTCTCCTCTTCAACGCGGCTCCCCTCTTCAATACGGCTCTCCTCTTCAACGCGGCTCTCCTCTTCAAGACGGCTCTCCTTTTCAACGAGGCTCTCTTCCTCTACGCTTGGAGCATAGCGGTCCAGTGACAACTCAAACGATCCCGCCTGTGCGAACCCCCTCCGCGCAAATAGCTTTTGACGACTGGCTGGTACTTGCGCCCACACCGACCAGCGAAAGTGCTGGGCAGTCATAGTTGCATGCCGTAGGAAGAGCGAGGCATAGCCTTGCCTTTGGTAATCAGGATTAACGACTAATGCATTAACGACTAGCCGCATCCCTGGCAGGAGCGCTGCCTGTGTTACGAACGCTTGGTCCTGGAGAGCGTGAATCAGGTGTTGGAGATTGCGGCGGTTGTCTTTGTCTTTGTCTTCCTGCTTCGAAGGATCGTTTGTGTCTCTGTGGACCAAAACTTGTGTTGCTACGATGGACCAATCCATGTATGCAGCCATCTCGGAGGGTTGTTCGTACTCGCCGGAGGGAATGAGGCCCAAAGACATCCAGCCGATTACGGCTCCATTGTTCGGGTCTTTCGATATCATCATTCGGAAAGACCCGGAGCGTATGCAGGTTTCGGTCAGATCTACAAGGATGTTCCAGATCTCTTCCTCGGAATACATCAATTGTACGGAAGTGTCATCTCGATGAGCGTCTAGGAAGACTGCGACCATGGCAGCGGCGTCCTCAGTCGAGGGCTCGGTGGTTGTAAAGATTCGTGGAAGCGTGGTGACTGACATGGTGACTGTCTGCCGGGTAACAAATGTTCAAAGGATGTCGAGCCTGAAAAGACGAACGAGAGTTGGCAATGATCTTGAAAGGGTTGTAAAGATTGTGTGATGAGAAAGTAACGATGATGTCTTGCTGATATTGTCTGATGATGCTGGAAAAGAATCAACCTGAAGTTCGTTCTCGATAGAAGCCAAATATTACCACGAAGCTCCACTGCTTATTTGGCAGGCGCGTTGCGGGATACATGCACCCTAAACGGGAGGAAACAGAAATTCGGTTGAATATGTTCCATATACAGGAAAGAGTTACCAGGTAGCTTTGGACACTTCGCGAGAGACAAGCGAGCGCTCCATCGCAACATGTCTGGGTTCGACTCGATCATTTTCCATCAATATACAGACCAAGCCCTTCACAATACATACCAGGCGATGTTGAAGAATCTGCCTCGATTAAATTAGCAATATATCAAGCTGGGCTGTAGGATATCCACATGCTCGTAAGGATGCGGTCATGGTACACCCTTCGAAGAGAATTCTGTTTGGAGGTGATTGGCAATCGAATTGATGGGCCGAAGTGCCTCACGACTGCTGTACCTCGGGGGTTTCATATAATTAAACTATCTCCAGCGCAGGAAGGTGAGACCCGTCGTGACAGCTTGACAATCACTATCATCTTCTCCGTCGTGTCGTGTCATCCAGTGGGAGAAGAGCAAAAGCTACTTCGTAAAAACCTGCTATCAAGTGGCGCCCTCCTCCTTTTGGTGACCTCCATGAACCTTTTGTAAGCCACCTTCTGTAAGCCACCTTCTCGTTAGGATTTCCTGAATTTGACTGGTGTATGGCGGGGATAAAGCGTAAGAGAGGCGGCGAGGAGACGAAAAGAGAAGAGGGTCGTTGGAGAATATATCAAGCAGGAATGACTCGCAAGAGGTGAGTTCTAAATAGACATATTAGTCGACGTTACTGGGAACGAAGAGCTGGAGGAGGCTGAGGGGAGGCTAAGGTAGTGACGTATCACGAAACTCAGACTCGTAGAATCACCTCAACTTGCTTGGCAGCAGTCACCAAGAGCAAGCTGATTGGCTCAGGATGGAGTGTAATTAGTGCAAACGGTAGAAGAGAAACAGAGCAGCTCTGCTGGACGGGGAGCATTGTCGCAATTATCTGCCCTCGCCATCGAATGCATCTCAGGTGAGTTCACTGAGGTCGAGAAGGACTAGTTTGAAGGGTAGCCACGGTACAGGCAGTGTTCTGCCAGCTGAATGGTGTACCTTTTTCGCGAGCACGGACAATGAAGACACTGACTGATGCGCCCAGATGAGATATTCCCCAAGGGTTCCTGATGTACAGTGTCTGTACTCTACCTGTAGTAATGCAAGAAAGTAGGGATTCGATATACAGATGGCAGAGGGCGCCAATGGACGACGTATGTCACGTTCTCCACACATTTTGTTCGGTAGTCCGCCAGTATTGAGACATTTCGTAGATTGGCCTCCAGTATCTGCGATCATAGCGCTTCCGAGCCTTCGATGAGACTTGAGAGACTGTTTCTGCTTGGTATATACCGGGAATTCATTATCAATCAATTCGCTACCACTCGATGCAGTATCAGCTATCGATAGCTCAAGTAAGGCTTTGAGGTGTTAGACCTTCTAAGCGCTTTGAGGAATGGCGGCATTCTCCAAGCGTTTGCAACCTCCAATACGATGAAGAGATGCATACAAGGTGACCTCGAAAGAGCGTTGTGAATCTGGCCGCTGATGGAATTTAGCAAATCGGCGGCGTAATAAAGGTATCTTGGTTGCATTGGCAAGAGTGTTGCTGAGACTTCGTGCAGTAGGTGATGAGCAAGCGAGACAAAACCAAGCTTACTGGTAAGAATTCGAAACATACGCCCATAGGGGACGTGGGTGCTGACTAGAACCATTCATATTGTCTGCTTGCAAGCTAGCCTGAGTTATGCAAAATGAGCAGAAAATGACGGAGATGGAGGTGTATGATAATCAAAGGTTCTGCATAAAAATCCAGTTGTCTTCATTCATTCAGCCAGCTTTCGCTGCATGATTGGCTTTCCTCAACATGTATCTGAATTCGTAGGATCCGAAAGTTTGTTTGCTTCCATCCTCTTTCCCGTAGTAGTATTCGTCCAGGTCAAGTATCACGTTATGGACTTCTTCGAATCCAGCTGTTTCGAATACCCCAAGCGCAGCTGCAGGGACTTGGGCCCAAATTGGGACTTCATCTCGGTCTGCATTGTCTGTAGCCCATCGTAGGAGTTCAGATCCTACACCGCGGCCCTGGTAAGGTGGATCAATCACCAACGTATTGATGATCAAGTATCTTGTGTCGCTCGTGATATTCAGCCGCTTCGATTTCAGATCAACAGAGGCCTCAGAAATCGCGCTACACAACCTCCGGCGGCGGTCACGATGGAACTTGTCTTCCGCTATCCCTGAAGTCTTTGTCAAACGTTCCTCTGCAATCTCTACCACGCGACTTGCTGCAATAGTCCACTCGAGGTATGCCAAGCTCTCATGATCTGGCATACCCGGCTCCACAATGCTACAGCAAAGCCACCCCGCAATGCGGCCTTCACCTTCTGTAATGGCGACCTTCATCCCGTAGTCAATGTGGCTATCTCGGGTCTCAATCATGGCGTTGATTGCTTTCCAATGACTCGAATCGCTGTACATGAGTCGAATACAACGATCGTGCTTGAATGCGGCGAGATGTATTCGCGCAAGGCAAGCAGTCTCCTTGATGACAGGCGTGCGTAATGAAATTTTGATCTCGGTTTCCATAAAGGTAGAGGGAACTTTTGCAGGTGAGGTCGCGCAACAACTGGGTTGGTTTTCTGGTGCGCAGTTGATATGCAGTAGATGGCTCAATTGACCCAGGTAGTGACCTGTCGATTCCAGAGGCGCAAGAGCTGAGCGGGTGAAACGCTGGATGGAAGGATTAGTGAAGACTCTGCCTCTGCTCGTAGACATGAAATGCGATCTCCAGGGTTGCATGAGGTCGAAGCCATTCACAGCCGAATCGGGCGGCCGATATGGTTAACACTAAGTGAAGTTCTGCTATTCACTCTAGTAGAGCACCGGATTCTCGTGGTGGGTGCACACAAGCTTGGTAGATTGCTTGAGTAGGTACAAAGCTTGAGGATCAGCATCTCTGATTTACTACGTTTGTGTAACTTAGAGCAAGGCGAAAGTCGGTGAGCTTCAACCAATCGAGGGCGAAATCAGGATGCTAGGTCATGCTTCTGATCAAGGTCCGAAGCCCACGTACTTATCAAATTCGAGTGAATTTTACTCTTCAGTGATTGTGAAAGCCTCAAATAGTAGCGAAGTTTTCTCTTCGGCACCATCTCAATCAAGATGGTTACTGCACTCGTGCTCTACCAAGACAGCAGATGTCCAGAGTCACCCGATGTGTTGCTTCCAGGGCAGTGCCTTGCCTTCATTCGGCCTTTGGACCTTAGCTCCACGGTAAACCTGGAGCAAAGAAAGCTGAGGTTTACCATTATATGTGACATGCAACATTGCCTAGCTTCAGCCTTTCCGCCGTCTACAGAGTGCAGCCACGACACTGATATCGTCTAATTTTCCTGAGAACATTATCAGCTTGTTTTGACCCCGCAAGAACTTGGGATGATGACTGACCTCCTTCCATAGCCAGCCCTTCCTCGACGGCCCTCTCCATAAATGGACTTTCAGCATAAGGATCTTCTGCGATGTTTCTAGCAGCTTGGACAAGCTGTTCGGCGACAAAAAGCATCCCGCCGCCAGCTCCACCAGTACGATCTTCTGATGCTTCGCCTCCTTCTCCCGACTCCCATTTTTGTATGCTATCAAGGACGTTCTGCACGACTTCGTGATCCCAAAGGTTGTCCACGACGCCATCCGACATTGCGAGCACAACGTCATTCTCCTCGATATCCACCTGATCCGCTACAGCATTTGCGTTAGGAGTATCTGGGCTGTTAGTCCCAAGTTGGCGAGGGCAGTCAAACCAGTGCCATTGCTCGGTGGTTTTATAGATCAGGTTCCCGTCTCTGGGACGCAAGACCAGACACTGGGAATCTCCTAGATTGGTGACATGAAGAAGCGGTCTTTTCATAGCCTCCTTGTTACTGTAATGAAGTAGTGCGGCGCAAGCAGTAGTGGTGCCGTGCCACTCATTGGGAGACGAAGCGGCCGTGACCGTCTGCTCATATGCCTTCTGCAGATATTCAATCGGTTTTGGCTCAGAAGACGTGGCCGCCGTCAGAGTGACAGAAGAGTCCCTTTCAGCTTCTAGGGCCCAGAAATGAAGGATCAACCTAGACCAAAGTGCAGCATGGCCTTTTTCCCTTGTAGCCCATGCCCCGACTCCATCATTCGCTCCGATGAAATTCTCCCCAACAAGCACAGCATCGTCCCCATTTGTGATCCCTCTTATCATTTCTCCATTGACAAATGCTCGCCTATCTCTGCTGCGATTGTGCGTGCTTAGTGGATCAGAGAACGATCCAGAAGGCGGAGATAGGAATGGTGGTGGGAAGGGTCGAGAGGGTCTTTTGGCAAAGAGAGCATAGCCTGTGTCGAAGTAAAAGGGCGATTTCGGTTTCTGCTGGAGGGCTGCTTCAGGAATTGGAGTCGTATGGCCTGTTATTGACTTCGTGGGAGAGCTGATCCATCGCCGCCCCTCCTTGAGGGGGTAGAGAGTTCGGATTGCTTTCGCAACCTTCATGTTACTTGTAGATCGGCCGCCTTTCGACGCGTCCGGTCTCTTGGATCGACTACCTTCCTTGACATGGTTGCCGATAGATCAAGTGGATTTGCGGCAAGATATGTTATGATGTTTTTTTACGAAGGTGTTGGCTCTAGGTTGTGAATAGCCTTCGCGGGGAAGTCCTCTAGAACAGCCGTCTACGAACCTCCAGCATCCAACCTTTAAACTCACATCCGCTTACGACCCCGGCCCAGACATGCCCACAGAGCGCGAGCTCGCTATCTCGCCCATAGTACAGGAGTCTGTCCAGCACAACACCCAGGTATATTGCTCTTTCCGATCTAGTGGCCCTGACAAACCTACACTGCTCGTCAGCCACTCTCATGGTTACAGCTCCCCAGCTAAGAGATTTATAGGTCATCTCAAACATCCGTTCCTTGACTGCCTCTTTGTTCGGCATCGCCTCTGGTATTCTTGGTCTCGAATCTTATGCCGGCTTCGCTTTCTATCTGATCGGGACCTTTTTCGTCAGCTGTCTGATCTGGGGTTTCTTGGCGAAGGGGAAGCAGGAAGATTACTTTCAAGGGGCGTGGAGCGAGTTGTGGGCTGGTGATGTTCTAGGTGGTGGCATGAGCTTTGTCTTGACTTGGACTTTGTTCTATGGGCTTGTAAGAGCATGAGCTAGCGTCGGAGATGGGTAGAGGACAAGTGCAGAGCATTGTCGAAAATAGGACCAGGGCCGAAGCTGTGGACATACCATGAGGAGAAGACATCTGGTCCTGCTCCACATAAGGCGCAAGAACTGTTCATGATATCATAGGGCAGCGTGGCCTGTCCCTTCGTCATGAGGGTAACGAGATTTCTGGTAGGAAGCAAAGATACCCCTAAAGGATGGAATCTTATACCCGCCGTTTAGAGGGTTATGGCGACGGAGTCTTCACAGTGTCATTCCAAGTGATGTACTAGAGAGATCATGGTATGGTGGTGTACGAGCTCTCGATTTTAAAATTCCTCCATCATCTTAGTGCAAGTCAGCCAACATCTATAAAGGCCCTCTTCTTTCTCCCTTTCCCAACCTCTTCCTCTTCTTCCCAGGCCTTTTCATCTACATACTCAGTCTTTCCGAATTCACCTATCCTCCCCCCTATAAACCGCAATGCAGCAAGATTAAACCCCATCTCATCCTTCTGGGCTTGTAGCGCCGCCCTTAGCCGTTCCCTTATCTCATCCATCGTTGCCCTCATCACTTTGCTTGCCACAATCTGCTTGTGATGGGTCTTGAGCATAAAGAAAAGAATGCGGCATGTCAACGGCATGTTCCACTGCCGTTCGGCCCAAATTCGCAAGAAAACGAAAAGAGCGGTGACTCGGTCGAAAGAGAGAACAAGAAGTGCATCTTGGAGGGCTGCAGCTTTGATTTTTTGCACGATGTTGAGTAGGTGAGCTTCGGCAGAGATGTTGTTGTGAGCCAGATACATGGGATCGCGGGCCGGGAACGCGAGGTTCGGTTGACTTGCTCTGACTTGGTGATATTCTCTCATGATCTCCAAGTCCAGCATGCCCACTTCCAATGCCTCTGCAATCTTTTCTCCAGCCATGAGTGTCTCCACTGTTTGCTTTCCAGCAGCCACGGCCTCGCTCTTTCCCTCCCCAGTCTCCTCGTCTTGCTCGAGGGAGGTAGTCAGGGTATTTTCATACAGCTCCTCTAATTCTTTTTCTCTCTCTTCTTCGAGGAAAATTTGCTCATCAGTCTGTTTCCAGACTCGAATACTTTTATCATGGCTAGCGCTGACAACAAACTCTCCTACTCGGCTAACAGCCAGAGCCCAAATCTCTCCATGGTGGCCATCCAATTTTTGGATTTGTTCAAATTTGTCGCCATCCCAATACTTGAGTATGCGATCTTTGCTAGCACTGAAAAAGTGATGACCATTACCGTCTTGGTTGTGAGGGACGAAAGCCACATGCATGATGCTGTCTTGGTGTGCAAAAAAGGCCTTATGACAATCTCCAAAGTCCAAACCCCACAGCCTTACATTTTTGTCGGCTGAGCAGGTCACTATAAGCCTGCTGTCGTAAGAAATGTCCATATTTAGCACAGGTAGCTTATGGCCGTATAAGTTCAAGAAGAGCTTAAGTGAGTCAACGAAGAACACTTTGACTGTATTATCGAGCAGGGAGAGAGCAACAAGTCGAGAATCGGGAGAAAAGCGGAGACTGAGGACATCATCGGAAACCTTTAGAGTTCGGGTGTGGGCAAGTTTAAAGCGAGGTGTCATACGCTTGGTGCCTAGTATTTCCTCTTGAATGACCTCAAAATTGAAGAATTTGGCAGACTTGTCTGCACTACCTGTAGCCATAGATCTACCATCAGGATGGACGTGCAAAGTCCAGACTGGCCCTTCATGAGCTTTGACAGTCTCTATCAGACTAGATGAAGCGATGTCGAATATCTCAAGTTCCCCGTTCTGGTTGCCAACTATAACAATCTTGTCTCCGGGGAGAAAAGTCGCACAGAGCGCGTACCCGCAGTCGAGCGTGCGAATGCAACTCTGTGTGCGTACATTCCAGATCTTGAGGGCACCATTACTAGCAGATGCGAGCATCCTGTCGTCGGAGCTTAAAGCTAGCGATCGCACATCTGTTCTATGACCAGGCATATCGACTGAGAAAGGCCTTGTGTAGTCTGGGGGTTCGTCCGGTTTAGAAGAAGAAGCGTCTTTCTGCTTGGTCGTCACGTTGTAGATTTCCAGCTGGTTATTGGTGGTCGCCACCATCAGCTGGAAGCTTTTGCCTGCCCTCATACCGGCCCAGTCGAATGATCGCAGCTTTCCAGCAGTTCTGACTATGAGGTATGGGATGATGACATCTGTGATAGTTGCTGAAGGAAGTTCATCGACGTCCTTTTCGCCATCTGACATGCCTTCTCCTGCCTTCCTATCTTGGCCTGATACAGTTAATGCCTTTTCTCTCCGTCTCTTGCGCTTCCTGGCTAATGTCTTCTGTACTTCGCTTTCGGTCCTAATCTTCCAGAGCTCTATTGCCTTTTCGCTACCATGTGCCGCGATATATGTGCCTTTGGGGTGGAAAGCGATCCCTATAGTTCGATCTTTACCTTGTCGGTGTAGATTTCCTCGGTCTTTAAGGAACGTCTTTTGACTCCCTTCAGGAACCTCATTGGCTAACTTCGCTAGTCCAGCTAAATCGATTGACCAAATTTTCAACTCTCCGTCGTTACCTGCCGTTATTGCCTCGCTCTGGTCAGTAGACACAGCCATCGACCAGCACTCTCCATTTGTCTGCGCAACATGGGTCTCGATACAGTGCTGTGACTGTATATCCCAAATTTTTATCAAGGCATCTTTACTCGTCGAAAGAAGGAATCCGCCATGGTGTTCGTCCCCGTTGAGAACACCATTTGATTGGATGCCATTCGCTTCACCATTCGTAAGATTCCCTCGTTCGCTAGGATGAAGGTACACTAGACCAGTAATTTGGTCCTTGTGTCCTCGTAGCTTGAAAAGTCCTGTCTCTGCGACTAGGTCCCATACGACGATATCCGTATCTTTTGCTCCGCTGGCGAGACGGACTCCATCTTTATCGAACGCCAAACTCGTGACTGCCGACTTGTGACCATTGAAGCTAATGACGACTGTTGCTATCCTCGAGTCCCACAACCGAATACTGCCATCGCCATACCTACAGAAGTGTAATTAGAATCATCTCCTTGAGCGTGTTAGCAGACTCATCCTTACCCCACAGCGTATATGTCTGGGTCTGCCTCGCTGCGCGAGATAACCGTGACTTCAGCGCTACAGCTTTCTTCTCCCCACCGACTTAAGAGCTCTCCTTTCTTCAAGTCCCAGCAGAGTACTTCTTCATCAGCGCCGACGACGGCCCGTCCAGAGCCAGATGAGCGCAGCGCCGCATTCTGATCACCTTCATTTTCACACCAGACAGCGTTGGAAGCAGCGGAGGTGATCAGTCCAAAGGTTTTGGAGTGTTCATATTTTCTACAACAGTCATTATGCCGCTCTTGGTAACTTTAGGGAAAGATACACGCACTTACAAGTAGGACTTCACCATGCTTGCCGAATGCACAAATTATTTTCCAATCTTCAAAATGTTGTGGCGGAATCGTGCCGCGCTCGGCTGTGCCCTAGAACTAAAGCCGAGGCAGCGCTAGAGCTTTGGTTTGCCCACTTCAATGCCCTGCTCGCTGGTTGCTCGAAAGCAGACTCTCGATCAGGTAATCTCGAAAGGCCGAAAATTACGACCGGGATTACGTTTTTGGTGGAGCAGTACCAGACGGAATCAGGACATCGAGAGTGCAAGATTACTATTGGCAGCATACATAAAATCTTGAGGCACTTCTATCCCACGATGTTGATGTTGGAGACTCCTTAAGATGACTTTCTTCAGGTACTGTGACAACGAATGTGGACCTCGACCTGACTCAAAACTAGAGGGCGTGGGGTCTTATCGGCTTCACTAATTTGTAATTTGACAAAGTCCCTTTGGTGTGCTAAACTCGAAAACCACTGAGCGTTTCCAAGGACCAGAAGTCTTATTTCCCTGGTAATAAGCTTGTCTGTTTGAGATCCTTGCTAGCTTTGTCACCCACACTTTGGCTAGGAGAATGTGATATCAGAAATCTGAATATCATCGCATAATAGGCTTCCCAGGGTGAATCGAGCAGCAGCAAGAGAGAAGCAAAGATACGTATTTCCAAGATTGGACAGATTAATTAGGCTCTCCGGACCTTCGAAGTCTGGGATCTTGACAATCCGAGCGTACTTTGATCTCGGGACCATGGCACTTCTAATGCTCTGAGTCGAATCTTGTGGACATTACTTGTGAATGGTACTAGTTTCGATGATGGCAAGCGCTTGACAACTATCATAGGGCATTTGGTTGCCACTATTTCTTGCTCGATAGCGGTCGAGCGCTCCAGCCAAATTGCTTCACGTACGAAGCCCATCTTCTTGAATCCTTCACGAGATCTATTGTCTCGGTCCTGTGTCAATCGCTAGCTAGTGACGCTTTGGTGGAATGCGATATATTGAATCACATAGGCCAGGAGCAAGTGCGCAGGGATAAACTATGTGTGGTCTATGACATGAGATAGAATGATCAACTCTAAATGGACAAATTTCCTGGAGCGAATAAATTCTAGGTGATTACTGCAATAGAGCCTGTGGATGAAATTATGGAACTAGAATAGCGCTTGGCGCTTGTTGCAGTCAGATTTCGACGTTGCAGGCTGACGTCCAAGGACACCAAAATCTGGACGAAGAATAGCACAGATGAAATCATAGAGTATGATCAAGGTTTCGATCCAACTAACATGCTCCTCTTAGACTACCAGAATGTGCTCATCCAGTCACTACTCACAGAGAGGTTTTCCGGGTATACCCAATCCCCTGCCCTGACGCCAATTACATAGTGGGAATGATGCTAAAGAATGAATTAGGGCACCTCCAGTCTCAATCGACCAAGTGGTTTCTGACTTCGATAATGTTGCCTTCCATGTCTCCACTCCCGAAAAGAAATCCCAGATCCTCATCTCGATAGCTGTTAAATGCTACAAAGAGCTTCTCCAATATGGAGCCCAAGAAGTGCTCGAAAGAGAGTACGGCTCCTACATTGTCTCACCAGAACCAGGCTACGACTTCTCCGTCCTGATAGATCTTGACAACCTCCCCTCTGAGCCAGAAGCTCGTGACGAGCTTATACGTCGAGTATCGCTACTGAAACGCAACGCTATGGCTGCACCGTTCGAGCGAGCGTTTGACGATTTTGCACACCGACAAGAGGAAGCCTCGAAGTTCACGAGGGAGTCCGCCCCTGAAGGCGTAAGAGAAGGTGGGGAAGTTATGGCAATCCACTATAGGGATGAGGAGGCTATCTACATCAAGGCGAGCCACGACAGGGTCACGGTCATCTTCAGTACAATTTTCAGGGAAGAGACCGACCGAGTCTATGGCAAGATTTTCCTGCAGGAATTTGTCGATGCCAGGAGAAGAGCTATACAGAACGCGCCCCAGGTGCTGTTTCGCAACGAGCCCCCCTTAGAGCTTCAGGGAGTGCGTGGGCTGGCAGACGGGAGTAATGGAGAGGTCGGATACGTAACTTTCGGTATGAATGAAGATCTGGTGTTTGCGCCAAACGTAGCTGACAGCACATAGTCCTATTCCCCAGACACCTCACCCCGCAAAGGAGACAAGAAAGCATTTCCCATATACAGACTTTCCGCGACTATTTCCATTACCATATCAAAGCGTCAAAGGTATGACAATATTGATATTCCCTGTATTATACACCTTGTCTTATTCTCTTTCTTCACAGGCATACATCCACTCAAGGATGCGACGACGGACAGCCGACTTTTTACAAGGTAAAGTTTGCGTTCGATATGCGCAAACGGAGACTTTGCTGACAGGAGATAGTGCTCAATCGAGCTAGACCAGAGAACGAAGAAAAAGAGAGGAAAACAGCGAGTGGCCGAACTTTCAAAGTTCAAGGATGATTGTATGAAAACGTGAAAAAAGATAGAAAAGTATGCCGAGTAATAGCAGCTCAGCATTTCTGCAGACAGCCCGACCATTACGTTTCGCAGTCACGCTGCTCGAAATCTTTCAGCATTTTTCCTATGTCACATTTCCCATCCTTGTCTTATAATCCCTCGGACTTTCATAGTCCTTTCGATTTCCCCCCCATATCCCCTTCCTCTTCAGCTTCGCCCATTGCTCCGCGCTTCGGTATTTGGCCTCCAGCTCCCCAAACTCAGCGCCAGCCTTTGCCTCATATACGGTTGCCAGTCCCGCCCTCAGCATTTGCAAGCCTACATCCCGTCGCAGGAGCCACCGCCAGACATACACAGTCGCAACCGCCCGATCATATTGATCCTTTTTGTAGACATATGCGCGTGCTCTTCGATGCAAAACATAATTCGTGAGCCAATCCAAAGCCTCTTGCGAAAACGGCTGGCTTGGTCGTCCGAAATGTGCGAGTTCAGGGGCATCCACGCCTGCAAGTCTTATATGGATCTACCCCAAACTCCCAGTTAGCAACGCTCCCCCATTCAGGCAAAAGACAAAACACATACAGTCTTATCTTTCAAATCTTTCCTTTCCTTGGGCACTTTCCTGCCAGGCAACCATCCCCATCCTGAGAGTCTCCCTCCGGGAGTATGAAAAAGCCGAAAATTATCCCCATCGCCTACACTTGTCACCCTGCCAAGCAGACTTCTCTTCCTCCAGAATGCCGGCTGGATGAGAGTAGCTTGGGGTATGCGCCGTAAATAGCTGCGATAAAAGGTGTAGCTGCCAAGGACCGTCGCTGTGAGGAGAACAACAGGGACCACGTTGCGTGGATCGGTGTAATGGGTCCAGTCTGTGGCATTGAGGGATTCGGTCCACTTGACGGGTTTCCTTCGATCTTTTTCATCGTTGGAAGACCATGGCCACCATGGCATTGCGTTGCTGATGGTAAACAGAAGATTTTGTGGGGAACATCAGAGGGATCTTGAAGCGCGCACCCGCGTTAAGCTGCCGCCAATCCCGTGGCAGACAGGGATCGAGAAAAGTGGCCTCAATGCCGTGGCTGACAATGAGCTCTAGTACTTGATTTGCAACAATTGGTGAGCATCGTGGTCTCAGAGTCAATATACGTGAACCTCTAAGGGTCGTATATCAAGGGGCTTTTCTTCAAGATTGCTTCTTTGCGCCAGAGCCCAGGAGGCTTGCCTCTTTCAGGGCTCTAACAGATCGGCTCTACCATTCCTTTCTCCCTCAGTCCTTACCGCTATCATGCCTGCAAAATCTCGATTCACAAGATTAGACGCCTTCACAAAGACTGTCGAGGATGCTCGAATACGAACGACCTCTGGAGGGATCGTTACGATAACCTCACTGCTCATTGTTTTCTATCTAGTATGGGGAGAATGGTCAGACTACAGACGGGTCACCGTCCACCCTGAACTCATTGTTGACAAGGGACGAGGTACGCTACTTTAAGGGCACAGCGATCCATTCACTGACTTGTTTCCCCCAAGGCGAGAGAATGGAAATCCACCTCAATATCTCCTTCCCCCGAATCCCCTGTGAACTCCTCACCCTCGACGTAATGGACGTATCCGGCGAGCAACAAACCGGCGTAAAAGACGGCCTCTCCAAAGTCCAACTCGCCCCTCCATCCCAAGGCGGCCTTCCCCTCCAAATCACTGCCCTCAACCTTCACGGCGACGAAGAAGCCTCCCACCTCTCCCCCGACTACTGCGGAAACTGCTACGGTGCCCCCGCCCCCCCAACAGCCTCAAAACAGGGCTGCTGCACCACCTGCGAAGAAGTGCGCGAAGCCTACGCCAGCGTCAGCTGGGCTTTTGGAAAAGGCGAAAACGTGGAGCAGTGCGAGCGGGAGCACTACAGCGAGAAGCTCGACGCGCAGCGCGAGCAGGGGTGTAGAATCGAAGGCGGATTCAGGGTGAACAAAGTCGTAGGGAATTTCCACTTGGCGCCAGGTCGCAGTTTCAGCAACGGCGCAATGCACGTGCATGATCTGAACAACTACCTCGACACGCCCGAAGGCCAAGCGCACACTTTCACCCACACGATACACCACCTGCGCTTCGGTCCCCAGATCCCCGACTCCATCACCAAATCGCTCGGCACGAAGCAAATGCCCTGGACGAACCACCACTCCAACCCGCTAGACGACACGAAGCAGCTGACCGACGACCCGGCTTTCAATTACATGTATTTTGTCAAGGTGGTCAGCACGTCGTATCTGCCGCTCGGGTGGCAGGCGAAGCCGGGGGTCATGCAGGCGCAGGATGAGCTTGTGAATGATCTGCTGCCGATGGGAAGTCATGGGAGGGGAGAGGATGGGAGCTTGGAGACGCATCAGTATAGCGTTACGAGTCATAAGAGGAGTTTGAGTGGGGGGGACGATAAGGCGGAGGGGCATAAAGAGAGGTTGCATGCCAGGGGGGGGATTCCGGGAGTCTTCTTTAGCTATGTGAGTACTTGTCGTCTCTGAGAATATTGAGGATTGGGTATACTGATGCCGGACGTAGGATATTTCTCCCATGAAAGTCATCAATCGGGAAGAACGAACGAAGACGTTTGCAGGCTTCTTGACGGGCGTGTGCGCCGTCATTGGAGGTACTTTGACTGTCGCTGCTGCGATAGATCGAGGCGTTTACGAAGGGGCGGCGCGGATAAAGAAATTGCATCAACGGTGATGTTTGACTAGATGTGTAATACTTTATAGATGCCCTCAAGATGTTCCAGCCACCAGTTTCCATTTTTGGATCGACGTCATCCTCTCAATCGCCGAACTAATTTCTACCATTGACTACCTCAAATGCCCCAGATTATCCCTCCGAACCCTCTGCTCTGCCATCGACGACATAGTGGGATTCCCCATCACGGTCCCATTGCCATTCTCCTGACCCGTCCACCCACTATTCAACCCATACACCTCAGCACTGACCCCAACCCCGGGACTCAAATCATTCGTCCCAATAGCAACCGTATCAAGCACGCCCTCGGTAAAGAAGACCATCGTCCCCGCCTTCGCCCCATTGTTCAGAAACACCTCCAAGATACTCCGATCCAGCACCCCCAGCAACCTCACGGTCCTCGTATCCGGATCCAACCAAACATCCGTACTGAACCTGTCCGCGAAAAAGACATTGTCAAAGCCTCGAGCATAGCCACGATCGAGCCAGAGAGGCGTGTCGCCGTTGCCACCGCCTATGAAGATACCGCCTCGTATGGATTCGCCGGTGACGCTGGAGAGGAAGGTGAAGTTTGCGGTGCCGGTTGCGTTGGTGAGGGGGATGTTCGTGATGTTGATGGAAAAGGTGAGAGCGCCGGAGGGGACGGTGGTGGAGTAGTCGTACAGGAGGGACGAATTGAGGAGGGAGGCGGAGTTTGCTAGAGGTGTGGGGGTGGTGTACAAGGGTGTGTAGTCGTATGGGTAGGAGAGCAGTGTGTATGGCGAACGTGACGTATTGGCTAGCACGTTCTGCCGCGGCACTGTCATGAAAGAGCGGAAGTTCTCGAGACTGCCCGTTGGTACCACTTGTGCATACTCCCAATTGCTGGCCCAGGCAATGCTGATTTGCGGGGAAGCGGAGGGGATGTTGTAGAAGTACTGGCCGGCGTAGTTGTCTTTGGCGAAGTCTGTGAGACGAGTTGCACCGTCTGCTGCGGTGAAATGTGTGCCGTTGAACGTTCCTGGGAAGTACTGGCTGATGCTTCCACCCAATGGAGCGCCGGGATTGATACTGATTTGCAAGATGTACATCTCGTCTGTCGAGGCGAAATTGGAGGGGTCTAAAGGGTTGGCAATCGAGGCGTTGGTGAGCATCGGAATGGAGATCAGGTTTGGACACTCGTATTGTAGGCCTAAGAGGCCTGCATGGCTAAAATTCGAGGCGTGCGTCCAGGTTTTGAGATCTGGGGAAGTGAAAATACCAATCACAAAATCCTGAGCGTACGAGATCACTGCCACCCAGGACTGTGTTGCCGCGTACCAAAGGACCTTCGGGTCACGAAATTGGGTGCTATTTATCGAAATGACCGGATTGCCTGAATATTTCGTGAACGTGTAACCTCCATCCGTCGAGAACGCGATCTCTTGAGTCTCCTCTTTTGCAGTATTTAGGGTGTACATCGCCACGACACCGTTGGTTTGGTTGGGGAAAAAACCACTTGTGTTGTTGACATCGATCACAGCTGAGCCTGTAAATATACCTTCGCCTTCTGCGCCTGGGTATATGGCAATTGGTTGGTTCTCCCATTGGTAGAGGTCCTTTGAGGTGGCATGGCCCCAGTGCTGATTCCCTGCAACGATATCCGTGGGATTGTCTGGACGTCTGTCAATGTTGAGACCCGCAAGATCGAGAATCTACCGACATTGGTAGTAGAGATGGTATGTGCCATCCGCGTCCAGGAACATGCCATTGGGATCATTCTGTTTACTGGTTAGGGAAACGACCTCTAAGATGGATCGATCCGAGAGAGAATGGTGCTGGCTCCAACCATGCCTCCACAGCGACTCACCATAAAATCGACGGGCGGACTGTAATGGACCTGTGGTCGCAGAGCACCACTATAGTCGCCGGGGATGGGCTCGCCTGTGGGAACTGTAGGCTCACTGTAGGCAGATGTGGAGCTTTGAGCTCTGACAGCACATCCTTGAACAAGAAGCAGAAGGAGAGAAAGTGAGATCATTTTGCATGGAATGAAAGCCCAGAGCGCTTGAGGTTTCGAGCTCGTGAAGCTCGGAGAGAGGGAGCACTCATTTTATGTCGAACTGCAACCGCCAACACCACACGGCATCTCGTCATCGCAGAGCCCTGAGGATGTGCTGCATTAGATCTCGTCCTCCTCCCCGCAATCGTCTCCGCACGCTTGCGTGTAGTCAAGACCGAGGTGAGGCTTGAGCGTGACGATAGTCATGCTTTAGAGTCCCCAGTCGAGCCTTACTGGTCAGCTTCTACCTATTCGGGCGGGGCATGTCTCGCTCTAAATGCAAGCCAGAGAGGAGCTTGAAGGACGGACTGCGGTTGCGGTAAGGGAAACACGATGCGGGGTGGAGGAGGGAGAGAGTGCGGGATTGGAGACCCCACTTCAGCCGAGCCGTGCCTCTTTCCTTGGCAGCCTTCAAGCGCAACAATGGTAGGCAGACGCACTCCCGATGAATCAACAAGTGGCACGAATGGGACTTTGCGTATTCTGGCATGCTTGAATATCAAATCTGCCATAGAATGTATTAAGAGCAATGCAGTGTAGCTGGGGAAGACGCAATTACCGCTCAGGATTCCGCTAACCAGACATTCCGCCCCCCTTCCGATAGCTTCATTCCTGTTCTGCCATCGGAGTGACCAGCGAGTCTGGTGCAAGACAAAGCCGATGTCGGCCAAGTCTAGGGCATCAGGCGTGGGCTCTCGAACTAACGTGTCCGATATGCTGCCGCCGTTGCTGGACCTTTGAACCATGCTCAGCTGCTTTGGCAATTCAATAGGCATCCGCTCTTCCTATAGAAACACCCCTTTCCTAGACTCCGCTCTTTCATAAGACAATCGAAAGCTCATGCCTGTTCAATCTTTCTTCGTCCAGCTTCGGGAAATAGGGGATCATCGAGTCGGCCGACCTGGATATCATTAGCATTTCTCGCATGGGTAAAATCATGACACATGGCTGTAGAGTGAAAATCATAACACATGGCAAGGATCAAAAGGCAGATTGACTTACTGGACATAGCAATCATTGTATAAGCGCCAGTATGGCACTCTGACCTTCCGAGCACTGTGGAACAGCCCGGCAACCACATAATTCATCACAATACCTGTACCAACGGACATTCTCACCGCGTCTATTGCCTCAATGATCCGGTCGATGACGTGCGGAGATGTCTCGAACAGATTGGGGTAGAGCAAGTTCAAGAGGTGCACCATCGCATCCTCACAGCCCAGACCAACAACCCCGAGGGCCACGTGCTTGACGACCGAGGCTGCAGTCTGGCGATGGACTTGATCTCGGTCGATGAGAGCGTCCTCGAGCAGTGGAGTCACCGCGTAGACGTAATCTTTCGCCATCTCACCTATGTATTCAAAGAGGAACGAGAGCGATTTAAGGACTCCGTTTTGAACGTTCAATTCTGGCACTCGGTATTCGTTCATGAGAGCTGGCAGTACGGTGAAAGGAGCGCAAGTTTCCGCAACGATACCAATGGCGACGGCAGTGCAGACGCGAGACTGACGTTCTTGGACTCTGAGGTTGTTCAGTAGGGTCGCCAGCACATCCTGAGGGCCTATAGCTTTCGCGATGAAACCAAAGGTGTTGTTGGCGGCGCGACGAATCCCTTTCTTATGGGCTTTCAGCATGTCGAGTAACTCAAAGCAGATTCGCATCCACTCTCTTGCATTGACACTCTCTGGGCCTCTATCAGCAATACGACCAACAAGGTCAATTGTGTTTTCCTGCACCTTCTCATGGCGATTCCGGAGAATAGGCGTTAGGCGAGGTAGAAGGTCTTTGATAGAAGGCTGCATAGAGTTGATGCCGACCACTGTCACAATAGATCGTAGGGCACCAAGGATCGATCCCAAAACCTCTGGATACTCTTCTCCAAGGTACTCATAGAGCACGATGCCAAGCTTGCCCATCAAGGCATCTTCTCCACATTGCTTCATGACCATTGCAATACGGGAGATCAGGTCTGCAGCTTGCTGGCGAACAGTGGCGGACTTGTTGTTCAGCCTCCACAGGATAGTACTGACAATCTGTGGTAAGTATGGTTTGCATCGAGTTCCCAATGCGTTGACAACGGTACCAAATCCGTTGAGCATGACTATGTCTTCGACGCTCTGTTCTTGGAACGAGTGGAGGACACCATCAATCAAGCGCTCTTCAAGCCTTTCTCCGATATCTGCGGCGCCAAGGCTGGCAATCACTTTCTCGACGGTTTCCAATGTCATCTTTCGATACGCTTCAGATTCATCCTTTAGGTTGTTGACGACCCTCTCGACGATCTCGCTGACACCAACTTTTTGTCCAAGATCAACGGTGGTCTCCACCACTTGGCGGTAGTTTCTCTTGTCAAGTGCCATGCGGCGTACCCAAAATGATTTGAAGAATTCGCTGAGGACGTGCTCCTTCAAGTAGCCAGCAGTGACACCATCAGTGCCCGCACATTGGGATACTACCTTGAGGACTACCTTCTTCATTTCTTCATCAGGCGATGAGAATTCCCGAAGTAGAATCTCCATGATCTGGCTTGTGTAATAATTGGCGTACTCTTCATCCATCAAGGGTATAATGTAGCCAACAGCTTTAAGAAAGCCTGCTAAACCTTTTCCCCTTTGCTTTCTGGCTCCAGTCCATAGAGGATTGAGTATGTCGTCGAAACTCTCTATACCGTATGGATTGGCTGCTTCTGCAAGAGCAGCAATTGCCAAACTTGTCACAGTTCGGACCTTGGCCTGCTCGTCGTTCAGGTTTTCGGCTACAGTATCTACCAATCCCTTCAGATGTGGCAATACTGCACAGCCCATTAGAATTGGTATTTGCTGCACGATCTTGACACCTGTATGCCTAGCCTGCCATGATTTCTTGCTCCTGCAAACAGCCCTTAAAAACGGAAGTAGCGCCGGAATACCGAGAGCTGAAGCGACAACAGCGAATGCGCGGGCTGTGGTATTTCTTACATACTCGTCGACGTGGTCTATGTCTGGTCTCATCGTCGATATCATGTGGGCCAAACCGGCTGCTTTGCTTAGATTAGAAATGATTTCACGTCCTTCCACACGAGCGTAATAGTCCTGATCGATAAGGAGCGGTTCTATGACAACAAGAATCTTGTGCACATATGGGCGGACGAGGTCATCGAGCTTGTATAGAACACGATCAATGACCTTGACCAACAGATGTCGCTCTTGGTCTTCTAAGGTTTTCTCCATGAGCAAAGGGAGAATTTGATTGAACAGAGGCCCGGCGCCAAATTGGCGAGCATTGTCTGTCAGTTGACGTAGTGCCGTCTTTCGCATCGGCGGCGTGCCGTTCTTGACCTTTAGGAGAAGCCGCATGATCTTCCTTTCTTTAAGCTCCTCGACAGACATAGCATTCTCGTCTCCACCATCTACCAATTTTCCGAAATATGCCATATCCTCGGCCTTAAAAAATTGTAAGTCACCCACACCCGGGATCTCGGTGGGAAGCTGTTTGCCCATTGCACGGGCGCTTTCCGGCTCTTGCATCATGAACCCACCAATTCCACTAGAACTTGCTACGGGTGCGGGGGTACTCATGAGCTTTCGAGCAGGAGTCCTGATAGGAGCATATCCAGGTGGCGGATCCAAGACCTTATAGCCTTCGCTTGGAAGCATCATGTCCAACTCCTCATCCGATAACGGCGCATTTCGTGACGATATATCGGTTCCAAAAGTAGTGGGCATCATGACGGCTCCTGACTGGGATGGATGCATGGGCGTCGCAAGACCTTGTTGCCCAACCGGGGTGGCGTCGCTCATTGATGGTGCTTGATCCCAGCGTGAACGTCGCGGTGTGGCATCTACAGCAGCTGCTCCTGGCACTGGCGTCTGGTCCCATCGGGATCTCTTCCCCTGTGAATCGCCCGCATTGGGAGTAGGCGTGCTCTCATCCGCGACATCCCATCGTTGCTTTCTCTTTCGTCCTGTAGCTACAGCAACAGTCGAACCTGCCTCTTTATTCTCTTTGTCACTACTATCTTCATGCTTGAGAGTAGCCTGATGCTCAATAACACCATCTTCTCCCTCCTCACGCTTCTCTGCTATCAGCTTTTGTACTCTTTCTTCTTCCCTTTCAATATCTCTGGCAGCCATAAGCTCACGGTAAGTGTGGCCCTCATCCTCAAAACCAGCAGCTCGATTCGATGCGAACGCATCTGCTCTTGTTGGTGTGAGAGGTCCACGATTGAAACGGCGCTTCTGATAGTCAGTCTCTCGGCTCGCTACACTGGCCTGTTTCTCACGTCCAAGCAGAATGTCCTCCTCCTCGACCCCATTCCCAGAAGCAAACTCATTCATCTGAGCCTTTGTCGCTGTGTACTGCCCAACCAGCCGCCTACTGTCCTCCGCATCTGGCATGTCATCATCATTGCCGTTGACAGCTATCGATGTATCGTAACCCGAAAACTTGTCTCCTCCATTACGATCATAGAGTTCAGTATCGAAGCTTTCAGTCAGGGAAGCCTTCGTGGAAGAGTCAGTCCGCTGGTTGGAAGGGTCGAAAGTCTTGGAACCTTTCTTTCCAGCAGCTGCGGCGTTACGCTCTTGCTGCAATTTTCGGACTTCCTCAAACGCTGTGTCAGACATCGTGAGTAGCGGTAAAGAGGATATGAGAATGATCACCAGCTCCGATGAGACTTCAGTGAGGTTGTAAGTGACAAATGCCACCGTGCTATGGCAAGAGGTCGTTTTCTAGAGGAGCGTTTCGGCCCGAGATAGAACTAGGTCTTTTACTCGTGAGGCTCGAAAATTTGCTCGTTACCTAATCAGGTTAACTTCCGTATGGCCTCCATGAGCGAGACTTAAAGTAGGCCCAAAAGGCGCAGCAACGATTGATGGGTAGAATCGACGGCGCGGTAGCTAGCGTCTTGGCCGAACAAATCTTCGCCCCTCACGAGTATAGGCGCTAGTGTCATACCCATAGTGATTACACTGAATGACTTGCATGTTCTTTCAACGATTGGAGATGCAAAATTTTTGAAGGTCAACTCTGGATCCATTAGCTCTGAAATTTGATACCTTACTCATGGAATTTAATGTCCATGGGAGCATACTTCGTAAAAGCCCTCGCTTGCAGCATTTTCTGAGCAAAGACATCAAATCCAAAAGATTCCTTCCTTCCTCAAGCATCCAAATGAACGTGATTTATCGGTGACGCACAAACGGGAAATACGTGGATGCTGGGGGAAGACTTTTTCGATTCAGCTACGCTCACGATGAAGCATAGAAAATATTGAATGGTTTGTCACCTACATATTGGAATCATTGATGGCTACAGTGTGATGAAAGAATCTTATTATCTAGAGTACATTTGGGGGACAATCCTCCATAGAATGCTGATTGTTGTGGATCTTCGGCCAACACCAATTATCAGAGTAACAGGCGTCCATATGCAGGTTAGGCGCATGCACGTTAGCATTGCCTTTTGGCCTCTCTACAATGTATCACCACGCGCCGACCTCAAAATTCTCCTATTTCCGTATTAGCATAGCTGTCATCGTAATGCACCAATGCAAGCCTTACCTCGGAGAAGTGTGTCACAACCACTGTCCTGTCCGCAAATTTTCTACCTGCCAGCGCCGCCATGGCCTTATGAGCAGAATCTGCAGAGTCATATTTGACATAGATTTTGCCCACTCCATTCGATTGTCGGCTTCCACCACTGGGTCTGGGCACTTTCATTTCAAGCACTCTCCCATACTTGTCGCATTCCTCCTTCACATCCTCGCAAATTTCTATACAAAATCAGTCTGTAGCTTGCAAGGCAGAAAAAATGAGCGAACCTTCGTAGTCTTCATTGTCAATGAGCTCCTCTGGTGTAACCATATTGAGTAATTGTAGCACCCGGCCTTCGTCAAGATCATTCGACGTGGTACCTGCAAGCATAGACATAGCATTGACACCCATTTCTAATCCAGCTGCCTGGGTGACACCAATACTCGCTCGTTGGACTTTAAGGTGCTTATCAGCAAGCTCCATACCATTGAGGCCTTCGACAGCAATGTCTGTAGATGCGGGATCAACATATTCACAAAATGCGATTCCCTTTAAGAAACTTAGCTCAAATCATCTCGTCGTAGTTTGAGACTTACTCTAGACTCCTCGGTGCTGCTATCCTTTACTAGAACGAAGGCTTTCAGCTGACCAAAAGCAACTAGTAGCTCTGTGACCTGCTCGTCTACCAGGGTCAACAAAAGATTCGCAATGCTGATCTTGTTCGGCGTATCTGGCACCACTGGTGAGACTATCCCTTCCTGATATTCCTCGTCTAAATCAACTGAAGGAACGATGTAATCCTTCGGCCTTCTTATTGACAGGCCCTGTGTGCTACCGTTTGATGTGCCGTTGGAAGTCTCCATGTTGTCATTGTCTTCCATCGTAATCCCGTCGACTGCCAGAGCTACCGTAGCCTCTGACGGATTTTTAAATTCTAGTAGAGCAAATGAGCGATCTTTTGATATCTGTCCAGATATACAAGGATCTGGTGACAAAACAACGTTGAGTCCATTGAGCTGTAGATTGAAGAAATTTACGATACTTTCATCAGTGGCAGAGGGCGGTAGGTTATGGACGAAGAGTCGCTTCGATTGTCGAGCGTTGGATGGCTTCAACGCTGCGTTACCTGCAGAGCCACTTGGTTGGTTCATGAACGCTTGCAATCGACTTGGATCCATAGGTTGTTGGCGAGGTGCACCTGGTAATGGAAACATGCCTGGATCGTAGATTAATCGTCGAGTAAGAATTACGCATACGGTTTGGATTGCTTACCTGATAGCTTCGCTTGCTCTGCCGTGACATTTTCGTAGCCTGGTGGCTTAATGTCCCATTGTGTCAGCCTCCGCTTCCTCTCCGTGATTGGGATGGTGTCAGTCAAATCAGGCGTAGGCTCCTTTTTCTTTGGAGGAGGGCTTGCACTCTTTTTCCGACCTCCCATCTGCATCACAAATTCGTCCCTGTCGCTTCTCGGAGGTCCACGACCACCGCCGCCTCCGCGATCTCTATCCATGCGACCCTCGAAGAGATCTCGATCCCTTCGCGGTGGTCGGTCATAGTCATCGCGCCTAGCATCACGTCGGGACATTCCTCGATCATCTCTATCGCCCCTGCCTCCACGGTCGCCCCTGTCTCGGTCCCAAGTTCTGTCATCACGACCACCATCTCGACCATAGCGATCCTCCCGTTCGCGCGCACGGTAGTCACGGCTGGAAGAATAAGAGTCTACGTCTGGATCTCGCCGTCTTGAGTCACGGTCTCTATGCCGAGGCGACCTAGAGCGTCGTCTATCTCCTCCTCGGTGGTGGTCTCGGTCTCTCTCCCGTCTATCGTCCCTCGACGACTAAGGGAAACCATGAAGTTAGCAGATTGAAACGAAAGTGAAGACTTTCAAGCTTACATAATGGTCTCTCGATGAGCCATAACGTGAATCTGCACCCATTGAGTAGTTACTGTCGGACTCATGTTTGCGTATCCTAGGTAAGGCGTTCGCTGATGCCATGCCTCTTTAGCTGTTGGTGTTGACACAGATGTTATGTGTCTCTATCAAGGAAGCCGAAGCGTTGATGTTTCAAGTAGAAGACGTGGACGTGAAACGAATGGCAGCGCAGGCCTTCGGTAACGCAGCCGTGTTGGAGACGATCCTTCAAGTTTATGGTGAAGAGAGAAAACTTTCCCCTAGGATTAGATTGGACTAGCGGATTTTGTATTTGGCGTATGATTTAATCAGGGCGATCGCTTGGCATTGCGCGTTGACAAGACACATCGCGCGCGCGCCCGCGCGAGTCCATTCACTCAGAGGTCGAGTTCTTTTCTCCAGAGGACACCCACATACATCAAGAATCACTATCATGTGTGCTTTTCAATGGCGGAAAATCCCTATATCATTAGCAGAAATATGCCTTGACACCACACTGCGCTGCGGACAGTCTTTCAGGTACAGTTGATCACACTCAGGCAACTATACTATGACTGAATGCTATCTTAGATGGAGAAAATCCGAAGACGATATTTGGTCATGTGCTATCCATGGACGGATCCTTTCCTTACATCAGCAGTCTGAGCATGTCCGTTTCAGAGCCACGTTTCCAGACAACCAATGTGTTCCCTTGACCCCACCTTCTTCTGCAACAACTTCCTCCCACCAATCCTCCTCAGACAATGATGACACCGAAGCTTTGGTGCGCCATTATCTGAATCTCGAGCCCAATTTGACCGAGTTGTACGAGCAATGGTCAACAGCAGACTCGAACTTCAAAAAGAAGGCTCCTAAATTTACGGGCGTGCGAATCTTGAAGCAGGACGCTTGGGAAGGCTTGGTTGGATTCATATGTAGTAGCAACAACAATATCATCAGAATATCCCAGATGGTTAGGTTTGCTTGAATCTTGGTATGACAAGGTAGTCACTGACTCACAACTTGGATGCAGATGGAGAAGCTATGTGTGAACTATGGACCTTTGATTGGGTATTTGGACTCAAAGCCGTATCATGACATGCCATCATCCACCGCGCTCACTCAACCGGGTGTTGAGGCGCACCTCAGACAGCTAGGGTTTGGATACCGGGCAAAGTACCTCCATCAGACGGCAGTCATGATTTCCCAAGAGCGTGAGAACGGTTGGCTAGACAGCCTGAGGAACCCAGAGAGCCCCGTACTGGGCATCAAGCCTTCAAGCGCCGGGAACATGTTACCTGGAGGCAGAGAAGGTTACCGTTCCGCACACGAAGAGCTCCTAGCGTTGCAAGGAGTGGGACCCAAAGTCGCCGATTGTGTATGTTTGATGGGCCTTGGATGGGGCGAAGCAGTCCCTGTGGATACACATGGTTCGTAGTAGCCGCCTGTTCCCGCGCATCATATCGTCGCTAATCGATGAATGTAGTTTGGCAGATTGCCCAACGCGATTATAAATTTGGGAAAGGCAAACACAGCAGCTTGACAAAAGCGACATACGACGCGATTGGTGACAAGTTTCGAACCCTGTGGGGTAAAGAGGCTGGTTGGGCTCACAGTGTCCTCTTCACAGCTGACTTGAGAGCCTTTTCTGAAAGGCTTTCCGCGAAGTTGGAGGTGGAGGAGATAAAGAAGGAGGGTAGCAGTGCAGTCTTGACAGAGACTCAGGTAAAAGCAGAAATCTTGACGCCAGTCAGTGTGAAAAGAGAGTTTGAGGAAGACGAGAAACCATTGACTGCCGAGACGCAAATCGTGGCAAGACAGGTCAAGCGTAGGCGCAAAGCATAGCTGCAGCAGATGGAGGCGTTGCTAACAAAGGAAATGCTCTTCACTCCTATCATTCAAGCAAATCTTTGCCCCACCTGCGAGCCCAAAGGCCTACCGGTGTTTGGCCAGCATTGTCCCGACTCGGGCAATGCTGATATGTGGGGTTATAGGCTGTGTGGGTAGACAGCGGATGCCACCGATAAAGGTATATCCAGATGCAAGCGAACCAAAATCACTGGCATTTCCTTCCAAGCGTGAGGCTCCTTACCACGAACCTCACCAATACGCGTTGTACCTGACTGCTTTTCAGGCCGTGCAGCGTCGGTCTCACAGGATGTCGACCGGATGAGGAAGGAGGATACAAAAGGGGATGAAGTGGCCAGCCACCACAAGCTATTTAAAAGCGGGATCTGTTGTCCCTCCCGCAACAAAGATTAAGAATACGAAGAATGCTGCGCTCAGCGGTAAATATACACCCCAATTGACAGAGATAAAGAGAATGCACGATGCGATCGAGGTTGCCCTGTAGCAGCTAGACATGTAGATTGCGTAGTGCAGAATGCATTTCATTTCCACCCTGCAGAGGCGCAAAGGAATAAGATTGAAGGGTCGGGGAGGAAGCTTATGATAGGTGGATCGAATCCCGCTAGCGGGCGATCCGGCTAAATCGTTCTAGGGGACTCGCAGGCACTCCTCACCGGATCCTCTCTTTATCGACCTCACGACTGTGACAGGACTGATTCCGCTCCTTACTCTATGGTGGCAGGTTCCAAAGTGAGACACAGTGCATGCGGTCACTGGTGCTCGCTTTGCGGAAAAGGTTGATGCATGATACACCACCGACAAGCCAAACCCCCCTAATCATCGCTCACATCCGCGAACCTGGCCTTCTAGTATCAACACCCGTTCATCCACAGTCATTCACAAGTGATGAAGTTCACCTCGTTCTCTGGCCCTACGGCGGCTGAATTCGCGTTTCTCATACAGGTATGGCCTATGATGGCTTTAATCCGTCCGACGCAAGGAGTGAATTTCACGCCGGTTCCCTCTACAAGTCTCGACACCCATGAGATGGGTCGAGTGGCCCTCACCGGTGACTTTGACTCAATATCATTGTATACATATCAGCAGCAGACTGAGAACGCATTCAGCACTAATGGAACACAATCGCTCATCACACAATTACCTAATGGGGATTTCGCAACTACAGCTTCAGCGGATGGGTATATCAAGGCAATGTGCCCTTTTGTAATGCAAGACGGAAAATTTGCAGGGGTCATCGTTGGAGGGAATTTCACCAGCTTGGGCGGTGTCGAGGCACAAGGAGTCGCGATGTACGATTCAGTCACGGCCAAGGTTACACCTCTTCCCGGTCTTACTGGTTCCGTCAACGCACTTCTCTGCGACAAGGATACCAACACAGTCTACGTTGGAGGAGAATTCAAAGGAGCAAATTCAACAAATGCTGTCGCCTGGGTCGGAATGTCAGGTTGGGCAAATCTGCCGTTTGAAGGTTTCAATGGACCCGTCAACTCAATCATCACGGGCTCCAATGGAAATGTTGTTTTCGGCGGCTCATTCACTGGACTTGGAAACTCGACTACTACTACCCCCAACCAAAAAGACCAACAAATTATTAACATTTCAACAGCTAACATCACGGCTGTCGGTACATCGACCACAGCTGGCTTCAATAATGCAACTAATATTGTCTGTAAAACCAACGGACAAGACGGATCTGGAAATACATGGCTCTTGGAGGACAACACCCCTGGATCTTGGACAGCAGCTATGAACTTTGGCTATGAGCCAAGCTTGCTCAGAATCTGGAATACTCACCAAGACGGTCGAGGTGCGAAGATTTTTCGCTTCACAGCTATACCTCTCAATGGCATTATGAACTTCACATATACTGACCCCGACACGGGCGAGGAGGGCTTGTATTGCGATGCCAGATGCCCTCTTTCTTCGAATAAATCTGTACCATACCAGGACTTTCGGTTTTGGAATACAGTGGGCATGAGTTCATTTCGAATTGACATTTCGGAATGGTATGGAGCAGGCGGTGGACTTGATGGAGTAGAGCTATTTCAAAATGGTAATCCCCAATCAACGGCCCTTACCTTCCTGCCGTCTCTTGCTAACATAGACAGACATCTTTGCCTACGCTGTCAACAGTTTGAACGAGCCTACATGCGCGAACATCCAATACGGCTCGAACTCCACGGCCACAGGTCCGTGGACGGTCTCGCCATCAGCTCTGAGCAATTCGGAGTATTTAAGTGCAACCCTCAGTGCGTCAAGTCAGAATGCAAGTGGAGTTTCAGTGGTATTCGAGCCGGATGTCAAACAGAAAGCCAACTATACGGTCATCATTTTCACGCCAGGCTGTCTGCAAGACAACAGCTGCGGCGCTCGCGGTATAGTCAATGTGACTGGGAACTATGCTGCCAATAGTACGCCAGTACAGCCCATCCTTCTTTACCAAACCAATGACTACGACAAATACGACACCATCTACCAAGGCCCCGTCGACGCTAACAGTGACGGATTTCGACCTTCGGTTACCCTGACTCCATCATCTAATCAAAAAGATGGCGCTTCAATCGTAGCGCAACGAGTGCAATTCTCCATCGGGAATTCTACTGGGGGATTGAATGGACTTTACGAATTCGATCCAAATTCCGATTCCCTGGATACTGACTTTTCGAATTCCACAATTGATCAGGCTGGTATAGACTTAAGCCAAAAGGCAATAATTACAAGCATTACGGTACTAAATGGCGTCACCTACGTTGGTGGCAATTTCTCTGACAGTAACATCGGCTTCGAAAACATTTTCTCCATTGGAACTGGCAACTCAACAGCTTTACCCAACGGCGGACTCAACGCTGAGGTGATGACAATCATCGCATACCAGGACTTGCTTTATGTCGGAGGTAATTTTACAAATACTATGAATGGTAGTGTCACTGGACTTAACAACGTCGCTGCGTACAACACTACCAGTCAGAAATGGCAACCTTTGGGCGCCGGTGTCAGTGCAACAGTCTACTCCATCGTCCCTCTAGAAGTCAACGTCACCGTTAACCAACCAGAGGCTTGCATCACTGTCAATGGGTTCTTTGATCAGCTCAATGGATTTGGACCTAATAAGGATGTCTCAATTTCCGGATTCGGTATATGGGTCCCATCTCGCCAGAATTGGCTGCAAAATCTACAGCTCCAGAGCCAGGCCATTACTGGACAACTCAGCACCATGACAGATGTGAATGGGAGCACTCCTCTTCTCGCAGGAACTCTCTCTTCGCAAGACATGTCAGCTGACGATGCGGTCTATCTCACTGACAATCCTACAACGATTAGTTCCCTCAATGTGGGAATTCAGCCGAGGCAGGTCGGGCCGCAGACTCGTAAGAGAGCTCTCGGTGGACAGAACGTGACAGGGGTGGTGACGGGTCTCTTCCACACGCTCCCAGCTCAAGGAGGTCTGAATGTTACCGTTCTAGGTGGCCACTTCACAGCGACAGCAAGCAACGGTTCGACAATAGATAATCTGGTTTTCCTAAACAACACTGCTACCAGCACGATCACCGGCTTAGCCTCTGGGTTGGATACCGATTCAGCTTTCTTGGCTCTTGCAACCTCCAACTCTGTCTTGTACGCTGGGGGGACTGTCACTGGGAAGGTCAATGATGGTAATGTGAACGGGCTCATTACCTATGATCTGGGGCTCGCAGACTACGCCTATCCTCAACCCCCTCCTTTCGCCGGCAATAACGTCGCAGTGAACGCCATCACAGTCAGACCCAACAAAGATCAGGTCTACGTAGGTGGCAGTTTCTCTACGGCTGGATCCCTTCCTTGCCCTGGCGTTTGCATTTTTGAGAATGGTGCTTGGAGCCAACCTGGAAGTGGGCTAGGTGGAAGCGTCTCAGCATTGACTTGGCAAGGCACCAATACCCTACTTGCAGGAGGTAACCTGACAGTCGAAAATACCGCTACTTCGTTAGCTAACTACGATACTTCGAAAAATCAATGGACAGTCTTGGACGGAGCTGCCGAGAACGTCCCTGGACCTGTAACCGCGCTGGCGCCCGCCAACAAGGGTGCTTCTCAGTTTTGGGTTGCAGGGAAGAGCACTAACGGATCTACCTTCCTCGTCAAATACGATGGGAGCTCATACCACAGCGTTGGTGATGGTCTCGGAGATCAGAGTGCTATCTTGGGTATATCCGTCCTTCATGTGAACAAGAATCACGATGACAATGACCTTGTCCCGAACAATATGGCTCTTCTCGTCACTGGCCAGCTCAACTTACCTTCCTTTGGCAATGTTTCTGCTGCCCTTTTTAACGGCACTACATTCTCTCCTTTCATCCTTTCGACGTCTGGCAACAACCCTGGTAGTATATCTCAGCTCTTTTCGGAGAGTCAAGTCAATTTTGCCACGCCAGGTAAGTCTTGTTCCCTATTTTTACCCATCAGACCTCTGGTATTGACTTCTAATCAGGTGGTCACATGGCTGTCGGCTTTGTCGTACTTATCGCACTCGCTTGCGCTTTGGGAGCTGTCTTCCTTCTTGTGGTCGCAGGTATCCTCATTGAAAGATATAGACGCAAACATGAAGGATATACGCCAGTACCCACAACATACTTCGACAAGACAAGTAACATGGGTCGAATACCACCAGAGCATCTCTTTGGCCGATTGGGCCAGAGTAGACCGCCCATGCTGTGATCTTTGCGAATTCTTCAGCGACCTGACGACTTGATACCCACTCACTACCAACGGCCTCTTCTTCTTGGCGTCTTGAAGCGAGGGCGTTACCGGATCTTCATCCTCGTGATTGTATAAAATGGGGCACACATCTACCTAATGCTAGGGAGTCAACTTCCAGAAAGAGAGTTGACCCAGGCAGTCAAATTCTAATGGCAGGAAAAGGGTTGTGGACAAAAGCTACTACCGCACTTTAACTCGTAATGTCTCCTATGTCAGAGGATCTTCATAGCTGCAGAGCAAAGCCTCGCTGCAGATCCTCGCTTTCCCTATATGATCGCCATTCATCGTGCCTCCACTCTGTGTGGTCGGACAGGCCTTCCAACGGCGGGCCTTTTACTATACTTCTATGTATCTTATTTCTGAGGGGAGGGATTGGGGTTGTCTTCAGAATTGTCCCAGCTGACCAGAACTTGCCTCACTCAGCGACGCATGAGCGTTTGCGCCGAGTGGCGAGATTGTACGTAATTTGGTGAGAGTGTATCTAGAGAACACTCATAAATTATTCAAGCTACCAACTTGTTCTTCTCGTTTCCGGTACCATCCATCGTCCCATCCCCGTAAAGCATTCGAGCGAATTCCAAATCTGTTTGCATCATGCAAGCGAGACTGAAGATTATCGATACTTGCTTCCCCCAATACGCAAACAAGCATGCTAAGCTTCTTAGAGACATGTTTCGCCCGACCCGCATCGGCCTCGATTGTGATTAGGCTGACGATCGTCCACCATGAGAATCTCAAATACGAGAGTCCTCATGTTCAATGCGTCTCACCAAGTTGATCAGCATAATAATGCGAGGGCGGACACAATCCAGGGCAGGCACTTCCTCTAACATAATTGACGGTCAAAATCCCGGCCTCGTTGGGATCATTACTGTTTCCCAACGGCACGCTTCCACAGATCCTACAGCCATGGAGGCTCAACTGTTGCAGCTTCTGCTTGATCCGGATACCTGTCACGCCGATGCTCACAGCAATGGCTTCTCGCCCGGATACGCCGAGGTTCCCTTGAGTAAAGGCGCATATGCCCCCGAGAAAGGACCGTCCTTGCGGCAAACAAACAATGTGGGCACCCGGTTCGTAGAAGTCGGTGTCGTTCATGGGACCGCAGTTGAACGAAGAGCGAGGATTGCACCTGGCGAGGCCGTTGGCTATGTTTAGCATGATGCCTACGTAGTCTGGTGCTAGGTAATCAGACGGGCAAAGGCTGCTGCCCCGGCAGTTGATGCCGAGACCGATATTGGAGGTGGCATTCGAGACGGCGT